>ERZ773107.2211-NODE-2211-length-15167-cov-13.487692_pt1 | contig 15167 bp, 8 predicted proteins | sample MGYA00580571_ERZ773107 | MGnify/ENA primary metagenome ERZ773107 (study PRJEB29015, sample SAMEA2737843) | human gut metagenome | biome: human gut; feature: human-associated habitat; material: faeces | place: China | collected 2012 ... | reverse complement strand
GAACCCCTTCCGATTTTAGTAATACAGGTACTTTCTTTTCATTATCCCGATAAATTCCTACAGGAGTTCCATCACTGATAGACTTGACGGATTGCATCATTTGTGCTTTGGTGATACCCAGTGCTCCGGCTTTTACCGGATCGTAAACAGGGCGGATCATTAAACTCATGTTGCCCCATTCGTTGCGGGCGTCCGCTACTTTGGGATTGCGGCGCATGATTTCTATTGCTTTCCCTGCCAGTGAATCTAGTACAGCAGGATCCGGTCCTAGAAAACGGGCTTCGATGACGGCTTCTGTCAAAGGGCTAAGCTCGAATTTGTTCACTTTTATCAGGGGTTCGGGATATTTCTGGCGAATGGAGTCTTGCAGTAGCGCATGTAATTCCTTTGAATCTTTGGAGGTCTTGCATTTTACCAGTATTTGTGCATAATTGGATTGAGGACCGAAAGATACATTGGATAAATAATAGCGGGGTGGCGTGCGACCTATGTAGGTAGAAACCATTTCTGTTTCTTCGTGTCCGCGTATATAGTCTGCCAGACTGCTTGCCATGCGGTCTGTTTCGTTAATGTTTGTTCCTTCGGGCAGCCACATATCTACGGTAAAGTATTGTTTTTCCAGTGCGGGTACGAATACTTTAGGAATAAATTTGAAACTCCAGGCAGAGAGTATCAGCATAATGGCCAGTGAGCCGATGGTGACCGACCGGTGGCGGAGCACCCAATGTAAAGCATTGCGGAAACGGTTGTAATATTTTCCGTCAAACAGTGCCGCTTTCAGTTCCTCGGGACGTGGGCGGCGGACAAATTCCTGTATAAAGAAAGGTGTCTGTGTCAGTGCGAACACCCAGCTGAACATCAGGGATACTCCGATAACCACGACTAATGAGGATAACAGTTCACCTGTGATATGTGGTGAATAATAGATAGGAAGGAAAGTAAGAATAGCGATTACGGTTGCTGCCAACAAGGGCAGGGCGGTAGTCGAGCAAGCCTGCATGATGGCTACACGTTTCCGCATTCCACGCTCCATATTGATTAAAGCGGAGTCTGACACAACAATGGCATTGTCTACCAACATCCCCATGGCGATAATGATGGCGGCCAGTGACATTCGCTGGAGTGCGATGCCGCAAGCCATCATGACAATGAGAGTGGCGAAGATGGAAAAAATCAGTCCGCTACCTATCAGCGTGCCATTCTTGAACCCGATGAAAAATAATAGAATGGCTATAACAGTTAAAACGGAAATGATGAGATTCAAGACAAAGCCTTGATTGGCAACGGCTGATTCATATCCTTGATCGTAGATAGAGGTCAGTTCATATCCTTCAGGCATGGATTGGGATAATTCGTCAATGCGTTTTTTCACAGCTTCTGCCATATCCACTACATTTCCGGTGGGGACGGTGGAGATGGCAATACCTATGGCCGGATTACCGTCAATGCGCATCAGATTGCTGGCAGGTGTCTGATAACTTTCTTCTATTTGTGCAATGTCGGCAAGGCGGAAATGTTCACCGGAGCGTGATACGATAGTCAGGTTTCTTATATCATCTAATGAATAAAAATTTCCAGTGGATTCAATGCGCAGCCGATTTTGTCCGGCATCAATACCTCCGGCATCCACCACTTTGTTTTGTGCTTCGAAAGCGCGGGCTATATCCGAGGTCGTAATTCCGCTTTGTGCCATGACGGATGGGCTGACAGACACGTCAATGGTAGGTGTCTGTATTCCGTAGATTTCTATTTTAGCAACATCTTTTATTTTCAATAGTTCGTTTTTGATAATCTTGGCTTCGTCTTCCAGTTCCCGATAGGTATGGCTCTTTCCAGTCAGTCCATAGAAAACTCCCAATACATCTCCAAAATCATCGTTAACAACAGATGGACCTGCTCCGGCGGGAAGTTTGCTTTGTACATCATTTACTTTACGGCGTAATTTGTCCCAAAGTTGTTGCATTTCGTCTGCCCGGATTTCCTTTTTTACATAAACGGTTATTTTTGAAAGTCCTGTTCGGTTTTCTGTTTTCAGATAATAAAGTTCACCAAGAGATTGGATGGATTCTTCCAGAACATCTGTTACTTGAGATTGTACCTCGGAGGGGGATGCTCCGGGATACGGAGTCAGTACGAGTGCTTGTTTGATGGTAAAGGGGGCGTCTTCCAGTTTTCCCATTTTGATATAGGAGAACAGCCCACCGGCCAATATCAATACCAACAGCAAGATAGTGACTGCTTTCTTCTGTAGAAAATATTTTACGAGTTTCATGATTGTTTATTTCTGTGATATTATTCGTTTTCTACACTTATTTTCATTCCATCCGATAGGAAGCGGAGCCCACTGTTTGCTACAGTTTCATCAGGATACAAGCCTTCGGTGATAGATACATAACCGTTTGGCAATAGATCCCCTTTCTTTACTTTTCTCTTAGTTACTTGTTGGGTTTTGGAATTTACTACCCATAAATAATCTCCTTCTGTAGGGCGATGGCAAAGGGCTGTTTGAGGGATGGCTGCTCCTTGGGAAAGAGTTGAAACGGAATGGGTATTTAGGCTTGCTTTACCAGACATACCTGCCAGTAATTTCCCTTCTTTATTGGGAAGTAGAGCGGTCAGCAGATAAGAGAGGTTATTGCGGGTAGTCCCTTTGGAAATTTCTATTATCTTAGCATTATATACTTTATCGGGTTGGGCGTCAAATCGTACTTGTATTGTATCTAGTGTTTGCGCTGCACGGGCAATGTCTTGAGTGACATAAATCTCCAGTTTAAGTTGGTCTATATCAATAAAAGAAATGATGGGCTGGGTTGCTTTCACGTCTTGAAATTTCTCTATATATACTTCACCCACATAACCATTGAATGGAGCGATAAGGCGTGTGTCTTCCAGTTCATAGGAAGCTGTATTGAAAGTTGTTTTTGCAGTGATATAGTCTGCTTTTGCTTTTTCATAAGTACTTGCAGAAACATTTCCTTTGTCGTATAACTTTTGTATACGTTCGAATTCCGCTTTTGCCTGATGGTAGATTGCTTCGGCACGTTCTTTACGGATGCGGAAATCGCGCGGATCTATTTCGGCTATGATGCTGCCTTGTTGGTATCGGTTACCTGCGTATACATCGAAACGGTCGATGGGACCGCCTACTCGGAAAGATAACTCGGAAGTGCGAAAAGGTCGGGCAATAAAAGAGAATTCTTTGTCACCCTGATGTGAAACTGGAACAGCTTGTGTTGTTTTTACAATAAGGTCTTGTTTTTTATCATTGCCTTCGGCAGCACAGGAAGAAAGTAGTGCGGCAAGGCTTAATAATGGCATGGAATGTACGTTAATCTTCATGTTTTGTCTTTTAAGTTTGCGACAAAAGTAAAGATGGAAGGGAGAGCAGCTGGGAAAGAAAATGCTGAAGCCGGAAAAAGAAGATCGAAAAAAGGGAAAATGCATCCTGAATAATTTTATCAATGAAGTAAAAAAAGATTTATTCAGGCAACTTTTTATACAGAATAGCTGTTTTTATCAGTAAGATGATTAATTATAAACTCTAAAAAACAAAGCGTATGTATTTTATTTGGTACATTATTATCGGAATTATTGCTGGTTTTGTTGCCGGTAAGTTGATGAGGGGAGGGGGGTTCGGTCTCTTTATTAATTTATTGGTTGGTATTGTTGGCGGTGTTCTGGGCGGCTGGGTATTCAGTTTGTTTGGTATTGCAGCAACAGGTATTATGGGCAGTCTTGTAACCTCTATTGTGGGAGCTATATTTTTGTTGTGGATTGTTTCTTTGCTCAAGAGGTCTGATATTTCCTGAATTGGTAGTAAAAAGGAACCGTCCTGACGACACGCTTGTCGGGGACGGTTCCTAAACCAAACAAATCAAAAAATATAAGTATATTAACTAATTGCTTCCACCTCCTAAAGCGCGGTAAAGCATGATATGCAGTTTACAAGATTCCACATTCAGAGCGATACGTTCCAATTCACAATCCAGGAAACGTTCATCGGCCGACAGTACATCCAGATAGCCTGCGAATCCTACTTTAAACATTTCATTTGCATTATAAATAGATCGATGATGGATACGGCTTTCTTCTTCTTTCAACTCTTTGCGCTGGTGCATTTGGGATGATGCAGTAATGAGGTTTAATACTTCTTCATAGGCTTTTAATACCGTTTCGTGATATCCTAACAAAGCGATGCGTTGCTGGCTTTTCGCATCATTCCATAATGCACGTATAGTATTTTGTTTGAATATAGGTGCTGTGATACCTGCGCCGAGATTGTAAACCAGGGATGCAGGAGCTGTGAACCATTTATCCAGATCAAATGCGTTAAAACCTCCGTTTCCTCCAATCACGATGGATGGGAAGAAAGCTTTTCGTGCTGCAGATACGTCGGATTTACTAGCTAATAATTCCAGTTCGGCAGCCTTTATATCCGGGCGATATTGCAAAAGTTGTGACGGGATCCCTGCATCTGTGGGAAACTCATAACTACATGCTGTTTCAAATGACACTCGTTTCACTTTGAAAGGCAGTCGTCCTAATAAGGTGGCGATGGCACGTTCCTTTTCACTTATTTGCTGTTCGTTTGCAAGCAGCATTTCTTCCAATTTAAGGCGTCGTGACCGGAATTGGTCTACAGAAAGTCGGGTTACTTCACCTTCTTTCATCAGTTCATTGGTTAAATTATAAGCATCTCTGGCTGTTAGGATGGCTTCGCGTAGCACATACCGCTGTTTGTCCAGTCCTATTAATTCAAAATAGTGTGTACCTACTTCTGATATCAATAAAGTACGTGCCAGACGCATAGCTTCTACAGACTGCATCCAGCGGGATACGGCCGATCGTTTTTTATCGGTTAGCTTACCCCATATGTCAGCTTCCCATTGAAAATTAAGTCCTAGATTGAAATTCCGATAGGGATCTGGAATATGTTTGTCTTTTTCTAAATCGGGAGTGTTGGTGGTGCTGTTACCAACTCCGTCCATAGTGTACTCGCCAAAACGTTGTACTCCACCATCAATGCCTAATGAAAGATCGGGCAGCAGCGCTCCTTTTCCTACTCGAACTTGTGAACGGGCAACGGATATCCGTTCTATAGTTTGAAGGAATGTGTGATTATTATTTAACGCTTCGGCTATATAACTTTGCAATAACGTATCTGGAAAAAATGTTTTCCATGACAAGGAAGAGATAGTGGTGCTGTCCGTTTCCCTATCCATATAGAACTCGGGTAACTCTATCTTTTCTGTCGGAGTAAGGGAAGGGGCTTTGCAACTTACCATAATCAGACAGAAAGCCCCCATTATTAAACCTGTTTTGTTTATATTGTTATTTTTCATCTTCTTCATCATAGCTGACTTTATTACGGTTAAGATGTGCAGACCAACTCTCGAAAATAAGGTAAAGTCCAGGTACAAGGAAGATTCCTACAAATGTACCGATAAACATACCTCCGGCGGCGGCTGTTCCGATGGAACGGTTGCCCAAAGCACCGGCTCCGCTTGCCATTACCAACGGAATGAGTCCGCATATAAATGCAAAGGAGGTCATCAGGATGGGACGCAGACGGCTTACGGAACCTCTAACGGCAGCATCAAAAATGCTCATTCCCTGCTTGCGGTACTGATTGGCCATTTCCACAATAAGAATGGCATTTTTACCTAGCAGACCAATCAGCATCACTAAAGCTACTTGGGCATAAATATTATTCTCCAAGCCTGCCAGTTGCAGGAAAAAATAAGAACCGAAGATACCTGCCGGCAATGAAAGTATGACGGGGAAAGGCAGTAATAAACTCTCGTATTGTGCTGCCAGCAACAAATAAACAAATAGCAGGCAGATACCGAAAATAAAAACAGTTTGTCCACCCGAGTCTTTTTCTTCACGAGTAACCCCTGACCATTCTATATCATAACCGCGAGGTAATGTTCCTTTGGCAATTTGTTCCACAGCTTCGATAACCTCTCCTGAACTGACTCCTTCGGCAGGTTCACCTGTAATCAGGGCCGAGGTAAACATATTGTAGCGTGTAATCTGGTTAGGACCGAATATACGGTCCATCGTCATAAAGTTAGAGTAGGGTACCATATTTCCGTCCTTGTTCTTGGCATAGAACTTATACAGATCTTCAGGATTCATACGATACTCTGGAGAAGCCTGTAACATCACCTTATACATTTGTCCGAAACGAATAAAGTTGGATGAGTAGAAACTGCCGATATAGGATTGGAGTGTTTCCATGGATTCATTTAAATTTACTCCTAATTTAGCTGCTTTAGCAATATCCACTTTCAGCAGATATTGTGGAAAATTAGGATTGAATCCTGAGGTTGCTCCCACAATGCGCGGATCTTCATTCAGCTTTTCTACTAATGTATTGGCAACATCGGCGAATTCTGCAAAGCTGCCTGCTGTTTTATCTTGTAAACGAAGTTCGAAGCCGCTGGCATTACCGAATCCCGGAACTGTAGGAGGCAGGAAGAACTGAATATCCGCATCTTTGATATGTGAGGTACGGTCTTTGTATATCTCTATAAGTTCGGCTGCTGTTTGATCGCGTTCACTCCACGGGGTGAGATTAATCATACCCATACCGAAATTGGCGCCTTCCGTTTCAGTCATCAAACTATAACCTGCTAATGTGGAGATGCTTTCAATTTCTTTGAAAGGAAGCAGTGCAGCTTGTACAGCGTTCAAGGCTTTTTCGCTACGTTCCAATGTTGCTCCCGGAGGCGCATCTACATTAACATAAATCATACCTTGGTCTTCATTGGGAATAAAGCCTGAAGGAAGTACTTGACTCATGCCGAAAGTGGCAAGGAAGAAAATAATCAGTGTGGCATAAGTGATTATTTTCCGGCTCAAATACTTGTGTAATCCGATATTGTATTTCTTTTCAAAGCGGTCGTACCGACGGTTGAAGAAAATAAAGAAACGACGTAGCCATCCTGCTTTTTTCTTCTTTTTTCCATCAGCGGGTTTCAGTAACAAAGCACATAGGGCAGGCGAGAGAGTCAATGCGTTTACTCCTGAGATAACAATGGCTACCGCCAGTGTCAATGAGAATTGCCGATAGAAAATACCTACTGTTCCCTGCATGAAGCCCACCGGAACAAAGACTGCCGACATGACTAGCGTGATGGCGATAATGGCTCCACCGATTTCATTAATAGCTGCTACAGATGCTTTATAAGGAGAGAGTTTCTCATGATGCATCTTTACATGGACAGCCTCCACGACGACTATTGCGTTGTCTACTACAATACCTATTGCAAGCACAAGGGCGAATAAGGTCAACATATTTATGGAAAAGCCCAGCATCTCCATAAAGAAAAATGTACCGACCAATGAAACTGGTACGGCGATAGCAGGAATTAAGGTGGAACGGAAGTCTTGTAAAAATATATATACCACAATAAATACCAGTATGAATGCTTCGAGCAGTGTCTTCAGCACTGATTGTATGGAGGCGTCAAGAAAGCGTGATACGTCATAGGAGATATTGTAATCCATGCCAGGCGCAAAACTGCTTTCCTTGATTTCTGCCATTTTTGTTTTAATATTTTGGATGACTTCCCTTGCATTGGAACCGGGGCGTTGTTTGATCATAATAGATGCCGATGGTCTTCCGTCGGTCATAGAAGTCATGTTATAATCTTCAGAATCGAATTCGATAGTGGCAACGTCTTTCAGACGTAGCAGTGAACCATCGGGAAGAGCTTTCAATACGATCTCTCCATATTCTTCTGCTGTGCTGAACTTTCCGGTATATTGTAGTACATATTGCAGTTGTTGGGGTAATTTGTCTGAACTGATACCTGTCTTGCCGGGTGCTGCTTCTATATTTTGATTACGGATGGCTTCAGTTACATCTTGAGGTACCATGTTGTAGGCGGCCAGCCGGTTAGGATTCAACCATACACGCATGGCATAATCACGGCTACCCATGATTTCTACCAAGCCTACACCGTCAATACGTTTTAATTCGCGCAAAATATTGATATCGGCAAAGTTATAAACAAACTTTTCGGTATGTGCACTGTCCGTACTCATGATGTTCAAGTACATCAACATACTGTTTACTTCTTTTTCTGTAATAACTCCGGCACGGATTACCTCTTCAGGCAATTCGTCTAGCACGGTAGTCACGCGGTTCTGTACATTTACGGCAGCTACGTCTGGATCGGTTCCCACTTTAAAATAGATAGTAGTGAGGGACATACCGTCGTTGGTACAAACAGTGGTCATGTAGGTCATGCCGGGTACTCCGTTGATGGCACGCTCTAACGGGGTGGCGACTGTTTTAGACATCACATCGGCACTAGCCCCAGTGTATCGGGCGGTTACCGTTACAGATGGGGGTACGATATCGGGAAATTGAGTGATGGGCAGTGTCAAGATAGACAGCACGCCCAAGCAGACGATAATGACGGAGATTACTCCTGAAAGTATCGGTCTTTTTATAAATAGCTTAAACATAAACTGTCCGTTTTATTTTACGATAGGTTGTTTTAATTCAACTTCTTTTCTGATTGCTTCCATATCAATGGTATCGGTCTTGATGGTAATGCCGTCTTTCATCATTTGCACTCCCTCGTATACGATGGCAGTATTAGGAGTGAAATCTTGTGTCACGTAGTAATTATTATAGCGTTCCAGCGGTTGAAAACTGCGTACTTTTACTACACTGGTACTATCAACGGTATACACATAGGTGAAATCTTGAATTTCGAATGTTGATTTCTGGGGAACTAGACAGATGTTGTCCATTTGAGTCATCATACGCACTTTTCCGGTCACTCCATGTTTCAGCAGTCCGTCCGGGTTCGGAAAACGAACACGGAAGGCGATGGAGCCGGTTCCTCGTTCAAAATCACCTTCTACTGTTTCCAACGTGCCTTTGTGGGAGTAGATGGAACCGTCTGGCAAAATCAGTTCCACATTATTTTCTTCGTGTTGTTTTTGTCCGCTAAGTTGTTGGCGCTTGTATTCCAGATACTCGCTTTCATTCACTTTATAGTAAGCAAAGATCTCGGAAATATCACTTACGGTAGTCAGTAAGCTTTGCGGATTTACCAGACTTCCCGTCTTATAGGGAATACGGTCTATGTAGCCGTCAAAAGGGGCAGTGATAGTGGTGTAAGAATAATCCATCTGTGAACGTTGCATTTGTGCTTTTGCCTGTTCCACTTTCATTTGGGCCACTTCTTTTTCTTTATTGGCTTGGTCGAGTCGGATTTTTGATAAGATTTGTTTGTCAACCAGCCGGCCTATTCTCTCGGCTTCATAATTTGCCATTTCATATTGTGCCTGTGCTTGTTTGTAATTGGCTTGCGCCTCTTTTACCGTTTCGCTATATTGGTCGGAACTAAGTTGGAATAGGGGCTGTCCTTTTTTGACTTTTTGTCCTTCGTCTACATATATTTTTTGAACAAAACCTTCCACTTTGGGCTTAATTTCTACAAACTGTATAGCTTGCACATCAGCTACATACGAGCGTGGAAACTCAATGGTTGTGGGGTGAAGAATGGTGATGGGAATGAATTCTTTGTGATGTTCCTGCTTGTTGTCCGATTGACCACAAGAGCATAGCAATCCTGTACATGTACACAGGACCGCAATTTTCTGAAAATTACTCTTCATGAAAATACGAATACAATTTAAAAAGATTAATAATTGAGTTTGAGTAAATAAAAGATTCGGCTTGCATTCAGATTTCTCAGAATACAAGACCAATATGTATGAAGATACTTTAATGTGACATATTAAATGCGGTATACACAAAAGATAATGTGATGATGTACCACTTTTCCCAGATTTTCACTAACAGGTGTATAACTCTGTACCGGAACTTGGGGAATAGCAAAAAGATTGATAATCATGTCAATAGTACAGGGTAAAAAACGACTGTTCGGTAGTTGTGCACGTCCCGACATGAAATAATAAGTCTCTTCTCCTCCGCTTTCTTCATTGTTGTCAGAAGGCAGGGTGGGCTGTTCCATCGTTTCTACCATAGCCAGATTGGCATCAATTAGTGGAGCGCATACATCAAATTGTACGAGTAATAACATAATTACACATACTATTCTTACCACATATTTCTTGATACCGTTGAACATGAAAAATATTTTGTTTATTAATTCGTTTGCAAATTTAATATAATTGAACACTGTTTTCAAACCAATCATCCAAAATTAGTGAGTTTTAATATATCCTTTCTCTTTTTTGGAACTACTATCCTTTATACTGACTGAAATCTGTTATTTTTGTACTCAGTATTTTAAATAATCAGATAATATTACTTATGTTACAACCCGAATTGAAATTTCGTCGAGATAAAATACGCTATTTGATGGCCCAACAAGGTATTGATGCAGCCCTGATAGCTTGTAATGTAAATTTGCTTTATACGTATGGTGAGATAGTGAACGGCTATCTTTTTTTACCGCTTCATTCACCGGCGCTTCTCTTTGTGAAACGTCCTAATAATATTGTGGGAGAATTTGTATTCCCTATCCGTAAACCCGAGCAGATGGTGGACTTGTTAAAAGAAAATGGTATACCTGTAGCTTCAAAGATAATGTTGGAAGGTGGGGAACTGCCTTATGCGGACTATATGCGTCTTGCATCTCTTTTTCCTGGATCGGAGGTAGTGGATGGAACTGCTATTATTCGTGAAGCGCGTAGCGTAAAGACTCCGTTGGAGATTGAACTTTTTCGTCGGTCGGCTGCTTTACATGCTCGAGCATATAGTAAGATTCCCGATGTATACCATCCGGGGATGACTGATCGTGAACTATCTGTTGAGGTGGAACGCCTGATGCGACTGGAAGGTTGTCTGGGAATATTCAGAGTATTTGGTCAGAGTATGGAGATATTTATGGGAAGTGTGTTGGCCGGAGATAATGCAGCTACTCCTTCGCCTTATGATTTTGCCTTAGGTGGTAAGGGATTGGACCCGTCTTTGCCCGGAGGAATGAATGGAACTTTGTTGAAAGAGGGGTATAGTGTAATGGTGGATATAGGGGGAAACTTTTACGGATATATGTGTGATATGAGTCGTGTGTTCTCCATTGGAAAATTAAATGATGAGGCTTATGCAGCTCATCAAGTTTGTCTTGAAGTACAGGATAAGGTTGCTTCTATGACAGCGCCTGGTGTGGTATGCGAGGATCTTTATAATGCGGCCATTGAGATCGTGACGAAAGCTGGATTTGCCGATCGTTTTATGGGGGTGTCCCAGCAGGCACGTTTTATAGGGCACGGCATCGGGTTGGAGATCAATGAGGCACCAGTGTTGGCTCCGCGTATTCGGAGGGAGTTGGAGGAAGGAATGGTGTTTGCCCTTGAACCTAAAATCGTATTGCCGGGAGTAGGACCGGTCGGCATTGAAAATTCTTGGGTAGTTACAGAAAACGGGGTCGGCAAACTGACCATTTGTAATGAGGAGATTATAGAGCTTTGATTCTTTGGATACAAATATTGAACCGGAAGAAATTAAAAGAAGCGAAAAGCTTTATGGTTCTTGCCCTAGTGTCATTTTGGGCAAAGTGAAGAGCCTGAATATAAAAAGGATCCCGAAACTAAAAGTTTCGGGATCTTACATGGTTTGAAATACATTTCTTATTCCCACTCAATGGTAGCATTTGGTTTGGGCGACAGGTCATAGCATACGCGGTTCACATTCTTTACTTCTTTTAGAATACGGTCGGTAATTTTCATCAGAATGGACCAGTCTATCGGTTCGATAGTAGCTGTCATAGCATCTACGGTGTTGACAGCTCGGATAATAACAGGCCAGTCAAATGAACGGGCATTGTCACGCACGCCTACTGATTTGAAATTGGGTACTACGGTGAAATATTGCCATACTTTCTTGTCCAAGCCTGCCAGTTGGAATTCTTCACGCAAGATGGCGTCCGATTCGCGAACAGTTTCCAGGCGGTCACGAGTGATAGCCCCCAAACAGCGCACTCCCAAACCAGGACCGGGGAACGGCTGACGGTAGACCATATCGTATGGTAAACCAAGTTCCACTCCGCAGGCACGGACTTCGTCTTTGAACAACTGGCGTAAAGGTTCTACTAATTCAAACTGTAAATCCTCGGGTAAGCCACCTACATTGTGATGGGATTTTACCATTTTGGCTGTTTTAGTACCACTTTCTACGATATCAGGATAAATTGTACCTTGTCCCAAAAAGTCGATTCCATTTAGCTTACGGGCTTCTTCTTCGAACACACGAATAAATTCACCACCGATAATCTTGCGTTTCTGCTCCGGATCAGCTACATTTTCTAGTTTACTCAGGAATCGGTCTGTAGCATCCACGTAAATTAAATTAGCGTTCAACTGATTTTTAAAAACTTCAATCACTGCTTCCGATTCACCTTTGCGCATTAATCCATGGTTCACATGTACACATACCAAATTATTGCCGATGGCTTTTAGCAACAGGGCTGCTACTACAGAACTGTCCACACCTCCGGAAAGCGCCAATAAAACTTTCTTATCGCCTACTTGGCGGCGGATCAATTCAATTTGGTCATTGACAAAGTTTGTCATATTCCAGTTGGCCTCTGCCTTGCAAGTATCAAAAACAAACGATTGCACTGCATTCTTTATTGCTTCCACATCATCCGTCAGTTGGGGGAGCCTCACTTCGCAGCATGCTTTGTCATGACCGGCAGCCATTACGGGAACTCCTGCTTTGTAAATCTCGGGAAGCACGTCAATATCCACTCCGTCAATCACATGGTTTGGGCCACCATTGATAATAACACCCTTTACATTGGGCAATGCTTTCAGCTCGGCGGCTGTGATATCGTGCGGGTAAATTTCACTATATACACCCAAAGCACGAATGGCTCTGGCAAGCACGGTGTTTTCGGTACTTCCCAAATCCAAGATAACAATCATATCTTGTTTCATTCCGTTATGTTGTTTTTAAGTTATTAGTTGGTTGTCTATTATTCCCACTCAATTGTGGCAGGCGGTTTGGACGAGATGTCATAGCATACGCGGTTTACGCCTTTTACCTTATTGATGATGTCGTTTGAAACCTTAGCCATAAATTCATAAGGAAGATGAGCCCAGTCGGCGGTCATGGCATCCGTACTAGTTACGGCACGCAGGGCAACGGCACGTTCGTATGTACGTTCGTCCCCCATTACTCCCACACTTTGTACGGGTAGCAAGATTACGCCTGCCTGCCATACTTGATGGTAAAGGGATGTTTCGTTTCCATCCGAATCTTTCACTTTCCAGTCTCTCAATCCTTGGATATAGATATCATCGGCGTCTTGCAGAATACGTACTTTCTCGGGAGTGATATCACCTAAAATACGTACCGCAAGTCCTGGTCCGGGGAATGGATGGCGTGTAATCAGATGTTCCGGCATACCTAGTTCACGACCTACGTGGCGTACTTCATCCTTGAATAGCAGACGCAGAGGCTCGCATAGTTTCAAATTCATTTTTTCAGGTAGTCCACCTACGTTGTGATGACTTTTGATTACAGTGCCGGTGATGCTTAATGACTCGATACAGTCAGGATAAATGGTGCCTTGTGCCAGCCATTTCACATCTTTAATCTTATGAGCTTCTTCATCGAATACGTCAATAAAACCTTTGCCGATAATCTTACGCTTTTTTTCAGGTTCTTCCACACCTGCCAGTTCGCTGAAGAATTTTTGGCTGGCATCTACTCCGATTACATTCAGTCCGAGACATTCATAATCATGAAGTACATTTTTGAATTCGTTCTTACGCAGCATGCCGTGATCTACAAAAATGCAGGTAAGATTCTTGCCTATCGCTTTATTTAGTAATACGGCTGCTACGGATGAGTCTACTCCGCCACTCAGCCCCAATACTACTTTGTCATTTCCCAGTTGCGCTTTCAGTTCGGCTACAGTCGTTTCAATGAAGGAGGCAGCACTCCAGTCCTGTTTCCCTCCGCAAATGTTGACTACAAAATTTTTCAGGAGCTGGGTTCCGTCTTCGCTGTGGAACACTTCCGGGTGGAACTGTACTCCCCATACTTTCTCTTCCTTTATTTGATAAGCAGCGATGGCTACTTTATCTGTTGAAGCGATAATTTTGAAATTCTCCGGAATGGCGGTGATGGTATCTCCGTGGCTCATCCATACTTGTGAGTGCTCACGAACGTTCCTCAATAGTGGGTTTTCTTGGTCGAAAGTGGAAAGGTGCGCACGTCCGTATTCACGTGTGCCGGCCGGTTCTACTTTTCCACCGTTCGTATAAGACATGAACTGTGCACCATAGCAGATACCCAAAATAGGATACTTTCCGCGAATGTCACTCAAATCGACTTTAAAGGCGCTTTCATCATAAACAGAGAAGGGGCTTCCCGAAAGGATAACGCCGATTACGGACGGATCATTGTGTGGAAATTTGTTGTAAGGCACAATCTCGCAATAAGTATTCAGTTCGCGAACGCGACGGGCTATGAGCTGTGTGGTTTGTGAACCGAAGTCGAGAATAATGATCTTTTCTTGCATATATTATTAAGATATGTAAATGATTTCGTGCCGCAAAGATACTCAGAAAAAATAAAAATCCGTCATGCTGTTGAGGCTTTTTATAATTGAATTGGAAAAACTTTGTTCTTCCTGCTTCCTTGTGGGAAAATATGCAAAAAAAGATTGGAAAGTTTAGGAAATGTCGGCTAGTATGTAGATCACGGGCTGTCCGACAAGCGCTTGAGGGGCAGTCCGTTTTTTTGTGAATAATGTTTTATTTTTTGTCAGTTTGTTCTTTCAACAAATCACGGATTTCTGTAAGTAATACCTCCTCCTTGCTGGGGGCAGGCGGGGCAGCGGGAGCAGGGACTTCTTCTTTCTTGCGATTCAGTTTGGCAAGTAATCTTATAAATAAGAATATAGAAAAAGCAATGATGATAAAGTCGAAAGTGGCTTGTAGGAAGTTGCCATAATTCAACGTTACGGCAGCTTTTTCAACTCCATCCACTACTTCGGCCGGCTTTAATTGTAGTTTCAAATCTGTAAAGTTCACGCCACCTACCAGCAATCCGATGGGAGGCATGATGACATCGGCCACAATGGAAGATACTATTTTACCGAAGGCTCCACCGATGATGACACCGACTGCCATGTCAATGACGTTTCCGCGCATTGCGAATG
>ERZ773107.2210-NODE-2210-length-15173-cov-3.444305_pt1 | contig 15173 bp, 11 predicted proteins | sample MGYA00580571_ERZ773107 | MGnify/ENA primary metagenome ERZ773107 (study PRJEB29015, sample SAMEA2737843) | human gut metagenome | biome: human gut; feature: human-associated habitat; material: faeces | place: China | collected 2012 ... | reverse complement strand
TTGGGGAAAGCACGAAGAAGGCGTGGGAAGCTTATAGCGGTGTCACCGGGGAAAACTGGCCGGAAGATATCTACACGATCGAGCAGGATGAGAACGGAAGAAGAGAGATTCCGGGAAAATATTTCGGGAGCTTCTTCGAATACCGTGCAGCTGTTGTGAAGAGCTTTATAAAAAGTGTCCGGGAAATGATCGATGCAACTTGCCCGGATGTGGAATTTTATGACTATACCGGTTCCTGGTATCCGTTGTACTATCAGGTAGGGGTCAACTGGGCGAGTGAACAGTACGAGAGTACAGAGTTCCCATGGTGTGATGGCAGATGTATGGCACAGACCGGTTATGCCGAGTATGTGGACCGTTTGTTATCCGGGTTCTATTACAGTGATATCTGGATGTCAGAAGCGGAGGAAAAGAAGCTGCCAGCGTACTGGTACAGTGTGGAAGGTTCCTATGAGATTGCTTCGAAGGTGACGAAACGGAAAGAAGGACTGGTGGGCAGCCTGTTCATCGAACAGTATAAGGAAGACCCGGGAAGGCTGCAGGAAGCCATGAGTGTCTGCTTCGCGAAGACATCCGGATGCATGATATTCGACCTATCCTATATTGCTGATTATGACTGGTGGGACTATATGAAGAAAGTGAAGGTAACGCAGTTAGAGCCGACAGACTGTAAAGAGTTAAACGAGATCTGTAAGGATACATTCCGTGAGGAGTATCATATGACAGAGGAGAGAATCCAAAAGAACCTGATTGGTGACCTGGAATTCTCATGGCAGGAAAGCCTTAAGATTGTAGATTCTGAGACCGGAAAGATACTCGGTTTTATTGGAATCAAGATTTCCAAAAATGCAGAACTGTATCCGGATACCGCATGGATCAGCCTTTTTGCAGTGAGAAAAGAGGAACAGAAAAAAGGTTATGGAAGAATGCTTCTTGCAACCGTTTGCGAGAACTTAAAGAAGCAGGGAATAAAGATGATTTATGTCGGTCAGGACTTTAACAACTTCTTTTCCGGAATTCCGGACCCGGATGAGGAAAAAGAAAGTCTGTTTACAAAATGCGGATTTACGTTGAACACCGAACAGCATTTTGACCTGGAAGCTGACATTACGGAGAATGCACTGATCGAGAACTTTGATAAGACACCGTTTGAGAAGGAGTTTTCGGTGGATACTTACAGGGATGATCAGACAGAGCTTCTGGCATTTTTGGAGCAGGAATTCCCGGGAAGATGGGTATTTGAAGCAAAAGAGGCTATTGCAAACGGAAAAGATCCGCAGAGCATTGTGATTTTATGGAATCAGGATAAGACCGAGATTGTCGGTTACTGCATGCTTTCCGTTGATGAGAAAGGCTATGGCGGATTAGGACCAATTGGAATTGCAAAGAAAATCAGGGGGAAACATGTTGGAGATTTTATTTTAAATCAGTCGCTTCAACAATTAAAACAGATTGGTGCGGTACGCGTGAATATTGACTGGACAATATTAAAAGATTTTTACGGTCAGTTCGGATTCAAGGCAGAAAGACTATATCTGGCAGCTTATAAAAGATTTGAATGAAAAAGGGGATAGAAAAGTTGAAGACGAAAATTGTATTATTACCACTCGATGAAAGACCCTGCAATTATGAGTTCCCAAATAAATTATTTAACCACGGTGGTATCGAGATCGTGAGACCTCACAAGCTGGGAAACAAAAAGATACCGGCATCCTTTGAGGTTATTGACGAATTTTTAAGAGAAGAGTGCGCAGATGCTGATGGTCTGGTCATTTCCATGGATATGCTGCTGTATGGCGGACTGATACCGTCAAGACTTCACCACGAGGAAAAAGAGACGCTGTTAGAGCGTATGGAAGTCTTAAAGGAGATCCGGAAGCGCTATCCGAAGCTTGTCATCTATGCATTCCAGACGATCATGAGATGTCCTGACTATTCAAGTGATGACGAGGAACCGGATTATTACCGTATTTATGGAAAAGAAATTCATGAACTCGGTGTTGCTGTGCACAAGAGCAGACTCGGCATTGAGTGTGAAGTCCCGGTGAAGAAAGCGATGGAGCAGGTTGATCCGAAGTGTTTAGACGACTATATTTCCAGAAGAGAGATCAACCGCTATATGAATGTGGAGACACTTCTGTTTGCGAGGGATGGTCTGATTGACGCGCTTGTGATCCCACAGGATGATTCCTCCAAATATGGCTATGCGGCCATTGACCAGAAGGCAATCCGGGAGAAAATCAGCGAGTACAACATGGAAGGAAAGGTACTGATGTACCCGGGCGCCGATGAGGTGGAGCTCACCCTGATGTCCCGCATGTTGAACTTCCTTGCAGAGAAGCAGCCGAAGTTCTATGTGAAATATGCGTCCGAGATGGCAAAGAATATCATTCCGTTATATGAGGGATGTACGCTTTCCAATACGATCAAATATCATATTTTGTCTGCAGGCGGACTTGTGACAGAAAGCTACGAGTCTGCGGATATTGTCCTGTTCATAACTGCTCCGGCAGGCGGCATGGAGGAAGCCATGACGCAGCCGTCTGAGAAGCTAGAGTACTGTGTGGAGCGCAATATCGACGAGATGTTCGAACTCTTAAAATATTGTATCCGTGAGAAGAAGATTGTCACAATTGCGGACAATGCCTATGCAAATGGTGGAGATCTTAGTATCGTCAAGATTTTGAACAATAATCAGTTACTGATGCTGGTGGACGGTTATGCTGGATGGAATACTTCTGCAAATACACTCGGAACTGCAATCGCAGAGGGTGTGGACAGTTATCTGTACGGACAATCCAAAGGACATCAGAAGTTTTTGGCGGAGCGTTATGTGGAAGATGCAGGATACTGCTCTGTAGTCAGAAAATCTGTGACAGAGAAGCTCCCGGAATCCATGAACTATTTTGATGTCAGGGAACCGGACGGCATGGTTGCCGGTATGGTGAAGGAAGCGTTAGAGCAGTTCGTAAGAGAGAGCTTATCGTCCGAAGCGGATTCCTTGAAGGTGAAGAAAGTTAAAATGCCATGGAGCCGTATGTTCGAGGTCAATCTGGAGGTGGAATACGATGGTAAAGATGTTTCCGGAGCAGACGAACTGGTATAAGGGAAATCTGCACAGCCATACAACAGATTCCGATGGAACACTGACACCGGAGGAGGCAGTGAAGGCATACCGGGAACACGGTTATTCCTTTCTCTGCCTCAGCGACCATAACGTGTTCAGCGATTACCGGGAGAAGTATAACAGGGAGGATTTCCTGATTCTTCCGGGAACGGAGATTGCAGCCGTTCTTTTTGATGAGAAAGACGGTTATGTGAAAATGCACCACATGAACGGCATCCTTGGGACAGAGGCGATGCAGAAGGCAGCGGAGGATGGTCTGTTTTCACATATGGAACGGATCGAACCGATCGTTGCTTACGGCAGTTGGGACGGAAGAAAGGTGACAGAACAGATGGCGGAGAATCTAAGACGCCATGGTTGTTTTATCACTTATAACCATCCAATCTGGTCGCGGGTCGAGCCGCAGGAATTTGAGCTGGAGGGGGTGTATCATTCCCTTGAAATCTATAATTATAATACGGTCAACGAGAGTGGAACCGGATATAATATTACTTACTGGGACGAGATGCTCCGGAAGGGTATGCATGTGAATGCGGATGCCACAGATGACAATCATAACGGGGACTTTCCGGATAACTTTGGTGGTTATGTGGTAATAGCCGCAGAGAGCCTGACACATGACCACATCATCGAGGCGCTGTTATCAGGCAGATATTATTCGGTCGGAGGACCGGATGGACCGTCCATCAGCCAGATTGTGATAGACGGAAATGAGATAACCGTTTCATGCAGCCCGGTCGAGCGGGTGAACATCATTGCCGGTGGTTATGTGGGCGCCGGAAAGACTATTCTTGCAGAAGCCGGAAAGACCATGACAGAAGCACATGCGACATTAAGCGGTACGGAAACTTATATCCGCGTGGAGTGTGTGGATCAGTATGGACGGACTGCGTGGTCGAACCCGTATTATTTTGAACGGGAGAAGAAGGCGGAATAAGGCTTCCGTACGAAACGTGTGCAAGCAGGATTTTTTACAAAACAGTATCATGCAATAAGTTAGAAAAGTGGTCTGACAGAGAAGATTTTTGAACGCTCCGTCAGACCGCTTTTTTCATAATTCATGACAATAGAATGTTCGCGGAACGCGCATGCTATTGTTTGCGGCAATAAAGGCAGGTAAGTGAGATAGTTAAAACTTTAACACTTTAAATGAAAAAAGTAGTTGCGTATTCGGGGAAAAGAATATATGATAGTTATATTGCAGGAACTGCAAGCAATAACAGGGAAAATGTCAGGAGGATTTATAAGGATGAATATTACAGGACATACAGGATTACTTGCGTTGATTGGTTCGCCGGTCGGACATTCAGGCTCACCGGCTATGTATAATTACAGCTTTGACAAGCTTGGGCTTGACTACGTATATGTGGCAATTGATGTGAAAGAGGACAAGGTGAAGGATGCCATCGAGGCAATGAAAACATTCCATATGCGCGGAGGCAATGTTACAATGCCGGATAAGGTAGAGGCAGCAAAGTATATGGACGAGCTTTCACCGGCAGCCAAGATCATCGGTGCAATCAACACCATAGTGAATGAAGACGGAAAGCTTATTGGTCATATTACAGACGGAGAGGGATTTGTTCATAACCTGAAGGATCATGGCATCGACATTAAGGGAAAGAAGATTACAGTCGCAGGCGGCGGTGGAGCTGCTACTGCGATTCAGGTACAGTGCGCATTAGATGGAGCAAGAGAGATCTCAATCTTCAATATTAAGGATGCTTTTTTTGAGAGAACTTTGCAGACCGCAGAGAAGATCCGTAAAGCAGTTCCGGGCTGTGTGGTCAACGTATATGATATAGCAGATACCGCGAAGATGACCGAGGAGATTCAGAGCAGTGACATTTTTGCAAATGCTACGATTGTCGGGATGAAGCCGATGGATGACCAGAGCGTCGTCAAAGATCTGTCGGCATTCCGACCGGGGCTTGTGGTCGCAGATGCAGTTTATAATCCGATTGAGACAAAGCTTTTACGGGAAGCAAAAGAGGCAGGATGCACCTGTGTCGGTGGCAAAGGAATGTTGCTGTGGCAGGGGGTTGCCGCGTTCAAACTGTTCACCGGAAAAGATATGCCGGTACAGGAAGTCAAGGAGCTGTTCTTCCAGTAGAGACGTTGCTTCAGGTGAGGGTTCTCCCGCCGGGAAGTAAGCTTTCACTTGAATGATAGGATATGTGAAACCGCCCGTCGATAGGTTGTGAGCCAAAAAGGACGGTGTGATTCCTCCAAAATGCGATTATGCCGGGCATTCTGAGCAGCCCATAGCAGGATTTTGTGTCAGCAAAGGCTTTCACAAAACCTTGGTCTGCTCTACATGGCATAGACGCATTTTTCCGGAACCACACCGTCCTTTTCGCATCGTAGACCATTATCAGGCGGTAGCTGTAGTATATCGACAAGTGAAATCTTACTTCCCGGCTATCTCCACACACAGCTGCCGTCCATAACGTTCGGATGCCGAAGGGGAGCGGTACTTCCGGAGAAATTTCCTCTGGGCTATGGAGAGGAGACTCAAGTCAATTCTCGAAGCCTTTGCTGAGAGAATTGGCTGTTCTGAGGCTTCTCGAAGTTCTCAGCCCAATGGAATTTCGCAGGAAGTACCGCTCCCTTTCGGCTTTCATAGCCCAAAGATCGGCAGCGTCCCTTAGAAATAAAGGATAGAAACTTGACATATGCATTATTTGTATTATAATAGATAATACAAATAATGCAAGAAAGCAAAACATCACAAAGGGGGAAAATCCGCATGGTCATATCGATCAATGAAATGTCCGAGATACCGATCTATCAGCAGATCCGCAACCAGATCGTGCAGGGAATCTCGGATGGAAGGCTTTCACCGGGTGAGCAGCTGCCGACTGTCCGTGGGCTCGCGGAGGAGATTGGAATCAACTCTATGACGGTCAGCAAAGCCTACAATCTTCTAAAGCAGGAGGGCTACATCTACACAGACCGCAGAAGCGGTGCGAAAGTACGCCCGGAATTTGCAGAGACAAAGGAACTCTCGGCGAAATCCAGGGAGCTTTTGGAACAGATCGTTTCTGAGGCAAAAGTAAGCGGCATGACAAAAGAAGATTTTTTCGCCATCTGCGGAAAAATGTTTGAAAAACAGGAGGAGGGAAAGGAATGGTAATGAATTTTATAATGCTTGTAACCATGTATCCGATTGTTGTGATTTTATATTTTGTATTCAAAAATACATGTAAGGATCAGAATGGAAGCCTCTTTGCAGTCAATATGAAACCGGAGTGGAAAGAGAGACCACAAGTGCAGGCGGTTGTGGAAAAGTTCAACAGAGAGATGAAGCAATACTTTCTTTTATTACTGGTACTGCCACTTACCAGCTTTCTGACCGGATACATGTCTGTCCAGCTGACTATCTGGATGCTGTGGGTGCTGCTTGCAATTGTGTTGTTTTGCCTGCCGTTAGTACATGCAAACAGCGCGTTAAAAGAGTGGAAAAAGGAACAGCATCTGTACGGAAACATGCAGATGGAACGCCTCGTGGAATTAAAATCACTTGGAAAAATAAGAAGAGTAAAGTTTTTTCCGTTTCTGATCCCAAATCTTTTTGCGGGAATCGTGACGATCGCCGCATATGCAGTGCAACATGCAGATATTGGTATCAATATACAGATCGAACTGAAAAATGTGAGCTGGCTCTGTCTCATAATGTGGCTTTGCGGTCTGCTCCTGTGGGGGTGTGCCGTCTGGATGGATAGGCAGCCGGTGACTGTGATCAGCACAGACAGTGATGTCAACCTCAACTACACGAGGGCGAGAAAGAACATTTGGAAAAATTTCTGGCTAGTCGTCACCTGGTGCAACACAGCATTTGTCGCAGCCACTTTCCTGACAGCGTTTCTGACGGAAGAGCAGGGGAAAATGCTTCTGATTTCCAGTGTCCTCTACACACTTCTGATCACAGTATTGTGTTTCCCACTTGTAAAGCAGCTGAGAAATGTCGAGAATGCTTACCGGGATAGAAGAAACCTGACAGAGGAGGCAGAAGATGACCGCTGCTGGATCGGTGGACTTTTTTACTACAATCCGGAAAATAAGCATACCATTGTACAGAAAAAGGTGGGAGTTGGCACAACGATGAATCTTGCAACGCCGATCGGAAAAGGGTCGATGATTTTGTCAGCCCTGATATTAGTGTTGCTCATTCCAGGCTGTTGCATTTGGGTGTTATTGCTGGAATTTACTCCAATCCGGCTTCAGATTGAGGATCAGACACTCTACGCGAGACAGTTAAGCACAAACTATGAAGTTGAAGTAGAGCAGATCGAGAATCTGGAAAAGATCACAGAGCTGCCGGGTTGGAGCAAGGTGTGTGGAAGTGCGATGGACACGTTGGAGGAAGGAACATTTTTCATCCGTAATGTCGGAAAATGTGAAGTATTCCTAAATCCAGAAAATACGATATTCCTTCATTTTTCGGCGGCAGGAATCGATTACTACATGAGTGGCTATGATGATGCACAGACGGAGGAAATCTATCAGCTTCTGACACAGCAGTGAAACAGAAAAAAACATGGAAATGATTCATCATATGTGATAAGATAAGCGTCGTCTGAAAAGTCAGACAGAACAGACAGAAAAGAGAACGTTTATGAAATACTATATGGCGCCCATGGAGGGACTGACCGGGTACGTGTACAGAATGGCATATCAGAAATATTTCCACGACATTGACCGATACTTTACCCCGTTTATCACGAATAAAAAACTGGATTTTAAGGCGAGGAAGGATATTGATCCGGAGCATAATCAGGGAATGGAGGTCGTTCCGCAGATTTTAACAAACCAGGCGGAAGACTTCATCTCGATTACCAGACAGCTGAAACAGTATGGCTACGAGGAAGTGAACTTAAATCTTGGCTGCCCGTCTGGTACAGTCGTGTCGAAAAACAGAGGTGCAGGATTTCTTGCAGTCCCGGAGGAACTTGACATTTTTCTTGACACTATCTTCAACGCGTGTGACTGCAGAATTTCCATCAAGACAAGGGTGGGAAAAGATTCCCCGGAAGAATGGGAGAACCTGCTTTCCATCTACGAAAAATATCCGCTGTCCGAGCTTATCGTGCATCCGAGAATCCAGAAAGATTTCTACAAATACACACCGCGCATGGAACAGTACCGTTATGCAGTGGAACACAGCCATCACTCCATCTGCTATAATGGGGACATCCATTCGGTGGATGCTTACAGCAGGTTTTGCGAAGCATTCCCTGACACCGAAAAAATAATGCTTGGCAGGGGAATCCTGCAAAATCCAGGACTCGTCCGCACATTGCGGGCAGCAGAAGCAGACAGTCAGGAGAATGAGGCTTTGGTTGAGAAAACACATACTGCCCCGAATAGCTTACAGAAAGAGACACTGCGCGCCTTCCACGATGAGGTCTGCGATGGCTACAAAGCTGTCATGTCGGGTGACCGTAATACCTTATTTAAAATGAAAGAGCTCTGGGGCTACCTTGGAAAAAGTTTCACAAACCCGGAAAAATACCTGAAAAAAATCCGCAAAACCGAGCGACTGGCAGAGTACTACATGATTGTAGATGCCCTTTTCCGGGAGCAGGAACTGATCGTACGTCTTTGATCTGTCCATCTTTCAGAGCCGTATATGCTCTAAGGCATACCCATCTTCTGTGAGGGTAAGGATTACCATCCCTTTTCCATCACCCCGGTCAGCCCCAGCGCTGCCCGGGTTCAGAAAAATCTTCCCATACCGGTCATAATGGGTGAACACATGTGTATGCCCGAAAACCACAAAGTCAGCATCTGTCAGGTCAAAAGGCAGATCCGCCCGGTTGTGTACCAGATAAAACAGTTTCCCACCGATCGGCACCGACAGAAACGTATGCAGATAAGAAGCCCACTCCCCCTGGTCGCAATTTCCCCGCACCGCATACATCGGAACCCCACATTCCTCGAACTTCCGGTAAATTCGCTCACTGTCAAAATCTCCAGTATGGATTAAACAGTCACATCCTTTCACATACTCCATCAATTCCTCCCGACACACCCCATGTGTATCTGATACCAGTGCAATCCGCATATATAAAATCCTCCATGTTCTGTTGTATTTTAAGTCATGACTATACTTGACAAGTGAGTTCTTACTCACTTGTAGAATGTCCGCGGAGCGTGCATTCCATTGTTTGACGATATAGTCCGTTTTAAGTGCGTTAAAATAACCTAAGTCTTAAAATGTATTGTAACATACGAATACACAAATGAACATGAGGAGTTTCGTCTTCTCCAAAAACAAAAATATCAAATTTTTCCTCTTGCAATTTCCCGAGAAACAATGCTAAAATATACATGTTATATGACTGACGGAAGTGGAGCCTACCACATGAAGTATAACGTACCTAATGCCGACCGTCTGGGCGAAGAGTCCGGACGTGTGCGGCTTCATGTAAATAGCGGAGAACGCGAAGACAGGAGAGACACGCAGGACGTGTTTCTCCTGTTTGCATATAAGGGTAATTTCCAGATATTTCCACCCGGTGGGAAAACAGAAATCATACCTGTGCAGTAGGAGATTGTATTTTTTCCAATACCTGAGCAAAAACACGGTTGCGGCTCTTGACAAACGCAAGAAGTTAGCGTAACCTAACCATGGTTAGAAAAGACTAACTACGCGTCGATCAAAAATCAGAATGACGTCTGGCAGCAAAGTCAGATGCCATGCAAGGCCACAGAATGGCAGAAGGAGAGAAACATGCAGACAGAATGGAGAAGCTTCCAGGGCGGAGCCTGGGAAAAAGAAGTAAACGTAAAAGATTTTATTCAGAAGAATTATCATCCATATGACGGGGATGATTCATTCTTAGAGGGACCGACACAGGATACTACAGATCTGTGGGAGCAGGTGTTAGAGCTTTCCAGACAGGAGCGGGAAGCAGGCGGCGTGCTGGATATGGATACCAAAATCATTTCCACCATCACTTCACATGGTCCGGGTTATTTAAATAAGGAGAAAGAAAAAATTGTCGGATTCCAGACCGATAAACCGTTCAAACGTTCCTTACAGCCTTATGGTGGTATTCGTATGGCGATGAAAGCGTGCGAAGACAATGGCTACAAAGTGGATCCGGAAGTAGTGGAATATTTTACCATTCACAGAAAGACGCATAATGCAGGTGTTTTCGATGCTTACACACCGGAGATGAGAGCGTGTAGAAGCGCCCATATCATTACAGGACTTCCGGATGCATACGGACGCGGACGTATCATCGGGGACTACAGAAGACCGGCGCTTTACGGTGTAGACCGCCTGATCGAGGATAAAAAGGAGCAGTTAAACAGTACCCGTACGATCATGTACTCTGACGTGATCCGGGAGAGAGAGGAATTATCCGAGCAGATCCGTGCCCTTGAGATGCTGAAAAAATTGGCAGAGATCTATGGCTGCGATATTTCAAAACCGGCAAACAACGTGTTAGAGGCAACACAGGCACTTTATTTTGCATATCTTGCAGCAGTCAAAGAGCAGAACGGTGCGGCAATGTCCTTAGGACGTACTTCCACCTTCTTAGATATCTACGCAGAGCGTGACCTTGCAGAAGGTACTTTTACAGAAAAGGAAATTCAGGAGATCATCGACCAGTTCGTCATGAAGCTTCGTCTTGTGAAGTTTGCCCGTACACCGGAATACAACAATATTTTCGCAGGGGATCCTACCTGGGTAACCGAGTCTATCGCAGGTATCGGTGTGGATGGAAGACATATGGTAACAAAAATGTCTTACCGCTACCTGAACACATTAAATAACATTGGTGCTGCGCCGGAACCGAACTTAACGGTTCTCTGGTCTGTGAGACTGCCGGAGAACTTCAAGAGATTCTGTGCGGAGATTTCCATCAAACACTCTGCGGTACAGTATGAGAATGATGATATCATGCGTGTGCTCCACGGGGATGACTATGGTATCGCATGCTGTGTTTCTTCCATGAGAATCGGAAAAGAAATGCAGTTCTTCGGAGCGAGAGCCAACCTTGCAAAGTGCCTGCTCTATGCGATCAACGGTGGAGTGGATGAGATCAGCGGAAAACAGGTAGGACCGAAATACCGCCCAATCACATCTGAGTACTTAGATTACGATGAAGTATGGGATAAATACAAAGATATGATGAAATGGCTGGCAGGTGTCTATGTCAATGCATTAAATATCATTCACTACATGCATGACAAATACTGCTATGAAAAATTAGAGATGGCACTTCATGACAAAAATGTCAGAAGATGGTTTGCAACCGGTATCGCAGGATTTTCTGTGGTGGCAGATTCCCTTTCTGCAATCAAATATGCGAAAGTAAAACCGATCCGCGATGAGAACGGCATTGCCGTTGATTTTGAGATTGAGGGGGATTTCCCGAAATATGGAAATGATGATGACCGTGTAGACGATATTGCAAAAGAGGTACTCCACACCTTCATCGGCTATATCAAAGGAAATCACACATACCGCGGTGGTATCCAGACAACTTCTATCTTGACCATCACATCCAATGTTTCTTATGGTAAGAACACAGGAGCAACTCCGGACGGAAGAAAGAAAGGTGTGGCATTTGCACCGGGAGCAAACCCAATGCACGGACGCGATACCCATGGCGCAGTCGCTTCCCTTGCATCCGTTGCCAAGATCCCGTTTATGGATTCCCAGGATGGCATTTCCAATACCTTTACCATCGTCCCGGACGCACTCGGAAAAGACGAAGAAGGACAGGAGAACAACCTTGTCAGCATGTTAGACGGCTATGTAGAGCAGGGAGGACATCACCTGAACGTAAACGTATTAAACCGTGACACCTTATTAGATGCACAGAAACATCCGGAACTATATCCGCAGCTCACTATCCGCGTGTCTGGATACGCCGTAAACTTCATCAAGCTGACCAAAGAGCAGCAGGACGAAGTAATCGCCCGTACGTTCCACGAGAGGATGTAATACTAATACACCAGCTCACCCGTCATGTGAATGAAGATGCCCTCATGCTTGCATGAAAGGGTATCTTCATTCACAATGGCGCGGGTGAGCGGCAGGCGTGAGACAAACCATAACAACAGAAAGGAGTTTCACATGGGAAAAATCCACTCGTTGGAAACATTCGGCACAGTAGACGGACCAGGCGTGCGCTTCGTCGTATTTTTCCAGGGCTGTCCGATGCGGTGCGCCTATTGCCATAACCCGGATACCTGGCAGTTACAGGACGGGCAGGAGATGTCAGCGGATGAGATCATAAGACGTCTGGAACGGAACCGTTCTTTCTATAAAACAGGAGGGATTACGGCGACGGGCGGAGAACCCATGCTCCAGATAGAATTTCTGACGGAACTTTTTGCCAAAGCAAAAGAGCGCGGCATCCATACGTGCCTTGATACCTCCGGGGTGATGTTCCCCGGGGAAAAAGAAGGAACACAGACGTCGGAAGAAAAGAAAAGTGCCGGGCAGAAAGTGACACAGGAGCAGATCGATAAGCTGATGCAGGTGACAGATCTTGTCATGTTGGATATTAAACATATCCAGGATGCCAAGCATCGGGAGCTTACCGGGCATTCGAACTCCAATATTCTTGCATTTGCACGTTTTCTGGACGAGACAGGGAAGCCGGTCTGGATCCGTCATGTGGTCGTACCGGGTATCACATTCGATGAGGAAGAACTGACAGAACTTGGGAAATTTTTGAAAACACTGCACAATGTAGAAAAATTAGAAGTGCTCCCGTATCATTCCATGGGAAAAGTAAAATATGACAATCTCGGAATGGACTATCGGCTGAAAGATACACCACAGCTGACAAAAGCAGAAGCGAAGGAAGCAGAGGCGGTGATCAGGAGGGCAATGTCAGATTAGAAACATGAAAAAGACTTCAGAAATGCGGAGACCGGAGCATTTCTGAAGTTTTTTTGTCCCTTACAATAGAATGTTTTCGGAGCGTGTATTCTATTGTAGGGAACAGCGCAATGGCTTCAGAGTGTGAATGATGGAGCAAATAGAATCAGGGGCTTTTTGGGATGCGTGAACGATAACATTTTATGAAAAAAGGTTCTTATGAATTTACAGGGCAGACCGGATATGTTATGATAAAAAAACAGGGTATTTTTACGGAGGGAGAAAGTTATGAATATCATAAAGAAAATTTTTGCACCTGTAGACATGACATGCGGGACACCATGGAAGAAGATCGCAATTTTTGCGATCCCGATGCTTCTAGGAAATATTGCGCAACAGACATATTCTGCTGTAGACAGTGTCATAGTAGGAAAGTATGTAGGGGATAATGCGCTTGCAGCAGTCGGAAGTGCAGGTCCAATCATGAATCTGCTTATTGTTCTTTTTGTGGGAATCAGTGTGGGAGTCAGTATCATGGTATCCCAGTATTTCGGGGCGAGAAACAGGGAAGAGTTGTCTGTGACGATTGGAAACTGTATCACAGTTATCGGAATTGCGAGCCTTGCCATTATGGTGCTATCCTTATTTATCACAAGACCGCTTCTAGAACTGCTCGGCACGCCGGAGAGTATCATTGACTGGAGTGAAGGATATCTTCTGATTATCTTCCTTGGCGCGGCAACAGGTGGATACTACAATATTTTAAGTGGTGTGCTGCGCGGACTGGGAGACTCTGTCTCGGCGTTGCTATATCTTCTGGTAAGCTGTGTGACGAATATTATTCTTGATATTGTTTTTGTAAAATATGTAGGAATGGGTGTAAACGGAGTTGCACTGGCAACGGTTATTGCACAGGGAGTATCAGCATTACTCTGCCTGAATAAGCTGTTTCGGATGAAGGAATATTTTGACTTAAATGCGGCACATTTAAAACTCAGCGGAAGACATGTCAGACAGATTTTTGAGCTTGGAATCCCATCTGGTATCACGCAGGCGATTATTTCACTGTCTATGATAGTAGTACAGGCGTTGTCAAACAGTTTTGGTGAGACATTTATTGCAGCAAATGTCATGGTGCAGAGAGTAGATGGATTTGCCATGCTTCCGGCATTCTCCTTTGGTATGGCTATGACGACTTTTGCAGGACAGAATGTCGGTGCAAATCGTATGGACCGTGTGGATCAGGGAACCAGACAGGGAACCATCCTCGCAGTTTCAACCTCTGCGGGGATTACAGTTATACTTTTAGCTGTAGGACGTTTCCTTATGAGTATTTTTACAAATACACCGTCATTAGTTGATCTAGGCATGAGGCTTTTGACAATATTAGCGTTTGGTTATCCGATGATGGCGATTACCCAGTCCTTATTTGGAATTATGCGTGGAGCAGGCGACACCATGACACCGATGTGGCTGTCCACATTGCAAACGGTTGTGCTTCGCGTACCGATGGCATATTTGCTGGTGTACCTGACCAGATCGCCGGAATATCCGAAAGGACGTGAAGAGTGCATCTTTATTTCACTTGTTGTGACATGGACGATTAGCGCAGCGATGAATTTCGGAATCTTTAAGCTTGGAAGATGGAAGAAAAAAGCTTTTGGAGCAGAATAACAGAACGGGCTTGTTCTATATAAGAAAAGCACAGACGCACTGGTGGCGGCTGTGCTTTTGAAATTTACAGGAACAGATATTCTGTGAAGTCTCATTATACTTTGAAACTCCGTTGCATCAGAGAAGAATACAGTTAAATATAAGAAACAGGTAAAAACTGTGAAAAAATCTATTGACAAATAAATACAGGTTTGCTAATATATACAAGCTGTCACACACGAGTGATGAAAACACTCCGCCAGACAGAAGAAAAAAGTTGTTGACAAACGGCTGACGATTTGATAGAATAATCAAGCTGTCGCAAAGAACAGAATCACTTCTGAAAAGAAAATGAAAAAAGTTCTTGACAAAGCGAAACGGATTTGATAAAATATCAAAGCTGTCGCAAAACGACAACACATCAGTTCGAAAGAACTGAAAAAGAAAAATAAAAAAAGTTGTTGACAAACACTTAAAGATGTGATAACATATCAGAGTTGCTGAAAACAACAAAGAACATTGATAACTGAACAGTGAATAACC
>ERZ773107.2209-NODE-2209-length-15181-cov-5.714399_pt1 | contig 15181 bp, 13 predicted proteins | sample MGYA00580571_ERZ773107 | MGnify/ENA primary metagenome ERZ773107 (study PRJEB29015, sample SAMEA2737843) | human gut metagenome | biome: human gut; feature: human-associated habitat; material: faeces | place: China | collected 2012 ... | reverse complement strand
CATTTGTGATAACGCACAATTCACCTACAGGATATATAATACTTTTATACGGTGCGCTATCTATTGCCGCTTGTAACTTTAATTCGTCGTGGTCGCCGTCGCACACGACAAATATTTGGTTTTGGGTGATGTCTGTAATATTTTTTGCATTTTCATTTACAGCGTCAATAAATGAATTTTTATTGACAGTTGCCAAATCTGCCAATGTACGAACACGTTCGTATGTATTGGTTATGAAATAACTGTCGCCTGTGGTATTTTCGTTTTCTATGACATAATCAACCGCCGCCGATACAAACTCATATCTTTCCCCTGTCGGCGATTCGCTGTCTATCTTCATTTCTAAATTTATATCGTGAATATGATACAATGTAAATGTCCATACATCACCCGAAATTGCCGACGGTACAGATGTAGAATTTGATGATATACTACACGTATTTTTAATAAAATCATAGCGAACAACAATATAAATGCCGTCTATCGGTACATTTATACACGGTTCTGAAAACGTTCCGGCAATCTGTTTCCCGTCAATGTAAAACGCGTCTTTCAGTGTAATATCAACCGTCATACTCTCGCCATCATATTCTTGTTGTCCGTCAAAATATAGTGTAGGCTTACTCGGTGCAACAAATTTTACTGTATGTTGCTTTTTGTCGCCAAACAGTATAGTTGTTTCGGTGTTCGCATTGATTTCATCAATACGTGCTTTCAATTCTTTGTCAGCACTTTTTCTTGCTGATTCTTCGGCTTTCACTGAATTTGAAATATTGGTATCTGCCGTCTGTCTTTCGGTGATTTCACTGTCAATATTTCGTTGCAGTTCATTATCCGCCGCCTGTCGTATTGTCACTTCGTTGTTTATGCGACTGCTTAACGAACTATCCGCACTTTCCCTTGCCTTGGTTTCGGCTGTGATTTTGTCTGCCAAACCTACATCAGCGTTGGTGCGTTGCGTGATTTCTGTGTCCAATTTGTCGGACAGTGTGTTGTGTTCGGTTTGAATTGCCGTGAAATTATCACGAACAATCTTCCACCAATCCTTTAACAGCGTTTTTCCGCTAAAATTAAAATTTAATTTCATTTTATCATTCCTTTCTAATCGTAATTGATTGGGATTTTGGTATTAAAAAAACACGCCGTTCGCGTGCTATGGTGGTATTCGTCTGTACATTATGTCACCTCTTATTTTTTGTACGAAAAAAGCACCCGCCGTTTTGGCAAGTGCCTTTATTGATAAAATCATATTGACATTTATAATATATTTAGATATAATAAAAGAAGAAAGAGGATATCCGCTTTAAAGGCGGCTTGTCCGTATATATTGGTTAAATAGTCGCCAACATTTGGACGTGTGGGGCGGCTATTTTTTTATGTCGTTAATTAGTTTGATGAGTGATACTATTATAAGTAAATCTACAATCAGTTCAATCAATTCCATAATATCACCCCCTGTTTAGAGAGTGACAAGCCGTCCATATAGCTCCTCTTTCTTCCGCATATTATATTATCATATTTTGCCGTTATTTGCAAGATTTAATCTCTTATTTCAACAACGGCTGTATCTCGTCGACAAATTGGTCGTACGGAATAACACTTCTATCCTCTACCAAAATGGCTTGACACGAATATATTTCTTTTTTATCCTTTGATATTTTTACCTCTCTTGTATCATAGTCGTATTCGGGCTTACAATCTGTATTTTCCGTCATATCCCATATAAAACCTAATGACACATAATACACTCCGTCTTTTTGAACTATATAAAGGTCGTTGTTTATATATTCTGACGGTGGTGTATATTTACTTGCTACTGCCATATTATCATCTTCTTTCTTTTCTGATATTGTGGCGGTGCTTGTTTGTGCATCATACTGAACGTCTTTTCCCAATGCCTCACTTACTGCTCTTATAGGCAAATACGTTGTATCATTGTACAGGAAGTTATCCTCTTGTACTTCTTTACCGTCCACAACAACTTTTATTGTATTCGGCAAAACGTTTATATTTTGCCATACATCAGTCGCATATGCTCCCACGCACGATATAACACCCATAACAAGCATACCGCATATAAAACTCTTGATATTTTTCATAATAAAAACCTCCCTTTTGATACCCAAATTGTACCACAAAGGAAGATTTTTGTAAATACTTTTATGAAATTCCCGTTATAAGTCCTCCCGAAACTGTTACAGTTTTTCCGTCTGCGGTTTGAAATGTTCCGTTTGCTCCTTGCTCAAACTTCCACTGCCCTACACCATGTGTTGCTCCGTTGCCACCATATAAGATAGTATTTCCCTGTAATTGTATATATGCTTCACTGATACTGTTATATACTTGGAAAACCACTTTTCCGTTATAATACAATATTAAATCGGCATATCTTCGACCATTACTGCTCGGTGCATTACACCACAATCCGTACTTATTGCCGTCTGCATCGTAACTTTGAATACCGTTTTTGTCTATAACGGTTCTTGCTTCTGCGTCTGTACCTGTGGCAAATATACCTGTTATCGTTACATTACCGTCCTCGTCCATTTCGATTGTTTTCTTTTTAAGCTGATTAAACAGCTCAAAAACAAATTTACCGTCCATATTGCCGAGATTTATACGTCGTCTGCCCTTATTATCTTCGATATATAGCAAATCGCCGACAATCTTCAACAGCTTATTGTCCGACTGCACTTCGTTTCGGTCTGTGTTCACCGTTCCTTGCACCTTGCGAATATTTACGCTGTTATTCGCCGTCTGCCACTTTGCATGTTTCTTTGTTGCCTGTTCTGTCTGCCATAGTCCGATAAAAAAATCACGTCTGATATGCCCGATTGATATATTGCTCTCTTTCGGCTCCAACGGATATGCCTGATACTCAATTACCCTCTGTACATATTCCGTACCGTCTATGTCAAATACGTGTACTGTATCACCTATTTCCAACTTTTCCGCCGCACCGTATTCAGCTAATTTGGATAGGTCAATCAATTTACCGCTGATTGTCAACTGCGGTGCATCAATTCTATCTTCGTTGTCCTCGTCAAATTCCCACTTCGCATTTCGGTACAGCTTTTCTGCTGACGTATAGTCGCTGTAATCTTTGTACCCCTCTTGTACTCCGTATTTTTCAATGTTTGGACTGTCTATATATGCTTTGCCGCCGTTTACACTGCTGACCGTTAAATCATCACTTCCGAACGCCCATAAACGCGTTATCATATCGCTTACGTTGCGTTCTATTGATATGCTTTGCATATTCTTTTCTAAACGCAGTCTGACGCCGTTATCTGTGCCGATACGTTCAACAATGGCAATGTTACATACAATGTTGTTATTACTGTCGATAGTTGTTTCGTGGAATATCTCGCCACGCCCCAAATTTTCTATTATCGTTTTTATAACGTCCCACAAATTAGTTTTATCCGTTGAGAAAAAATCAATTAACAGTTTGTCATCTGCTACCCACTTCATTCCTTTGGCGGTAAGCTCTGCCTCTGTCATAATGTGAAAAATGCACCTTTCCCCGACATACTTTTTAAATTCTGATATAATATCAATCGCTTGTTTTAGAACATATCTTGAACTTTTACCGATATTATCACCGATTGTCGGTATAAATGCTTTCTGTGCCTCATATACGAAATGCGGTGTACCGTAAACGTGCAATGTGTCTGTACCGTTTGTATTTCGTGTTGTTCGGCTGATTTCGTATATATGACCGTTTACACTAACCAACATATTTTGACTGATTAGACGCGCCTTTTCGTCGTATGGATAGTCAAATTCAATACTTCCCGTATCGTTCAATATCCTTGTTTCCTTGATATTATATGCGTTGTTCAGCACCTCGCCTGTTTCAAAACTGTCTGTATATCTGTCGTGCAATCGCATAAATGTTATCTGTCCCATTTGTATATATCCTCCGTTTCTGTATTCCACACATACTGTGGATAAAATGAAAATTCGACCGTTGCCGTCGTGGACAAATTTATTCTATTCGCCCCTGTTTCCAATTCAAAAAAACTACCTTTGATTTTTTTCATAATACTGTTGTCGTTTACGTCTGTTACCGACTGTTTGTCGCAGTCAATAACGCAGTTTTCCGACACCGTAATACTGATACCGTTACAGGTTATCGTTGTAGATTTTTTGACGTTTGTAACACGCAAAACAGGTCTGACAGGGCGGTCGCCTGTGTTATGTATTGTGCTGTCGCCTGCCGTTGTAATCGTGTAATATTCATTCGGTCCGATTGGTATTTCATCATCTAATTTGATGTTTTGGCTATCCAATATCGGACCGTCAAAAATATCAAATACCAACGCCGCCCACGTCTGCACCTTGAACGACACCGAAATGACCGCTTTGTGACCGTAGTTTTCGGGTTTGTAGTCAATCGTTTCAATAACTGTTGCGTTCCATTTGACATTGGGTGTGTCGTCAAATATCAACTCACCGCGTCCCATTAACCACGTTGTGATTTTTGTGATTTTGCTGTTCAGTTCAGACATATCCGCCGCCGATATTTGCAAATTCATTTTAAATACACGGTTTTTATAAAATTCACGGTTGTACGCATTTGCCGTTGAAAAATCATATTCACCGTCTATATATGGGCTGTCATATGTCTGTATTTTCATTTCCGGTTTAATCGGACGTGACTGCGTTTGTACAGTCACGCCGAAATCGTTTGAATGTTTGTTTTTAAAATAAAATCCGTTTCGCATTTTCTACCTCCGCACATTATACATAGCTACCCAAAACAGCGCTGTCAGTCGTATTGATTGTGATTTTACTGTTGTTGTTATAGTTCTGCTGTTCAATCTTAATGCCCTTAATAGCCTCTATAATCTCACCCAAAGTCTTGGTTATCTTGTCATTACCGCCGCTGACTTCCTGTGTTATATCCGCCACAATACCCGTCACGTCTATACTGTCAATGTTGGTTGCAATGGACTTGATGAAATCAGCCTTGCTGTTTTCCAACGCGTCATACTCCGCCTCTAATTTTTCAATAGTGGCATTGTTTTTGACTTGCAGTTGATACAATTCCTCGTCACGTTGCAGTTGTTTCATCTGCTCTTGCAGTTCTTTGTACTTCTGCTGTCCTCTGTCTGTTACTGCATTTGCGTAAATATCCAACTGCGCCTGTGTTTCGGACATATCAGCCTTGCGGTCCTCTACCGTCCAACTGTCCTGTAGGGCCTGTTCCTGTGCAGAAAATTCATCACGCAATTTGTTGATGTAGTCCTGTTGTTGCTGCAGCATATCGTCAAACGATTCGCCCGCTTGGTCGAACATATCGTGATTTAGTTCAGTCATATTTTCGTTGTATTCTTTGCGGCTGATTAACCCCAAATCATAATATTCCTGTGTATACTGCTGAATACGTTTTAAACCGGCGATATATTCTTCATCGGTCATACCGTAATACTTGCGTTGTTCTTCCAACCAGTTCTTTGACTGATCCACACGCTCCGAATACATATCCGAACCTAATTCACTTTGATACTTGTCGAACTCGTCCTGTGTCAGCTCGCCGTTCGCCAATTTCTCACGGTGCCTGTCCATAACGCGGTTGTACGCGTCAAGCGGACTGTCGCCGTTATCTTGCCAGTCGTTAAAATATGTATGCTCGCTGATGTAGTTTTTTGATATGTCGTACTCTTTCTCAATTTGTTCTTTACGCTTGTCCAAATACTCCTCATTCAGCTTGTTTTTTGCCTCTACATATTCTTTGTGGCTGATTATACCCTGTGCGTACATTTGTTCGGTGTACGTCTGTATTCTGCCGATACCTGCGATATAATCGGCGGCACTCATACCGTTGTATTTTTCTTGGTGTTCCAACCAATCACGACTGTATTCGGTCATATTGTCGTATAACGTTGAACCTATACTTGACATTTCTGTCGTATAGTCCTCCCACGTCATACGCCCTGCCTCGACGTCCGCCATATTGCGGTCACGGATACGGGTAAATGCGTCAATAGGATTGTCGCCGTTGTCGTCCCAGTCATTCAGTGCCGCACGTTCTTCAATGTACGACTTTGACAGGTTGTTTAACTCCTGCGTGCGTTTCTGTGTCAAACTGAATATTTGTTCCTCTATGTCGGCAATATCCTTGTCGTTCGACTTGAATTTCTCTTGAAATTCTAACCACTTCTCTAATTCTTGTGCGGTCGTTACTGCGTGCGTTTTGGTGTAATGCGTCCAATCGTCCTTGGCTGATGTAAACGCGTCCGAATTGTCTTTTCCTGTTGCGTAATGCGGTATACCCATACCCGACATTATCGCCTTGGTTTGCGACGCTGTGTACACCTTTGCACCCTTTGACAATGGCAACAACACGTCCTTGCCCTGCGGTATAAATGCACGTCCTTTGTCAACGATTAATTCTCGTGGGTCAGATATACCCTTTTCATCATTAACCATTGCCAAACCGCCCTCGAAGTTCTGCGTACCTTTTGCGACTTTCTTTTTTACGAACATTCCCGAACTGCCAAACTTGGCCGCCGGAACATTTTGATTACTCAATCCACCAACTTGAACCGTCTGAACGGTCAGTGTTACTGTTTTATCTTTTACGGTATCTAAATTAGCCTTTGCACTCTCAACGCCTGCTGATGTGTTATCCTGTGCTGTGATTTCTGTATCGTGTGTTGTAGGAATCAGATTTATTTTGCCTGTGGTTAAATCAATAACACCGATAGCCTCGCCGTTTTCGGCAATTAGTTTCGCCGTTCCGGTTGTACCGTCATATTCGGCTATTTTGTATTCTGTATTATCTATTGTTGCAATGGCGGGTGTTCCGTCTGCTGTAAACATGACCTCACACTGTTTGCCGTCAAGTTGTTTTGTCTTTTTCTCGACATTATCAACACCGTCTGTGTTGCCCTCTGTGTCAACAGTTACAACAAACTTTTTGCCCTCCAGTTGTCGAACTTTGGCGGTCAAATCATCAACTACTTCAAATCCGTCTGCGGTTATCTTGATACGTTTTTCATTCGGTATCAGTCCCATAGCACGCGACATTTCGGTCAACTTGTCCGCTGTCATATCAATACCTTGCTGACTTCCCTCGGACATCATATCCTTTAATATGCCGTTTATATCGCCTTTTTCAACGGCTTGGCGTACGCTGTCAAATCCGTTTTTAATTAAAGCAGTACCCTCAACGATTTCCTCGGTCGTCAATCCCATTGTTTGACCTGTTTCATTCATTTTCTGAACTACATCATCAATTTTGCCCTTATTTACTGCATCCTGCATATTCGTACATTCGGAATTTAACAGACTGACACCGACCGCCGTTTCCGCAGATGATGCTCCGAACTCTGTCATTGAACGAACATAGTCGTTAATTATGTTGTTCAGTGCGGTACCGTCCCCGTTTGCCGCCTGCTCCCACGCAGCAGACAAATTCTCAACACCGTTCATAGCCAACGCCGCCGACTGTGCATAGCTGTTCATATCTAATTTACCGACGTCGATAAATTCTTTCATATCCTTTAAGGATTGTTCAATTCCGGCGCCGTCTTGATTTAATGCAGATATTTTAATTAATTCAGTTTCATAGTTTGCCAGTTCTTCTGATACGTCGCGTAGTTCTTTATGAGATTGGTCCAGAGCCTGTACTTGGTCGTAATACTTTTGGGCTTCTGTTGTTGCTACCGAATAATTTGCCGCAATAGACGATAACACGCCTTGCGCATTCTTCATTGATTGGTCTGTTGTGCCGTTTTCGTATGCGTGTCCGGAAACTTCTTTATAAATTTCTTGTGCTTTTTTGTAGCCCTCCGCCGCAGTTATTTCATTTTTTGAAATTTTTGCAGTTATGTCACTAACTTTTGATTTAGCCTCTGAATACTTCGTCTGTAATGCTAATTCTTTGTTATAGTTATCTTCCGCGATTTGGCGGTCCTCTTTGTATTTTGCGTCTTTATTTATTAGATTTGATAGTTCTGAACGTTGCTTATTGATATTAGACTGCAATTCATTTTTAGACAGTTTGGTTACTTGTTCAACAGCGTCGTCCAAATTAGAATTATCGGAATTGATTACAAGATTGTATTCCTGCGATAGCATTTCCTTTATTTCTTCTAACTTGCTTTTTGCATTGTCAACTTGTTCTTGACTGCTTTCGGGGCTTTCAATAACCATTTTTAACGATTTGATTTGCCCCTGTACTTCATTCAGCGATTTGTATTTTTCAAAGCTTTCTTTGACCTTTTCGTTGCCCTTGGATAGTCCCTCGCTCCACCTGTATTGCGATTGATACCATTTGTCATATGCAACTTTTCCTACTATAGCCGCTGTAGCAATACCGGCAACAGCTAATGCGGCAGGACCTGCCGCCGCACCGATACTTGTCAATGTCGGTGCAAACTTCGTCAATGCTCCGCCTGCTGAAAATGCCTTTTTGATGTTGCCGACTGCCTCAACAATTCCGCCAACACCTTTGATTGCTCCGGCACTGACTTTTGAAATAGCACCTATCGCAATAACTGTCGCACCCGTATTAACAACAGCACGTTTTTGTTCGTCTGACATTTGCGACAATCCTTTTGCAAAATCAGCTACTGTGGTGCTTGCGTCTTGTATTGACGGCAACATTGTTTCGCCGATACTTCTCGCCGCTTCAATAATATTGTTTTTTGTGTTCGCCAATTTTGATGCGGTCGTTTCATTCTTTGCGTTAAATTCTTCTTGCAATGCCGTATTTTCTTGGTATGCGGTGTTTGAACGATTGACACTCTCGGTTACTAAATCATAACCGTTGACTAATGCCATCATAGCCTGTATATCCTGCGTATTGTTTATGCCTAAATCATCTAACGCAACAGTTAGATTTTCGGCAGACTGCAAGCCTTTTAATAGTCCGTTAAATGCACCGGAGCTGTCAGTATTCCACTGCTCTTTAAATTCTTCCGCACTCTTACCGCTGTACTTTGCGAATTTCGTCAAACCCTCTCCGCCGCTTGCAACGGCGGTTTCTATGGACAGCCACGTACGACCTATCGCACTACCGCCCATTTGTGCCTCAATTCCCAATGAGGACAATGCCGCAGAATAACCCAACACGTCCGCCGCCGACATTCGTACAGATGAACCGTATTTACCCATACGCAGTGCCATTTCCGCGATTTCCGATTCTGTTGTCGCACTGTGGTTACCCAAATCAACGATTGCACTGCCGATATTACGAATTTCGCCTTGACTTGTACCCATTACATTCATAAATCGGGCAAGTGTAGCCGCGCCTTCTTCGCCGACAAGGTTTGTTGCTGAACCCATTTGTGCCATTACTTCCGTAAAGTCGATAATGTTTTCTTGGGATATGCCTAACTGACCTCCAGCCGCCGCAAGCTCATTTAGTTCAGTTGCCGTCTGTGGTATCGCGCCTCTGCCGTCAATACCTGTTGTTGACAAATCAATAATACCTTGCTTTATTTTGGCTAACTGTTCCGGTGTAGCGTCAACCGTCTTTTTAACTCCGGCAAAACTATCCTCAAAATCTATCGCAAACTTGGCACTCGCAACACCGCCCGCGGCAAGAGCCGTTGATGCGTATTGTATCGGTTTTGTTATCGTGTCAATACTTTCGCCGACTTCTTTTATACCTTTTCCGGTATTTTTAAGCTGACTTGCAAGACCTTGATATGCACTTGTGCTTTCTCTTACACCTTTCACACCATTTGTATTGCTTTGTGTTCGTTCCAATTCTTCGAGTTGTTGCGATACACCGCTTATTGTTGCCTCTAAGTCGGACGCATCACCTCTTATTCTTACTACTAATTCCGCCGCATCAGCCATTACAAATCACCTCACTACATTCCATAAAACATTTTTAAATACGGGTCGTTTCCTGTATATTCTTCTTCCTCGTCCTCGATTATAACTGCAAGTAATAATCTTGGGTCTTGTTTTGCCAAATCATTCGGCAATATACCGTGATATTTCAGCATTGTCCCATATAAATCGCTTAATCTTCCTTTTCGGTTGCCTGCTCCGGCAGGCTTTCCTCGTTTTTTCCCGTAAAATCGTCCATAAACCACTTCATAACTTCACGACACATTCTCATTTTTGCTGAAACAGCCGTGTCTAAAATATCTTGTGTCGCCTCTGTACCCTCAAACAGATAGTCAACGGCATCTGCACATACCGACGTAGCCGTTACTTTTTCACCCTCTGCAACGTCCATATATTCTTTTTCAACCAACGTTGCCGCACCGAAACACCACGGTTTTGATACATACTTTTTTTTGTTGTGTACAAATGTTAATACTCTTTGCATTGTTACTCGCTCCTCTCTATACGAAAAAAGCACGCCTTTCGGCGTGCCTTGTCTTAAAGTGCTTTCTTCACTGGATAGTAGTTCATATCCTTAAACCAGTTTTCCTCAAGTTCTGTCTTTGTAACGCCCTCCGGCAAATCGCTTTCGTCAAAGTATGCGTAATAGTTGTTGTCAAAATCACGTTGTACGGCTGTATATGTAGCCTTTGCAGTTTGCTTTTCAGGTGCACCGCTTGACGCCTTAGTCTTACCGCCTACGTTTGACGCAAAGCTGTATGAACCCTTGTAGTATCTAACATAACGGTATGAGCCGTCGGATTTCATAATTCTCCACGCAACACCGAAATAAACTGTTTTTGTATCGTTGCCGACCTCTACTACACCGTCTTTTTGTGTCAGTCCACGCCACATTGAATCAACTTCCGGCGGAATATCGGCATTTGTGATGTCGTGACCTAATTTTTCAATGTAGTTTGATGTTTCATATGCACCGTTATCGGCGTCAAAAACATCACTGCCGCCTGCGTCTGTCGGTGCAATTTCGACAGTACCTCTCAAATTATACGGGTCACCATATGTTGCACCCTCCGATGTGTCTGTTAAAACTGCGAAAAATGTGTACTTGTCCACACCTATTGTAGGTAGTGGTTTTCTTTTTTCTGTATTTGCCATAAATCAATCATTCCTTTCTACTACTTTCGTAAATCTCATTGTCCTATGTTTTATACTCTTGTCGTCGGGATTGGGTACGTCCATTGTCATTTCGTGATAATATTCATTATCAGTCAACAATTTGTATACCCTCTCCGACAATTCAAAACACGTTTGCGGATAATCGGCGTAAATATCAATCTGAACAGTCGTATCATTCGTAACGACCGTATTGTCATATGACATTGAGCCTTTGTCCGTTAGCGTGTAATATGCTATTGCAGGCAATTTATTAAAATTATCGGGATAAGCAAAACATACACTTACACCGTCTATCTGCTTTAAAATGTCCCGCAATTCCAAACCAATATCAAACACCGTATCACCCTCCCTACGCTAACACAAATACTTCGTATTTGCTCGCTATAACTCGTTTCACGAGTTATACACCTCCTTAAACTTAGCGATTATCTCGCTGATGTTATTTTTCAGTGCAGGTACGAGGAACGGCTGTGGTGCTTGCCCCGACGTTGTGTAAAATCGACCGCCACTGTAATACGTCCAGTGCCTTTTTGACGTATGCGAAACAGATTTATCGCCCTTTGAGCCTGTGCCAAATTCGACATAAATACCGTAATCGGCAGTCGGACCGATTGCAACACTGTCACCGTCCACTTGGCTTACGATACTGCCCTTTAAACGTCCTGTTGCAACAGGACAGTTTGCCACTGCGTGTGCTCTTACGACTTCACCCACCATTGCCAAACCTCGCTGTATTTTATCGCCCGACGCATACTGTGTCAGCTTGTCAACAACGTTGTCTATCCCCTCGATTGAAAAATTCATTTCAGCCTACTCCTTTCGAGCATTGCTACCAAACCGCTGTCCCATTTCTGCACATATGTTATATCATATATGTCGCCGTCATATTCAACCCTGTTACCGACCTTTACGTCGTCTGACATATCGCAGAACATACGCATTTGACATTCTATATCTAAACCGTATTGCTCTCTTGCTCTGCCACCACTGTACGGTTGTACATCGGCTTTAATTTCGGACAATACAGTCTTTTCGGTTTTACCTGTATAGTCGTCAATTTCATATTCTGCGATTATAACAGTTTTATCGTAAAAATCACTGAATACTGATGTCACTCGGAACACGCCCCTTTCGTTTACGGAACGGGTCAAGGCGTTTATAATAGTTGCTGAAAATCTCATCATTATCATTTTCGGCATATGTTACGGAACGTTCGCCCTCGCTTACGCTCTTGACTACTTCGGGACTTTTACTGTCCCCGTAGCCTTTTATTCTATACATATCCGCCGCAATCTTCGGAACAAGACTTTCAAGCTGACGGGGCAAAACCTCAATATGACAGTAAGACATAATCATATTAATTGTGTCGTTAATCAAAAAGGACAACAAGCTGTCTTGCTCGTCGTCCTTTATTCCCAACAACATTTTTAGTGTCCCCAACTGTTCCATATTATTCACCGCTTACAACGTCGGCACTGCCCGACTTTCTCGCTTTGCCGTCTGCGGTAACTTCCGCAACTGTAATCTTGTGACCGTTTGTCGCAGTGATTTCGTCACCGTTGTTAAACTCTGTCCACTTCGACAAATCGTCGTCATACGCAACACTTAGAGCGGTGCTTGCGGCAGTCTTGTAAACCAACTTGTGACCGCCGATAGGCTTTGGCGATACTGTAATAACAGTGTTGCCTGTTGTTCCTGCAACCGATTCAACTGTCAATTCGCCAAGTGTCGGAACACCGTTCTTAAATGCGGCAAATGCGTCGTCCTTGACAACAAGGAAACCTAAACGCATAGTAGCCTTGATTGCAACCATATCTTGCTCGGCAAGTGATAGCGGTTTACCGTCACTGTCAAGAGTGCCTTGTAGTGTTGCCTCTGTAAGAATTTCATAGTTGATACCTGCACGCATACCGACAACGGCATACTTGAAGTTACCTGTGATAATATCGGCACGTTTATTGTCCCACGCACCGTTACGTACAAATTCGATAGGCTGACCGTACAGCTCACCGCCTGTTGTACCGTTGACATATGCAGGTGCTCCGTTTGCGTCACGCAATTTTCTCAGCATATTCTTAACACCGATACGACCGATAAATCCCGACGGGTCATAGCCGTTTTCTTCAATCATCGACATTGCGTCAGACATAGCAATATCAATATTTGCGTTGTCCGTAACAACCATATGCTTACTGTCGATAGCGTTCATAATGTTTGTCTTGAACGGTGAATTTGTACCGAAAATGCACGCCGCGTCAATCGCTCTGTAGAATGCCTCTGCGATTTCTGGCTTTAGTTCTTCAAATACGCTGATAGTCGTATCTTCCAATTTTTCCTTTGTTACCGGAATAATAACGGCTAACTTCTTCGCCTCGATTTCAGGGTGAATCCAAGTAGCACCGCTTGTCTTAATTCTTTCACCCTCACCGACCCAGTAAGCACCCGGACCGTCTGTAAGTACGTTAAACTTCTTTTTCTCGTGTTTCATTTCCTCGACTTTCGCCATTCTTAAAACACTTGAACCCCTTGTCACCATTTTGATGATGTCTGTTGCTTGTTCGACAGGTACAAAGCCTGTCAATTCATTTTTCAAATAACCCATTTATTTCACTCCTTATCTCTGATTTTCTCTGATTATGTCCATAAAACTGCCTGTGTTGTGACCGCCACTGCCACCGTTTAAATTCGGTGTTTTGCCCTTTAAACGCTCGGTAACACCTGCTTGTACATCTTTGTCATAGCTTTCTTTTATCTTGTCAATAACCGCCTTTGTGCTATCCTTGTCCTCTGCTATGATGTACTTTGCAATCTCGGCGGACAGTCCGACTTTGGCAAGTTCCGTTTCGGCATATGCAACGATTTTTTCACGTTCAAACTCTGCCTTTGCTTTTTCAAATTCTTCTCGTTCCTTGTCGTCGTCCTCTTTTTTTCTTTGCTCGTTTGTCAACTTGGCTTTTCTCGCGCCCTCGTTTTCAGCGTCCTTTAGCTTTTGTTCAAGGTCCTTTTCCCACTCCGCTTTTGCCTTAGCTATCGCTTCGTCAATCGCCTTTTGATTGTCGCCGTTATTCGGTGCGGGAGGTGTCGGAGGTGTCGGAGGTGTTGGCTCCGTTGTTTTTGTTGGATTTGGTGTTGGCTCTGCCATTCAAATCATTCCTTTCTGAAAAATTGTATAAAAATAAGACGTATAACCCCACGTCTAACAGGGAGATAATCGGATCACCATTCCTTTCTTCTATGTGTATGTTGTGCCTACTCTCACACTATCACCGCCTTTCAATGTATCAAAAAAGCACGTCTAACAACGTGCTTTATATTTATCCTGTTTTCAAAAGTCTTTTCTTGCGAATATTATCTATATATGTCTTATACTCGCATTCACAACGTTTTAAGTCCTCAACTTGTTCTGATTTTGTCTGATGTCTACTTCGTTCAATCCTTAATCTTTCCTGTTCTTCCAAATACATTATTGTTTCGTCTATATCTTCACTTGTAAATCCCTCAAATTGTGATAAGTCAACAGGTCTGTCATCTATAAGAAAATTAGGCATTTAAACCACCTCCCAAAAATCTATTTTATGATTTTCTTTTAATTTCGCTAATGCTTTTAACTGTGCTTCTTTTTCAGAATAACCATTACTTGCAAACTTGCTTACGTATAGATTATATAACTCTATAGAAACTTCCTGTTCCGAAGTATACGAATACAAAGTTCCGTCGTGACAAGCAACAAAAGCTTTACTATATCCCTGTTCAAAGAAACAATTAAAATCTGTTGCACTCGGCGGCATACTTGCAGGGTGGGAATGTATGGCATAAATATTTCCATATCGTGCCAAAACCTTATTCCGACGTTTAGACTTAACAACACCGCTTGTTTCTTTTTCATTAAGTGCGCTTGCTATAATTTCACCCGTATTACCGTCAATCCAATACATATCTTCAAACTTTGTGCCGCTTCTGTGCTTTAACGCCGCTTTTGCACAATCGTATAATGTTTTATTAACCGCTTTATTTTCACTTATATTATCAAACTTACGTTTATATTCTCCGCTTTCAATATAAGTTTTATTCACAAGTGTAACTTTATTTCTTCCATATCTTTGGTTTTCAAGTGCAACCGAACCACTCCTTGCTTTTATTATACCACGTTTTTCACTATTTGCAACATATTTTAACGCATTTTTCTGTT
>ERZ773107.2206-NODE-2206-length-15186-cov-4.392902_pt1 | contig 15186 bp, 9 predicted proteins | sample MGYA00580571_ERZ773107 | MGnify/ENA primary metagenome ERZ773107 (study PRJEB29015, sample SAMEA2737843) | human gut metagenome | biome: human gut; feature: human-associated habitat; material: faeces | place: China | collected 2012 ... | reverse complement strand
CCAGACCTTCACCGTTTCGGGATCCATCTGTTAATAATCTTACTGTCACAGCCTGTCTTCCGCGTTCTTCTTTGTATGGTACTAAGGTAAAATTGTAATCCTCAAATTTTCCGGTTCGGACTTTCAAATCCATCTTATATTCATAAGAACAATTTTTTTCCTCACCTCTAGTAGTTGTGTAGCTATCTGTCATCTTGGTGATTAAACTTAATTTACCTGGAGTCGATGAAACACCATCACCTTTACTTATTGGCACCTCACTAATTCCGCTTTCAGGAGAGGCTTGAATGGAAGTACCGTTCACCACCATATTTATCACACGGTAGCCTCTATTTGTATGAAAAGCTGGAATATCCAATTCATAGCCTGACATTTCATACACATCATCTGGTTTAAAAGTCCACATGATTTTGTCCTGGCCTTTCAAATACTCCCAGCCCTTGGCTACGCTGTGTGGAATATTAATGTATTCTTCCCCATTAATATCTTTTGTATTAATGGTTATTCTGTAAATACTTTGTTCTTTATAGGTAATTGTAATCGTATCGTCTTTTACAAAGTTAATAGAATAGGTAGCTTTGTTTTCATTTCCATTTTCCTTCGTAATTGTCGCACCCTCTTGAGAAACAACAGATTCGATTATAAATCTTTTCGCTTTGGGATTATTTGCTTTTGCTGTGTCTGTGCCAGGAGTTACTGAAATTACAAAGTTTTCTCCCGCATTTACACGAATCTGATTCGACATATCAAGCGGTACATCAAGACTGCCATTTTTTTGGGTGATTGTACCAGGTGTACAACTATCAGGAACTACTTCCTTTATGCTGACCAGGTGATACTCCTGGTACATCATCGTTAATTTCTGAGCTTCTTCCAGCTTAATTGCAATCACACCATCTGTACTATAGTAAATGGTGTCGTTATATTTTCCGATGTATACACAGTTTTTTCCATCTACTTTTGCGCTCTTAAACTCGAAATGTCTGCCTTCTATAGATAGCTCTTTATGATCCGCAATTGCTCCAAATTTAATGACAGAAGGTGCTCCTGCAATTGGGTTTCCATTGACATCTACATACGCTACTCTATCTGTTGAGGCTTCTTCTCCATTCTCGGCAACCGCCAGTAATTCTTCCTCCAGACTCTGTACAGACATTTGTTCCGGTGCATCCAGATCAGTTATCTGATCTGCGGAATCCTCTATTTCAACCGGATTTTCTGGTTCCACTGGGGTCTCTGTTTCTGTCGGAACCTCTGATTCCGTCGGTTCTTCTGTTTCCACTGGGGTCTCTGTTTCCGGTTCTGTCTCCTGATTTTCAATGTCACTGATAAAATCCACCGTCTCCTGTGATTCCCTTTCCATTTCCACACCGGCACCAGATGCTTCGGTTACATTTAATGATAAACCACATATAGAAAAAATCAAAATCCAAGAACAAATGATCTTCAAGTATTTTTCCATATATTATGCCTCATCTTGTGACTCTCCCTTATTTCTTTTCTGGTTTTCATATGTTAAAACGCTTAGGCAAATCAGCGACCCAAACAACAATAAGAAATATCCCATAACAGGACTGTCATCTCCGGTCTTTACGCTATTGGTTTTTCCTGATCCATCTGAATGGGACGGTCTAGATGGCTGTGACGGATTTGAGGGCTGTGTTGGATTCGGCTTTTCTTCTCCCATATAACTGTTCTTAAAAGAGATCGCTTCTATTTTCTCCCCCTTCTCATTGGCTACAATTGTGACAACTTTTAACTGATTCGATTCATTATAGTAAGCCTCGACAGTCACATGGTATTTATTTTGATCATATTTGTAATTATCTTTTTTCTCAGTTGTCTGACAAAGGGTATAGTGATACTGTCCTGCTGTCTTCACATTCAGCGTAATCTCAGTAGCTGCATTCTTTTTCATTGTCCAGGAATACTGCATGTTGCGGCCTCCCGCGGGCATCGGGGCACCGCTTTGATCGGTTGTCATAATATAAGAGAATTCATCTGCAATACCTTCCACTTCACTGTCAAAGATCTGTCTCACCGGAATTTTCACTACAGTACAGTTATCAGATGCAAACACTGATATCTGCATGTTCAGAAAAAGGAGCATAGTCACCAATATGATAGTTACTTTTTTTAAATCAAGGATTTTCATGTTTTTTCTTTCCCTTCTTCTTTAATTTTCTATCTATCAGCAATAGAACGATAATTAGCAAAAGTATCCAGTAGATAACCGGCACCTGAATCATCTTTTCTTTTAATTGATCAATTCCAGTTCCCAGATTCTTGGCTTTCTCTTTCTCAGGATAGACCTGATCCGTAAGCCTTCCTACTAATATATTTCTTCCATTTGTCATGTCTGAGGTACATGTTATCAGAAGAACCAAATGGTCATTTTCTGTAAGTTCAAAGTTTCTTTTATATAAAGCATTGTCTGATATTTCCTGCAGATACGCCTGTTTTGCTTCTGGTTCCTCTGAACTGACACTAAACAGCCGTTCATTATAAGCATCTGCCTGAATCAATGCATAAAATTCAATTCCATGATCTTTTCCATCAAAAAAAAGATTTCCGTATGGATGTTCGTCAAAATACTCCTTATCTGTGAATAGCCCCACATCTCCAAACATCATGTGTTTTTCCATATGGTGTCCATAAATCATATTGTTAAAATCGGAAAAATCCGGTTTGTTTGCACAGTGCAAAAATATGGAACCACTTAAAGAATATTTGCCTTCTGCATCCGTATTCATATAGGTATCATCATCTTCTGCCTGAAGCAGCGGATAATTAACGTTTGTTTCATTTATTCGAATCCAGCCAATAATATCCGGATTGATTTTCTGCAATTCTTCAAAAGATTTCGTATGTTTTTCTGTTGGAATATAGGCTTCGTAGTTCTTCGCATCAGCCGCCTGATATACCTGATTGGAATCCCATAACATATAGCATGACAGGAACATTACCATAAGAATCAGCAATAACGCTATAAAATTCACCATATGATCGACTATTTTGACTAAAAACTTTGCTGTTTTTTTCATATGAAATATTCCTGAAGTTTCCTTTCTTATTGCAAAAGGGAATGCGACGGAGTATCGCCGCACGCATTCCCTTTGTTGTTACTTTTATGATTTTATGTAATTATTTCTGTACTTTTTTGCGTTTGAAAGCAACAAATCCAAACAGTGCTGCTGCACAAAGAGCAACCATCAGAACGTATGGAAGAGTGTTCATGATAATACCTGTTGTTGGTACATAGTTGTATGTATTTGTTACATCAACTGTATTTTTCTTCTGTCCAAGTTTCTCCTGACCTACTGCTTTAAGAAGTTCATTGTACTTTGATGCTGCAGGAGCTGGTGTCTTCTCAACACCATTAAGGAATACTTTAGCACTTGCCTTGTAGTTTGCAGCACCTGCCTCAGTTACAGTGATCTTTGTTCCAACCGGAAGACCTGTGAATTTCATATTCTGTCCATCTTTCAGATCGAATTTGTAAGTTCCATCTGTATCAAGTACAAGTTTGTTTTCACCTGCTTTTGCGCCAAGTGTATCCACGCCAGTTCCTTTTGGGAATACAAATGTTGCTGTAAAGCTAAATGAATCAGTTGTACTAGCAGTTCCTTCCTGCGCATTGATTGTCTTAGATACCTTCAAAGAACCATTGTTAGTATAATCTACATCTGGATCTGTTCCTGTACCAGCTTCCTGTGCATAAGTGTTGACAAAGTTAAATCCATTTTTGCTTAAGTCATTACCAATATCTACTTTACCTGTTTCAGAATCTGAGGTACCTTGGTCATTCTTTGTTTTATTTACAAGGATCTTGTCAATTTCAAGTTTTCCAGCTTTCTCTACAACGTAAACATCCATCTTGTATTCAGCACCGGACATGATCAGCTTTTCATGTCCGCTAGTTGTTGAAATAGCTGGGTCAGATGCTGTCTCTGTTACATTATATTCATACTTTCCTGCCTCTTCAAGAGTTCCAAAAGTAATCTTCTCACTAAGTTTTGTATAAGTTCCTGCTTCACTAGCAAAATCTGATGTTTCGAACTTAATGCTTGGGATTGTACATGTAAGGTCTTTTGTTACGATGTAATCCCCTGTCTTAACCTGTGTGGCAGTAAAGGTAAATTCCATCGGTTTTTTAACTTCTGTGTTGTAAGTCTTTTTGATGTAAGCTTCCTTTGCATTATTTTTTGTGTCTGGTGTTGTTGATGATGGATCAGCTGCAAATGCTGGCATTGCCAGTCCCATTGTCATAGCACCTGCTGCGACAATTGCGAGCATTTTCTTAGTGAATTTTTTCATGCTCATTTTAGTTCCTCCCTTGTAAATTATTTTGTTTTTTATTTGATTAACGGCTCTGGTAATTAAATTCCCCTGCTCCGAATAATCGCAATGACTTTTCCTTTGACATCTTTTATATCAATGCAGCCATAGATTCGGCTGTCCGATGCCTGTGGTCTGTTATCTCCAAGTATAAATACCTGGCCATTTCCGACTGTGACCGGGAAATCCACTCCATCTTTAAACTGGGTGGTATCAAAGTAAATGTCCTGAGATATCTGTTCTGCACCATTTATCTTCAGTCCGTTTTTTGTAATGTCAACGGTGTCTCCTGCTACCGCCACAACACGTCCGGTCGTGGTTCTGCCATCAGCTTCAAACACTGCAACATCACCGGAGATAAACCTTTTATCCAATCGGTAATATATGACCAGATCACCGTCTTTGATTGCCGGTTTCATGGAGACATCATTTATTCTTACGATTCCATAGAGAAATGTAAAAATAAGAAATACTGCTAAGACAATAAATGCAATCTTCAATAACAACTGAACAATATCCTGTGCTACAGATGTTTCCTGTACTATATTGTTGTTTTTATCTGACCGTTCAGTTTCGTTCTTCATCCTATCCTTCCATAAAAATGGATGCCCATAACCCTTCTAGGGGATTTATTTGTTCTAGCTTAACTCGGACATCCAAGGCATTAGTTTATACCCCTTATTATAGTGGTTTATTTTTTTATTCCAATGCAACAAACATGTAAAATGTCTGATGTATTTTTGCAAGTTTTGTTCCATAGCAGTGTTTATCTTATTTTCCGTCTTCTTCTGAAAAACAGAATCATGATAATACTTATGGCAAATAGTAACCATACATGCCTGCTTGTTCTCAGACGAACCCCTGTTTCCGGTATTAATTGTGTGTTTTCGTTTGTGATTTTTAACTCAATCACGTCTCCTCGTGCAGCCTCAATCCGCTGTTTCATGACAGCTGTATTTCCATTCGATGTTGCCTGCACTGGATTTGAATACTTATCATTCTCTTCTTTTTTAGAAATCGAAACAGCGTATTTTGATGTATCAACAGTTTCTGTTATTATGATATCCGAAGATATATCTACATTTTTTAATGTAACTTTATCTCCATGTTTCAAAGAAGTTCTAATTGTCTTGCTACGCAGCTTTTGACCATCTTCCCAATAGAGAATTTCCATATCAAATGGCTTCTTGCGGTTTCCAAGTGGACCAGTGACTTCCTTTGTAATCTCAACCGTCACCCCGCCTTTTTGCGGATGATTGACGATATGTCTGTCCGAAACAGCTCTCCAGGTATTTGTCATCGGTGATTTCTCATATAGGAATAAAATATCGGATTCTACATCGACCATATATAAATTAAAGTTATCCTGATACTGTGTTTTGGTTTTATCTGCTTTGTCCTTTTTGTTTGGAGTAACAGATTCTACCATCCAGTATCGTCCGTTCTCAAAGTCCTCCGGTAATTGAAGCATTCCATTTTCATCTGTTTCTAAGGAACGATACGTCGTACACGTTTTTCCATCCTTTTTCAGAACGATATCGTCCTTGCTCTGTGTATTGTCATAATCTACTGTATATCCTGTATCATCCGCATATTTTTTCGTAACATCATCATACGGTACTTTGTAGAACAGAAAACCTGCACCAGCAAGTCGGTTTCTTGGAAGATCATCCGTCTTTAAGAAACTTCGTTCAGCAAGATTGAAATGCAGATTCTGCACTTCCAGTTCCATCTTGGAAACATCCTTGAACTCATTCTCATCCTTCGGGAATATTTGTTGTCCATTTGAATCGAAATACTGAATCTCTGGATAAATAACTTCATAATATAGGAAACCATCCCCGTATTCCAAAGAATAATGTGTCTTTCCTATCTCAATTTCTTCCACCTTATATTCCACCGGATTTCTGTCCTGGAATAGTGGAATATTGTCGACTGTGTGTTCCCATCCGTTCTCTTCATTCAGCAGGAATTCCTGTCCTGTAGAAATTCCATTCTGATACAATCTGATTTTCACCTGTTTTTCCGTCAGTGCATCATTTGGATTTTCCCATGTCTTTTTGATATGCAGAGTGCCTGTTTTAGCAAAATTTCGGATATTAAGGCTGGTATCTCCTCGCTGAAGCAGAACAGATTTTCCGTCTATCTTACCATCAACTGGTGCCTTGACAGCCTCCTGATTTTCGTTAGCCTCCCTATCCACCAGTTTTGCATCAGTGATTTTGAATGCTCCATTGGCAATCTCAACTGTGATCTGTATATCTCCTGTGTCTACATATCCCGTCGGTAAGTTTGTCTCTCGCAACAAATACGTCTCAGTTGCTGTTCTGTTCTGTTTGTTTTCATCTTGTAACGGAATGTGAAGTTGTGCGATTCCGTATTTATCAGTTGTTACCGTTTCCTCCTCAACACCGTTCTTACTGACAGCAAAATTGATCTTCTCCATTCCTTGTCCGGTAGACTCATCAAATTTGTTCAGTGTGAGTATTCCCTCTTTCTGATAACGGTTCTCCAATTCAATAGTAAGAGTTTCACCACCGCGTCCAATTCCACGTCCTGTGAATTTAATTCCACTTTCTGGATATGCTTCCCATGAATTTACATTATCTCCTTGTTCATGAGAATTGCGAACATTGTACCAACCTGAAAATTTCACATTCGAATCTTTTGGCTTATAGTTGTACTCTTTTAATGTGTATTTCCAGAATGAGTCCGCCTTAACGATCCACGTACAGCTTGTATGTGTTTCATCTGTCCATGTACCTACAACTTCTATTGGAGCATCCTCCGCTTGCGGAGCTTCTGCATCCGGTTTCTGGCTATCTTCTGAAGGAAGCACAAGTTTCATATGCTCATGAAATGCAGGTGGCTGAGGTTTTCCATCTAAAAGCTTTTCATCCATATCTACCTGGATATAATAATCTTTCTTGACTTCCTCTATTGCTTCCGGCATTCCGACAAAATCTTTCTTTACTGTCAGGTAACCATTTTTTGCTACAATACGTCCGTCAATATGCCACCCATCGGACATTTCACTTTTGAAAGAATACCAATAAATGGTGAAGAATTCGGTATCTAATTTCGATGGCGGAATCTCCCTGTCTCCGATACGAATCATACGTCCGCTTTCACGAATTGTCTGGAATACCTCTTCATCGGAAGGAATTCTATCTATCTTGTAGATATAGTCTCCATTTCCAATATATCCCTCATCTGGTTTAGTTCCCTGCAAAAGTTCTTGCACTCTCTTATTTCCATCCGCATACTGTTCCCACGTAGATGGATTCTTATTTCCAAGAACTGGAACATCATGCAATATACTTGCCTTCACATTACAGTTTGCCACGGCAACCGCACTTGTATAATCGTCTACATTCGTGGTTGGTAATGCTACCGAACCATCTTCCGGCATCGCTGACTTACAGATATAAAACTGTACCTGTTTTCGATTTTGGTTACTCACCTTACGCCACGCTGCATAGAGGGTGATTGGCTGTCTTGCATTATTATTTATAAGATCAGAAATAGAATCCCCTGCACCGCATTCCTGCCACTTTCCGTCTTTGTTTCTGTAATCCCAATGATCGAATTCATACTGTTCCAACTCTTTGCTGTCATTATCTTCATGATCATAAACCAGAGGATATGGTGACTTAACGTTATGTTTTCCAGCTTCTATTTCATTCTCATAATCATCTGTATGTCTTGTCTTATTCTCAACCTGAGGGGTCAACTTAGCTTCCTTAGGAAGTTTCTTCATATAACGAGTTGTATTATAGATAACCCTGACTGCCCCAGACTCCAGCGGTTTGTCTGCGATCACCTCATAAGATGAGTTAACATTCGGAATTTCAAATTTTACCTTGTCATCTTCGGACAGTTCCGGAAGAACCTCATTTTCGTCCCTGTCATTAGATGTACAACTCCAGACAATCTCCTTGCCATAATACTCACCTTCTAAACTTGCCCTCTTTGGTACTTCCACAGTATATGCTTCCCCATGGCCTACATACTGTCTCTTAATTGCTTCTCTTTTGGTCAGATTCAGTGGATCCAACACTTCAATCAGATGAAAACTTCCCTCTACACTGAAATGTCTTCCTGCCAGCCCAACCTGAGAAGAAAGTCCTGTCAAACGATCAAAATAATTTTCGATTCTGTCAGGATTCAGTGGGTTTGGCTGTGAGAAATAATAGACAGATACATCTTTCCCGTTTTTCAGGACAGGAATATACCATGTACCATCGTTGTCCTTATAAGGGTGCTGTACAAACACACGGCTGTCTGTCGCATAACCAAACAGAATCTTCTCTTTCTGATCTGCGCCGGGCTCCAGCTTGCTCGGAGTGAAACCAAACTCACTGTAAATTTTAGAAATCGTATCATCTGGTTTAGCTCGCAAATAATAACGACTGGCTCGGCCACTGTTTGCTTTGATTATGTAATGCTGCTCAGCATTGAGGTTCTTTATCAGCTTATAATGTCCATCGATAAATACATAAAAACTGATATTTGCTTCTTTTATTGCTGCCGGTTTTTCTGTATTATCAGGAACAATCACATATGGACGTACTGCATCATCTGGCTGAATAGTAAAGCTCATGGTATGCTCTGCTTCATTTTTACTCCATGTAACTTCTGAAAGAGTACCATCTTCCTTTCTGCATTCCCAGTTTATATCCTGCGTTTGTTCTTCTACACGCGGCCTTGTACTAACTGTTCTTGTAAGTGTTGACTTTCTTGCAACAAAATCAATTGCTGGAAGATCACGCAAAGCTGTTTGGCTGTAAACCTGTCCATCGTCATCCTGTACTGTCACACTGTAAAAACCATTATATCTATCATCGTCGTGTTCTAGTAAGGTCTTTGCACTCATTATGGGACTATTCTGTCCGTCTGGCAGGTAATACACATCCATCGGCTCTCCGGACTTTCCTATATAAATACATTCATGACCTTCTATCGTGTATTTCCCTGCATTATGGATTGTATCGTAATCTCTCTTGGAATAATAAAAACGCTCTTTTGCTCCATTTTGAATAGAACCATCGTAATGAAATTTTTCAAAATGCTTTTTTAACTCATCATTAGAAATATAATAATAAACTGTTCCCGGCTTTGTTGTAGTATCTTTTATAACAGGAATTTCTTCGTTTAGAACATTATATCTCTCATTATTTACAAAAGTATAGAATTTAATGTTCAAGGTTGCTGGTGCAAAAGTGTTGCATGCAACCGTATATGGTTGCTCTATCTTCCCAATAGAAAAGGTTAGTTTATCGCCCTGTTTTACCGGATGGATTGTTTTATTTTCATCCTCACTGGCACAAAGCCAGTCGCTTTCCTTCGTATCTCCTGGATCAACGGAAATTGTGACCGCAGAATCTTTCTTATAGTAACTCACAGTTCGATTTCCATCCGGATTGATCACTGTAACCGAATAGAAACTGTTCTTATTCTGCTTAATCTGGTCTGAATTATTATCCGGAATTTTTTCGCCATCAGATGCTCCTTTTGGCATATAATAAACGTCTGTTGGTACAGTTGCTTCCTGCTTGTCCAGGTTATAAGATACATATTGCTGTCCTTTATAAGTTACCACTGTCGCCTGTGCTAATGTCTTCTCACCACGGACTGTATATGGAAAATAATTTCCGGACTGTGTTTCCTCTGCATTCAAGCCGAACTCTCTATAAATCTCAGCAAGATCACTGACAGATAAATAGCATCTGCCCTGACGGTTCCATTTATACACCTTTTTCAGAGAATCAGCCGGCAGCTTTCGAACCTCATTGTCTGCATATATATAAAACTGAATGTCAAAGGCTGTCTGATCCGCTCTCTGGATCACATAAGACTGTGTGATTTTTCCAATTGCGAATCTCGTCTGGTTCCCCGATTCCCGTATACCATCTATCACCTTATCGTCTGTTCCCATACAGGTCCATTCGATCTGGTCTGTCTGGTCCGACAATTGTGGATTAAAATCAGCCACAGCTTCTTCCACTACAGTTCCTGTTAATGCATAACGGATCCGATCCTGCCCTTCGCCCTTTACCTCTACGGAATAAAACGAATTGTCCTTTTTTACAGAATCTTTTAAATTTAATGCAACGCCTTTTCCATTTGGAAGGTAGTAAACATCTACCGCTTCCCCTTGTTTATTCTGGCCATAATTGTAAGAAACATAGGTCTTTCCGGATTCTGTGTCTGTATAAACTTCTCCGTATTCTATCCTGCTTTTTCCCCGGTATGCAGATACAAACTTTTTTATCGCATCCGGATTCTGACTCTCGCTGTTTTTCACAAATCCAAATTCTTCATATATCCGGAGCAGGTCCTCAATGGAAACACCATGATAGGTAGTTCTTCCGTCTTTCCATGTTGCAATGCCGGTAATGTCATTATGCTGAAGCTTTACCTTGTTTCCATCAATAATGACATAGAAATCAATATCAAATCCTTCGGAAATCTCCTGAAGTTTCGGTGATTCCTCTTGTGCAACCTGCTCCTCGAAGGCTTTTTCTTCTTCTGAAAGCTCTCCCTGGGATGGAGTAATTTCTTCCTCCGGAATCTCTTCTAATGGCGGGGTGATTTTCTCTCCAGGAGTCTCTTCTAATGGCGGGGTGATTTTCTCTCCAGGAGTCTCTTCTGATGGCGAAGTATTTTCTTCTTTCGACGTCTCTTCCGACAATGATGTACTTTCCTCCGGAATAAAATCTTCTGTGCGCATTTCACCCTCTTGAGTACTATTTATATTTGGAATATTCTCTTCTTCCACTGAAACTGCCAAAACTGTCGTTCCTGCGCTATTCATGCACAAAACCAATAAAAGTGTCCAGGCTATCCATCTTAGCCATCTCTTTTTCCTCTTCACACAAATTCCTCCTAAAAACATATTTTCCTTTTCTCAACTATCTGCCTTTTTTATCCATTCCTTCTGCATTGCCGCTGCTATAAAGCACTGCAATAGTTTTTTTGAAAATACACCACATTCACCGTTGGCAATCATTCTTATGGCTTCTTCATGCTTTAATTTTCTTTTATAGGGGCGTACACTGACCAATGCATCATAAGCATCCACAAGGCCTACTACCTGAGCACAAAGTGGTATTTCATCACCTTTTAGTCCATCCGGGTAACCAGAACCATCATATCTTTCATGGTGATATCTGCATATTTCATAGCTATACTTATTAAGTTTTTCTGTCGTAGCTCCTCGTGGAAACCGCAATGTCATCTCTGCCCCTGTAAGAGGATGCTGCTTTACAATTCCCATCTCATCAGCTGTTAATTTACCGTTTTTGTTCAATATCTCTATCGGCACACGGATTTTTCCAATATCATGAATTGGAGACAGATGAGAGACATTTTCTATTTCTTCCTCTGTAATCCCATACTCCGGATAGTTTTTCTGTAGTTGAAGATACACTTGTTTTGTATAAAAACAGATATCATCCTGATGTTCTGTTTCTATAAGATTATTGTGATTCAACACTGCAGCCAGAAGCGAAACCATTTTCCAATACTGTTTTGTCTCATCCTGTGCTTTTTGTCTTAATTCCCGTTCCATATTTACAATTGTGTTAGGAATAACTTTTGCATTATGGAATGTAATAACAGCAGTTTTCTCATTTTCATCCACAAATCTTTTTACTTCCATCCAAACATAAGTCTCTGAGTTTTTCTCGCTTCTTCTTTGATAAACGATATCTTCTTCTGAACAGCCCTTTTTCAAATGCTCTGTCAACGAATCGCTTTTCAAAAATTCCTGCAGTTTTTCACAATCTTTTTCACATACATATTTTTCACAATATACTTTCAGAAAATCATCATATGTTCCTGCATTTTTTACATCATCATAAATCCCCCTGTTATGAGAATAGATACATTCATAACTGTTTTCCGCTAAATTAACTTTCAGAATGATATAAAATCGCCCAAAATATTCATCTTTCCCAGGTCTGATAATATCAGAGATTTTCACATTTTCTAATCGGTTATTGTAAGTGTTCTGTAAGTCCAATAAGACTTGATGTACTTTACAGCAATCCGTATAGTTTCTGGAGCAAAATCCATCCTTTTCAAGACAGCGACTGATTGCCATTGTTGATTCCATACATGATATGACATCAAATAAAGAAATTTTTTCTGGATTTTTGGCAAGGGCATATCCTCCACTGATACCTTCAGAAGCTGAAATAATCTTCTCTTTTTTTAACTGCTTTGTGATTTTTGGAATATAGCTCTCCGGAATCTTTAATTCAGAAGCTAATTTTGCCGTTGTAACCCTGCGCTTTTTTATTGCCAAATAACAGACAATCCTGATTGCATAATCCGTTGTATTAGTAAGCTGCATAGGTGCTCACCTCTCTCTCTTTTCTTTGTTCCGTACATAAACTCATTGATTGAAAAAGGAAGAATCATACTTTTCACTCACACATTTCAAGCATAATATTTCTGTTTCAGATTCTGTAGTTTCTGTAGTATCTGTTTCCTGCTCCGGGTCTTCTGTCTTCGATATTTCTGACTCTTTTTCCTTTTCTTTCAATGCATAAGTCATAGTCAGTTTTTGCCCATCTGTAAACTTATTGGCATTGATATTATCGGAACTCCAATAAACCGTATCTTTATATACTCCTATAAAGGAACAGTCTGCATCATTTACTTTTGCACTCTTAAATTCATAATCTTTGTCAGAAATATTTAACTCTGAATGATCTGATATTTTTCCAAGCTCAATGGTCTCTGGTGCTCCTTCAATCGCATTGCCGGATTCATCTACATATTCCACCAATTTTGTGGTCGGTACCTGACCATTTGAAGTTGCTTCCTGTATTTCTTTCTCCAGCTTCTCCACTTCTATGCTATCCGGAATCTGTTCCTCAGTTTCTGCCGATGTCTCAGTTTCTGTTTCTGATGTAAATTGCTCCGAAGTTTGCTCGGTTTCTGTCTGTTGTGCATCTGTCTCACTTGTAAATGCTTCTGTATCTTGTGTTTCTTCCTGCTCTGTAACCACTGATGTTTCATCTTCTGATGCACTTACGGTTTCCAGATTCATAAAACAAATAGAAAAGATTAGAAGCCAGGAACATGCTATTTTCAAATATGTTTTCCAATTCTTATGCCTCATTTTTCGCATCTTCCTTCCTGTTCTTCTGCTTCTCCATGAGTAATCCGCAAAGGCAGATAACTGAGCCAAAGAATAAGAACAAATAGCCTGCAACCGGACTATCATCACCTGTCTTTACCGGCGAACCATTATGAATAATATCCTTTGATCTTTGGGAAGATGGAACCGGGTTTTGATTTTTACCAGTTTGACCGGTATACGAGTTTTTGAATGAAACCTTCGATACTTTATCTCCATTTTCATTTTTGACCACTGTTACCGCCATCAGTTCATTATTGGAATCAAAGAATCCTTCAATCGTTACATCATAGGTTTTTGAATCATATGTATAATTTTCTTTATTCTCTGTTGCCTGGTACAGCTTGTAATGATATTCTCCTGCCTGTCCGACATTCATAATCAGCTCTGTAGAAGAATTACCACTCATATTCCAGGTAAATGTTCTTCTATTGCTTCCCTCCGGCATTGGATTTTGTATCTGATCTGCTATTAAAACATAAGAGCCTGTTTTGTCAGCATCTGCAGAATTGTTTACTTCAAATATCTGTTCCACTGGTATTTTCACTGTTGTGTTTTTGCCAGCTGCCAGTACTGGTTTTTGAACACCCAGAAAGAATATCATGGACAGGAATATAACCATGGCTATTTTTGTTAAACGTGCTGTTCTCATGCTTCTCCCTCTCCTTCTTTCTTCTTGTTTCTTTTCTTTTCTATCTGTCTTGCTATCAGAATCAGTACAAGGACAATCAGGATAAACCATACAATAACTGGCACTTTTCCTACTGCATTTTTCAGTTCATCAATTCCTGTACCTACGTTTTTGGCTTTTTCTTTTTCCGGATATATCTGATCTGTTAAGCGTCCCACCAGGATATTTCTTCCATTTGTCATATCCGATGTACAGGTGGTCAGCAAAACCAGATGATCATCTTCCGTTATATTCATATCTCTTTTATATAAAACATTGTTCTCGATTTCCTGCAGATACTCCTGTTTCGCTTCTGGTGTGTCCAGACACACATTGAAAATCGTTTCATTATAGGCATCTACCTGCATCAATGCATAGAATTCGATTCCATGATCTTTTCCGTCAAAGAACAGATTTCCATATGGATGTTCGTTGAAATACTGTTCTTTTGTAAATTCACCGATATCTCCAAACATCATGTGTTTTTCCATATGGTGGCCATATATAATATTATCAAAATCCGAAAAATCCGGCTTATTTGCACAATGTAAAAAGATTGCTCCGCTTAAGGAATAGTTTCCTTCCGCATCTGTATTCATATAAGTATCATCATTGTCCGTCTGCACCAGTGGATAATTGATATTTGTGTCATTCACTCGTATCCATCCAATCACATCCGGATTGATTTTCTGTAATTCTTCAAAAGATTTTGTATTCTTTTCTGTCGGAATATATGCTTCATAGTTCTTTGCATCTGCTGTCTGGTATACCTGGTGGGAGTCCCACAGCATATAACCTGAGAGAAACATGGCTGCAAGAATCAGCGATAAGGCTGTGAAGTTTACAATATGGTCTAATCCTCTGATAATTCCTTTCAGCACTTTCTTCATCCGAAGCATATGTACAAGTTCCTTTCACCATTTCTGTTTCTTTTATATTTATCAAAACTGGTTCATCTGACCAATTTGCTCGCAAAATTAGCAAAAAGGGATGCGGCGGAGCAACGCCGCACACATCCCCTTTCCTG
>ERZ773107.2198-NODE-2198-length-15232-cov-5.319497_pt1 | contig 15232 bp, 9 predicted proteins | sample MGYA00580571_ERZ773107 | MGnify/ENA primary metagenome ERZ773107 (study PRJEB29015, sample SAMEA2737843) | human gut metagenome | biome: human gut; feature: human-associated habitat; material: faeces | place: China | collected 2012 ... | reverse complement strand
CGGGAAGGCGATGACGTCGCGGATGGAGTCCTTGCGGGCCAGAAGCATCACGAGGCGATCCAAGCCCAGCGCGATGCCGCCGTGCGGCGGGGCGCCCAGCTCCAGCGCGCGGATGAGGTGGCCGAACTTCTCGTCGATCTCATCATCGGTCAGCCCCACGACGCGCAGGATGCGGCGCTGCTCCTCGGCGTTGTGGATGCGGATGGTGCCGCCGCCCACCTCGAAGCCGTCCATGACCAAGTCGTAGGAGTAGCTGCCGCAGGCCAGCGGATCGCTCTCGATCTTGTCCAGATCCTCCTTCAGCACATGGGTGAAGGGATGGTGCTCGGCAGCGTACTTCTTCTCGTCCTCGTCGTAGCGGAACATGGGAAAGTTCACGACCCACAGCAGCGCGTGGCCCTCGCGGGGAATGTTCATGGCGTCGGCCATGTGCAGGCGCAGGGCGGAGAGCACCGCGTTGGCGATCTCGGGCTTATCGGCCGCGAACAGCAAAAGGTCGCCGGGCTCCACTTCCATCTCAGCCTTCAGGGCCGCCCACTCCTCATCGGTGAAGAACTTCTTGATGGGGCTCTTCTCCTGGCCATCGGTGGTGAACGCCACCCAGGCCATGCCCTTGGCGCCGTTGGCCTCGGCGATGCTGGCGAGCTTCTCCACCTCGCCGCGGGACCAGTCGCCGGCACCCTTGACGTTGATGGCCTTCACCACTCCGCCGGACTGGGCCACGCTCGCGAACACCTTGAAGCCGGTGTCCTTCACAATGTCGGTGATGTCGTGGAGCAGCATGCCGAAGCGCACGTCGGGGCGATCGCAGCCGTACAGGCGCATGGCGTCGGCGTACTGCATCTTCTGCAGCGGGAAGGCGACGTCGGTCACGCCCACGGCCTTCAAGGTCTCGGCCATGACGCCTTCCATCATGTCGCACACATCGTCGCCCTCGACGAAGGACATCTCGATATCTACCTGGGTGAACTCGGGCTGGCGGTCGGCGCGCAGGTCCTCGTCGCGGAAGCAGCGCACGATCTGGAAATACTTGTCGTAGCCGGCGACCATCAGCAGCTGCTTGAGCGTCTGCGGCGATTGGGGCAGGGCGTAGAACTGGTTGGGCGACATGCGGCTCGGCACGACGAAGTCGCGCGCTCCTTCGGGCGTCGAACCCACCAGGCAGGGGGTTTCGATCTCGAGGAATCCCTCGTCGGAGAGGAAGCGGCGGATCTCCTGGGCCATCTTGTGGCGCAGAATCATGTTGCGTTGCAGGGGCGGACGCCGCAGGTCGAGGTAGCGGTACTTCATGCGCAGGTCGTCGCCGCCGTCCGAGACCTCTTCGATGGTGAAGGGGGGCACTTCGGCTTCGTGCAGGATGGCCACCTTCTCGGCCGTGACCTCGATGTCGCCCGTCGGCATTTTGGGGTTTTTCGACTGCCGCTCGACGACTTTGCCGACGACCTGGATGACCCATTCGCGGCCCACGCGGCAGACCGTTTCGCGCGCCTCGGCGGGGGAGTGTTCCTCGACGACGATCTGGGTGATGCCGTAGCGGTCCCTCAAGTCGATGAAGGTCATGGCGCCGAGGTTCCTCACTTTCTGCACCCATCCGGCCAGGGTGACGGTTTGGTTGACGTTGCAGGCCCGGAGGCAGCCGCAGGTATGGGTTCTGTACATGGCGATATGTTATGTTTAGTCGTTACGATCCGCAAAGTTAACTAAAATTCATAATTCATAATTCATAATTCATAATTAAATGACAGGATGCCTTGTTAAAACCTTTGTGTGTGAAGAACGCCGCCGCCGGAATTGCAGCGAGGCGGATGAAACGGCGGATATGCAGGGAAAAGAGCGAAAAGAGATGCGGAATCCCCGAAACGAACCTCCCGGGACCGGGCGTCGTTTCGGGGATTTGTTGGGCGGCCCGGATTTCGGACAGCCGTTTCTGACCGATAATTACTCCACCGCTTTGAGTTCGAGTACGCGGCTCGCATATTCCTTGCCCACCGTGAATTCGAGTCCGTTCTCCATCAGGAACGCGCCGCTGAAGGTCTTGCCGTCCTGCGGGACCGGCTTCCCGTCGACGTTCAGTTCGGTGATCCGGTAGCGTTTGCCGGGGTCGAGCCCCGCCATGCGGAAGGCCGGCGACGGCATGTTGAGGAAGTGCTCCAGCTTGTAGACGAACCAGACGGCGCGGTCCTTTTCGGGTGCGACGTACATCAGCGATGCATAGCCTGTCTTGTCGTAGGGCGAGATCAGCCGGTAGAGGTCGCCCTGCTGCACGATGGGACGGATCTCCTTGTAGTCGGCGATCGCCCTGCGTGCGAACTCCTTCTCTTTGCCGGTCATCTTTGAGGGTTGCAGTTCCAGCCCCAGGCGTCCCGACATGGCCACGTCGAAGCGCAGTTTGAGCGGAACGTTGCGGCCCGTCTGGTGGTTGGGCGAGGCGCTCACGTGCGAGGCCATCGCCACGGCGGGATAGAAGTTCGACACGCCCCATTGCATGTAGATGCGTTGCAGGGCGTCGGTGTTGTCCGAGGTCCAGAATTCATCGTAGTAGGGCAGGACGCCATAGTTGACCCGGCCGCCGCCGCTGGCGCACGACTGCATCACCAGACGGGGATATTTCTCCTGGATGCGCCGCAGCACCTTGTCCATGCCGCGGTGGTACTCGATGTAGAGGTGCGATTGCCGGTCGGCCGGCAGGAAGGTCGAGCCGTAGTTGTAGAGCGTCATGTTGTCGTCCCACTTGATGTAGGCGATGTCGGGATGCGCGGTCATCAGACGGTCGACCACGCTGAAGACGAACTCCTGCACCGCGGGGTTCGACAGATCGAGCACCTGCTGCGTGCCGCCGCGGCCCTTGCGGTTTTCGCGGTAGGGCTGCTGGATCACCCAGTCGGGATGCTTCTCATAGAGTTCGCTCCGGGTGTTGGTCATCTCGGGTTCGATCCAGATGCCGAACTTCACGCCGTGTTTGCGGGCCGACTCGGTCAGACCCTCGATGCCCTGCGGCAGTTTCTCGCGGCAGACCGTCCAGTCTCCGAGGCTCGTCTCGCCGTTGTTGCGCGGGTATTTGTCGCCGAACCAGCCGTCGTCCATCACGAACAGTTCGCCGCCCAGGTCCGCCAGGTCGGCCATCATCCGGTCCATGCCTTCCTGGTTGACCTTGAAATAGACGCCCTCCCACGAGTTGAGCAGCACGTCGCGAAGCTCGGTTCCGTGGTTGAGCCGGTGGAGGCGCGCCCATCGGTGGATGTTGCGGCTCACGCCGCTCTTGCCCTCGTCGCTGAACGTGAAGGCGAATACCGGGGTCGTGAAGACCTCGCGGGGTTGCAGCGTGTATTGCGACTGCTCCTCGTTGATGCCCGCGAAGAGGTGCGTGGTGTGGGTGTTGTCGTTGTCCAGGGCGATGCGGTAGTTGCCGGCCCAGGCCAGCGTGCCGCCGATGACGCGGCCTGTCAACTCCCGGGGGCGTCCGTCGAGCGAGATCATCAGCGAGGGGTTGTCGCGCTGCGTGTTGCGTACGCCGTCCTTGTTCTTGAGCACCTTCATGCCGTCGGTCAGCGGTTCTTCGTGGAGGTAGCATTCCGCTCCCCATGTGCCGTGGAAATGCGTCAGCCACGTGTCGCCCCGGCGGACGGGCATGTAGGCCGATGCGAACCGGTAGAGCGTCACGGGTTTCTTCTCCGTGTGGCTGATCTCGGTCCACGTCTCGATCACCTCGCAGTCGTCGTAGGTCTTGTAGAAGAGCGTCACGAAAAACGGGTAGTGCTTGTCCTTCATGGCGATGGCGGTGGTTTCGGAGCCGTCCCTGCGGTCGCGCGACACCGACTCGACAGCCAGTTCGAGCGACATCGAACCGTCGCCGTGCGTCGCCTGAATGGCTACTTCGCGGTAACACTGGGCGCCGAACTGCGGGTAGGCCGCATCGCCGAACGCCGCTCCGCTGGCGAGGATGTCGTCGGGCGAGGCGACGCGCGCTCCGAAATACTGGAACAGAGGGGTTTTGCCTTTTTCTGCCGTCAGCAGCAGCGAGGAATTCCGGGTCGAGAGGAGGATGTTTTCCGCCCGGAGCATGCCGCCGGACAGCAACGCAGCGCCGGCCCATGCCAATACCAAAAGTTTCTTCATTGCAGGGTTGTCGTATAAGGTTGATTTCGGGTATAAAACTAATAAAAAAACGCGGATTCCGCAAAGAACGCAGGCCGGACGATTGTCCGGCCTGCGAATCCAGAAATCCGAAACGGAGCCTCCGCGGTTATTTCGGGGCCGTGACGAACGGTGTCTCCAGCAGTTTTTTCAGCGTGGCGGGGTTGTCGGTGGTGATGTAGTCGACACCCAGCGCGATGCAGGCCATCATGTCGGCCGTCGAATTGACCGTCCAGGCGTTGACCTCGATTCCGCCGGCGTGGGCTTCCGTCACCCACTCGGGTTTTTTCGAAAGCACGGTCGAATACTGGTAGTCGATGCCCGAGAGCTTGTCCGCCGCGACTTCGGCAGGAGCCTTGTCGCCGCCCAGATACTGTACGCCGGCCGCGGGCATGGCCGCCCGGAGCTGCTTGCAGACCTCGTAGTCGAAGGCGATGTAATCGACCCGCGTCTCCATCGACTTCGCCTTGACGGCGGCCACGACGGCGTTGACGGCCCGCGTGTTGCTTGCGGCCGAACTGTGGGTCTTGATTTCGCAGATCAGTTTCATCGAAGCGTCCTTGGCGCCCTGCTCCAGATAGGCGTCAAGCGTCGGCAGTTTTTCGCCGTTGGCCAGCGTGAGGTCCCTGATCTGTGCATAGGCGCTCTCTTCGATCCGCAGGTCGCTGCCTGCCACCGTCGCGTTGTGGTTGATCACCGGCACGTCGTCGTCGGTGATCCAGACGTCGAACTCGGCGCCGTGGATGCCCAGTTTCTGGGCGTTGGTCAGGGCAGCGATCGAATTCTCGGTCGAATTCTCCACGCCGTCCTGATGCTGGCCGCGGTGCGCGATGATCCGGGGCATCGAGACGGAGGGATTGTCGCAGACGGTGAATTCGACCGTGCCGATCGGGTATTGGCTGCCGTTGCGGACGAGCGTCATGAAATACCGGCTCGTTCCGGCGGGAATCCCTGCGGGGAGGGTCACTGCCAGCGACTGAAGGGTATTGTCGCCGGAGGCTTCGGTGAATGCGGCGTCGGCCGTGAACGCTGCGGTCACGTTGGCCGCCGAGGTGAACTTTACCTTGTCGCCGGCTGCGAAACCGTTGCCGTAGATCGTATAGGTGTAGCCTGCGCCGATCTCGCACCTGGTCAGGTAGGCGAGGTTCGAGAGTGCGAATTCTACGGGCGTCTGGCCGGCGAACGCCGCATCCTGGTAGAGCAGGGCGATCTGGTCCCCGGTCAGCGCGTCGTCGAAGACGCGGGCCAGAACCACTTCGCCGTTCCATGCGTTGCCCATCGAACCTACGGCCGAGTCGCCGCCCAGCGCGAACCACCGTGCGCCGTCCTTGGCGTGGATCAGTTCGCCCGGAGCGTCGGCCGTGCCCTTGAGTTGGCCGTCCACGTAGATATAGGCTTTCTCGGCGGTTTTGTCCCAGACGCCCACGACGTGGTAGTAACGGCCCGGTTCGGGCGTCACGTCGCTCTGCGCCCAGCGCCACGTGCTTTTGCCCGTGGTGCTCACATTGGGCAGGAACGTGATGCAGGCCGGATGGCCTCCCTGGCCCTCCTTGCAGATCAGGAAACCCGTGCCGCCGGCTTCATGCGCCGAGAAGGGCTTGTACTCCTTCGTGCCGTCGTTGCGGTTCGAACGCAGGACGACCTCCAGCGTGTGGCCGTCGTCCAGACCCTGCTTGAACGTCTCGTTCGTGTAGTAGTCCACCCGGTAATAGGAATCCTTGCGGGAACCCTGCCCCGGGGTGTGCGTGTAGTTGGTCACGATGCGCTTGTAGACGTCGTGGTAATAGCAGGTCAGCGCCGTGCCGGGGTAGGAGAGCACCTCGTTCTTGAGCGGCGATACGTCCTCGGCCGTGCCGTCGGCGTGGAAGACAACGTCGAGCAGGTCGGCTTTCGGCGCTTCGGGCGGCACGGGTCCGGGTTCCTGCGTGATAGTGAACTCCTCGACCAGCGTGGGGTCCGAGACCGAGATGAACCGGACTACGCCGGAGCGCTCCCTGCTCACGGTGTTTTCCGGAATCAGAATCGCCAGCGTCATGCCGTCGACGGTGGGGTGGGTGAACCAGTCGGTCTTGCTCTGGTCTATCGCATAGGTCCATTTGCCGTCGGTCGTTACGGTGAACACGACCGTGCTCCCTTCGTAGGGGATGGTCCCGTTTTCGGGGGCGAGGTTGGACGCTACCGAGAACGCGACGTTTTTCCATTCGGCCGTCTCGTCGTCTTTGCACGACGGGCAGAGCGCCAGGGCGAAAGCCGTGAACAGAAAAAACGATAAAAACCCTTTTTTCATATTAGGAAGGTTATGTGGTTAATTTTTCAGTTGATTGATCCGGCCGGGTCATTGGTCGTTTTCAGGCTTCTCCGTCGTGGGGCGGACCGGGAAGATCAGCACCGTGGCGGCCGCCGCGTTCACCTCCGTGTCGGGACTGCCGACCGAAACGGGCAGCACGCAGCGACTGTCCGCCGTGATCGCCGAGACGTCGATCCGAATGCCGATCTTCGCGGTGTGGGCGTTGTTGTCGAGCCGCACGGCGGCGGTCGGGAGGTTGTAGCAGGCTTCGGGCATCAGCACGTAAGCCGTACCGTTGGCCTTGTTGTAGGCGGCCAGCGCTTCGGCGTCGACCGAGAGTGCGGCCGTCGAACCGCCTTCGTTGTAGCCGCTCCGGTAGATCCACACCTCGTAGTCGACCGCTGCGGCATCGGCCGTCAGGGCGACCTGTTGCAGGCCGTTTTTCGGGATCAGCACTTTCGAGCCGATGTCGTATCCGATCTCTTCGTTGTCGGAGCACCCGGCCAGGCAGGCTGCCGCCGACAGCGCGAGCGCTAAAAATAGCTTTTTCATGGTCGTTTCTTTTCGCTAATGGTTAATAACCCGGATTCTGAACCAGCTGGCCGTTGATGTTGAGCTGCGAGTTGGGGATCGCCAGCCAGTAGTGTTTCGGCGTGGTGAAGATGCGCGTGTCGTTCTCCTTCATGTCGACCAGCTTGTAGAACTTCTCGGGCGTGTCGCCCTCGATGTTCCAGGCCTTCGGGATGGGGCGCAGGCACTCTTCGGCGATCTTCCAGCGGCGGATGTCGTGGAAACGGCGTCCCTCCATCAGGAACTCGATCGAACGCTCGCGGCGGATGATGTCGCGCAGCTTCTGGCCCGAGGGGATGCCGCCGGCCCTGCTCCACGACTCCTGGAACGTCGGAAGGCCGCAGCGCGAGCGGATCTTGTTCAGGCACTCGTAGCCGTAGTCGCTCAACGTGCCGTCGTACTCGAAGTCGGCTTCGGCGTAGCTTAAGTATAGCTCGGCGATGCGCATGTAGGGGAAGACGTAGCTCATGTAGGTGCTGACGGAGTAGTTTCCGCTTGAGTTGAGCGTCATCTTCGACTGTTCGTTGACCCATTTCTGGCAGAAATAACCGTTGTAGGACTGGTATTCGTTGTCGTAGCTGCCGGTGAAGCCCTGCGGCTCGCCCTTGTGCGCCTTGATGGTCATTTTGCCGCCGTTGAAGCGGTACGTGCCCCGGTCATAACCCACCGACGCATAGAAGCGCGGCTCCTTGTGGAGGTGCATCTCGACCGTCCCGGCCGCCTTGTTGTAGGCCAGCGGGTCGATGTCCTTCGTCTCGGGGTCGTCCTCCCACGGAAGTCCGTTCCGGGTGTAATACATCTGGACGGCCTCGAACGTCGGGCACAAATAGCCGCGGTAGGCGCCCGACACCTTCGTGTAGTTGTTGGCCAGGTGGCAGCCGAACTGCTTCTGCGTGTAGGTGATCGAGCCTGACTTGTTCAGGCTCATCAGGTACTCGTTCTGGTTCAAGAACTGTGTCGCGTTGCCGTCGCCGGTGAAGATGTAGGTGTAGTTGGCGCGCCCCAGTTCGAACGGGTCGGTCGTGCTGGTGCTTTTCGACACGGAGAGGCCCAGTTGGCGGTCGTCCATCGTGTAGGCTCCCGTTTCCTTCGAAGCCTCCACGCAGTCGATAGCCTCCTTGGCGGCGTCCATCGCGCGTTTCCACTTCTCGGCGTCGTAGGTCTGGTTGATCAGGTGCGTGCCGTCCTTGTTGACGAAATCGGCGTAGAATTCCGAATTGCCGTTCACCAGCGGCGATGCGGCGTAGAGCAGCAGGCGGGCGCGGTAGGCCAGCGCCGTGGCCTTGATGGCGCGGCCGTACGCGATGGGACCCCAGTAGTCGGGCAGCATGTCGGCGGCCTTGCGGAACTCCTCCTCGATGAAATTGACGCACTCGTCGTAGGTGCTGCGCGGCACGTTCACGCTGCTGGCCGGCGCATTCAGGTCGATCTCCTCCCGGGCCAGTACGATCGGACCGTAGTACTCCAGCAGGATCTGGTGCAGGTGGGCGATCAGGAAGTGCGCCTCGCCCGACCAGTAGCGCAGGTTGGCCTCCGAGATGTCGGGAACAGAACCTATGTTGTTCAGGAAGTTGTAGGCATAACGGATGCCTTCGTAGATGTTGTACGAGTAGTTGCCCGTCGGAAGTCCCGAGGTCGTTCCCCACATGTTGAAGTAGGTGTTCGTCGAGGACTCCTGCGAGGTGGCGTATACGAGGCTCTTCCACGAGAAATAACGCACCGATCCGTAGTAACTCGAAATCAGGTCGTCGCCGCCGCTCAGGTCGGGCATGGCCTGCGCATGGAACAGGTCGGGGCACTTGCCGTAGACCATGAAGAGCATCTTTTCGGCCTGGGCCTGGGTCTTGTAGATGTCGTCCTGCGTGGGACTGCCCTCGGGAACGACATCCAGGAAATCGCAGGATGCGGCCGCGAGAAGGAGGGCTAACGCCATTGCTATTTTTTTCATAACGGTATCTTCTTTTGGATTAGAATTGGTATTGAACGCCGATTTTCGCCGTCCGCTGCAACGGGTAGGACAGGCCGTGGCCGCCGCCCTTTTCGGGGTCCCAGTAGTCGAACGGGGAGATGACGAAGAGGTTGTTGCCCGACAGGTAGACGCGGAGTTTCTTGATGGTGTAGCCCAGCTCCACGGTTTTCAGGCGCAGGTATTTGGCGTCGTGGATGTAGAAGGTCGAACTCTGGGTGTTGTTGGAGCTTAACTGCGAGGTCAGGCGCGGATAGGCCGCGTCGGCGCGGTTGTTGTCCTCCGACCAGTGGTTGTCGGCGATGTACTGCGTGATGCCGTAGCCGAAGTGCGAGGCGTCGCAGAACGGGTGCATGTTGTACATCCGCAGCGATACGTTGGATGCGCCCTGGAACATGAACGAGAAGTCGAGCCTGCGCCACTTCACCGTCGCGCCGATGCCGTACTGGATTTCGGGAACGGTCGGGCTGCCGGCCGTCGTCACGTCGTTGCCGTCGACGATGCCGTCGCCGTTCAGGTCGCGGTACTTGATGTCGCCGACCGTGTAGTTGCCGAACCGCTGTTTGGGCGAGTTGTCGATCTCCTCCTGCGAGGTGAACAGCCCGTCGGCGACCAGCACGCCGGTGATGGCGTTGACCGGATGTCCCACGACCGACATGTAGTCGTACATCAGGTCGCCTTCATCCTTCTCGACCACTTCGTTGCGCGAGAAGGTGAACGTGCCGCGCAGGCTCAGCGACCAGTCCTTGTTGAACTGCTTGTTGTAGACGGCCGAAAGGTCGACGCCGTGCGATTTCACACGTCCGATATTGCCGTAGGGCGTAACGCCCAGCAGGCCCGTCGACGAAGGCAGCGAGGTGCGCCGCATGAAGATGCCCGTACGGTCTTCGGTGAAGTAGGCGGCTTCGATGTTCAGCGCGTTGAACAGTCCCAGTTCGAGACCGACGTCGAGTTTCTTGGCCTCCTCCCACGTCGCGTTGGGGTTGCCGTAGGTCGATGAATACCATTCGTTCGTCACCGGTGGTTTCGGTGCGTCCATGGTAGACACAGTAGAGCCGATTGTGAATGTCGATGAGCATACAATGCCCGGTTCCGGTCACGATGCCGCCTTGCTCTGTGTTCTTTTGCAGCACCGGATTGTTGGCAGCCTTTGTGAATGGGCCTAAAGGACTTTGGGAGGTTGCATAGCCCACCGCATAATTCTTTCCTCCGAAGAAGTTTGCAGAGTAAAGCATGTAATAGAGATTCCCGTGTTTCACCATATACGAACCTTCTGTCCAGCGTCTGTTGACCTCATGTGTAGTCACCGAACGGTTCTCCCATTTCGCTTGAGGGTCGTCCATCGTTTTGGGCGGGCAAAGCAATGCTACCGGCTCTCCGATGACACCGGAGAAATCCGGTTTCAGCTCCACGCCGTAAATCCAGCTCTCCTCAATCTCGTCAAACCAGCCCTTTGTTTTGGCCCATGCTGAGACTTCGCTCTCGACGGCATGTTTGTAGCAGCAGCGGGAGTAGTAGAGGTAGGTCTTTCCGGATGCATCGTCAAAGAGTATGTTTGCGTCGATGATAGGATAGCCGGGGTCGAATACCGGGCGGTCGGACAAATCTTTGAAAGGCCCGGTGGGTTTATCGGCTACGGCTACGCCGATACGGAAGTTCTCTTGCTCCTGAGTGGGGTTTTCCTTCCAGTTGGCGCTGAACCATAAGTAGTATTTGCCGTCGCGCTCATACACTTCGGGCGCCCAGAAACAGTCGGTGGCCCATGAGTCGGATGTGCCGCCTTGATAGACGGGACCCTCATCTTTCCATGTCACCAGGTCATCGGAGGAATATACTTTGAAGCCGTTCTGTACTCCCCCCGTCCCGTACATATAGAATTTCCCGTCGGAAGCTTTCAGGAGGAACGGGTCTCCGAAGGCCATGGGAAGTGGGTTCTGATATACTACTTTCTTCTTATCTCCGCATGATGCTGACAGCAGAGCCAATAAGACCAGTGCCAATGTGAAAAGGGTGTGCTTCATCTTGTTAGAATTTAAATGTTGAAGTAACGAAAAGTGTTTGTATCTGCAAAGTAAACACAATATAGGGAAAGCTGCAAGGAAATTAGATAGAATGCAAGCTTTTCATTATTTTTGTGCATCATTCTAAATAATTCTTTGATGGGACAGTCATTTTCGGATATATCGCTATACCACGAGTACCGGTCGGTGAAGGAGAAAGAACATTTGGTGTCACAGAAAACCTGGGACGACCTCAATCTGGATGACTTTTTCGAATGGGCCGACCGTACCTCTTCTTGTGTGGGCCGACAGTACCTCTACGACTTGTTGCATTACAACCGCCTTTCGGAGATTTCGGAACAGGAGGAAGTGATTCGCGAACTCTCTGCCGACAAGGAGTTGCGTGCAGAAATCCGGTCGGAGTTGCAGAAACTGGATACGCCGGATGCTTGCGCCATTGCATCGTTGTTTTCCATTTCCCATCCCATATATTCCCGCCGCTTTTACCGTTTGCTAAGTATATTGCAGTTCGTGCCTTTTGTTTTGTCAGGGATGGTTTATGTTACATCTTCGCTTTACGTTCTGGGGTTATTGTGTATATCGGTATTGGTGAACATGGTATTGCACTATCGCAGCAAGGCACGGATTCAGGGCTATTTCTTTTCCATCCCTCAGTTATGGCTGCTGCTCAGGCAAGCGGAGAGGCTGGCACAGATTCCGTTGTGTGTATCGGTGCATCGGGATATCCAAAAGACTTTGCAGGCGCTGCGTCCGTTACGAAAGCAACTTTCCACTTTCCGTTTCAGTATCAAGCTGGAGAGCGACATCGCCATTCTTGCTTATTTCTTCATCGAGATGGTGAATGTGTTTTTCCTGCGGGAGGTTATTCCGGTTTCCAAGGCTTTCTTTCTATTGCAGGGCAGGCAAGAACAGATTGAAGAGGTTTTCCGCTATTTTGGATTGGTGGATGCGCTTTGCTCTGTTTCCGAGCTTCGGGATGGGCTGCCCTATTATACTCTTCCGGAAGCTTGTGACGAGGGTGAAACGCTTCATGCAGAGGGCCTTTATCATCCGCTTATAGAGCATTGTATCCCCAATGACATTACGCTTTGTGGCAGTTCTGTCCTTGTTACCGGCTCCAATATGTCTGGTAAGACAACCTTTATCCGTGCTATCGGACTTAACCTGCTTTCCGCACAAGTGTTCCATACTTGTTTCGCCCGCAGTTTTCGTTTTCCCATGGATACCGCATTGTTTTCTGCTATCCATCTGGAGGATAGTCTGATGGAAGGAAAAAGTTTCTTTCTGCAGGAGGTACAGATTGTTCGAGAGATGCTGGAGGTCGGAAAGGGACGTAGGCAGCTTTTCCTGCTGGATGAGTTGTTCAAAGGGACGAACACGGTGGAACGGATAGCTATAGCCAAAGCTGTGCTATCTGCTTTGGCACACAAGAACAGTATCGTGTTTGCTTCCACTCACGACGTTGAACTGGCTTCCTTACTTGAGAACGAATATGAATCGTTTCATTTTTGTGAATGTGTTGCCGACAATACCTTGTCTTTTGATTATAAGCTGAAACCGGGACCGGCGACGGAACGTAATGCCATCCGGATTATCGAGATGTGCGGTTATCCGAAGGAAGTGGTCGGGGAAGCGTATCGGCTGGCTAAAAAACATGTTTTATAGTTTTACTTCTAATTGTTCCTTATTCCAATCGTTACTATATTGTCTGTTCAATATCTTCTGGAAGGGGTAATCTTTTAAGTTATCCAATTAGAAGGTTTATGTTCTTTTCTTTCATCTTTTCGATATTCTCTTCCGAGATATTGCTGTCTGTGATGAAAGAATTTACCATAGATATTGAACCTAAACTGGCAAATGCACTAATTCCTATCTTGGAGGAATCAGCTACCAGAATGACTTCCTCGGCGGCTTTTATCATGGCCGATTTAACCATCAGATCGCTGAGGCTCGGATAGGTCAGACTCATGTCTGGGGATATTCCTGCTGTGGCAAGGAATAGTTTGTTGGCATGGAAACCTTTGAGTGAATCGGCTGCCATCTTTCCTGTCAATGAAAGGGTGGGTGCTTTGAATTCTCCTCCTGTCACAATGAGGTTGATGCCTGGATTTTCGCCCAATATAAGTGCTATGTTCAGAGCATTGGTAATGACGGTCAGCTCTTTGTATTGTGTAAGTAGTTTGGCTATTTCTGTGGTAGTAGAACCGGAGTCGAGAATGATACATTCACCTTCACTGATAAACGACGCTGCTTTTTGGGCTATTTCTCTTTTTTCCTCAATATGGGTCTGATTGAAAACCTTTCCGGTTTTTGCAAATGAGCCCACATCCTTCAGGAAGGCTCCGCCGTGTTCTCTTTGGATATACCCTAATTTTTCAAGGGCTTCCAGGTCTTGTCTGATTGTTACATCCGTTACATTGAAAATCCTGCTTAATTCTTGAACTTTTGCATGCCCGTCTTCGCGGATAAGGTCCAGAATCTTGACTCTTCTTTGGTTTAGTGCCATATCTACTTTATATATTGTTGTTTCTACGATAATCCTGTATATCTTTGATCGCTATAATCTTCAGTCGGAACTTTTTTGCCATTTCAAGTAGTTGTGGCAAGCGGGCCATTGTCCCATCCTGGTTCAGTATTTCAATGAGAGCGCCGCCGGGTGTCAATCCTGCCATTCTTGTCAGGTCGAGTAATGCTTCTGTATGTCCGTCACGTCCCAATACTCCGTCCTCATGTCCGTAAAGGGGGAAAATGTGTCCGGGACGTGCCAGTTCCGAGGGCTTTATATTACCGGTAACCAAAGCACGTATGGTAGCGGAGCGGTCATAGGCGGAAACTCCCGTTGTGCAGCCATAGCCCTTCAGATCGACGGACATGGTGAACGGCGTGCCTAAAAGGGAAGTGTTGTCTTCCGACATTGGGGGCAGTTGGAGTTCTTTGCAACGTGAACGCGGTAGCGGTACACAAAGAAGCCCTCTTCCGTGTGTAATCATGAAGTTAACAATGTCAGGAGTTATTTTTTCACCGGATACAATAAAATCGCCTTCGTTTTCTCTATTTTCATCATCGACAACTATCACTATTTTCCCTTGTCGAACCGCTTCTATTCCTTCGTCTACAGTATTGAGCATTGTATAATCATTTAATTTTTCCGCAAAGGTAGTCAGAAAAAGTCAAATGAAAGTCTATTCTTGCTGTTTTTCTTCTTTTTTATTCTATATATTATCTTTTGCACTGTAGTTCCTTTCTCTTTTTTATTTATTTGTTTCGTTTTTCGCCCTGGTCTAATTATAAAACATGTTAATAAACAATGGAAAACTTTCGTTTTCTTTCGTTTTGTGGTTTTTATTTGTTTTCTTTGCAAAGAAATGAAAGCAAATAAGCTATGAAAACAAAAGAATTGACTCTTCAATCAGAAAGGAATCGAAAAAGATTAATTGAAATTATCTATAAGGCAAAAGCCGGTCATATCGGCGGAGATTTGTCTTGCCTCAATGTTCTTACGGCTCTTTACTTTGATGTGATGAATGTGAATGCGGACAGTCCTAAAGATGATTTGCGTGACCGTTTCATTTTGAGCAAGGGGCATTGTGTGGAGGCTTTGTATGTGACGCTGGAATCCAAAGGGTTTATAACAGAAGGCATTTTGGATACATTGGGACAATATGGCTCTATCCTTTCGGGACATCCCACTATCGGAGTTCCGGGTATTGAAGTGAATACCGGAGCCTTGGGACATGGTTTGTCTGTTGGGGTAGGTATAGCGATAGCTGCCAAAATGGACAACAGGGATTATAAAACCTATGTGTTGATGGGGGATGGTGAACAGGGTGAAGGTTCCATCTACGAAGCAGCAATGGCTGCCCGGCAGTATAGATTAGATAATTTGGTGGCTATAATAGACCGTAATCATTTGCAGATTAGCGGAAATACGGAAGATGTGATGGGAATTGATGATATCCATGATCGCTGGACGGCATTCGGCTGGGAGGTAAAGGATATGAATGGTGACGACATGGAAGATATTATCCGGACTTTCCGTTCCATTGATTATGCAAACCGTCACCCTCATTTGCTGGTGGCTCATACGACAAAAGGGAAAGGAGTATCTTTCATGGAAGGGGTAGCTAAATGGCATCATGGGGTTCCGAGTAACGAACAGTATGAACAGGCCATTCAAGAAATATCAGAAAGAATTAAGGATTTAGAATATAATTGATATGATAGCTTGCAGAAAAAGTTTCACCGACACTTTGT
>ERZ773107.2189-NODE-2189-length-15296-cov-3.274063_pt1 | contig 15296 bp, 9 predicted proteins | sample MGYA00580571_ERZ773107 | MGnify/ENA primary metagenome ERZ773107 (study PRJEB29015, sample SAMEA2737843) | human gut metagenome | biome: human gut; feature: human-associated habitat; material: faeces | place: China | collected 2012 ... | reverse complement strand
AGAAGCTGTACTGCACTGACAAGTCCAAGCATTCCCAGATTGTGTGCCACATAGGTAAAATAATAAACATTAACTCCCATATTGGTAACAAGGTTACATACAAACAAAATCAACGCCACAATATAAATATACGGATTCTGTGAGAGTACTTTTTTTACATCAGAAAATCCGACCTTTGCCACACTTCCGTCTGCTGCCTTCACATCCACATCGTTCGTTTCCTTCACAAATACAAAACGCAGGATTCCAATGATTGCAGCCGGAATCGCAATACATGCCATCAGAAAGCTCCAACCGCCTGCAGACGTTCCATACTTTTGTACCAGACCCGGAATTGCGATATTGAAAGCTGCAACACCGAGCATGGAAATGATTGCTCCGGATGAATTTAAAGCTACATACTGTTCCTGATATTTGAATGCGCGTACCATGTATACCGTATTGTTGGCTGTCAGGAATGTATAAAACACACTGTTTACCAATGCGTACATGAGCAATACCCAGACACATTTTGCCACAGTTCCAAATGCGGTTGGACAGGTGAACATCAACCAGATGCATGCCCACATTCCTATGATGCAGAATTCATAAGGACGTCCCCTTCCGATCTTCGTGTTCGTCCGGTCAACCAGATAGCCCGCGATAATGTCTGTCACACCGTCAAGAAGCTTGCTCATCAGTAAAAGTGTTCCAACCAGTCCCGGTGTCAGTTTCAGTGTATCTGTGCAGTACAGAGACAGATAGCCGACCACCATCAGTCCGATTCCCTGTGATACTCCCCTGCTGTTCCAGGCAAGCATTTTTCCAAAGCCTACCTTCTTCTCATTCTTTTCTTTTTTTCCCATTGTTCTTCTTCCCTTCTCTTTTTGTTCAAATACACTGTATTCTTTGTGCATTTGATTTCCTTTTTGTGGAATATGAACCAAGTATATCCTGCCCGTTGGAATAAAGCTTTTCTTTATTTGCTTTTGTGTGTCTTTTTTCGTCTTTTGTTTCTATTCTGTTACTGTTTTATTCTCTCTGATGCAAAAGAGGTGCCGCAATTGCAGCACCTCTTTCTCCTCTACAGTATTTTCATTTAGACTGTCTGTCCATAAAGACTGTCTGATCCTAACTTCTTTGCCTTTTCCAGTTCCTCTTTCGTATATTCCGTAAGAATCTCCTGCTCTGGCACACCAAATCTGATCATATTACATATCCCGATATTTCTTCGGTGTCATGCCGTACTTCTTCTGAAAAATTCTATGGAAGTAACTGATGTTATCGTAGCCGACTGCCATGGCGATATCGGCGACGTTCATGGCAGTGGTGCGGAGCAGGTAGGCGGCCTGGGTGAGACGCTTGGTCTGGACGAGCTCGGTATAGGTTTTTCCGGTGCGGTGTTTGATCTCACGGGAGAGCCAATAGATGTCGTAGTGAAGCTCGTTTGCAAGTTCGGTCAGCTCTCCTCTCTTGTAGTGCTCCTCCACGTAGCTTAATACCTGGATGACAAATTTTTGCTGAACACTCGCCATGTCGGTATCGACTTTGTCCATATGGTTCATCAGCTGTAGAAATAATAAACCCATCGTTGCCTGATTGATGCTCCGCTTGTTTGGCATTTTGTTTACGATCGTCCAGATCAGGTTTTCTAAGAGATTCTGCACCGGCAGGACATCTGCCACTTTAAAATGCAGATAACCGGAGCTCTCGTTCTGCCCGCGCAGGCAGTCTATGATAAACTGGCGCAGCAGACTCTCCTCCTCCTCGATCATTTTCAGCCCATAGTCAAAGAATTCCGGCAGAATGATAAAATTCACCGCAACATCTTCCTTCCCTGCTGGGAATATTTCCTGCTCGGCGTTCTGGTTTAAGAGCAGAAGTTCTCCTTTCTGCAAAAAAACATCTTCGCCGTTGACGATATGGTGCGTTGTGCCGGAGCACATGTAGATCATCTCGACATAGTTGTGCGTGTGTTTTGGAAAATGGATGAAGCGTGTATGCGTACGGACCTGGATCAGTTTTCCTGCTTCTAAGAGCTTTCTGGAATCGATGACATTCGAATCCTCTGCCATGTAAATCTCTTTTTCGATGGTCTTCTCCCCGGCTAAGATGCGTTCCTCCTCCGGGGTTATTTTTTCAAGCTGCTGTAAGAGCTCCTGTGTCATGTGATGTTCTCCTTCCCGTCTTCTATCTTTACATAGACAATTGCGAAACTCACAGAAAACATGAGGAGGATTGTACACAATCTTCACAGCCTAAATTTGAGTTTTGCAATTGCCTATTTCATCTTACAGTCCCGGAAATGCAGCATCATTTCATGAGTAAGACTTAAGCCTTCCGGATCATCCGGTATATCGTGGTAATCGACCCATTCCGCAGTAGAGAGTTCTTCCTTGTCTAACGTAATCTTGCCTTCCTCCGATAATTCACAGTAAAAACCCATCAGAAGATTACTGTCAAAGCCCCACGGCTGGCTTTTATAATATCGGATATTTTTCACATGAAGTCCGACTTCCTCCATGACTTCCCGCTGCACCGTCTCCTCCGCTGTCTCCCCGATCTCCGTGAACCCTGCGATCAGCGCATATCTTTTGTATTCTCTGCCCGCATATTTTGTCATCAGGATTTTATCTCCATCTGTCACACCAACGATCACCGCCGGGGCGATCTTCGGAAACACCTGATTGCCACAACACGGACACTGCATCATGCGGAGCCTCTCACTATGCACAAGCTTTGTGGCACATCTTCCGCAGAACTGATTGTCCCTGTACCACACAAACAGATGCCAGGCTGTTGCAATGGCAAAGATGCTCTCCTTCGGGTGCATGCTTCTCGTTGCGAACATCCGGTGAAACTGGAAACCTTCCATTGCGTTCTCATCCTCCGGCCGGATATCTGTCAGGAAAAAAGCCTTTTCACCTATAGAAAAAAGATAGACAGAAGACAGCTCCTCCACGCCCTTTTTTTCCCTGCAATAGTTCTCCCATTCTCCGTAAGTTAAAAATGTGATCTCCCCGTCCTGCTCCTTCAAATAAACGGTTCTGTCATGGAAGCCTAATACATAGCTGTCTGCCGCTGGCTGTTTTGGTATATATTCGTTTTTCAGATGCTTTGGTAAAATATCCTGTATCATCGGCTGTGTCTGTCCTTCCTGCTTTATCACAGCCTTCTACAGGCTGTGTTCTTCCCACTTTTCCTATCCTTATCTCCCGGACAATCTGACATTATTCCGGTACTCCGTCGGGGATACCCCGCACGTTGCTTTGAACATTTTCATAAAGTGCTTCTCATTATCATAACCGACTTTCTGGCTGATTTCAATAATCTTTAAATCGGTATCAGCAAGCAGCCGCTTCGCCTCCCTCATGCGGATCTCCTTCAGATAGCTTACAAAATTGCACCCGGTATACTCTTTGAAAGAATAAGAAAACAGCGAATAATTCATGGACAGATCATTCGATACGACGGCCATGTTCAAGTCTTTTGCATAGTTTTCCTTAATATATTCCACTGCCTGTTTCATTTTAGCCTGATTTTTATTCTGGTCGAACTGATGGTTTACTTTCTCATGGATGCTTAGAACAAGCTCCATCACTTTTTCCTCATAGTCATCAATACAGTTTTCTTTCATGATATTTTTGCACTCATTCAACAGTCCGCTCTCTGACTCAATGACTTTTCGGTATACTTTTTCGATCTCTTCTAAGAATTCCTGCATGCAGACCTCAAATTCCTTCTCCGCAATTCTGCCATGCTTCACCTCATAGAAAAACTGATAAAAGCTCTTCTCTAACTCTTCTGTATGTTCTGTTCCAATCAGCTGGACTCTCCGTATCTTTGCTGCGTTCTCAGTGAGCTTGGCCGCCCCTTCTATCAGCCCTTCCGGTATGCTCTCAGAAAACGTGTCAAAATGAACTTCTCCCAGATTCCTGGTAAACGCCATACGGCGCATCTCGGCTGCTTCTTCATAAGCACGCTTTAACTCTCCGAGTCCCTGGTGTCCACTGCTGATTCCGGCATAACTGTCGGACAGCTCCTTCCCCAGCAGTGTCTCTAACTGCTGTTCCGGCACGATATAAACGTCATTTTCCCTCACATTCTCCAGAACAATCACATCTTCCCCGACTGCTCCCTGTCTTTTCCGGTGGTTCGTGCAGCAGACATAATAGGTTCCACAATAAAAATGCTGCCCATAGTTTTTCTCATAAGCATCTATCTCATCCTGCGATGCAGCATCTGTGAGCAGAAAATGCTTCATCTGCTGATATCCGATTTTCTGCTGATTTATTTCATCTGCTTTCCTGTTCTCGATCTCTTCGTTCAGTTTGAACAGGATTTCCTTAATTTTGTCCCTCTCGATCGGTTTGAGTAAGTACTCCCTGACCCCATTGCGCATCATTTCCACCGCATAAGTAAAATCATCATATCCGCTGACAGCCACAGTGAGTGGTACATGCTCGAAAGACTGCATTTTCTGTACCAGCTCGATCCCATCCATCTTCGGCATGCGGATGTCGGTAAACATCACTTCTATTTCCTGTTCGCGCAATATCTCAAGTGCCATCTCCCCATTGCTGCACTCTATGACCGTCTCGACCGGAACTCCGCTCCGCATGATCATAGTCTTTAACCCCTGTCGGATCAGCTTTTCATCTTCTACAATCAACACTGTTTTCATTTTATTTCCTCACTTACTCTTCTCTGTGCGTAATCGGAATACGCACTCTGATCTTCGTGTAGCATCCGATCATAGATGCTATCTCAATTCCATATTTTTCACCAAATGCTATATGGATACGGTCCTGCACATTTTTAAGACCGATTCCGTTTCCGGATCCGCCATTTGAATCAATCTCTCCCGCAATCTTTTGTTTGAGACGCTTCACCTCGTCCTCTGTCATTCCCTTTCCGGCATCCGTGATCTCGATCACGCAGTCATCCCCTTCTAGCAACCCCTTTATGTAAATATTGGTATCTTCCGCCATCTGTTCAATGCCATGGCAGATCGCATTCTCTACAATTGGCTGCAGGGACATTTTGGGGATCTCCTGTTTTAAAATCAGCTCCGGTATATTTAAGGACAAATAGATCTCATAGTCAAACCTTAAATTGATCAGTGTCATATAATTTTTGATGTATTCTAACTCCTGCTCTACAAGTACATTTCCGGATACCCACTTCATGCTGTAGCGCAGAAGCTTTCCCAGCGATGTTACCGCATCCGAAATCGAGTATTCCTCATCAATTTCTGCCATCATCTTTATGGATTCTAATACATTATAGATAAAATGTGCATTGATCTGATTTTGCAATGCACGGATCTCAGAATTCTTTGCCAGCATCTCTCTGTTTAAATTATCATTCATCAACTGCTTGATCCGTTCTAACATCTTATTAATCTGGGTTCCTAACTCTCCCATTTCATCATTTCCACACTCCGGGATCACGACACTCAAATCCCCCTTCTGGACATTGCGGATTGATTTTAAAATATCATAAAATTTACCAAGTAAATGCTGTACGATCAGGTTAATCACCAACGCAAGAAAAATCGTCAGTACCGCCATTCCGATAATGAACAACAGACGGTTCCATCTTACTCTGTTTATATCGGATGTAATATCCTTGACACAGATCAGTGTTCCGGATATTTCCCTGATATACATTCCAGATACCACGAGCTTTTTTCTTCCGGACTCTTTATAACCGGTCATAATCTCTCCGTCTTCCAGATGCCCCGGTTTTATAACCTCGATCAGCTTCTCTGACTCAGGCTTCCTGTTTTCACCAAAGTACTTCTCTCCACTGTCTGTATAAAAGCAGCTCCATTCATCCTCAATTGACTCATAAAGACTTGGAAACATATTTTCCATCGTCATGGCAGCTTCTATGACACCAATCGTACCATTATTCCGGTCTTCCACCTGTGTGATCAGTGACATAATTTTCCTGTTCTGGTCCATTGTATAAGAAGAAAATATATTATCCGTATAATTATAATTCCATCCGGTATAATTCTCTTTTTCTGCCCATGACTGTTTTTCCATTCTTTTCCGGCTGTATAAAATCGGCATTATTTCCTGCACCTGGTCGTTTACCGCATACACACGGACACTGTAGAGCAGCGGATTATTGTCAACGAGACGTTCCAACGAAGAAACTTCCATATTTTTAAACTTCAGCCAGTCCTCCGTACTCAGTTCTTCCCCGCTTACAGAAGCATTTAACACCTGTTTGAGCGAATCATCACTGAGAAAGAACTGCGTAGACATATTCAGCGAATCAGTTCTTGTTGCCATATTATCTCTGTTTCGTTCCATGGTATACTGCATGTAACTTATGTTCTCATCGATCACATTCTGTATCATGATATGAAACAAAGCTCCAATTGATATACAAAGCGGAACTACGGTAAACAATACAATAATGATCGTAAATTTTATATTCAGTTTTGCACTTCGAAAATACTCTGTTATTTTTTTCATTCACTGATTCCCAACTTTTTCTTTGCTTCGTGCATCAGCTTTGTTTTCTCATCCAGGACTTTTTCATATCCAAGACTTTCTCTTTTTTCCAGAAAAGATTCAAAAATACGATCAAATTCTTCCTCAGAATCTGCTAATAATAATTCTGGAAGTGTTCTGCTCCAAAGTCTGACGCACTCATCATCAATTACCGCAGTCTCTTTGCTTATAAAAAGATCCACATCATACTGACCATTATAGACTGTATACTTTCTGGTCCAGTCTCCCATCTGACTGATATAATCCGGCTCAGACTGTTTCCACTTAGACTGCATCACGTTATCCTGCAGCATCCAATAAGCATCATCCGCACCATATTTTAAGTCAAATGCCTCCCGGTCTGTCTCTAACAGAGTCTCAGCTTCCCTGGTCCATACAGGGCTTCCATTTACCATTCTGTAGGTCTCTCCCTCTACGCCCAGGTAAACTCTTTTCTGTCCCTGTTCACTGATCAGATACTGCAAAAATGCAAGCGCACGATCCGGGTTTTTGCAGTTCTTTGAGATCATGGTGATCGTCCATCCATTGATATTGGATACCGGAAGCGTCGGATCATCTCCTCTGCTGTTTTTCGGTCCATCCACTGCAATATAAATACTGTCCGGATTATTTTCATACAGCTTCTTCTGCTGCGCTGTCAGATCTGCCCACTGATAAATCATGCAAAAATACCTTCCGCTTTCAAGCTTTTCCTCCATCTGCGTTCTGGTATCGACAAAAATGTCATTGGAAAGCAATCCCTTTTCCCCCAGTTTCCGGAAAAATTTAAGCCAGGACAAATATTCTTCGTCTGTATATCTGTCATACAGTTTTCCATCCTTCTCCCATGGAACAGCCAGAAAATTCATCAGGTATTTATCAAAAGACGGATTTCCCGCATTATCAAATACATGTGCACCTACCGGGATCAGCTTCTCCCCATTTACTTCCGGAAACATTTCCACGGCTTTTTCTACTGCTTCTAAAAACCCTTCCTGCGTTGACATATCCGGACTTCCAATTGCTTCATAAATATCTTTTCTCACCACAAACGTCTGGTTTGATGCCATAGACTCTTTCTTTTCTTCATAGTCCTGCAGTGTCGTTGCTGAACATGGATAACCGTAAATATTGCCATCCTCCATCGTATACCACTTCACTACATCTTCTTTGGTATCCTTCCAGAAATAAATGTCATAATCCTCTGCAAGTTCATTCAGAGAATATACCATCTGACTTTCAATGATTGTCTTCACCTGCGGTTCCCAATACCCGATCGTGATCAGATCCGGCAGGGAATCTGATGCGATCAGCGCATTTAACTTCTCTGTTTCATTTCCCATCGGAGTGATAAAATGAACTGTCACCCCTGTTTCTTCGGTGATTTTCTCTGATACTACATTATTCCCCCACGGTGTTGTAAACCAGGAATAATTCACATACCAGTCTAATGTAACCGGCTCTTTGGCATATTTCTGCCAGATTTCTTTTCCATCCACATCCGTCGTCTTTCTGTCTTTTTCCCCATACAGGGTCCCGGCAAAAAGTATGACGCACAGTCCTGCCATCGCTGCTGCAGAAGCTGCTTTTTTTGCTGTTTTTATTTTCATTCTTTTCTGTCCTTATCCTTATTAAAAGAATCCTGCTTTCTGCTTCTTTAAAAGCATATCAGTAAAACGCCAAAAGCGCTACCCTTTCGGGCAGCGTTTTTGCGTTTCTATTTACTTTTATTCTTTTACAGCACCTGCGGAGATACTGCTGATGATATACTTTGAGAAGAAAGCAAACACAAGCAGGATCGGAATGACTGAAATTGCAACTGCCAGATAAATTGCACCCTGGTTTGCGGTAATATCTGTTGATGCCTTTAAGGTTGCCATCATAACCGGCAGCGTAAATTTTTCATTCTTATTTAAAATGATCATCGGAAGCAGATATGCATTCCATCCTCCAATAAATCCCATAATACTCATCGTTGCAATTCCCGGTGACATAATTGGGATTGCAATTCTGTGGAAGGAATAAAGCTCAGATGCTCCGTCAATTCTGGCCGCTTCAAGAAGCGATGGCGGCATAACAGACATGACGTACTGTCTCAGGAAAAAGACTGTTCCTGGAGATGCAATTGCCGGAATAATCAGCGGAATATAGGAATTTACAAGATGCAGCTTTGTACATAAATTATAAAATCCAATCAGTCCAAGCTGTCCCGGTATCATCATAAATATAAGGATCGTTCCGAATAAAATCTTACTTCCCTTAAACTTATACATAGCAAGTGCATACGCTGTAAGTGCTGAAAAATACGCACAGAGCAGTGTCGAAGGTACTGCAACAATCAAGCTGTTCCACATTCCCTTGAACAGGTTGAAATACTTGAATACTGTATCCCAGTTTTCTTTGATATGGGTACTAGGGATCAGTGTGAAAGAAGACATAATCTCGCTTCCACTTCTTGTCGCATTGACCAGCATCAGAAGGAATGGGAACATGCAGGCCGTCCCAAGCAGGATCAATAAGAAATAAATGATGCCTTTTTTAATTTTATCACCAGTGCTCATTCTTTTTAATCCCCCTTCCTGTTAAATACTTTTAACTGAATCACTGAAATTGCCAGAATGATCAAAAACAGCATGTAAGCAATCGCTGAAGCATATCCGGTCTGTGTGGTTCCTGTTGTAAATCCAAATTTGTACAGATACATGACAACGGTATAAACAGAATTGTAGGATTCACTTGTCGTAGATGTCATGAGGTATGGCAGATCGAACATCTGTAATCCACCGATCAAGGATGTGATTGCAACATATAATAACATTGGTCTTAATAACGGCAGTGTGATCTTTGCAAATACAGTCCATCTTCCGGCTCCGTCGATTGCTGCCGCCTCAAAATAATCCTTTGATATTCCCTGTACACCTGCCATCAGCATAATAAAAGAGTTACCAAACCACATCCAGGAACTGATCACTGCGATTGTCACTCCTGCTGTTGCGGAAGATCCAAGCCAGTTAACCGGATTATAGGAAGCTCCGAATAATTTATATACACCGGCAATAATCTGATTGAATGTTCCATAGCGCCAGTCTAACAGTGTCTGGAACAGGAATGCCACAGAGGTCGCTGCGATCAGATTTGGAAGATAATAAATCACACGGAAAATGCCAAGTCCTTTGATCTTGTACTTAATATCACTGAATACGATGGTCAGCAAAAATGCCAGTCCGAGCTGTAACACAATATTGACGCCCCAGATTCTCACCGTATTAAAGAATCCTCTCCAGAAATATTTATCTGTGATCACTCTCTTATAATTATCAAACCAGATCCAGGATGACTGACCTACACCTGCGATTTTTGCATTTGTAAAACTAAAATATAACGTCCGAAGTACCGGATAAATACTGAAAATACAAAATACGATCACAAAAGGCAGTACAAACAGATAGCCCATGCTGTCGTAATTCCGCAGTCCTTTTTTCTTCTTTCCCATATTCTTTCAATTCCCTTCTGTCCACCATACATGCTGACTGCGCAGCCATGTTGTATGCGGTTCATAAACACAGGCTGCCGTATAGGCAGTTTTCCTTCTGCGGCAGCCTGTCAAACAATCCATCTCTTATCTGTTTACGGTAATCTCCGGATAGGTAGCTTCAATGACATCATAAAATTCACTGATTGCTTCCTCTTTTGTCTTCTCTCCGGCCTTTACAGCAGAGATCGCATTTCCCCATGCGTCGCCAATACCTGTGTCATATCTGGTAACTTTGGAAGTATCAATCTTCTCTGCTTCCTGTAACCAGAACTGGTATAATTTCTCTCCACCGTAGATTTCGTTCTCATCATCTTTGTGCTTCTCAAGTGCAGATTTTAAAGAAACGGTATCACCCTGTGAATACTCGATCCACCAGTCAGCTGTGTCTTCATTTAAGGTACAGAATTTTACGAATTCCCAAGCTGTGTCTTTTCTCTTGGACTGGGAAGAAATACCAATATAGGTACCGCCATCAAATCCTGCTGCCGGTCCTGAGCATACACCCCATAATCCGGATGTATCACCCACATTGTCTCTCATGGTAAGAACGCCCCATGCCGGAAGTCCGAAAGCGAATACTTCTGTCTTCTGCATATCAGCTGTCTCTGTATCAAATGTCTCAGCATCCCACACATTTACATCTGTATCTGCGGATAAGATTGGAACCGGACCGCTCATTGCCTGATACCATGGTGTAGACCACTGGGAAGCATAGGCTGTCAGATCATTTTTGTACAGATCAACAGAAAGGTCCATATAGTCTAATCTCGCCTGATCTAAATTCAAAGCTCCATCTACAACCCATGCAGAGTCACCGGAGAATACATTCATCTCACCGTCAGAAGCAAAAATTCTGTAACCGGCATTTTTTAATGTCTGGGCCGTCTCTAAAATAGTTGGATAATCTTTAAATAACTTTCCAACCTCTTCCGGATCATCTGTTCCGAAAACAGTCTGTGCAATGTCTCTTCTATAATAGATACCTGCAGGTGTGATCTGGTAAGAAATTGCTCTCTGGATACCGTCTGCATCCTGTCCTACCTGCCATACATAATCCACGACCTGATCTGCATAATCCTGTGCATTATAAGGTGCCTGATTTAAATCCTCAAAGAATCCTGCATCGTAGAAATCCTCTAACATTTTTGGCTCGCCTACGATAATATCCGGTTCAGATTCTCCAGCAAGCAGTGCTGTCTGGACTTTAGTCGGATAGTTTGCAGGTTCGATTACTACAGTCTCAACTTCAACTCCTGTCTCTTCCTGGAACTTCTCACCAAAATCGATCAGGTCATTTGCCAGTGTCCATACAACTAATTTGTTATCCCCTTTTGCAGAAGATCCTGTCTCTGTTCCTGAAGCACTTCCATTTGTTCCTGCATCCCCACATGCTGCCATGGAAAGTGTCATCATGCCAACAAGCATGACAGATACAACTTTTTTCCAATTCATAAAATAATCCTCCTTTATCAGACAGTCTATTTTTCTGTCTGTTTTGTTGTTATTGTCATTATAGAAAATGGATGTTCCAAAAAAAATGCACCAAATTTTAAAACGGTATCATTTTTTTAGTCTTTTTATAAAATATTGATGAATACCTCTGTCATTTTTCCGTTTCTCAGATCTTCTGCAAGCCTGCCGCATGCGAAAGCTCCTTCTACGGTTGCCCTGGTGCCGTTTTCATAGACAAACTCCATTCTGCCAATCTCATACTGCCCAGGCATATAATCTGCCACTGCCGGGAACTGATAGGTTACCTTTGTCTTTCCGAAAAGCATTGCGCTCACTCTTCCATCTTCCGGAACAAGGTATGCCGGAATGGCAGGCTGCGGTGCAAATGTCAGTTCTCCATCTTTCCACAGCATAATATGACTGCCAAACATCATCTGCTTCCACATGCTGATAAATTCGACGGTAGAACCGCTCAGTCTCGCTACAAATCCCTTTCCGTGATAGTTCCGGTTCGGATTGCTGCTGCTCGCAATAAAGGAGGAATTCTCATAGATGCTTCTTCCGTATACTTCCGGATTCAGAAATGGAACTGCCGCCTTCTTAAAATCTTCGAAAAACTGCGGATATAATCCGTTCCGGATCAGCTCCAGCAGATATTTATATTCCATATGCAGCCAGATGGATTCGTTTTCCAGCCATCCCGGTGTGAAGGACTTCGCACGCCCAAGCTCGAAGGATGCTTCTGCCAAAGATGCATTCACTTTATACATGGAAAGCTTCTGATCATAGAGATCACTGTTTTTTACCTTCTCATATAATGCTGCTTTCTTTTCCCTGCTGTTTTTCAGCTTCAGATAGCGGACCGGTCCTTCCAGGAAATATGGAATCGTAAGAAGTTCAAACCTCAATGGTCTGTATCCTTCTTCCGTTTTCTCATATTCCGGTACGTCGTACATAAAGTAGGTCGGACAGATCCCATTTCCCATCGCACAGGCTTTTTGGATACCACAGTTTACCGTTTCTAAAAATCTCTCTAAGATTTCTGCCGCTTCTTCGGTTTCCATCTCCTTTTTCACACCGGTAATTCCCTCGAATACCGTATCTGCATATGCTTCCTTCGCATCGTTCACCCTATTCCAGAAAGAAAGGATCTCACCGCTTTCCCGGATCTGCTCCGGTGTAAGTGAGGTATCTTCCAAACCGAAATGGATCTTTCCTGCTTCCTCTCTGTTGATCTGATCCAGTTCTTTCATATATTCATAAAGTTCTTCGATCAGATGCAGTTTTCCCGGGTATTTTTTCATGGCTCGGATCGTATAATCCAGCATTCTGGCAAGCTCATAAGTCTCTGCCATGGAAGATCCGAATCTGCCCGGCATACCATTTAAAGCGTCATACCAGCCCGGCTTTCCTCCTTCCATTTCAATTCCCATCCCATAGGCATCCAATGTGGCAAATTTTGTGGAGCATAACAATACCAGCTTTTCGAGCAATGTCATAGTCAGGACATCCCCTGTCTGTTTTTCTGCTTTTACAAGCTTTTCAGCCGTATGTCTCTGGTGCTCTTCATCGAGAGCCTGATACTGGCGCAGCCCCTTTTTCGTCTCCACATATCTTTTTTCCCTGTGGTTTACTTTTATCTGGGAGAGGAACGTGGTATACGCTTCCTCATAGAGCATCTCCCGCTCCTTCTCCGGAAATACTTCCAGGTAATCATTGACCAGATCCAGATTATAAGTCCAGTGGTCTGTCCAGTATCCTTCTCCAAAATTACCATTTACCAGACCATCTGCCTGGTCTATGATCTGTGTGAACAGTTTTTCTGTCTGTGCTTCCTCTGTCATCTCATCCAGCATATGATACAGTGCACCCGGGGTAAATGCTCCCGTGATAAAGGTAAGCAGTCTGTCGCAGTCCGTATCCTGTCGGAACGCAGTTGCATTTTCTTTCAGAAGATTTTCAGCCTTTTTCTTTTCCACCGAATAAGTCAGTTTTTCCACACTAAGCGGGTTATATCCGTCTAACTGGATGAAGCTGTAAAATTCCCTGATATTCGCTCTTTCCACGAACGGTGCAAAGAAGGTATCACATCTCCGGTTCTGATTGACATCCCTGAAATTTCCATTTCCCTGTGAGAAGAACTCCGGAAGCATGGAAAAATAGTTATAATCCCTCTCAAGATCTCCGTGTTTTCTGGAGTATACATAAAAAACTTTATGATTTCCAAGCTGCATTGGATATCCGCCGCGCAGTACATTATCCATATAAGTATACTTGCAATATGCATCGAAATCTTCCGAAGCGGTATGCGTGTCAATGCCTCTGCAGAGTTCCTCTGCCAGCTCATCAGACTCTCTCTTCTTCCTCTCAAAATAGGCTTCATCCCTCTTAACATTCACAAACTTCCTGAATATTTCTTTCCGCTCTGCCTGACCGATCAGCTCATAGAAACAAATACTCTCCCCACAGGCAAGTTCTTTTTCGATTCCAAAGAAGCTGCACGGAACTTCGTTGGAAGTATTCTGCTCTTTTTCCATCAGCTCTTTTAAAGAATTCTCCTCAAATCCAATTGCTTCTCTCATGGCACTGTCATAGGAAAATACAAGCTTCGGATCCACAACCGGCTGTAAAAGGGTTCCATCCGGCAGATATCCAACCGAAAAATTTCCTCCTTCAATCTCCATCACCGCCGCGGTGTCGTCCATCGTCGCACGGACCCTGTAATATGCTTTTCTCTCTCTGGCATCTTCCACCTGCATGGATGCCTTTGCTGTCTCTCCCATATTTTTCATGGAAAACAGGCTGACTCCGTATGGGATAACGGCAGGCATCCCATCTAAAATTTCAAAGAAGGCCGGTGCACTGTCCTCATTTTTTATCTCCACTTTCCGGACAAGTCCTCCAATTTTTTCTCCCGGAAGTGTATAATAAGTGACTCTCACCAAAGTCTTCCGTTCTTCGTTCTGTTCCTCTATCACAAGGCCGTTCATGGAGATATCCATGCGGTGCGGCACTTTCTCACTGGCAAATGCCTCTGTCACAGTGCCGTTCTTTTTGATAAATGTCCGAAAACCGGTCGTCTTCACATTCTGGTAAGCCTGCTGTGCCGGATAAAACTCCATAATAGACTTGTCTTTATTATCCACGCCAAAGCTGACCACACACTGTCCCCTGTTCACATAGTAACACCAGATGGGAATCCCCTTCACACCGGCAATTCCTGGCAAAAAGCTTGCAAATGTACTTTTTTTCCCATAATTGTCAATTGAAAATGTCTTTGTCTTCATTCTTTTTTCTCCATCCTTTTCTAGTTTGCTGTGCTCTATTCTAAAAAAAGGGACAGCGAAAAAAAAGGACCCCCTTTTTAAAAAGGTGTCCTTTTTTTAGCCCTGCCGTTTTCCCCTACAGCATAAATTGCTCCACAACATAATTATTCACATCCATCCCCCGCTCTGTCAGACAGATGCGTCCTTCCTGCTTCACAAGCAGCCCCTCTTTCTGAAGCTGCCGCAGTACATCCCCGTAAACAGCTTCTATCGTTGTGCCGAAGTGTTGCTCAAATTCCGCGCGGGAGACGCCTTCTGTCATGCGGAGACCAAGAAACATGAATTCTTCCATCTGCTCTTCGCGAGTAACAGGTTCTGTGGATGAGCAGAGGGTTTTTCGGATGTTTAACTCCTCCCACAAGCTCTCGCATTCCTTACAATATTCTTCCAGATCCCTGACATTCGCATACCGCACATTATCAATCAGGGATGCCGCACCAATTCCGATTCCCAGATAATCTGCCCGCTTCCAGTAGCCGATGTTATGCCTGCACT
>ERZ773107.2188-NODE-2188-length-15303-cov-6.945370_pt1 | contig 15303 bp, 10 predicted proteins | sample MGYA00580571_ERZ773107 | MGnify/ENA primary metagenome ERZ773107 (study PRJEB29015, sample SAMEA2737843) | human gut metagenome | biome: human gut; feature: human-associated habitat; material: faeces | place: China | collected 2012 ... | reverse complement strand
GCTCCGGCCTTCCCTGATTTTCGGTTATTTTTCCACAGGCGGCGTTCCCTGTCGGATCACTCCACCACGGGGAGACTCTTCACCACGGCGGCGCAACGGGGGCAGAGGTCCTCGTGACCGGCCACGGTACCCACGCTGGTGAGCATCTTCCAGCAGCGCTGGCACTTGGTTCCGGCGGCAGGACGAACGGTAACGGACAGGCTGTCGCCAGTCTCCACACGGACCTGAGACACGATCAGCAGGTCCGCCAGAGCACCCTCCTCCATCTGGCTCAGGAAGGCATCCTCGGCGGGGACAGTGAGGTCCACCTCGGCCTCCAGACTCTTGCCGATGGTCTTGTCGGCACGGGCCTGCTCCAGTGCGCCGTTGACGGCGGTACGGACGGCGGCGATGCGGTCCCAGCGGGCCATCTCCTCCGGGGAGAGGGCGTACTGGGTGTAGGGCTGCACCATCTCGTTGAGGAGCACATTGCGCTCATCGTCGCCGGTGCGGTGGGGCATGGCCAGCCAGATCTCGTCGCAGGTGAAGGCCAGAATGGGGGCGAACATTCGGGTCATGGCATCCAGAATCAGGTACAGGGCCGTCTGGGCGCTGCGGCGGCTGAGGCTCTCGGCCCCGTCGCAGTACAGGCGATCCTTGATGATGTCAAAGTAGAAGGAGCTGAGCTCCACCACGCAGAAGTCGTTGACGGCGTGGGACACCACATGGAACTCGTAGTTGTCGTAGGCGGTGAACACCTTGGCGATGAGGGCGTTGAGGCAGGTCAAGGCCCACTTGTCCAGCGCCAGCATATCCGCCGGGGCCACCAGCGTGTTGGGGTCGAAGTCCGTCAGGTTATCCAGGCAGAACTTGGCAGTGTTGCGGAACTTCAGATAGTTCTGAGACAGCTGCTTGAAGATCTCGTCGGAGCAGCGGACATCCACATGGTAGTCGGAGGAGCCGGCCCACAGGCGCAGCAGATCGGCGCCGTACTTGTTGAACACCTCTGCCGGGTCCACGCCGTTGCCGAGGGACTTGTGCATGGCACGGCCCTGACCGTCCACGGTCCAGCCATGGGTGACGCACTCCTTGAAGGGAGCGCCACGGCCCAGAGCGCCCACGGCGGTCAGCAGGGAGGACTGGAACCAACCACGGTACTGGTCAAGGCCCTCCAGATACATGGTGGCGGGCCAGAAGCCCTGCGTGCGCTCCATGGAGGCGAAGTGGGTGGAGCCGGAGTCGAACCAGCCGTCCAGCGTGTCGCTCTCCTGTTCAAAGCCGGCGGACTTGCCGCAGTGGGGGCAGGTGAAGCCCTCCGGCAGAATCTCCTCCGCCGTCATCTCGAACCATGCGTTGGAGCCTTTCTCCTCGAACAGGCGGGAGACGGCGTCGATGGTCTCCGGCGTGCAGATGGGCTTGCCGCAGTCCTTGCAGTAGAACACGGGAATGGGCAGACCCCAGCGGCGCTGGCGGCTGATGCACCAGTCGGTGCGCTCCAGAATCATGGAGCGCATCCGGTCCTTGCCCCAAGCGGGCACCCAGCGCACGTCCTCACAGGCGGCGCAGGCCTCGTCCTTGAAGGACTCCACGGAGCAGAACCACTGGGGAGTGGCCCGGAAGATGATGGGCTTCTTGCAGCGCCAGCAGTGGGGATAGCTGTGGACGATCTCCTCGCTGGCAAAGAGAGCGCCGCTCTCCTTCATATCCGCCAGAATGACGGGGTTAGACTCCTCGGTCTTCATCCCGGCGTACTTGCCGGCATAATCGGTGTGGCGGCCCTGATCGTCCACCGGCACCACCATATCCATGCCGTAGCGCAGACAGGTCTGATAGTCGTCGGCACCGAAGCCGGGGGCGGTGTGGACGCAGCCGGTACCGGAGTCCATGGTGACGTAATCCGCCAGCACCAGACGGCTGGTCTTAGGCAGGAAGGGGTGGCTGGCCAGCATATTCTCGAAGAAGGCGCCGGGGTGGGTCTCCACGATCTCGTAGTGTTCCACGCCGCCGATCTTCATGACCTTTTCCACCAGCGGCCGGGCCATGATATACATCTCGCCGCCGTCGGCACGGACCACGGCGTACTCCTCCTGCGGGTGCAGGGCGATGGCCAGGTTGCCGGGCAGGGTCCAGATGGTGGTGGTCCAGATGACGAAGTTCAGCTTGCTCTTATCCAGATGGGAGAGCTTGCCCAGATCGTCGTACATGGGGAACTTCACATACACCGTGGTGCAGGGGTCGTCCTGATACTCGATCTCCGCCTCGGCCAGCGCCGTCTCGTCGTGGGGGCACCAGTACACGGGCTTGAGGCCCTTGTAGATGTAGCCCTTCTCATACATCTTGCCGAACACACGGACCTCCTGCGCCTCGAAGGCGGGGTCCATGGTCTTATAGGGGTGATCCCAATCGCCCACCACGCCCATGCGCTTGAAGCCCTGCCGCTGGACGTCGATATAGTGGTCGGCAAACTCATGGCAGGCGGAGCGGAACTCCGCCACGCTCATGGCCTTGCGATTGAGCTTGTTCTGCTTGATGATGGCGCTCTCGATGGGCATACCGTGGTTGTCCCAGCCGGGGATATAGGGGGTGTAGTAGCCCCGCATGGCGTAGCTGCGGGTAATGAAGTCCTTGATGGACTTGTTCAGGGCGTGACCCATGTGCAGGGCGCCGTTGGAGAAGGGAGGGCCGTCGTGCAGGGCGAAGCGGGGCTTGCCCTCGTTCTTCTTCAGCAGCTCGTGATACAGGTCCAGCTCCTCCCAGTGCTTGAGCATCTCCGGCTCCCGCTTGGGCAGGCCCGCCCGCATGGGAAAGCCGCTCTTGGTCATGTTCAGCGTCTTTTTGTACTCCATGTGTTACCTCCGTGTATGAAAATATATTTGAAAACAAAAAAATGGCCCTTGTCTCCGTAAGAGACAAAGGCCACTAAGAAACCTCTGCGGTACCACTCTTGTTGCCGCACCGGGTGCGGCCGCTCTGCCCCACGAGCCGTGGGGGAAGGGAAGATAACGGCCCTCTGCCGTCCGGGCTTACTGCCGGTTCAGCCGGATGCTCCGGGGTGATCTTCGCCGCTGTCCTCCGTGTCCGCCTTGCACCATACGGCGGCTCTCTTGGCATCGGAGGGACGGGCTACTGTCCCCATCCTTGCAGATATGCATATTCTCCCTTTACTATACCCACTTTTGCGGGGTTTGTCAACGGGAAAAGTTTACTTATTCATGGCCACCAGCGCCATGGCGCCCATGCCCACATACACCACGCAGAACAGGATCAGCAGGGCGGAGATCACGGTATCCATGGTGCCGCCCACCTTGCGCTTGCCGGGATAGCGCTTGCGGACGTAGTACATGAGGCCGCACACGGCCCCCACCAGCACCATCATCCATGCACCGGCCACCACGTTATCCTTCCACACGGTGCTGCGCAGCACCAGCGCCGCCACCAGCACCACGAATACCACGCCAATGAGCACCTTCATGGTGGTGGACATCTTCTCCGGCTCCTGCCGGGCGGAGGTGCTGCGGACCATGGAGCCGGTATCCTTCTGGTAGTTGGAGCCGTTCTTCTTGTGATGGACGTTCTTGTTGGGGTTGCCGATGGCCTTGCGCTTATCCCGCTCCATACGGGCGTAGCTGTTGGTCATATCATAGGGTTCTTTCTTCGCCATGTTCATTCTCCTTCGATCGGTAAATGTTCCAGCTCTCTGCGGAGCAGGTCAAAGGCGCAGTGGGACGCCAGCATCCGCACCCGGTCCCGGCCGCTGCCGCAGTTCATGTGCCGCACCACCGTGCGCTCCGGGGTACTCAGGGCCACGAACACCGTGCCGACAGGGTTTCCCCGGTCATCGCCGTCTGGGCCGGCCAGTCCCGTGGTGGCCACGGACAGGTCGCTGCCGGTGATACGCCGCACACCCTCCGCCATGGCTCTTGCCACCGGCTCGGACACGGCGCCATAGCGGTCCAGCGTCTCCTGCGGTACGCCCAGCACAGAGGCCTTCACCTCATTGGTATAGGATACCACACCTCCCCGGAACACGCAAGAGGCACCCGGCAGATCGGTGATGCGTTTTGCGATGAGGCCGCCGGTGCAGCTCTCCGCCGCCGAGAAGGTCTTGCCGTGCTGGTGCAGCAGGTGCAGCACCGTCTCCTCCAATCCGGAGACGTCGATGCCGTAGAGGTAGGCACCCAGCCGTCCACGCACCTGCTCCAGCAGCGGTGCCATGCGCTCCTCGCAGGCGGCGGGGCTGTCGCCCTTAGCGGTGAGCCGCAGCATCACCTCGCCGGTCTTGGCATAGGGGGCCAGCGACGGGTTCACCGCCTGATCCATCAGATCCCCCAGCAGCTCCTGCACCTGCGGCTCCGACAGGCCGAAGATCCGCAGGTCGTGGGAGAGGATGGTCTCGCTGCTCTGGCGGCGCAGCCACGGCAGCAGCGCCGTCTCCGTCAGGTAGCGGCACTCCGACGGTACGCCGGGCAGCAGCACTGCCGTCACGTCGCCGGCGTGGAACACGCAGCCCGGTGCGGTGCCTACCCGATTGCAGAACACCTCACAACCCTCCGGCAGCTCCGCCTGATGCAGGGTGCCGGGCGGCATCTCCCGGTGGAAGATGATGTCGAAGTTGCGGCGGATGTCTGCCGCCGCCTCCGGGTGGAAGGTCAGGGGAACATCCAGCACCCGGCAGACCGTCGCCTTGGTGAGGTCGTCATAGGTGGGGCCAAGGCCGCCGGTGAAGATCAGCAGGTCCGCCCGCTTCCGGGCGATGGCGATCGCCTCCTCCAGCCGTTGGGGGTTGTCGCCCACCACGGTATGGTACAGCACGTCCACACCCACGGAGGCCAGCGCCTGCGACAGCTCCTGTGCATCGGTGTTGGCGATGTTGCCCAGCAGCAGCTCGGTACCCACGGCGATGATCTCTGCGTGATAGGTCATAGGCTCACTTCCTTTGATGATTTGCCTGATGGGATTTTTGTCAGCAGGTTCTTTTTTGTGCCTCCGGCGGGTAACTTTCTGCCAACAGCTGGAAAAGTGGACCGTCGGGGGCAACAAGCCAAAACGGTCAGCAAAAACCGCCTTCTCTCACTTGATCTTCACGATGTCCCGGTTCTCCATGGCCCGCCGGACCAGACCCGCCACGTCCAGCGCCTGCTCCATCTCCCGGACCTCCTCCACATGGGGCTTCGTCTTGGGGTGGCGGGGGGTGAACACCGTGCAGCAGTCCTCATAGGGCAGAATGGAGGTATCGAAGGTGCCAATATGGCGGGCGATACGGACGATCTCCTCCTTATCCATACCGATGAGGGGACGCAGCACCGGCAGCGTGGCGGCGTCCTCACTGACGGCCAGCGCCGCCATGGTCTGGCTGGCCACCTGCCCCAGACACTCGCCGGTGACCAGTGCGCCGCAGCCCAGCTCGTGGGCCAGAGCGTCCGCCAGACGCATCATGAACCGGCGCATGATGAGGGTGAAGTGATCCTCCGGGCAGCTGCGGCGGATCTCCTCCTGGATCTCCGCAAAGGGTACCACATGGACCGTCAGGCGGCCGCACCACGGCACCAGCTCGCGGGCCAGCTGCAGAACAAGCACTTCGACGGCGAGGATGCTGCCGTCAAGGGCCAGAACTACAAGTACGCCCACGACTATGAGAACCACTGGGTGGACCAGCAATATCTGCCCGACCTGCTCAAGGACGTGAAATACTATACGTTCGGCGACAACCGCACCGAACAGGCCGCCCGGGCCTACTGGGCGAAGATCAAGGGGGAAGACAAGCTCTGAACCCGGCCTTTATCCCGATACACACCCCATCATAAAAAGGAGAAAGACCATGCGTTATTCCAAACAGCGCGAGCTGGTGCTGCAGAAGGTGGAGCAGCTCTGCGACCATCCTACCGCCGAGGAGATTTTTGACCTCGCAGCCAAGGAATGTCCCGGCCTGAGCCTTGGTACCGTCTACCGCAACCTCAACAGTCTCGTAGATGCAGGCCGCGTCCGCCGCGTCTCCATCCCGGGCAAGGCTGACCGCTTCGACCACACTCTGGGCTGGCACAGCCACCTCTACTGCAACTGCTGCGGTGGCGTCGTGGACGCTGACGTGGACGAAAAGCAGGTGATGAAGCTGGTGCGCAGCCAGAAGGGCGTCGTGCAGGACTGCGCCGTGGTGCTGTTCGGCCTGTGCGAGGCGTGCGCCGGCAAGCAGGCTCAGTAAAAATAAACTCTTGCCCTCCAAGGCCAAAAAGGGTATACTATAAAGAGCTTTCTTTATAGTATCAGTATGTCTGCTGCCGGAGGTGTGTCCCCAGCGGCAGAGAAGGATGGTTTCATTGGAGTACATAGCATTTGAACATAACAACGCGGCGGCAGAGCTGGTCAAGCTGGCCTATGACACCCCGCCGCTGGCCTTCATCCACAGCTACGGCTGTCAGCAGAATGTCAACGACGGCGAGCGCATCAAGGGTGTGCTGATGGACATCGGCTACGGCCTGTGTGACAAACCTGAGGACGCCGACCTCATCCTTTTCAACACCTGCGCCGTCCGTGAGCACGCCGAGCAGCGTGTTTTCGGTAACGTGGGCGCTCTCAAGGGCCTGAAAGAGAAGAAGCACGGCCTCATCATCGGCCTCTGCGGCTGCATGGCCAACCAGAAGCACGTTGTAGAAAAGCTGCGCCAGAGCTACCCCTACGTGGACCTCGTTTTCGGTGTGGACGGCATCGACACGCTGCCCCAGCTCATCGCTCAGAAATTGCAGAAGCACAAGCGGGTGCTCATGGAGCCGGCTCAGCGCCCCGTCATCGTGGAGAATATCCCCATCCGCCGTGAGAGCGAGTTCCGTGCCTGGCTGCCCATCATGTATGGCTGTGACAACTTCTGCACCTACTGCATCGTGCCTTACGTCCGCGGCCGCGAAAAGAGCCGCAAGCCCGGCGACATCCTCGCCGAGTTCAAGAGTCTCGTGGAGGCAGGATATAAGGAGATCACCCTTCTGGGCCAGAATGTCAACAGCTACGGCAAGGGCCTCGAGGAGCAGATGGATTTCTCCGACCTGCTCAACCTGCTCTGCACCGTCCCGGGCGACTACCACATCCGTTTCATGACCAGCCACCCGAAGGACGCCAGCTTCAAGCTCATCGACACCATCGCGGCCCAGCCGAAGATCTGCAAGCATCTGCATCTGCCGGTGCAGTGCGGATCTGACCGTCTGCTTGTCCAGATGAACCGTCACTATACCGTGGAGCACTACCTCGAACTCATCGAGTATGCCCGGAAGAAGGTCCCCGGCATTACCTTCTCCAGCGACATCATCGTGGGCTTCCCCGGTGAGACCGAAGAGGACTTCCAGAAGACCCTTGAGCTGGTGCAGAAGGTGGGCTATATGCAGCTGTTCACCTTCATCTACTCCAAGCGCACCGGCACCAAGGCGGCAGATATGCCCGACCCCACCCCCCGCAAGGAGAAGACCGACCGTATGACCCGCCTGCTCAAAGTTCAGGACGACATCGCAATGGCCCTCGTGAAGGCTCAGGTGGGCCAGACCGTCCGCGTCCTCGTGGAGGGCTATGGCCGCAATGAAGGCACCCTCTCGGGCCGTCTCGACAACAACCTTACCGTCGAGTTCAAGGCTGACCCCGCCCTCATGGGCAGCTATGCGATGGTGCGCCTCACGGGCGCCCGTGCCACTGTCCTGCTGGGCGAATTGGTTGAATAATGATATTCTGGATACACCATCCTAATATATAACACAGGAACGATAAAAGGAGACTATTACAATGGATTGCATCGACCTTTTCAAGCGTGCCGCCATGGCACTTCAGACCGACTCCCGCTATCTGGCTATGGATCAGGCCCGCAAGATGAACGACAAGGACGAGGAACTGCAGAACCTCATCGGTGAGTTCAATCTGGCCCGTATGGACCTGAACAACGAGATCGGAAAGCCCGAGCGCAGCGATGAGCGCATCGCCGAGCTGAACCAGAAGGTGAACGACCTCTACGGCAAGATCATGGCCGATGACGGCATGGTGGCCTACAACGAGGCAAAGCGCGACTGTGAGGCCCTCGTGAACTATATCGACGCCATCATCAACACTGCAATGAACGGCGGCGACCCCATGACCGTGCAGGAGCCTTCCGCTTCCTGCACCGGTAGCTGCTCCACCTGCGGCGGCTGCCACTAAGGCTTAAACCATGAAACACAAAACGCGGCTGTGCAATGCAGGGCCGCGTTTTGCTTGCAACAGGCGGTTTTGGATGGCAAACCGACAACTAGGGGAGGAAGGTGAACGGTCATGGCAGAGCTTTCGCCCATGATGCAGCAATATCTGGAGATCAAAAAACAACATAAGGATGAGATTCTATTCTACCGCATCGGTGACTTCTACGAGATGTTCTTCGACGATGCGCTCACAGCTTCACGGGAGTTGGATCTGACCCTCACGGGCAAGCAGTGCGGCCTTGAAGAGCGCGCGCCCATGTGCGGCGTACCATTCCACAGCTACGAGGGCTATGTGGCCCGCCTCATCTCGAAGGGCTATAAGGTCGCCATCTGTGAGCAGGTGGAAGACCCGGCAAAGGCCAAGGGCCTCGTCAAGCGCGACATCATCCGCGTGGTCACGCCCGGCACCGTCATTGAGAGCAGTATGCTTCAGGATGACAAAAACAACTACATTGCGAGTATTTTCCTGAAAGGCGGCGCAGCAGGCCTCTGCTTTGCAGACGTTTCCACCGGCACGGCCCATATCACAGAGCTCAAGCGGGAGAAAATCGCCCCGGCGGTCATTGCGGAACTCTGCCGCTACAACCCCAGCGAGGTGCTGATAAATCCGGGCCTGCTGGACTGCCGGGAGATCACTGCCTACATCAAAAAGAATATGAACTGCGCCGTCGAGCTGGTGGAAGAGGAGCGGTACGCCCCGGGCCTCGTGGCCATTTCCCTCGAGAACCAGTTTGGCCGCGACTGGGCCGCAAAGACCGGTATCACAGAAGACGGCCTTGTCCGCTTTGCAATGGCCGCGCTGCTGGAATATCTCCATGATACGCAAATTAAAGGCGTCGAGCGCCTGAAAACGGTCATCACGTATAATGAAGCCCAGTTCATGCGGCTGTCGCAGGTCACTCGAGCCAACCTCGAGCTCACCGAGACGCTGCGGGGCCGCGAAAAGCGGGGAACGCTGCTCTGGGTGCTGGACAAGACCAGCACCGCCATGGGCAAGCGGATGCTCCGCAGCTGGATCGAGCAGCCGCTCATTTCCAGCGCCGCCATCAACCGCCGCCTCAACGCGGTGGAAAGCCTTGTGAACCAGACCATGCAGCGGGGCGATTTGATCGAACAGCTCCACTACATCGCCGACCTCGAGCGCCTGATGACTCGCGCGGTCTACGGCTCCGCCACCCCCAAGGAGATCTATACGATGGCCCAGACCTGTGAGCGCCTGCCGGAACTGCGGGCGCAGGCCAAGAGCTGCAGCTGCCCGGAGTTGACTGCGCTTGCGGGACAAATTGACCTGCTGGATGACGTGAAGACGGCCATCCTCGCCGCCATCGACCCGGAAGCGCCCTCCACCCTCAAGGACGGCGGCGTCATCGCCAAAGGCTACCATCCCGAGGTAGACGAGCTGCGCTCCATCCGGGACAACACCAAGGGCGTCCTCGCCCAGCTGGAAACGCGCCTGCGGCAGGAGACCGGCATCCCCAAGCTGAAAATCGGCTACAATCACGTCTTCGGCTACTACATCGAAGTCAGCAACTCCTATAAATCCATGGTCCCCGAGACCTACATCCGCAAGCAGACTCTCACCTCCGGCGAGCGCTATATCACCCAGGAGCTGAAAGAGCTGGAAAGCAAGATTTTAGGTGCACATGAGCGTCTCATTGCGCTGGAGCACCGGCTCTTCTCGGAACTGCTGGAAACTATCGGCGGTCAGCTCGACCGCATCCAGCGGACGGCAAATGCTGTGGCCGAGCTGGACGTGCTGGCGGCGCTGGCGCAGGTGGCCGCTGAAAACAACTACTGCCGCCCTGTGGTGGACGACAGCGACGAGCTGACCATCACCGAGGGCCGCCACCCGGTGGTCGAGCAGATGCTGAAAGGCAGCCTCTTCGTCCCCAACGATACCAGGCTCAACTGCACCACTGACCGCTGTCTCATCATCACCGGCCCGAATATGGCAGGAAAATCGACGTATATGCGCCAGAACGCCCTTATCGCTCTGATGGCACAGATCGGCTCCTTCGTCCCGGCGTCCAGCTGTCATGTGGGCGTCGTGGATGCTATCTTTACCCGCATTGGCGCATCGGACGACCTTGCCGCCGGCCAGTCCACCTTCATGGTCGAGATGACCGAGGTGGCCGAAATTCTCAAGAACGCCACCCCCAAGAGCCTCGTTGTGCTGGACGAGATCGGCCGCGGCACCTCCACATTCGACGGCATGAGCATCGCCCGGGCCGTGGTGGAGCACATCTCCGACCCGGTCAAGGGCCTCGGCTGTAAGACCCTCTTCGCCACCCATTACCACGAGCTGACTGACCTGGAAGGGGCCATCGAGGGCGTCAAAAACTACAACATCGCGGTCAAAAAGAGGGGAGAGGACATCACTTTCCTCCGCCGCATCATCCGCGGCCCCGCCGATGACAGCTACGGCATCGAGGTGGCGAAGCTGGCCGGTCTGCCCGGCACCGTGACGCGCCGCGCCCACGAGGTGCTGCGCACTCTGGAAGCGTCTGCCCCGAAGAACAAGGTGGAGCAGATGGATTTCGACGCCCTGCAGGAGTATTCTTCGCCTGCTGTCCCCAGCGAGATGATGGAAAAGCTCGAGGCACTGGACGTTGAGACCCTGACCCCCATCGAGGCACTGAACTTTCTGTATGAGCTGAAAAAGACCCTGAGCGGCAGCCTGAATGGCTGATTTTATTTGAAACGGAGGGAAACGAATGGCAGAGATACACGTTCTCGACAAGCATACGGCAGAACTCATCGCCGCCGGTGAGGTGGTTGAGCGGCCCGCATCGGTCGTCAAGGAGCTTCTGGAAAACTCCATCGACGCCGGTGCGTCTCAAATCACCGTCTCGATCGAGTCGGGCGGCGTCCGTCTGATTGAAATCAGCGACAACGGCACCGGCATCGAGGCAAAATACATCCCCACGGCTTTCATCCGCCATGCCACCAGCAAGATTCGGACGGAAGAGGACCTCACCAGCATCCACACGCTGGGCTTCCGCGGCGAAGCGTTGGCCTCTATCGCCAGCGTGGCCCGCGTCGAAGTGCTCACCCGCACCGAGGCCGACGAGTGCGCTTCCCTCTACCGTATCGAGGGCGGGGAAGAGCAGCCCATCGAGCCGGGTGCGCGAGGCGTCGGCACCACCATCCGGGTCTGTGACCTCTTTTTCAATACTCCTGCCCGGATGAAATTCCTCAAAAAGGATTCCAGCGAGGGTACTTTCGTGGCCGACATCGTGGGCCATGTGGCCCTGAGCCACCCCGAGGTGAGCTTCAAGTTCATCCGCGAAGGCAAACTGCAGTATGTCACCCCCGGTGACGGCCAGCTCCGCAGCGCGGCTTATGCCGTGCTGGGCCGGGAGTTCAGCCGTGACCTCGTGGAGGTTGATAACCGTGAGGGTGTTTACCGGGTCTGGGGGCTCATCACCCAGCCCCGCAGCTGCCGCGCCAGCCGCAGTATGCAGTATTTCTATATCAATGGCCGCTATGTCCGCAACCGCACCATGATGGCGGGCATGGAGATGGCGTTCAAGGGTACCACGATGCAGGGCAAGTTTCCTGGAGGGATCTTGCTTCTTGAGATGCCCGCCGACCTTGTGGATGTCAACGTCCATCCGGCAAAAACAGAAGTCCGCTTTGCCCGGGAAAACGACATCTTCGACCTCGTCTACCATGCTGTCAAGCTGGCGCTGAGCCAGCCTGGTACAGGGGAGAGACAGTTCGTCTTTGACAGTGAGAAAGAGAACAATGTATCCGACAAACGTGAAAACAGCGAAAATAAAGAAGAAAATGCTGTAAAGAACAATAACTTTACAGGACTTTCAGCGGTGATTTCGGGTCAGGCAGAGCCGGGAAGCCTGCCGCACCCGGAGGAAAAACCTCTCCGCCCAGCGGCACCGGCAGCGTCTGTGACACCCCGCACGACACAGCCCTCCGCCCCGGAGCGGGACATCCTCCCGCTGCCCGTAAAAGCCCCGGAAAAGGCTGCGCCGGCATCGGAACACACATGGACAACGGTTGCGGCCTTCGAGCCTCTTCCGATGAACGCTGCTCTTCACAGTCCTGAGCCGCCGCCCTTCCGGGCTGCATCCAGTGAGTCACAGCTGGACATCGAGGCAGACATCGACCTGCCGGATGTCACTCGCGACCACATGGCCGCGTGGGAGCCTGTCTCGGAAGAACCGGAGCGTCCGCCGCTGCCGGAGGCTTCGGATGAACCTCAGCAGAGCGCAGCCCCGGAGCAGCTGGGCTTTGACGTTCAGGATGGCCCGGAGCCTCTGCGGTATGTGGGCGAGATCTTCCGCACCTATATCCTCGCGGAGCGGGGCGACGAGATCTGCATCATTGACAAGCACGCCGCCCATGAGCGCCAGCTCTTCGAGAAACTGGCCGCCCACTACGGCGATGTCCCCAGTCAGCTTCTCTTGGAGCCGCTGGTGGTGGAGCTCTCCGCCGAGGAAAAGACCGCTCTGCTGGCCAACCTCGATCTGCTGGAAAGCGCCGGCCTCGAGGTGAGCGATTTCGGCGGCAGCTCGGTCTGCCTGCGCTCGGTCCCTGCTGATGTGGAGCAGAGCAGTGCCGAAGATTTGTTGGTCGAGCTGGCGGCAAAGCTGGCCCACGGCAGCCGCGACGCGTTGAACGAGCGGACAGAGTGGGTGCTCCATTCCATCTCCTGCCGCGCCGCCATCAAGGCGGGCGACCACACCTCGCCGCAGGAGCTGATGGCGCTGGCCGAAAAAATTCTCTCCGGCGAAGTGCCGCCCTTCTGCCCCCATGGGCGCCCCTGCGTTCTCAAACTCACCCGAAAGGAGCTGGAAAAGCAGTTTGGCCGAATCGTGTGATAAAAATCAGAAGCATCCGGTGCTGGCCGTCGTCGGCCCCACTGCCACCGGCAAGACCGCTCTCGGCGTGGCGCTGGCCGAAGCTTTCGAGGGCGAAGTCATCAGCGCCGACTCGATGCAGATCTATAAAGGATTAGACGTCGGTACGGCGAAGGTCGCGCCTGATGAGACCCACGGTATCCCGCACCATGCGGTGGATATTCTGGAGCCGGATGAGCCCTTCAGCGTGGCGGATTTCGTGACGTTGGCCGGAAAGCTCGAGGCTGACATTTCCGCCCGGGGCCGTCTGCCCATCCTCGTGGGAGGCACGGGTCTCTATGTCCAGAGCTTTTTGTACGGTGTCCGCTTTGCCGCCGAAAAGACGCCGGATGGCCTGCGGGAACAGCTGGCCGCTGAGCTGGCTGAAAAAGGCCCGGAGGCCATGTACAAAGAGCTGCAGGCTGCCGACCCGGAAGCCGCAGCCGCCATCCATCCAAACAATCAGGTGCGGGTCCTGCGGGCGCTGGAACATTTCCGTGCCACCGGCAAGCGTCTGAGCGAGCAGAAAGCCCAGTCCCTCCCGCTGGAGCGGCCCTATCGTTCGCTGGTGCTGGGTCTGGACTTTCCTGATCGCACCCAGCTCTACCGCTGCATCGACCTGCGGGTGGACAAGATGCTGGACGCCGGCCTCCTCGATGAGGCAAAGCTGGTCTATGACCACCGCCAGACCTACCGCACGGCAGCGCAGGCCATCGGCTATAAGGAATTCTTCCCTTATTTTGAGGGGACGGCCACGCTGGATGCCTGCACCGAAAAGCTCAAGCAGGCCTCCCGCAACTACGCCAAGCGCCAGCTGACCTGGTTCCGCCATATGGACGGCGTGGTCTGGCTGGACGCCTCTGCGCCGGACGTTACAGCCCGGGCCGTGCAGCTGACCCAAGAATTTTTAGCGAAAGGGTGACCTTTTATGATGGATAGACCACGCTCTGATTCCGGCGCGTCCAGCGCTTTGGGCAAGCTGGCAGGCTTCGTCATCGCCGTCGTGGTGCTGGCGGGCATCTATGTGGGCTATCAGGCCCTGCAGGTGCTCTTTCCGCCCAACACCTACGAGACGGCGCTTCTTGCCACCGTGGCGGATACGGTGGACGCCGACGGAGTTCTCCTCTTCGATGAGGTCTATGTTCCCGGCGGCGGAACGCTGGGCTATCTCGCGGCCGACGGCGAGCGCGTCTCGGCAGGGGCTGCGGTAGCGGAGATCTACAGCAGCCCGGAACAGGCGGGCCTCCGCCAGCAGCTCACGAGCCTGAACGACCAGATCGAGCTTCTGCAGCGCTCTCAGAATACCACCGCCACCCAGCTGGATTCCCTGAAAAAAGAGCGGGCTTCCGCGCTTTATGATATGATGGATGCGCTGGACAGCTCTGCCTACGACGAGACAGCCCAGGGCGAAGAAAACTACATCCTCGCTCAGAACAAGCTCTGGGTCATCACCGGTGAAGTCTCGGACTTCTCGGCCCAGATCGCCTCCCTCACCGAGCAGTCGGCACAGGTGCAGGCCCAGCTGGGAGAGCCTACCCAGATCACCGCCCCTCAAACGGGTTACTTCATCCGCAGCTCTGCCACCGGGCGGCTCAACGCCGGGGCAGACGACATCCTCGCACTGAACACCACCGACCTGCAGGCGTATCTGAACTCTGACCCTGAACTGCCGCTGGACGGCTGCGCGGGCAAGATCGTCTCGGGCTTTGCGTGGCGGTACGTCGGCCTCTGTTCGGCCAAGGAAGGGGAGAAGCTGCTGGGCGACAACGGCAAGCCCCTGACCCGCTCGGTGAAGATAAAGTTCCCCGGCCAGATGGAAACGCCCCTCAAGGCCTCGGTCTCCGAGGTGACCATCGACGAAGCGACCGGACTGGCCCGCTTTGTCATCACCTGCGAGATCATCAACGGCGATGTGCTGCGGCTCAACCGGGCCAGCGCCCAGATCATCGTGGGCGAGACCACCGGCCTGCGCGTCCCCATCGACGCTATTCATTACCTGAAAGAGGACGGTACCGAGTCTGAGACACAGGGCGAGAACTACATCCCGGGCGTCTATGTCAAATACGGCAATCTTGCCCGTTTCTGCAAGATCGACCCCGTGGATAATGACCATCCGCTGGTGACGGACGGCGAGTACCGCATCGTCATGCCCAGCAGCTCGGATAAGACAAAAACCGTCAGCGAAGTCCGCCTTTACGACGAGATCATCGTCTCCGGACAAAATTTGTATGATGGAAAGCTTTTGTAGTTATTGACATCTG
>ERZ773107.2182-NODE-2182-length-15344-cov-3.055792_pt1 | contig 15344 bp, 13 predicted proteins | sample MGYA00580571_ERZ773107 | MGnify/ENA primary metagenome ERZ773107 (study PRJEB29015, sample SAMEA2737843) | human gut metagenome | biome: human gut; feature: human-associated habitat; material: faeces | place: China | collected 2012 ... | reverse complement strand
TCCCAAATATCCCTCTGCATCTGCTTTTAACTTCTGAAGGATCATAGCGGAAATCTGCTGTGGAGAATACTGTTTGTCATCGATGGATACCTTGTAATCAGATCCCATATGTCTCTTAATAGAAGAAATAGTCTTCTCTGCGTTGGTAACTGCCTGACGTTTTGCAGGTTCACCGACTAATCTCTCACCGCTTTTTGTAAATGCAACGATAGATGGTGTTGTTCTTGCGCCTTCCTGGTTTGCGATAGGTTTTCCACCTTCCATAACAGCTACACAGCTATTTGTTGTTCCTAAGTCAATACCGATAATTTTACTCATAATATTTTCCTCCTTGTATGATAGAAAATTGTAATTTTACTCTTTTATCCTCTCCGGGTATCGGAGATTTCTAATTATATAAAATAAATAATATTAATTAGCTACTTTCACCATGCTGTGTCTGACTACACTGTCATGGTACATATAACCCTTCATCAGTTCCTCGGCAACTACATTCTCGCCGAGCTCCTCATCTTCCACATGCATCACTGCGTTGTGGAAATCCGGGTTGAATTCCTTACCGACTGCTTCGATCGGTTCCACACCGGCTTCTGTCAATGTGGTGAGCATCTGCTTATATACTTTATCCATTCCAACAACAAAGGCATCTTCCTTCTGTTCTTCCGGAACGGCTGCAAGACCTCTTTCAAAATTATCAATCACCGGAAGGATCTTCTCAATAATTGATTTGGCTCCCATATCGAACATCTGTGACTTTTCCTTTTCGGAACGCTTACGGAAATTTTCAAATTCCGCCATCTGACGTCTTACTCTGTCTGTCAGTTCTTCGATCTGTTCGTCCTTTTTGTCTTTTTTCTTTTTGAAAAAGCCCTTTTTATTGTCATCAGAAGCTTCCTTTTCCTTCTCCGGGGTGTCTGTCTCTTCTGCTGTCTGCTCTGTCTCTGCTGCCTGTTCTGTCTCACAGGATTCTGTCTGTTCATCCTGCTTCTCTGTCTGGGTATTTTCCAGATCTTCCAATACTTCTTCTAAAATCTCTTCTTTATTTGCTTCCTGCATTTCCCAGCTACCTTTCTATGTTTCTCCTTTCGGTTTATCTAAAATACCGTCTAAGGATTTCTTTAATGTTTTCAGATTCGCCATGACATTCTCGTAATCCATACGCTTCGGTCCAACAATTCCAATCGTTCCACGGACGCCTTCGCCCAGCTCGTAGGTTGCGGTCACAACGCTGCAATCCTTCATGGTCTGGATTGGGCTTTCATTACCGATGTATACCTGAATGCCTGTATTGTCATTATCGACTAAGTTCTCTGCCACCAGGCTTGCTAACTGTTGCTTCTCTTCGAATGTGGAGATCAGCTCGGTTGCCTTCTCGGTGGAATCCGAAAGCTCCGGATACTTGAACAGGTTCGTTGCACCGCTTGTGTAAATCTTGATGTCCTCATCCTGTCCCATCGTCTCTGCCAAAGTATCAAGTACATTGTTCACGATGTCGCTGTGGATTCCCGCCTGTTCCTTCAACTTGGAAATCGTTCCGAGATTGATCTCTTCCAGAGCGAGTCCGTTAAGATTCGAGTTCAACAGGAAATTCAGCTTCAGCATCGTCTCATTGTCAATTGGCTCCATCACCGGGATCATCTTGTTCTTCACCATGTTCCCCTCAGTGACGATAACTGCCAAGATGTGCTCCTCATCCACATTGGAAAGCTGTATGAACTTCACCTTGTTGCGGTGGAAGCTCGGTGCAGAAACATTGTTGCATAGTTGGTATTCGCTGCGAGAACCTTCGCCACCTGCTGTAGGACCTGTTCCATCTTCTCGGTGTGTTCGATCACGAACTGCTTCATGTCATCGACTTCCCGGTTCTTCTCTTCCATCAGATGATCCACATAGAAGCGGTATCCTTTATCAGAAGGAATTCTTCCTGCCGAGGTATGCGGCTGAAGGATGTAACCTAATTCCTCTAAGTCTGCCATCTCATTGCGGATCGTTGCAGAACTCAAATTCAAATCGGTATATTTGGAAATGGTTCTTGATCCAACCGGTTCGCCTGTTTCCAGGTAGTTACGAATGATTGCATTTAAAATTTTTGTTTTCCGTTCGTCTAATTCAAGTTCTTCCATTTACTCACTCCTATTTTCCGGAGACATCTTGCTGTTTTTAGATTTGTTAGCACTCATTTGTTTGGAGTGCTAACATCTATGTACCTAACATAGCACCTTACTATTTTTTTGTCAACACCCTTTTGGATCTTTTTTGTGAATTATTTGTGATGAATCTTTTACTCACATTTCCGGTTTTTTCCGAAAATAATGTCATAATTGACTTTCCGATAAAAAATATCTTCCATTCCATTCCCAAGCACTGCTTTGTTTCCAAGCATCCACATGATCTTCGCGATCACAGACTCCAATGTCATATCGTAGGATTCCAAAAACCGGCAGTATTTCTTCATGTCGTGTCCCACTTCGTACACGGTCATATCACTTCCTTCGTGAGCCACCTGCGTTGCCATGACAACAAGCCTGTTTGGAAACTCCTGACACAGTTTATAAAAATCATCTGCGATAGAATTCGGAATTCCTCCAACACCAAAGCTTTCCACGATGATACAGTCATAATTTTCAAAAATGCTGCGCAGCACACGCGGTTTGATTCCCGGAATCATTTTTATAAGGTAGACATTCTCATTCAGCTCCTCATAGAAACAGACTTCCTCTTCATACGGAAGAGACGGTATATAGCGCATAATATTGCCATCCTGAATCACCGCCAGATAAGGAAAATCAATACTCGAAAATGCGTTGTAGCTCTTGGACCGCACCTTCTTTGCCCTCGTTCCCGCGATAACTTTTCCGTCAAATACAATCTGGACCCCCTGTGACCGTTCGTCTGCTGCATACCGGAAGCTGTCGAGCAGATTGGATTTTGCATCTGTAATCTCAAGGTCGATCGGCTTTTGTGCCCCGGTGATCACGATCGGTTTCGGAGAGTTCTGGATCATATAAGAAAGTGCTGCCGCCGTGTATGCCATTGTGTCCGTTCCGTGTGCAATGACAAACCCGTCGTAAGCATCGTAATTTTCCCGGATCGTGTGCACCATCCTTTTCCAGTGCTTTGGCTCCATGTTCGAGCTGTCCAGGTTCAATAACTGTATGGCATGGAAGGCGCAGATTTCATTCGCCTGTGGAATATACTGCATCAGTTCGTCCGGCGTGATCTGAGGTTTTAACCCGCTGTCCGACTTTTTAGATGCAATCGTACCACCTGTTGCGATAAGTAAAATTTTCCTTTTTTCTGACATTGTTTTCTCCTGTTTTTTCTGTCCGTCTGCCTGGATACTGTCTTTTTTCGGGATATATCCCTTTATTCCATCAGATAAGAGGAGAGATCCGTGAGCAGTCTGTCCACGTTTTCTTCTTTTGTTGCCCAGCTTGTACAAAAACGCACGGCACTGTGTGTCTCATCCATCCGTGCCTGATACGCATAACTGTAGTTTTCCTTTAATTTTTCCAGAACAGTATCCGGTAAGATTGGAAACTGCTGGTTTGTCGGGGAGTCAATGTAGAATTTCACTCCCATTTTAGTCAGTTCGTCCCGCATTTTCTCTGCAAGGCGTGCTGCATGCGACGAAATCTCAAAGTAGCGGTTCTCCTCGAATAAAGTCAGGAACTGTAACCCGAGCAGTCTTCCCTTTGCAAGCATTCCGCCGCGCTGCTTGATGTTGTAGCGGAAGTCGCGTTTCAGCTCCTCATTGCGGATCACAACTGCCTCCCCGAAAAGTGCTCCCACTTTCGTGCCCCCAATATAGAATACATCTGTATTGGCAGTGATATCCTCTAACGTCAGGTCATTATCCCTGCACATAAGACCATATCCGAGTCTTGCCCCGTCTAAGAAGAGATAGACGCCACGCTCTTTGCACACCTGATAGATGGTCTGCAGTTCTTCCTTTTTGTAGATGGTTCCGATCTCGGTTGGGTTAGAGATGTAGACCATTTTCGGCTGCACCATATGCTCGAAGCTCTCGTCTGCGAAGTGTGCATCCACATACTGTGCTATCTGCTCTGCTGTCAGCTTGCCATCCGGTGTATCCAGGTTGAGACATTTATGTCCACACGCCTCCAATGCACCTGTCTCATGCACATTGATATGTCCGGTTGTCGCAGTGATGACTCCCTGATAATGTTTTAACGCTGCTGAAATCACGGTCACATTTGTCTGCGTACCGCCCACGAGGAAGTGCACATCCACACTCTCATCACCGCATGCCCTGCGGATGAGTGTTCTCGCCTGCTCACAGTATTCGTCCTCCCCGTAGCCGGCAGTCTGCTCCATGTTGGTCTCTGCCAGTTTCTCTAAGATTGCCGGATGGCATCCTTCCGTATAGTCGCTGTTGAATCTGATCATTTTTTTATCCTCTTTCTTTCCTATTTTATTCTGCATGATTTCTGCTGCTGTGAACATTTCCGCATAATATCATTCTTACTTTGCCTATTTATAATTCTCTTTGCTGACAAACCCGTGGGGTGGCTGGAAGCCCACGCTGCCGGGCGATACATTGTGTAAGCCGGGGATGGGTGGGGCTTCCTACAGATTTCCATTGGGCTGAGAACTCCGATGAGCCTCAAAGCAGCCAATTCTCTCAGCAACGGCTTCGAGAATTCTTGACAATAGAATGTTCGCGTAGCGTTCATTCTATTGTTGACTTGAGTCTCATCTCCGTAGCCCAGAGGAAAATCTTCCGGAAGCCCCACCCATCCCCGGCATCCGTCATGTTTTGTTCGGCAGCTTAATTGTTCTTTCGGCTCACAGCCTATCGTCAGGGCGGCTACACCATCTATTCCAAAGCGGGAAGGTTAGCCGCTTACCTTGGACAGATTCGCTTCTCTATAGAGAAAAACTTAGATAGATGATGCTTGCCGTGCTCGGATTTGTCTCTGCCGCTAATTTTACACCAGATAACGGTGTGATTGCAACCTCTGTCTGTATAATTACGACATAAGAAATGGGACTCCTGTCAGGGAGTCCCATTTCGGTATCCAGATAAGTCTATGGATCACTTTTTAAATTTTATTATCTATCCCTTCCTATGGATTGCAGTTCTCACACGGCGCATATCCGGCATCAATCGCTTCCTGCCTCGTTCCCTCGAAAACTGCCTTATTTTTCTCACTCATTTTCTTCACGCTGCTGCAATCCTCGCGGTGGAACTTCATCGTGTTTGTGTTGAGGATGTAGGTGGATATCCCGGCGGAATTGTCAGAACCTGCTTCCCTCTCTTTGAAAGTGTCCGGTTCACTTTCCGCGCCGGCCTGACCGGAACCACCACTTTCTGCCGGCTGGCTCTGACTGCTGTCCGAACGCTCTGCCGGATCTCCTTCCACGCTCTCGCCGGTCGCATAGTCAATGGATACTCCCGGCTGTACATTATAGGCAAACACACAGAATAAAATGCCCTCGCCGTTATCCTCCACCGATTTTCCTTCCATCAGGACACCATCTGCCACCCGGTTTTCCCCTGTGAAAACCGGGGTCACACGGTACAGCACATGCTGATTCGTTTCTTTGACATAATCAGCAACCATATTTTCAAATGGAAGCATGCCATCCACGTTCAGATATCTGGTTCCTGTGATCAGATTCTTTTCGTTGGCGTTCTCGCCCGTCAGCTGAAACCCGATCAGGTGGCAACGATTATATAAATATTTTCCATCGACAAAATCGTATTTGACCGTATGCCAGCCGGTCGGCTTCACGGAGCCAATATTGCCGCGTTCCTCTGTCGGCATAAGATCCGTTCCGACACTTGCGGTGCACACCCCACATCTTCCGAGCGCATCAAGATCACTGTACGTCTCAAAAGAGGCTGCTGCCTCTGCAAGCTCTTCCTCTGTAAAATAAGGATTGTTGTCGTTGACTGCCACATAAGGATTCCCGGAATATGCCGGTATCGCTGACAGATCAAAGCTTCCACCGGTACTGCCTGACTGTGTGGGATTGTTCTGCCCTGCTGCCGCATCCTCCGGTGCTGCCTGATCTTCTCCGGAATTACTTTCCTGCACATTCTGCTGCGCACCAGTTGACGGTTCGTTCGCATTTCCGACATTCTCCCCGCATCCGAGCGCACCAACTGACAGCATCGCTGCCAGCAGCACCATGCCAAGCCATTTTTTTATTCGAAACATATTTTTTATTCTCCCATTCCAGTTACTTATCAGATTATCTCCGCTTCTGTCACCTTCCTGGCATCTGTTCTGCCTGTGGTGTTTCTGCAATTCTTTTCAGGATCCGGATTCCCGGATACTGTCTGCTGATCGGCTTCTCATATCCTTCCTGCATCAGCGTCCACAAATCTTCCTCCGTCAGAATATGCTCCGGACCACAGCGCAGGATCTCCCTTACCCGCTCTGACCTGTGGCATGCCTCATCCACCCTGTGTCCAAGCGCATGCGCTCCCATCAGGATCACCACTTCATCCAGGAACGGATACAGGACAGGTTCGTTATCCCCCGGCACTTTGGCTGCCTTATGCGCAGCGCCGTCCGCTTCGATCAATACTTCATCTGCAAGATACAGCAGATTTTCCATCCATTTCCGCGGAAGTTCCCCGAACTTTTCCGTTCCGGGAATCCGGTAACCGGTGACACAGATCCCATGTGTGGCAAGCTGTTTATCTACTTTCTTTTCATAGGCAGTGTATGCCGGATTGCACACAACTGCCCCCTGTTCTTTTTCGCTCTCTGAGAAGCCGTAAGGTGCCTCGATAAAATGCTCTCCCGGAACCAGCATCTTTGTGGTCGTAAGGATCAGCACACGTTTTCCCTGTACCGCAAGCTTCTCTGCGCGTCTGTATATGCTCCCAGTCTTCCCACCGGCTCCCACATACGCCCGCACATTTCCGCGATTATCTGCGGCGATCTTAGCAAGTGCCTTCGCCGCACACTCTGCTTCCTCCTCTGTATTCATGACAGAAAAGCCAAACCGCACCATCCCCTGCTCCTCCGTTCCATAATAACAGTGGATCAGCGGTGCGCAGTGCGCCCCCGGGCGTGTTGCAATCTGATGATTCTCATCCAGCTCGGCGCTGACAAAAGCGGAATCCAGACATGCAATGTTGCAGGATACTGTCCCGGTGCACTTCTGCTGCATTCCGTTCCCATGTTCCGTCACATTCTCCGGATATTCTCTGCCATAAATACGAATGCCAGGTATTCTTTCTATTCTTTTTGTAAACAGTTCCGACAGCTGCCGCTCTTTCTCCTCAATCCCGGAAAGTCCGGCTTCACCCAGCCATTCCAGTGCCGCGTGAAGCCCGGCAATCCCGTGACCGTTTAACGTTCCAGCCTCAAGCGCTGTCGGAAGTTCTTCCGGATGTCTTCTCTCAAAAGAGTGAATTCCACTTCCGCCGGACAGCAAAGGCCGCACCTGTACACCATCCGCCAGACAGATGCCGCCGGTTCCCTGTGGTCCCATCAGACCTTTGTGCCCGGTAAAAATGAGCGCTGAAATGCCCCAGGCATCCATCTCGATCTCGCAGATACCGGCAGTCTGGGAAGCATCCACGATCAGATAAATCCCGTGCTTTTTGCATATTTCGCCAATTTTCTCTATGTCATTCACTGCCCCCGTCACATTTGACGCATGCGTACAGACAACCGCCTTCGTGCGGTCACAGATTGCCTGTTCCAGCGTATCCGGGGCTACCCTGCCGTTTTTTTCACAGCAGACCACGGTAAGCTCCACCCCGCGCTCCTCCATCTCATAAAGTGGACGAAGGACGCTGTTGTGCTCCAGATTGGTTGTGACCACATGGTCACCTTTCTCAAACAATCCCTTTAATACTATATTCAAACCTTCCGTCGCATTCATGGTGAACACCACCCGCTCTGCAGCCGTGTTGTGCACACCGTCCTTCATATGGAAAAAGTCTGCGATCTGCTTTCTCGTCTGGTAAATCAGGCGCGATGTAAAAAGAGAAGCTGTATTCGCTCCTCTTCCGGCATTTCCGATCTGTGAAAAAGAACGGGCAACAGCTTCCGCGACAACGGACGGCTTTTGCAGTGTCGTCGCGGCATTGTCCAGATAAATCATAACGGTCAGCTCCCTTTCTCAAAAATAAACTTTTCTGCTGACTGCGGGAAAGCCCCCATTACTCCGGCAAAATACCGGCATGGAGCAGAGCCTCGATGACACCGCCCGCAATACATCTTGCCTTGTCAGAGATGGAAAAACAATTCGCAAACTCTGACCTTCTCGGGTCAATGTCGGCGATTTTAAATCCTTCTGTAACCGGATAGCCATCTCGGATAAGTCCGCGCAGAACACCCGAGATCGTGGCATAGACTGGAATGGCTTCCTCCTGCGCTTTTTGGTAGGCTGCTACGATGTCGGAGAAATCGGTTTCCTCCCCGGTTCCATGCTTGCAGATATGGGCGATCTGTTCTCCCTGCTCCACATAATCTGAAATATTTTTATCTCCATAGAGAACACCGTCCGTCTCCGCATGGATCACACGCTGCTCTGCCACTCCGGCGATTGCTCCCGGCACGCCGGTATTAGGCATGGCACTTCCACGGTAAAGCAGACGTCCAAGCTGATGGCCTCGCATCGTCTCAATCACCACATCCACATCTTTTCCTGCGGTAAAGCCAGGTCCTAACGCCACCGTAAACGGTGCCATCTCACGGTTGGTTCCAAGATTCCTCTTGGCAAGGATCGCATCGATCACCGCTGCCGGCTTCGCCTGCGCGATCACTTCCCCTTCCGGATCAGCCATCATGGCAACCATCCCCTGTTCCATCGTCTCTAAGGCAGTCTCTAAACTGTCCACACATTTACAGGTGATTCCTTCCACCACACATTCCTTCTCATACACAGCTTCTGAAAATGCCACATAGCGCCGGATGGCAGACGGATTCTTCGCCTCTAATACCAACACGGCATATCCGCTGTTATATAACTTTGCAATCGTTCCGGTTGCGATATCCCCGCCACCGCGGACGATGATTAGATTCTTCATACGATTTGTTTCCTTTTCTTTCCGGCAGCATAAATTTCCAATTACAAAAATTACGCACACCTGATCTTATTGTTCTGCAGCTAACTCTGTTCTTTACGGTTTTACGATATGGTCAGCTTCCACCATGGTCTGTGCGATCACATACATGTTCGTCACGGAACCGACCCCAAGCTTCTCTGCCAGCCCGTAATGGTTCAGACATGTCCCGCAGGTCATGACCTCCACGCCCTGTGCCTCAAGGGATCTCAGATCCTCAAGGGAATCCGAACCCTCACAGCTTAAATACGCACCGGAATTGTATAACAGTACTGTCTGTGGCAGTGTATCGAGCTGCGTCAGTGCATACACAAAGCCCTTCATCAGTATCTTTCCAAGCTTCTCATCGCCCTCGCCCATATGGTCTGTGCCGAGGACAACAACCGTATTCTTCTTTCTGCCATCCGGGATGCATGCTTCTGTCATGCCAGTCTCTGTCTTTAAGTTCTCTGCTTCACTGCCGGAATTCCCTGCTGCATTTTTCTCTGCGAACGCTTCCGTCACATCGATCCATACTATATATTCCTGCTCGGCACGCTTCTCACTTCTTGCGGACAGCCCTTTGTGGTTCGCCATCTTTGTAAGGTTCTGCACCGCGATCTCATTATCCACGGTCACTTCCACGGTTCCTGTCTCTTTCATGCCTGCGATCGCATTCTTCGCCTCAATGACCGGAAGCGGGCACTGTTTTCCTCTCGCATCAATCTGAATGTTCATATCTTCTACTCCTTTTCTTCCTGTATTTGTTAGCCAATTGCGACACTCCAATTTACGCTGTGAAGATTGTGCGCAATAACCAAAGGCAACGAAGACACGCTCTCGCTACGTGTCGCTGGCAGCGGTACTAAGCGACCAAAATACGGTCGCTAAGGACCGGCCGCTCCCCAGTGTCTTCTTATGCCTTTGGTCATTGTGCACAATCCAATACATTCTATTTGTATACGTTTTCTGGGAGTTTCGCAATTATCTATTATCTAAAACAACATCGCGTCAAGCAAATCCTGACCGCTTGATTTTACAATATCTATCGGCACTTGTAAAGATTCTTTCAGTTCCGTTAAAGTCATGTCATCTAAAAAGACTTCTTCTCCACTCCTTAACATATTGCACGGAAGTAAGAGCTTCTCTCCTAAATCCCTGCCCTTTAACTGCTTCTCTAAGTCCTGCCCGGTGATAAGACCGGAGACTGTGATGCGCTCCCCGAAAAACTCATTGACGATCGGGTATACCGTAATCTCATAGTTCGGATATGCTTCGTGGCATTTTTCGGAAAGCTGCATTAAGAACGGTGCTGCCAGAAGCCCCGTTGCAAGTGAAAGCCGGTGTACCCTCGTTCTGTCCGGAAGCAGTGCCTCATCGGTCTCCTCGCCTGCCTCTTCCTCCGCGAGCTGCCTCATCGCTTCCTCAAACTCGTCCATCAAAAGCCTGATCATACCGACTCCGTTCTCGAGCTGGATATATCCGTCATAGTTGTCCGCCTCCGGGAGCGGCCACTCTGCGAGCAGGTACCACTCATCACTCGCATGGATGAAATGCGTCCCATGGTTCTTCATACAGATCTCCTGCCACTTATGGATGGTTGTGAGCACTGCCCGCGCATCCTCCTTCGTGAAAGGCTCTAACGGGAATAATCCATCCCGGTACTTCGACAGTCCGACCGGAACGACAGAAACACTCTCCATATAAGGAAGATACTTTGTCAGGTCACGGATGGAACGCTCTAATTCCTCCCCATCGTTAATCCCCCGGCACAGTACGATCTGTCCATTCATCTCGATACCGCCCTCGTACAGCCTGTCGATCTTCTTAAGTGCATCCCCTGCAAAACGGTTGTGCAGCATCATGCAGCGCAGCTCCGGATTTGTGGTCTGAAAGGAAATATTGATCGGAGACATATGATATTTGATCACACGTTCCACATCCTTGTCAGACATGTTTGTCAGCGTCACATAGTTGCCCTGCAAAAAGGAAAGACGCGAATCGTCGTCTTTAAAATACAGTGTTTCCCGCATTCCCTTCGGCATCTGGTCGATGAAACAGAAAATACATTTGTTGCTGCAGGAACGGTAATCGTCCATCAGTCCGTTTTCAAACTCGACCCCCAGATCCTCCGCGTAATCCTTATCGATCTCCAACAGCCACTCTTCCCCGGACGGCTTGGCGATCAGCACCTCCACATACTCTTCCTCGATCATATATTGATAATCAAAAATATCTTCTACCGTTTCACCGTTGATCTCCAGCAGGCGATCTCCGGGTTCTATCCCCATCTCCTCTGCGATGCTGTCCGGTTTTACAGTTTTAATCAAATGCCCTTTTTGCTTCTTCATGAACTATCCTACTCCTGCATGCTTTCTGATCGGAAATTCTTCTTTTTTTGAATCCAATTCCTGTACCTTCCTATTTTACTAGAAAAATCCCGCTCTGTCACGAGAAATTTCTTGACGCGCCAACAGGCGGATGATATAAATGAAAGGTAAATGTACTGTCTGATGAATTCCATCAGGATATAATGGAGGAAAATCAAATGCCTAATTTACGCGAACTGGAAAATGCACTTCCCGTTGGCCCTCTGAAAATCATTGCGTTAAACTCCGCAGAGAAGCTCGGCAGAAATGTCAATGATTATCTCGTAACATTCCGCAGAAATATGCGCAAGACCGTACATGACGATCCTGCATTCCGCGGCTATATCGAAAACAACTATCTGGTTGACGCCAGCTGCCCACGTTTCGGCAGTGGGGAAGGCAAGGGTGAATTACACGAATCCGTCCGCGGTACCGACCTCTATCTTCTGGTCGATGTCTGCAACCATAGCCTGACCTATTCTTTAAACGGCTATACCAACCATATGTCTCCCGATGACCATTATCAGGACTTAAAAAGAATGATTGCCGCCGTAGAAGGTAAGGCAAAGAGAATCAATGTCATTATGCCCTTCCTGTATGAAGGCCGTCAGCACAAAAGAAGCGGCCGTGAATCTTTGGACTGTGCCTATGCACTGACAGAGCTCGCTGAAATGGGCGTTACCAACTTTATCACCTTCGATGCGCACGACCCCAGAGTACAGAACGCAACCCCTCTGTGCGGCTTCGATAACTTTACCCCTCCGTATCAGTTCATGCGTGCCCTGCTCGACAACGTGCCGGATCTCATCATCGACAAGGATCATATGATGGTTATCAGCCCGGATGAAGGTGCCCTTGACCGTACCACTTATTTTGCAAATGTACTCGGTGTCAACATCGGTATGTTCTATAAGCGCCGCGATTACTCCGTGATCGTAAACGGCAAAAATCCCATCGTTGCACACGAATTCTTAGGAGATAATATCGACGGCAAGGACATTGTGATCGTCGATGATATGATTTCCTCCGGCGGAAGTATGCTTGATACCGCCCGTCAGTTAAAGGAAATGAACGCAAGACGTGTCTTCATCTGTACGACCTTCGGTCTGTTCACAGACGGCATGGCTGCATTCGATGAAGCCTATGAAAAGGGATGGTTCGACAAGGTAATCACCACCAACCTCACCTACCAGATTCCCGAACTGCTCTCCCGCCCTTACTACATCGAAGCGGACATGAGCAAGTTCCTGGCATCCATCATCGACTTCATGAACCACGATGTTTCCATGTCCAACGTCCTGACTCCCACCGAGAAGATCCGGACAATTCTGGAAAAATACAACAAGCGCGAGTCTTATTTATAAATTCCGTTATCAGACAGCTATACTGTCCGGTGTCTTTATAAAAGTGCAAAAAAGAATGTGCCTTGGCACATTCTCGTAGCGCGTTTTTATTTCATAGGACGCATTTTCCTATGAAATAGAAAGAGCGAGCCACTGCAATGTGCAGAATGGCTCGCTCTTTTTTGTTCATGACAATAGAATGCTCGCAGAGCGTGCATTCTATTGTTTGCTGTCAACTACATTCCAAAATCAGGCAGAGTTTACTTCATCACCATCTCTGCATCTGCAGGAAGCTCAAACGGCAGTTTTCCGGGCTTTTGCTGATACCAGAACGCCACAGAGGTATAATCATCGTATCTCGGTCCTGTCCAGCCAAGATTGTCCATTGTCATCTTAAAACTCTTCGAAAAATAAACCGGATCTTTTACATGGAAGCGGTAAAGCAAAAAGCGCTGCTGCTGGTTGTAAAACTCTTCGTTATCGCCAAGGATCGCATATAATCCGGTATACAATCCGGAGAAGGTCTGATATTTGTTCAAAATAATATCATTTCCGAACCCGTAAGATCCGCAGAAATAATCCTCCGTACCGGTATAATTCATGGAAGGGTATTTCGCACCATCAATATACATCTTGATCTCGCCCTCTACCCAGCAGGTGTTGTTGCCATTCATGCCGGAGGAAAAACATACACCGGCAAACATTCCGGGACCTTCCACGTTGTCCAACACAGTATAGGAACGTCCTTTCTGCACCGGATGCTCCTGTCTGTAAACTGCATGGAAATATCCGCTGTCCTCCGGAATTTCCCCGTGCCAGCCGGAAATCATATAAAACAGCGTCTGCTTCTGCTCTCCTCTGTTTTCCATTGTAATTTTACAATGCTTGTAAAAAGGCATCTCCCAGTAGCTGTTATAGCCGCGTCCCGGTGCAGTCAGCATCGTCGCAGCGTTCAATACAACATACTTTCCATCCCTGTCCTTGAAATTCTCATCATAAGCACATCCGAAAAATGCGGAAATCGGTGCTTCTACCGAAGGGAACTCCTCATTATCCCAATAGATTCTCATCACAAAGGAATGTCCCACATAGCCGGTAAACCAGATATGCGTAATCATACCCGGTCCGTCGGTATCGCATAAAACAACCGTTTCTCCCGGCTCAATATCGATACAGGGACGCAATTTTTCGCAGTCCTTTGCATGCGTGCCGCCTTCTCTGGTTCCTGTTGGATTCTCTGCGGAAAACCCAAAACTCTCTCTCTGCCTGATCTGAAAAAGTGATGTCTCCATATCAAAATCTCCCTTTCGCTGCTCTTTTGTATTCCTTTTCCGTTTTACAGCTTATGCTTATTATATCTGATTTGCTCTTATCTGAAAAGGGATAACTTGCATTTCAAAATCTATAGTTTTAAAAAGGACACAGAAAACTCCTTTGCAAAACACCTCCGGACGAGTTATACTGAAAGAAAAACGGGAGTGTCATACATGGACCAGAATGAATCCAAAATGCAGATCGCAGTACTGATCGATTCAGAAAACGTCAGTTCCAGATATGCATCTATCATTTTTAATGAAATCGAAACCTACGGCTTTGCCACTTATCGCCGCATCTACGGTAACTGGACAAAAAATAACGGCTGGAGTGAAAATATTCTTCTGGAGAATTCCATCACGCCGATTCAGCAGTTTAACTATACCTCGGGCAAAAATTCTTCCGACATGACGATGGTCATCGACGCGATGGACATCCTCTATTCCGGCAATGTAGACGGTTTCTGTCTCGTCACCAGCGACAGCGATTTTACCCGGCTCGCCATGCGCCTGCGGGAAGCCAATATGTACGTGATTGGTATGGGAGAATCCAAAACCCCTGCCGCCCTCACAAAAGCGTGCAACAAATTCATCCATCTGAATCTGATTTTTGAAGCAAGTGTTACCCTTTCCGAAAGTCAGACCGCCGAACTGCATGAAGACTTTTCCTCCGACCGCAGCGTCAAAGCGAATGCAGTCACCCCGATCGCTGATATCGAAGAAGCCATCATTTCTGTCATCAACGATAATGAAAACAAAGGGAAACTCACCTATATGGGAGAAATCGGCAGCCGTTTAAACAGCAAATTCACCGATTTCGATGTCCGTAACTACGGATATACCAAGCTCTTAACATTTATTCAGGACAAATGCGCCAAGCTCGAGCTGGTGAAAGAAAATTCCTCTTATTATGTGAAAGTCCGCGAAATAAACAATGTTTCCGAAATGCAGAAGGAAGTAACGGATCTCATTGAGAAAAGCGGCGGCAGTGTAGATAATCTCTCTGTCATCTACGACTGCCTGAAAAAGAAGCATCCGGACTTTGACCTAAAGGATTACGGCTACAGCCGCCTGTCCAGCTTCTTACGCAGCATGGGCAATATCTCCGTCCGTGGAAACGCTGTTACCCTAAAGGATGCGGCAAAGCAAAAGACTCGAAAAAAAACAAAACAATAGAATGCACATTTCGCGGATCTTCTATTGTCATGAACTATGAGAAACACGCTCCGCGAGTTTCTCAAGTTATCGCAGCAGTCGCCAAGGTCTCGTGCAAGCACGGACT
>ERZ773107.2178-NODE-2178-length-15368-cov-4.863776_pt1 | contig 15368 bp, 15 predicted proteins | sample MGYA00580571_ERZ773107 | MGnify/ENA primary metagenome ERZ773107 (study PRJEB29015, sample SAMEA2737843) | human gut metagenome | biome: human gut; feature: human-associated habitat; material: faeces | place: China | collected 2012 ... | reverse complement strand
TCCGTAGTGAACCGCGCAAGATTTGGCTGCGAGATGATCCGGGCAATCCGGGAAAAATGTGGAGAAGATTTTCTGATTTCTGTGCGTGTTGCAGGGCTTGAGCCGACAGTGGAAGAAGCAATCGCAGTGGCAGAGGAATATGTAAGAGCGGGTTGTGATTATTTACAGGTTTCCCATGGCATGACGGATTTGAAAGAATGTCCGCCTTATAAGGATTCTGCGGTCAGCACATTGGCAAGCCTTGGCGTGTATTTTCACGAACATTTCAAAGACCGTATTCCGGTATCCTGTGTGGGAGGCATTTTCACCCCGGCACAGGCAAACCATCTGTTAGACAGCGGTTATGTGGACACGATAGATGTGGCAAGAGCAATCCTTGCAGACCCGGGATTTGCAAATGCGGTGTTACAGAATACCAGATATATCAGATGCTATAAGTGCAGTGCCTGTCAGTATGGACCGATGATGAAGCACCGCTGTCCGGCAGCGATCATGCGAAGCAAATTAGGCAGCCATTAAGGATGTGGTGCGAAACGCAAGGAGGAAAACAAAATGTTGAATCAATTACACTGTGCCATGATTCGTTTATACAGCGGTGATCCGATGCGGATCCAGCATTTTTGCAAGGTGCACAGCTATGCGAAACTGCTCGCAGAGATGGAGCATGTGGATGCAGATACGCTGTTTACCTTAGAAGCAGCAGCACTGACCCATGATATCGGGATTCATGTGTGCGAGAAGAAATATGGCAATTGCAACGGTAAACTGCAGGAGCAGGAAGGACCTGCAATTGCAAAAAAACTGCTCGCAGAGCTGCATTTTGATGAAAAAGTATCTGAGAGGGTACAGTATCTGATCGCACATCATCATACATATGATGCCATTGACGGAATTGATTACCAGATTCTTGTGGAGGCAGATTTTCTCGTAAATATTCTGGAAGATAAGCTGTCAGACGATGCAGCGAAGAATGCTTACCGGAATATTTTTAAGACTAAGAGCGGAAAGAGGATCTGTAGAGAGATGTTTGCGCTCTCTGTCTGAGAAGAAGGCATAGGTTGAGATGTGCAGTAAGAGCTTTGCAGCACAGATGAATACGAATTAGAAGAGAAAGAGAATACAGATTTAACCGGAAGTTATTAGGAACAAACAGATAATAAGAGCTGAAAGAGAGAAAAAAGCCGAAATTTACGGAAAAAATTACTTGAAAAAAAGTCCTTCCTAACCTTACATTCTCATTGACTAACAGGGCATACTGTTCTTAAAATGAAGGGAAAAGGGGGGATTTTTATGCAGAAATTATCCAAGGCAGCAATTGGAAGAAGCTATACGATCCAGTGGATGTTCGGGGCAGATGAAGTGCTTGATTTCCTTCATGCACATCATGTAGAAGAAGGAGATCATATACAGATTATCGGGAAATTACAGGATGCATTGATTGTAGGTGTAAAAGGAGCACGTTTTGCGATGGGAAATGAGATCGCTGATAGAATCCAGGTTTAGAAAATAGGGACACAGTAGAGATACGGTCCAGTAGAAGAGAATAGAGATGCTGACAAAGAAAGGCATGATAGGAATCACAAAATGGTTTGTTGTTTCCCGTCGTGCCTTTTTATTCATGACAATACTTGACAAGTGAGTTCTTACTTACTTGTAGAATGTTTGTAAAACAGATATCGAAACAGTATGTTTTAGCTGTATAACTGCTTGACAAGTTGGTCTATTCAGAATAAACTAAAAATAACAGGTTTATTATAAATAGACCAAAAACAGAGAAAAGAAAAAGTGATAGGAAGCAGGAGGAGAAGGATGCAGGATTATGAATTAGGCGCGGTTCAGAGAGAATTTGCGGAACTGATCTGGGCGAGAGAACCTATTGGTTCCGGCGAACTTGTAAAGCTGTGCAGTGAGAAATTTGAATGGAAGAAATCCACAACCTACACAGTACTTCGGAAGTTATGTGAAAAGGGGATTATGAAAAATGAGGATGGTGTTGTGAGCTCGGTTGTGTCCAGAGAAGCATTTTATGCAGCGAAAAGCGGACAATTTGTGGACGAGACATTTAAAGGATCATTACCTGCGTTTATTGCGGCATTTGCTTCCGGTAAGAAACTGTCCAGAAAAGAAGTGGATGAGATCCAGCAGATGATCGATGATTTTAGGGAGGAAGTGGATGACTAAACTATTTTTAACACTGCTTAATATTGGAATCAAGGCCGGATGGCTGATCCTTGCAGTCCTTCTTCTGCGTGTAATCTTAAGAAAAGCACCGAGATGGACGGTCTGCCTGCTGTGGGGCGTGGTGGCGTTGCGGCTTGTATTCCCGTTTCCCATCGAGAGCGTGTTCAGTCTGATCCCAAGTGCACAGACAGTACCGATGGAGATTGAGCGGATGGAAAAACCGGAGGTCTATACGGGAATCGGATTTGTCGATGAACACGTGAATCCTGTGATCACAAGCCAGATGGCACCGGAGGTGGAGGAGAGCGTCAATCCGATGCAGATTATCATCTGGGTGGCTGCGCTTGTCTGGATCGTTGGAATCGTGCTGTTCCAGACGTACACGCTTGTAAGCTATATGGAACTACGGAGAAAAGTAAGGATTTCGATTCCTTTCCGAAGCAGCAGACAGCAGCTGCCCAGGCAGTTGGAATGGGGAGAAAACCTAAAGATATACAGAAAAATCTATGTGTGTGACCAGATGAAAAGCCCGTTTATTCTCGGGATTCTGAATCCTAAAATATATCTTCCTGCGGGAATGGATGAAGCGGCTTATGAGAATATTATACAGCATGAGGCGACGCATTTAAAACACGGCGATCAGTTCTGGAAACCCCTCGGCTATCTGCTAATGTCGGTCTACTGGTTCCAGCCGCTAAGCTGGGTTGCGTATGCCTTCTTTTGCAAGGATATGGAGCTTGCCTGCGATGAGCGTGCGACGATGGGAATGCAAAAAACAGAAAAAGCGAGTTACTGCCAGACGCTGCTTGCGTGCAGTACGAACCGGCAGATACTCGCAGCATGCCCGGTTGCATTCGGCGAAGTCGGGGTAAAAGAGCGTGTGAAGCATGTCCTGAATTATAAAAAACCGGCATTTGGGATTGTGCTTGTGGCGTGTGTGGTCTGCATAGTGACTGTAGTATGTTTCCTGACAAATCCGAAAGTGGAGAATGGAAACGATACACAGTCAGTGAATGGAACGGAAGAAACGGCAGCCACGGATGTGGTATCTGGTACAGAGAGTGGGAATACGGACATTCCCGAGAGTTCAGACAATGTGTTTGAGCAGAGCTTTGGAGAGACAGAGGAAAATCAGGCATATGAGCAGGTGCTGGACGAATACCGGGATATGGTACAGAATCGTTTCTATCTGGATGAGTTAAATACAGATGTCCGTGAAGAAAACTTCGGCCCGGATATCGGAGCAGAGATCCGGATGCGGGTTCAGAATGTGTTCTATGCATTTTATGACATTGATGGAAATGGGACAGAGGAACTGATCATTGCTGCAGGTGAACAGGGAATCGGAGTGGGGAATCCAAAGTTTATGCCGAGAAATTATGATCTTTATACTTATCATGATGGAAAAGTTATACATGTATTCGACGATTATGAATTTGGATACCGCACGAATTTTGACCTTTGCGAGAATGGCGTGATAGAGGTCAGCTCCAATGATAGTGCTGCAGAATCGTCCTTTCTATTTTTCAGGATAGGGGCGGATGGAGCGTCACCGGTAGTGATCGATAACTTTGTATGCATAGGAGAACAGATAGATGAAAAAACAGTTGTGTTCCAGCATTATGAGAATGGGAAAGAAATCACCGAGGAGGAATTTAACCGGAAGATAGAAGATTATGCGAAGCCGCTTAAGGGACTTGAGTGGCAGGAGATTTACTAGACGGTTCTTGCAGAGAAAATCCGTATGTGTTATGGTTGAGATATATATAGCACATACGGATTTTTATGGTGGAAGCATAGATTTAGAAAGAATTAACCGGAGCAGAGGAAGCACAGATAGAGGGCGCAAATAGTATTTATGTAAAAATGGGGGAATGCATATGTCAGCAAGAAATCATGAAATTACAGGCAGACAGCAGTTGTTAGATGCAAATGGCAATATCGCAGAGCCGGGCTGGTCAAGGCGCCAGCTGCAGCAGTATTCCAGAGCGCAGATCAAAGCACCGAAGTTTTTGATCAAGGAGTGGGATTATTATCTTGTGGTCGGAGATGACTGTGCGGTTGCATTCACGCTTTCTGATGATGGGTATGTGGGGTTACAGTCCGTGTCATTGCTTGATTTTTCCGGAAAGCCGTGGGAACATACCGAGACGGTTTTAGATGCATTTCCGATGGGAAAGTTAAAAATGCCAACGAATTCTTCTGAGGGGGATATTGTTTATGAGAAGAAGAATCTTCGGCTGAAATATATACTGGAAAAAGGAAATATAACCATACGTCATATTATCTGCGAATTTAATAACTTCTATGAAGGAAAGCCATTCTCCTGTGACATCCGGCTGCAACAGCCGGACATGGACACGATGGTGATCGCAACACCGTGGGACAAAAAGGGAAGGTTCTATTATAATCAGAAAATCAATTGTATGCGTGCGGAAGGGTTTGCAGAATATAATGGAAAACGATATGAATTCCATCCGGAAAAACATTTTGGAACACTTGACTGGGGACGCGGTGTATGGACGTATGATAACACCTGGTACTGGGGTTCCGGTAACTGTGACGTAGATGGGCATGTATTCGGTTTTAATATTGGTTACGGGTTTGGTAACACGAAAGCTGCTTCGGAAAATATGATTTTCTATGACGGTGTGGCGCACAAAATCGACGACGTAACCTTTGTGATCCCGGAGGGTGATTATTGTAAGCCGTGGAAATTCACGTCCAGTGACGGAAGATTTGAGATGGATTTTCTTCCACTGTTAGACCGGTCTGCGTGCCTCGATTACAAATTGATTGTGTCTGACCAGCATCAGGTGTTTGGGCGGATGAGCGGAACCGCAGTACTGGACGATGGAACGAAAGTTGAGATGAAAGACATTTTGTGTTTTGCAGAAAAGGTGCATAACCGGTATTAAATGTAAATATTTATATTGATTCCTATGAAAAAGTATAATATATTACATTAAAATATAGGAACAAAAAACAGAGCACCGGATGGATAGAAAATGACAACAGAGAGGAGACAATCATTTTGGTAAAAATAGACCTGATCACAGGCTTCTTGGGAGCTGGAAAAACAACTTTTTTGAAAAAATATGCAGAATATCTTATCGGAAAAGGACAGAACATCGGAATCCTTGAAAATGATTTTGGAGCCGTGAACGTTGACATGATGTTACTACAAGATCTGATGGGAGATCACTGTGAGTTGGAAATGGTTTCCGGCGGCTGTGATGCGGACTGCCACAGAAGACGTTTTAAGACAAAACTGATCGCAATGGGAATGTGCGGTTACGACCGTGTCATTGTGGAGCCGTCCGGCATTTTTGATGTGGACGAATTTTTTGATGCGCTGCGGGAAGAACCGTTAGACCGCTGGTATGAGGTCGGAAATGTGATCGCTATCGTGGATGCAAATCTGGAAGAACAGTTATCGGAGGAGGCAGAGTATATTCTTGCCTCCGAGGTGGCAAATGCAGGAGAGATTATCTTAAGTCATGCGGATGAAGTGTCTGCCAGGCAGGCGGATGATGCGGTTGCGCACTTGAACCGCGCATTAGAGCAGATCAAGTGTCCGCGCAGAGTGGACAAAGAGGTGCTGCGTAAAAGCACACTGGATCTGGGAGAGGAAGATTTCAACCGGCTGATCCATTGCGGCTATCAGATGGAGAGCTACCGCAAACTGGATATGGAAGAGAAGAAAGGCTTTGAATCCGTCTATTTCATGAATGTGAAAATGACAGAAGAGCAGTTAAAGACCACTGTGGAAAAACTGATGGATGACAGGGAATGCGGCGAGGTATTCCGTGTAAAAGGCTTTCTGCAGAAGGAGGACGGAAGCTGGATCCAGCTGAATGCAACGCATAATGGGATTACCATGAACCCAATCGAGAAAGGTCAGGAAGTGATCATTGTGATCGGGGAAGGATTGCAGGAGGCAGGGATTCAAAAATATTTCGGCCGATGAGAAGGATGAAAAAAGAAATCAGTTTAGAAGATACGAAAAAACTGTTAAGCAGTGAAAGAAGTGCAGGAGAAGTAAGGTTGTCAGAACCAATTATTTCCTATATAATAGGACTAAAGTAAATGAAATAAGAAAGGGATCAAGAAAATCATGAAGATTGCAGTAACATACGACAATGGGGAAATCTTCCAGCATTTTGGAAGAACCGAGAACTTCAAAATATACGAAGTAGAAGAACAGAAGATTATTTCCAGTGAAGTGATAAGCTCCAATGGAATCGGACACGGAGCATTAGCAGGCGTGCTTGCAGAACAGGGCGTGGATGTGCTGATCTGTGGAGGAATCGGTGGCGGTGCGATCAACGCACTGGCACAGGCAGGAATCGAAGTGTGTGCCGGGGCGTCCGGCGATACCGACAAAGCAGTCGAGGATTATTTGAACGGAAATCTCGTAGATGCAGGTCAGACCTGTAATCATCACGGGGAGGGACATACCTGTGGAGACCACGAGGATGGTCATGGATGTGGACATCATGATGCAGGGGAAGGACATAGCTGCGGCTGTGGTTCCCATGAGGAAGAGCATGCCAGTGAAGGCTGTGGATGTGGCTGCGGTGGCCGCAGTAAGATCGAAGGAGCCAATGTAGGTAAGACATTGAAAGTACATTATACAGGAACCTTTAACGATGGAACAAAATTTGATTCCTCTTATGACAGAGGTGAACCATTAGAGTTTGTCTGCGGAGCAGGCATGATGATCGAGGGATTCGACCGTGCGGTAGCAGATATGGAGATCGGACAGATCAAAGATATTCATCTGATGCCGGAAGAGGCTTACGGACTGCCGGATCCGAATGCAATCTTTAACGTTGAGATCAGTCAGCTTCCAGGTTCCGAAGATCTCGAAGTAGGACAGCAGGTATACTTACAGAATGCAATGGGACAGCCATTCCCGGTTACAGTTGCCGCAAAGGAAGATGGAATCATTACGTTTGATGCAAACCATGAGATGGCTGGAAAAGAATTGAATTTTAAGATTGAACTGGTGGAAATTGCTTAAGATCATTCTGAACTTACTGCAGATAAACAGCAGCAAGTATCACAGGAAAGCAGATAGAATAGAAAGATCAGAAAAGCATGACATATGAAATAGCGATTTGTGATGACGAGGAAAAACAGCGAACGTATATGAAAAGTCTGGTGGAGAGATGGCTCCACCAGACTTTTCATCATGCCCAAATCAGGGAATATGCAAGCAGCGAACAGTTTCTGTTCGAACAGGCAGATGTCATGACACAGATATTGTTTCTTGATATTGAGATGGAGAAAATGGATGGCATTGCGCTTGCAAAGGAAATCCGGAAACACAACCGTCAGATGCAGATTATTTTTGTGACCGGCTACATGGAGTACATTCAGGAAGGGTACGATGTGGACGCGCTTCATTATCTGTTAAAGCCTGTCTCACAGGAGAAAACAGACAGCGTTTTGGAGCGGGCTGTGGAACGTCTGAAGACAGCTGACGCGGTACTGTTTGTAGAGAGCAGTGGAGAGCTGACACGGATCCCACTGCATGAAATCCGCTATATCGAATCAAACCGGAATTATAATATCATTCATGCGGACAATGATTACGAGATGCGTGGCACACTGTCAGAACTGGAAGCAAAGTTAGATGAAGCTTTTGTCCGCGTTGGGCGGTCATGTCTGGTGAACCTTCATTATGTGAGACGCATTGGAAAGACGGAACTCCTTTTGAACACGGGGGAGAAGCTTCCGGTTCCAAGAGGAAGTTATAAGAAGCTGAATGAAGCATTTATAAAATATTTTTGAGGAGATAAAAAGCAATGTCCCTGTTATCTAAATACATGAACCGGAAATTAGCCGCCTACCAGAGTGAGTTAGTACAGACTCACTATCAGGAAGTGGAGAATATGTACCGTCAGATCCGTGGCTGGCGGCACGATTACCGAAATCATATCCAGGTACTCAAAAGCTATGCGAAAGACGGTGACTTAGCGCAGATCAGTAAATATCTCGATGATCTGGATGAGGATCTGTCCACCGTGGATACCGTGATCAAGACCGGGAATAAAATGACCGACGCCATCTTAAACAGCAAGATTTCGCTGGCAAAGTCAAAACATATCCCGGTTGTCGCGGATGCACATGTACCGGTCGCTTTAAAAACATCCGAGATGGATCTCTGCATTATCATCGGAAATCTCTTCGACAATGCGATTGAAGCGAGTCTGCAATTACCCGAAGAGAAACGTATGATCCGCGTCTACATGGATATGAAAAATACTCAGCTTTACATGTCTTTCACCAACTTTACCGCAACAAAAAAACAGAAAAAAATCAGTGGCAGATTCCACACCACAAAAGGACAGGGGCACGGGTTTGGGCTTGTCCGGATCGATGATATTGTGGAGCGTTATGGCGGTTACTTAAGCCGCAACAGTGAAGATGGAGCGTTCACGACGGAGATTTTGCTGCCACAGGAATGAAACAGAGAGGTCCAGGAAACTAAGAGATAAAATATAAAATGGACAATTTGTCCCGTAAAAGATGCAGTTCGTCCCAGAAACATGCATCTTTTTTTTCTTTGTAATATAGTAAAGACTGTCAAATGATGAAAAATGTATGGAACATCATCGACATTTAGAAACGAAATTCGCCCAAAACGTAATGGAAACTGCGGGTTTTGCTTCTAACTTCATATTCACGGAGGAATCACAATGAAGAACCACAAATCAGAGTACAGCGTCATCCAGACGGTTCTGTTTATGATCCGGCAGGCTGCAAAAGAAGCTCCGTCCATTCTGGTATGGCTGGTTGCAGACGCAATTTTGGCACTTATCTTACAGCTGCTTGAATTATACGTGACACCGGTATTGCTGCGCGATATGGAAAGGCAGATTGCATGGAATGAGTTAGTGAAAGCGATTCTGCTCTTTTCCGGTGGCATGCTGTTACTTACCGGACTGAAAGTATACATGGGTGATGCCACTTATCAGGGCAAGATAGAAATCCGCTTGTCACTCTGCAAAGCGATCACGACAAAAGTCGGAACGACATCCTACTGTAACCTTGGGAAAAAAGATTTTCAGGAGAAAAAAGAGCGTGCAAATCAGGCAACCAACAGTAACGACGAGGCAACGGAGATCATCTGGACGCAGTTGAATCAGCTTCTGTTCTGTGTGCTGGGATTTTTTGCGTACCTGCTTGTCATGAAAAGGATGAATGTGTTTATTCTGGCAGTTACGGTGCTTACAGCCATTGTCAGTTATCTGGCAGTACAGAGGTCTGTGGTATGGCTGCAGAACAACAGGGCAGAAAATGATCATGCGCGGCAATGCTTTTGGTATCTGAAGAATGAGGCGTGGAACCCGGTCACTGCAAAAGATGTCCGCATTCTTCATATGAAAGAATGGCTGTTAGATACGCTCGGGCAGAATTATGATACATTTATGCATTTTGAGAGATCAATGGGAAAACGAGATTTTATGGCAGACTCTGTGAATGTTTTTGCAGCATTGATCCGCAACGGAGTAGCGTATGTGTATCTGATCGGGCAGGTGCTTGCGGGAAATATGGATGCTCCGCAGTTTATCTTATATTTTTCCGCGGTGAGCGGTTTTACAAACTGGGTGCAGGGAATCATGGAAAATGTGTCGCAGATCAGACAGTCAGGTGTCGGGATTTCCGATGTGATGGAGCTGCTTTTTTATGCGGAGCCGTATCGATTCGAGGATGGAGAGACGCTTCCGGAGAATAAAGCAGGACACTATGAGCTGAAGCTTGAAAATGTCAGCTTCCGTTATCCGGGGGCATCGGAGGATACACTGCACAACTTAGATCTCACCATACGAAACGGAGAAAAACTTGCGGTTGTAGGAAGAAACGGAGCCGGAAAATCGACGCTGGTGAAGCTTCTATGTGGATTTTTTGACCCGACAGAGGGGCGTGTACTTTTAAATGGTGAGGATATCCGCAAATATAACAGAAAAGAATATTACGGACTATTTTCCGCAGTCTTTCAGGATTTCTCCATCCTGGCAGGAACCATTGCAGAAAATGTGGCACAGAGCGTGGAGGAGATGGATGATTCCCGCGTGAAAGAGGCAATAAAGGATGCAGGTCTGAAAGAGAACGTCGAAAGGCTGCCGGAGCAATATGAAACAAGGCTTGGAAGATCCGTCCACCTGGATGCTTATGAGCTTTCCGGAGGTGAGACACAGCGGCTTATGCTTGCGAGGGCACTCTACCGGAATGCACCTGTGATCGTACTCGATGAGCCGACGGCGGCACTGGATCCGATTGCAGAGAGTGATCTCTATGAGCGGTACCATGAACTGACAAAGGGCTCCACTTCCATTTATGTGTCGCACCGTCTGGCATCCACGAAGTTCTGTGACCGTATTATCTTAATCGGAGCAGGTGGGATCGCGGAGATGGGTACACATGAGGAACTGATGGATGCAGGAAAAGAATATGCACATCTGTATGAGGTACAGAGCCGGTATTACACGGAAGGAGGAATGGAAGATGCTGCGTTCCATGCGTGAGACAATTGGACTGAATAAAAGGGCGATCGGAATCTGGTGGAGGGAATCACCAGGCATGCTGGTATCACTGTTTTTGTATGTGGTTACCGGTGCGCTGCTTCCTTATGCGGGAATCTATTTTTCTGCACGGATCATTACGGAGCTGTCAGGCGCGAAAGATCCGGTTATTCTGCGGAATCTGGTAGTGCTGTTACTTGGAATGGAAAGTGTGGCAGGACTCCTTTATCATTATTTTAAAAACTGTTACACGGTGGAGCGGAATGATATGACAGCAAATTTAACACAAATTCTGAGTGAAAAGATGCTGTCACTTGATTTTGCAAAAGTGGATGATTCCGTCGTTCAGGATCAGGTATTACAGATTGAACAAATTAACATGTGGAGCAGGCTCGGGCTTTGCATGGTTGTCTTTACCATGGAAAGGATGCTGCAGGCAATTGCAGGTATTGCCGGAGCATTGATACTCACCGTAAGTTTTTTTCGGGCAAAAGCGGTGAAGGAAGCATTCCTGTGGATGAACAGTCCTCTTTTTACGATTGTATTTCTTGCTGGAATACTGGGATTTACGGCGCTAGCATCCTGGGTTGAGGAACGGGTACAGAACATGGCTGCAGAACTTTCCGAGCGTGCAACGTTTGGAAACCGCCTCTGGAGCTTTATGGCAGGTATGGCAGGAGAACGGGAACGGGAGCAGGATATCCGTGTTTATGAGCAGATTCCGGCTGTCATGGGACTTTATGAGAAAAACAAAGTCTTTGGGATCGGAACCTGGATGGACCGTCTGGAGAAAGGAAAAGGAGGCATCCTGTCGGCGGCTGCTAAGATGACAGAACGGCTTTGCAGCGGTCTTGTTTATCTGTTTGTCTGTTTAAAGGCATACGGAGGCGCGTTTGGAATCGGCGCAGTGACACAGTATATCGGTGCTGTGACGGCATTAAGCCGCAATCTGGAGGAACTTTTGGGTGCACTTGGCGAAGTGCATACAAACCGGGATTTTTTAAAGAAAACATTTGATTTTCTGGATACGCCGAATGACATGTATCAGGGAAGCCTTACTGTGGAAAAAAGAAATGACTGCCAGTACGAAGTGGAATTTAGGGATGTCAGCTTTTGCTATCCGGGTACCGGCAAAAAAGTGTTAGACCATGTCAACCTGAAATTTCGCATTGGAGAAAAATTAGCGATTGTCGGGGAGAACGGTTCCGGAAAATCGACATTTATTAAGCTTTTGTGCCGCCTCTATGATCCGACAGAAGGCGAGATCCTGCTGAATGGAATCAACATAAAGAAATACAATTATAAGGAATACAGGTCCGTGTTTTCGGTTGTCTTTCAGGATTTCAAGCTGTTTTCCCTTCCGCTTGGCCAGAATGTGGCGGCATCGACCACGTATGACGCAGACAAAGTGCGGGAATGCTTGAAGCTTGCTGGCTTTGATATGCAATCAGCCCAGATGGAAAAAGGATTAGACACCTGGCTTTACAAGGATTGCGATGAGGATGGGGTGAATATCTCCGGAGGCGAGGAACAAAAGATCGCGCTTGCAAGGGCACTGTACCAGAATGCGGCATTCCTGATCTTAGATGAACCGACTGCCGCATTAGACCCGATCGCGGAAGCGGAGGTGTACAGCAGCTTCAACGAGATTGTGGGGAACCGGACAGCAGTCTACATCAGCCACAGACTTTCCTCCTGCCGGTTCTGCGATGAGATCATCGTCTTTGACCATGGCAGGATCGTGCAGCAGGGAACACACGAGGAGCTGGTGGAACAGACGAACCGCAAATACTTTGAATTATGGAATGCACAGGCGAAATATTATGCGTAAGCAATGAGCAGTGCTCACAGCGGAAGAACTAAAATCTGACTGCTTGCAGGCATGAGTTTAGTTCTTTTGCTGTGAATAGGGCGAATGCCCGACAGCTGGGAAAATCTGTGATTTTTCCAGCGTGCACTGCGAGGGTATACAGAGTGCTCACAGCAGAAGAATAAAAACCACTTGACAACTATATCGAACTGCGGTACACTGACTATATCGAGGTGCGATACATCGCACTGAAAATATAGGAGGCGGGGAAAATGGATCCACATATAAAGAAAGTATATGTTCCCATGACAGAGACAGCTTTTTTCATTCTATTTTGCTTACAGAAACCAAACCATGGCTATGGAATTGTCCAGAAAGTCGAAAAGATGACAGAAGGAGCAATCCGGCTGACACCGGGGACGATGTACGGAAGTCTGTCGAAGATGGAAAAAGACGGCGTGATCCGCTTTATCCGGGAAGAGGACAAACGAAAAATTTATCAGATCACAGAGCTGGGAGCAGAAGTATTGCAGATGGAACGAAAGCGCATAGAACGTTTATACAGGATCATTCAGGAGGAGCAGTAGAATGGAAACGAAAAAGCAGTTTAAGTGGTTTACCATCTTTGATTATGAAAAAGAACAGGATTATTTACGGGAAATGCATAAGCATGGATGGAAATTTGTGAAAGTAACCGGGATGGGAATGTATCATTTCGAAAATTGTGATCCGCAGGATGTGGTGTATCAGCTTGATTACAATGCAGAAGGACTTGCGAACAAAGCGGAATATCTGAGAATGTTTGCCGACTGCGGATGGGAATATTTGCAGGACTTTTTCGGATACAGTTATTTCAGAAAGCCGGTGGATGAGAATGGTATGGAAGACGAGATATTCTGCGATGAAGACTCCAGATTTCAGATGATGCAGCAGAGCAGATAATCCGGGGCATAATCGGGCTTGAAGTGTCCCACCATCGGCTTTTTGATGTCCTTGGTGAAGAGCGCCTCGTCACTGTAGAGGAAACCATCCGGCTCACCCTTTTCGCGGAGCTGCAAGACAGCCTTACCCATCGCGTACATGGCGTGGGGGGCCAGCACATCGTCGTGGTCGGCGAGGGCAAGATATTCGCCCGTCGCCAGCGTCTCGGCGGCGTTGGTGTTGGCGGCGATGCCCTTATTTTCGACCTTTTTGTATACGATTCGTTGATTTTTCTGCTGATATTCCCTTACGACACGCTCCACCTCGGGGTGGGCGTCGTCGGAAGCGTCCGCGAGGCAGAGCTGACCATTGGGGGCGGTCTGGTTCACAAAGGAGCCCAGAAATTCCCGCAGGTAATTTTCGGGCGTATTATACAGCGGGGTCAGGATGGAGATGGTGGGCAGTCCGCAGTTCTCAGCGGTCTTGCCGACCATTTCGGCGGCCTGAGCTTCCAGCACCTTTTTGCCGGGCAGATAGCGCGCCCGCTTGCCGAAGAAACGGCGGCGGACAAAGCCCGCGCCCCGCTTTACCATCGTGGGCAGGCCCTCGTCTTTCGTGAGCTGGACGGCATAGCCCATCAGCTCTTTGGCGCGTTTGAGTCGTACATTCATATCCAGTCCTTATGCCTCGCCCCGCTGCACAGCCTTGTAGGCGTTGCAGACAGTCTCGGTGTCGCCGTTCATCTTGAGGTGGCCGTGGCTCAGCCATGCCACCTTGCTGCACATGCGCTCGATCTGCTCGATGGAGTGGGACACCAGAATGACCGTGGTGCCGCCGGCCATCAGCTCTTTCATCCGCTTTTCGCACTTCTGCTGGAAGAGGAAGTCGCCCACCGACAGCACCTCGTCGGCGATGAGGATGTCAGGCTTGGTGATGGTGGCAATGGCAAAGCCGATGCGGGCCACCATGCCGGAGGAGTAGTTCTTCAGCGGCACATCGAGGAAATTCTGCAGCTCGCTGAACTCCACGATCTCGTCAAACTTTTCGTCCAGATACTTGGGCGAGAAGCCCAGCACCGTGCCGTTGAGGTAGATGTTCTCGCGGGCGGTCAGGTCCATATCAAAGCCCGCACCCAGCTCGATGAGCGGGGCGATGGTGCCGTTGACGGTCACTTTGCCCTTGCTGGGCTTGTACACACCTGCAATGGTCTTGAGCAGGGTGGATTTGCCCGAGCCATTCAGGCCCACAAGGCCGTAGAAATCGCCGGGCATGATGTCCAGACTCACGTCCTTGAGGGCATAGAACTCATCGTACTGCAGGCGGCCCTGCACCATGGCGAGGAAGTATTCTTTCAAGCTCTCATGCTTTTCTTTTGAGAGGTTGAAGCACATGGAAACATTGTCCACTTTGATGATCGGTTCCATTGTTCTCCCTCCTTTAAATATGCAGAACGAAGCGGTCCTGCGTCTTGCGGAACACGCCTACACCCACCAGCATGGACAGCACCGCGCAGATGCCGCACACCGCGAACATGTTGAAGTCCAGCGGGATGCCCCACATCACGGTACGGCGGAAACCGGTGATGTACCAGTACATGGGGTTCAGCTTGATGATCTGCTGCATGTTGAAGCCGCCGATGGAAAAGGTCATCTGGGTGGGGTCGTAGAAGATGGCGGAAAAATACAGCAGGGCGGTGATGAACACGCTCCAGATGTGCATGATGTCCCGGAAGAACACCGTTGCCGCCGCAAGGAACAGGCCCACGCCCAGACTGAAGAAGAACAGCGTCGCCAGCGGGTAGATGGCCTCGATCAGGGTCAGGTGGAAAGGTGCCCCGGTGAAGATCATCACCAGCAGCAGCGCCACAAAGCTGAACACGCAGTTCACCATGGCAAAGCAGCACTTTTCCAGCGGGAAGATAT
>ERZ773107.2169-NODE-2169-length-15386-cov-11.955580_pt1 | contig 15386 bp, 8 predicted proteins | sample MGYA00580571_ERZ773107 | MGnify/ENA primary metagenome ERZ773107 (study PRJEB29015, sample SAMEA2737843) | human gut metagenome | biome: human gut; feature: human-associated habitat; material: faeces | place: China | collected 2012 ... | reverse complement strand
GCTGCCGGAGCGGTGCTTAAGCCGCAAGGCGGGAATTGTGCGGTGTTGCCCTAGGTTAAGTTTAAGCTGCCAGCTTATGCTTCCGGGATCAGCACGCCGTACCCGCCATCAGCGCGGCGGTAAACGACCTGGATCTTGTCGTTCTCGGTGCTGTGATACAGGAAGAAGCTGTGCCCCAGCAGATCCATCTGCAAAATGGCTTCCTCAGTGCTGCAGGGCTTCAGGGCAAAGTGCTTTTCGCGCACAATATCCATGCTTTCTTCCGGCTCGGTAGCGGGTATTTCCGCTGCTGCGGCGGTCAGCTTGGTGCCAAGGCGCTTGCGGTACTTTACCACACGGCGGGTCAGCAGATCGACGGCGTCGGCCAGGGCATCTTCCATGCGCTCATCCGTTTTTTCGGCGCGCATGGCCAGATCCTTGCTGCGCAGCATGATCTCAACGGTCTGCCCGCTTTTTTCTACCGTGACGGTAACCTGTGCCTGTGCTTCGTCAGGGAAAAACTTGTCCAGCTTCGCAAGCCTCTTTTCCGCATTTTCGATAAAGCTCGGCTTGAGCGTAACGCGACGACCGGTACATGTAACTTTCATAGGACAACCTCCCTTTGTTTTGGGTGCCCAGCACCCTTGCCGGAAAGCCTGCTGCCAACTTGGCTTCATTTTCGACAGCTGCTTCCTGTACCTCTATTATAGCAAATCTATACAAAAAGTCAAAATGTTTTTGCGGGCAAATTAAAAATTTTGTAAAATGTTCACAACTTGCCGCACTCATCCAGAAAAGGACGAATTCATGGATAAATTTTCCGTTTTGCAGCAATACTTCGGCCACAGCAGCTTCCGCCCCGGTCAGGAACAGGTGGTGGATGCCATCGTTTCCGGCCAGGATGTCCTCGGCGTTATGCCCACCGGCGCAGGCAAATCTGTTTGTTACCAGGTTCCGGCCATGCTGATGCCGGGGCTTACGCTGGTCATTTCACCGCTGATTTCCCTGATGCAGGACCAGGTTGCCGCCCTGGAAGAGGAGGGCGTGCATGCTGCCTGCCTGAACTCCGCCCTGCCGGAAGGGCTTTACAGCACCATTCTGCGTGCCGCGCTGGAGGGGGACTATAAAATTCTATACGTTGCCCCGGAACGCCTGCTGACGGACAGTTTCTTATACCTTGCCATGCACGCCCGCATCGCTTTTGTGGCTGTGGACGAAGCCCACTGCGTGTCCCAATGGGGTCAGGATTTCCGCCCCAGCTACCTGAAAATTGCCGAATTCATCTCCCGTCTGCCGTACCGCCCGGTCATTGGTGCGTTCACGGCAACGGCAACGGAACAGGTCAAGCAGGATATCATTGCCCTGCTGCAGCTCAACCAGCCTTTTACGCTGACCACCGGCTTTGATCGCCCCAACCTCTATTTTGGTGTGGCCCGCCCGCGGGATAAAGAACGTTATATTGAAGAATATATCCTCGACCACCGGGATCGAAGCGGCATTGTCTATTGCGCTACCCGCAAATCGGTAGAGTCCGTCTGTAAGGAGCTGCGATCCGTTGGCATTTCCGCCACCCGTTATCATGCGGGCCTTACCCCGGAGGAGCGCAGCAAAAATCAGGAAGATTTTGTCTATGACCGCAAGCGGGTCATGGTTGCAACAAACGCCTTCGGCATGGGCATAGATAAATCCAATGTCAGCTTTGTGCTGCATTATAATATGCCAAAAAATCTGGAAAACTACTATCAGGAAGCGGGCCGCGCCGGGCGCGATGGCGAGCGCGCCGAGTGCATCCTGCTGTTCTCCCTGGGGGATGTGCAGACGGCAAAGTATTTTATCCAGAACTCCCACGATAACGATGAGCTAACCCCTGAACAGGCCGAAGCCGCCGCCAGGCGGGACCGCGAGCGGCTGGACGTGATGGTGGGGTACTGCAAAACCACCCGCTGCCTGCGCAGCTATCTGCTGGATTATTTCGGCGAGCACCACACCGGCGGCTGCGGCAACTGTTCCAACTGCACCGGCGAGTTTGTGCAGACCGACATCACCACCGAAGCACAGAAGATCCTTTCCGGCGTGGCGCGCATCCAGAAGCGTTGGCCCGGCGGGCTGGGGGTTGTGGCGCTGGTGCAGATGCTGCGCGGCGCCAAGGATCAGAAAACCCTGGAGCGCGGGCTGGACCAGTTCCCGACCTATGGCATCATGCGGGATGTGCCGCCCCAGCGCATGCGCCTTTACCTGGATGCATTGCAGGAGCAGGGCTACCTGGCCGAAACCGGCGATGAGTTCCCGGTCATCACCCTGACAGCCAAGGCTCCGGCGGTGCTTTTCCACGGTGAGCAGGTTACCATGCAGGAGCGCGCCGCCACCGCGCAGGAAACCCAGGCCAAGCGCCGTGCTTCCCGCAAAAAGACGGCTGCCCGCACCGCACTTTCGGAAGCGGACGATTCGCTGCTGGCAAGCCTGAAAACCCTGCGCAGCGAACTGGCCCAGAAAAACCACGTTCCGGCATATATCGTGTTCAACAATGTCAGCCTGGACGAGATGGCCGAGCTTAAGCCGCGCACCATGGGGGATTTCCGCCGCATTTCCGGCGTCGGCGATGCAAAAGCTGCCAAATATGGTGAGGCATTCATTAAGCATATTGCCAAATGGGTGCGCGAACACTCGGAGGAAGAATAAGCCGAAATGCCACTGCCGGATGCAGCCCCGGCAGCAGCGCATAAAAGGCATAAAAAGCCGCAAAATGCCTTTAGGTAATACTGCACAATTCCCGCCTTACGGCTTAAGCACCGCTCCGGCGGCTGCGGCACGGCAATTGCATTGCCAAAATGCTCGATAATACACAAAGTATTATCTGCGCTTTTGGCTTAGCAGCTGCCGCACCTCGCTCGCCGTATCGGCACTTAGAATTATGCGGTATTGCCTTTACAATTAAAAAGATCTATACTATAATGAGACAACAGTAAGTTGTATAAGACGAACTTAAGTTGTAAATGAACGACCAACAGCAGGGGAGGTCCGCTATGCCGGAGCAACAGGAAAATCAAACCGAGGTGTTCCACCTCAAAGCACCGTTCAAACCGACTGGCGACCAGCCCCAGGCGATTGAAGCGCTGGTGCAGGGCCTGAAAGCAGGGGATAAAGGTCAAACTTTGCTGGGCGTTACCGGCTCCGGCAAAACCTTTACGATGGCCAATATCATTGCACAGTGCAACCGCCCCACACTGATTCTGGAACCAAACAAAACCCTGGCCAGTCAGATCTGCACCGAGATGCGCGGATTTTTCCCCGATGATGCGGTGGAATATTTTGTGAGCTATTACGACTATTACCAGCCGGAAGCCTACATCCCCTCCACCGATACCTATATTGAAAAAGACAGCGCCATCAATGATGAGATCGACCGCCTGCGCCATTCGGCCACGGCGGCACTGTCGGAGCGGCGCAATGTTATCATTGTGGCGTCGGTTTCCTGCATTTATTCCTTGGGCGACCCTATCGATTACCGCAGCATGGTCATCAGCCTGCGCCCCGGTATGCAGATGGAGCGGGACGAGCTCTGCCGCCGCCTGGTCAAGCTGCAATATGAACGCAACGATATGAACTTTATCCGCAATAAGTTCCGCGTTCACGGCGATATTGTGGATATCCACCTTGCTTATAATGATGAATACGCCATCCGTGTCGAATTCTTCGGCGATGAAATCGACCGCATTTCCGAGTTTGATCCCCTGACCGGCGAGCGCAAAAATATTGTGCGCCATGTGGCCATTTTCCCCGCCAGCCACTATATCGTCGGCCCTGAAAAAATGAAAGAAGGTCTCGCCAAGATCCAGACCGAGATGGAACAGCAGGTGCAGGCCTTTACTGCAGAGGGCAAACTGCTGGAAGCCCAGCGCATCCAGCAGCGCACCCAGTACGATATGGAGATGCTACAGGAAGTTGGCATGTGCAAGGGCATCGAGAACTACTCTGCCGTGCTGTCCGGCCGTGCCCCTGGCTCCACCCCCACCACGCTGCTGGACTACTTCCCCAAAGATTTTATCCTGATGGTGGATGAAAGCCATGTGATGCTGCCGCAGGTCCGCGGCATGTTCGGCGGGGACTACAGCCGCAAAAAAACGCTGGTGGAATATGGCTTCCGCCTGCCCTCGGCGTTTGACAACCGCCCGCTGAAATTTGAGGAATTTGAATCCAAGGTCGGCCAGACGATCTTTGTCAGCGCTACCCCTGGCCCCTATGAACGGGAACATTCCAGCCGCGTGGCCGAGCAGGTCATCCGCCCCACCGGTCTGCTGGACCCCGTCATCATGGTGCGCCCAGTGGAAGGCCAGATCGAGAATCTGCTGGGCGAAATTTTGCAGCGCATCGACCGCGGCGAGCGTGCCCTAGTTACCACCCTGACTGTCAAAATGGCCGAGGACCTGACCGACTACCTGGAAGAACACGGCGTGCACACCAAGTATATGCACCACGAGGTGGATACCTTTGAGCGCATGGAGATCATCAAGGACCTGCGCACCGGTGCCATTGATGTGATTGTCGGCATCAACCTTCTGCGCGAGGGCCTGGACCTGCCGGAAGTTTCGCTGATCGCCATTCTGGATGCCGACAAAGAGGGCTTCCTGCGCAGCGAAACCAGCCTGATTCAGACCATTGGCCGCGCGGCCCGCAACGCAAACGGCGTGGTGCTGATGTACGCCGATGAAGTAACCCCCAGCATGGAGCGCGCCATCATGGAAACCGAACGCCGCCGTGCCATCCAGGATGCCTACAACAAAGAACACGGCATTACACCAAAAACTATCGTGAAAGCCATCGGCGGCGGGCTGGAAATCAGCATGAGCGAAGAAAACAAAAAGATGCGCCAGCACCGTATGAGCCGCGCTGAACGCGAACAGACCATTACCCGCCTGACCCGCGAGATGAAAGAAGCCGCCCGCCTGCTGCAGTTTGAGCACGCCGCATTCCTGCGTGATGAGATTGAAAAGCTGCAGCGCGGGGAGGACCCTACCGCCGATACCAGCACCCGCCGCGCCGCTGAAAAACAGCGCAAAACGGGCAAGGGGAGAAGGAGCTATAAAAAGTGAGCAACATTCAAATTGATGCCAACAACCGCATTACGATCAAGGGCGCGCGGGAGCATAACCTGAAAAACGTCAACCTGGTTCTGCCGCGCAACAAGCTGATTGTTATGACGGGCCTTTCCGGCTCCGGCAAGTCCAGCCTGGCCTTTGATACCATCTTTGCGGACGGCCAGCGCCGCTATATGGAAAGCCTTTCCAGCTATGCCCGCATGTTCCTGGGCCAGATGGAAAAGCCCGATGTGGACGAAATCACCGGCCTTTCCCCGGCGGTTTCCATTGACCAGAAAACCACCAGCCACAACCCGCGTTCCACCGTGGGCACCGTGACGGAAATTTATGATTATCTCCGTTTGATGTATGCCCGCATCGGCGTTCCGCACTGCCCGGTCTGCGGACGCGTCATCAGCCAGCAAACGGTGGACGAGATGGTAGACGAGGTGCTTAAACTGCCGGAACGCACCCGCTTCCAGGTGCTGGCCCCTGTTGTGCGGGGCCGCAAAGGCACCCAGGCCAAGGAGCTGGACGCTGCCCGCCGCGGCGGTTACGCCCGCGTGCGCATTGACGGCAACATGTATGATCTGGACGAAGAGATCAAGCTGGAAAAGAATATCAAGCATACCCTTGAAATCGTCGTGGACCGCCTGTCCATCAATGATACGGTGCGCGGCCGCCTGGCCGATTCTATTGAGACTGCCGTTGCCCTGACCGGCGGCCTTGTCATCATTGATGTTATCGGCGGCGAACCGATGGAGTTCAGCCAGAACTATGCCTGCCCGGAGCACGGTGTTTCCATTGACGAACTTTCCCCCCGCATGTTCAGCTTTAACAATCCCTTTGGCGCCTGTGAAACCTGCACCGGCCTGGGCACCTTTATGAAGGTGGACCCGGCCCGCGTGATTCCGGATCCGCGCAAGTCCATCCGCGAAAGTGCCATCAAGGCCAGCGGCTGGTATTATGCGGAGGGATCCATCTCTGAAATGTATTACAAAGCGCTGGGCAAGCGCTATGGCTTTACGCTGGATACCCCCATCCAGGAGATGAGCAAAGAAGCCGTGCACGCCATCCTGTATGGCACCGGAACTGAAAAAATCGAGATGCAGCGCGAGAATATGTTTGGCTCCGGCACCTATATGAACACGTTTGAGGGCATTATCCCCAACCTGGAACGCCGCTTCCGTGAAACAGGCAGCGAGTGGGTCAAGGAGGAAATCGCCCTTGTCATGTCCAGCGAGGAGTGCCCCACCTGCCACGGCCAACGCCTGAAGCCCACCAGTCTCGCCGTCACGGTGGGCGGCATCAACATTGCCCAGTTCTGCGATATGAGCGTGAACGAGGAGCTGGAATTTATTCAGACGGCAAAAGTGTCCGAGCGGGATGAAGTCATCGCTGCCTCCATCTTCAAAGAGGTCAAAGAGCGTCTGGGCTTTTTGAAGAGCGTGGGTCTGGGGTACTTGACCCTGTCTCGCGGCGCATCGTCCCTTTCCGGCGGCGAAAGCCAGCGCATCCGCCTGGCGACCCAGATCGGCAGCGCACTGACCGGTGTGCTGTATGTGCTGGATGAACCCAGCATCGGCCTGCACCAGCGCGATAACGATAAGCTGATTGCCACCATGAAGCGCCTGCGCGACCTGGGCAACACCCTGATTGTAGTAGAGCACGACGAGGACACCATGCGCCAGGCGGACTATATTGTGGATGTCGGCCCCGGTGCCGGTGTGCATGGCGGCGAGATCGTGGCCGCCGGCAGTGTGGAGGACATCTGCAATGCCCCGCGCAGTGTGACCGGCGAGTACCTTTCCGGCCGCAAATTTGTGGAAGTTCCCACCGCCCACCGCTCCGGTAACGGTAAAATGCTCACGGTGGTCAAAGCGCGGGAAAACAACCTGCAAAACATTACCGTGGATTTTCCCCTTGGCAAAATGATCTGCGTGACCGGTGTTTCCGGTTCCGGCAAGTCCACGCTGGTCAATGAAATTTTGTATAAGTCGCTGGCCGCAGCGCTCAATGGCGCCCGCAGCCGCCCCGGCCAGTGTGACGAAGTTCAGGGTATGGAATGGATCGATAAGGTCATCGGCATTGACCAGTCGCCCATTGGCCGCACCCCGCGCTCCAACCCGGCCACTTACACTGGTGTGTTCGGCGATATCCGCACCCTCTTCTCCAACACCCAGGATGCCAAACAGCGCGGTTACGGCCCCGGTCGGTTCAGCTTCAACGTCAAGGGCGGCCGCTGCGAAGCCTGCGAGGGCGGCGGCATTGTGCAGATCGAAATGCACTTTCTGCCGGATATTTACGTCCCCTGCGATGTCTGCAAGGGCAAGCGCTATAACCGCGAAACGCTGGAAGTAAAATATAAAGACAAAAACATCTCCGATGTGCTGGATATGACGGTGGAGGAAGCCTGCAATTTCTTTGCCAACCAGCCCAAAATTGCGCGCAAACTGCAAACCCTGCAGGAAGTCGGCCTTGGCTATGTGCAGCTGGGCCAGTCGGCCACCACACTTTCCGGCGGCGAAGCCCAGCGTGTCAAGCTGGCCAACGAGCTTGCCCGCCGCGATACCGGCAAAACCGTCTATATTCTGGACGAGCCTACCACCGGCCTGCACATTGCCGATGTGCACCGCCTGGTCAAGGTGCTGGATAAGCTGGCCGATGCGGGCAACACCGTGATCGTGATCGAGCATAACCTGGATGTGATCAAGCGTGCCGACTATATCATCGACCTGGGGCCGGAGGGCGGCAGCGGCGGCGGTACCATTGTGGCAACCGGTACGCCGGAACAGGTGGCCCAGAACCCGAACTCCTTCACCGGCCAGTACCTGAAACCCGTGCTGGAGCGCGCCTGGAAACTGCAGGGCACAGCTCCGGCCCCCGTGCCGGAAGAGCCGGGACGCCCGGCGCCCGCAGAGGAAAAAGCCTCCGCCCAGCCGCCGCGCAAACGCAAAAAAGCAGACAAAAAATAACCACAACAGGGAACTTTGTGCAGCAAAAACGCAAAATTGGATTTGACAATTCCTGTCAACCTGTGGTTTAATTATCTTTACGCGCCTGAAAAAGCAAAATTCTGCGCGCACAGGGGGTACGCAGCAGCGTGATTCCCTGCATCCAAAAACGGGAGGGAACTGCCGAATGGCAAAAAAGAAGGAAGAATACGGCAACGAAAGCATCAAGAGCTTAAAAGGTGCAGACCGTGTGCGCAAGCGCCCGGCCGTTATCTTTGGCTCTGACGGTGTGGAAGGCTGTGCCCATTCCATTTTTGAGATCGTATCCAACTCCATCGACGAAGCGCGTGACGGCCACGGCAACAAAATCAACGTTACCCTTTACCCGGATCACTCTGTGGAAGTAGAGGACTTTGGCCGCGGTATCCCCGTCGATTACAATAAAGCTGAAGAACGCTGGAACTGGGATCTTGTGTTCTGCGAACTGTACGCGGGAGGCAAATATGGCGAGGGTAGCGGCAACTATGACTTCTCCCTTGGCCTGAATGGCCTTGGCCTTTGCGCCACCCAGTATTCCAGCGAATGGATGACTGCGGATATTTACCGCGATGGCATGCACTATCACCTGGATTTCAAAAAAGGTGAGAATGTCGGCGGGCTGAAAAAAGAGCCGTTCACCGGCCGCCGCACCGGCTCCGTCATCCGCTGGAAACCGGACACCGATGTGTTTACCGACATCAATGTTCCGGCGGATACCTTCAAGGATATGCTGCGCCGCCAGGCCGTTGTCAATGACGGTGTGACTCTCGTGTTCAACGACCGCACGGGCGAACGTGCCGAAAAAATCGAATATTTCTATGAGCATGGCATTCAGGACTATGCCAATGAGATCGCCGGTGAGGGAACCCTGACCCCGGTGTATTTCTGCTCCGGTTCCGCAATCGGCCGCGACCGTGATGATCAGCCGGAATATCAGGTCAAAATGAACGTGGCGTTCTGCTTTTCCAACGCGGTGCAAACGCTGGAATACTATCACAACTCTTCGTGGCTGGAGCACGGCGGCAGCCCGGACCGCGCTGTCCGCCTGGCCTTTGTCAACCAGATCAACAACTGGCTGAAAAATAAGGGTCTGTACAAGAAAAACGAAAGCTCCATCACCTTCAACGATGTGCAGGACTGCCTGATTCTGGTTTCCTCCAGCTTCTCCACCCGCACCAGCTACGAGAACCAGACCAAAAAGGCCATCACCAACAAGTTTGTGGCCCAGGCCATGACGGAGTTCCTCAAGCACCAGCTGGAAGTCTACTTTGTGGAGCACCCGGACGAAGCCGAAAAAGCCTGCAAGCAGGTGCTAATCAATAAGCAAAGCCGCGAGCACGCCGAAAAAGCGCGTGTGTCCATCAAAAAAACAATGACCCAGCAGATGGACCTGGCCAACCGCGTGCAGAAATTTGTGGACTGCCGCACCAAGGATGCCACCCGCCGCGAACTGTACATCGTGGAGGGCGATTCCGCTATGGGCGCGGTCAAACAGAGCCGCGATTCGGAGTTCCAGGCTATCATGCCCATTCGCGGCAAGATCCTGAACTGCCTGAAGGCCGATTACGCCCGCATTTTCAAGTCTGACATTATCACAGACTTGATCCGCGTGATGGGCTGCGGCGTGGAGCTGGGCGGCAGCCACAATAAGGACCTGGCTACCTTTAATCTGGACAACCTGCGCTTTAACAAGATCGTCATCTGTACCGATGCTGATGTGGACGGTTATCAGATCCGCACCTTGGTGCTGACGATGCTCTACCGCCTGACCCCCACCCTCATCAATCAGGGGTATGTGTATATCGCGGAATCCCCGCTGTATGAGATCAACACCAAAAATAAGACCTACTTTGCCTATACCGAGCCGGAAAAGGCCGATATCATGAAGCGGATCGACGGCCAGAAGTTTACGATCCAGCGATCCAAAGGTCTGGGCGAAAACGACCCCGAAATGATGTGGCTGACCACCATGAGCCCCGAAAGCCGCCGCTTAATTAAAGTTCTGCCCACCGATGTTCAGCGCACGGCGGAGGTGTTTGACCTGCTCCTGGGCGATAATCTGCAGGGCCGTAAGGAGCACATTGCGGAGCACGGCGCTGAATATCTGGACGATCTGGATGTATCTTAATCAGGGGAGGAGAGAGCAAAATGGCAAAAAAAGCAACCAAAAAGAAAGCTGCCCCTGCCCGCCCGCAGCTGGGCGATAACGTCGAGATCCTCTCTGCCGGTGAGGTCATCGAAAGCCCCATTACCGATACGCTGGAAACAAACTACATGCCTTACGCCATGAGCGTTATTGTTTCCCGCGCGCTGCCGGAAATTGACGGCTTCAAGCCCGCCCACCGCAAACTGCTGTATACCATGTACGGCATGGGCCTGCTGAAAGGCGCCCGCACCAAAAGCGCCAACATCGTGGGCAGCACCATGCACCTGAACCCCCACGGTGATGCCGCCATTTACGACACCATGGTGCGTATGGGCCGTTCCAACGAAAGCCTGCTGGTGCCCTTTGTGGACTCCAAGGGTAACTTTGGCAAGGCGTACAGCCGCGATATGGCTTACGCCGCCGCTCGTTACACCGAGGCAAAGCTGGAACCCGTGTGTGAAGAGCTGTTCCGCGATATCGACAAGGATACCGTGGATTTTGTGCCCAACTATGACGGCACAACCACCGAACCGACGATGCTGCCGGTCACCTTCCCGACCATTCTGGCCAACAACACACTGGGCATTGCGGTCGGTATGGCGTCCAACATCTGTTCCTTCAACCTCGTGGAGCTCTGCAATGCAACCATCGCCCTGATGAAAGACGACCAGGCGGACCTGGCCCAGCTGATGCCCGCGCCGGATTTTGTCGGCGGCGGTTCCATCCTGTATGATGCCGCCGAGATGCAGAATGTGCTGGAAAAAGGCCGCGGCAGCATCCGCGTGCGCGCCCAGTGGGCTTACGATAAAGAGAACAACTGCATTGACATCACCCGCATTCCGCCGACCACAACGGTGGAAGCCATCATGGATAAGATCACCGAGCTGGTCAAACTGGGCAAGATCCGTGAGATCAGCGATATGCGTGATGAAACCGACCTGAACGGCTTGAAGCTGACCATCGACCTCAAGCGCGGCCAGGACCCGGACAAGCTGATGGCGCGTCTGTTCAAGGCAACCCCGCTGGAGGACAGTTTTGCCTGCAACTTCAATGTGCTGATCGGCGGCCAGCCCCGCGTGTTGGGCGTGCGCCAGATTTTGTTGGAGTGGATCGCATTCCGCTCCGAATGCGTGCGCCGCCGCACCTACTATGATCTGCAGGGCAAGCAAAAGCGTCTGCACCTGCTGCGCGGCCTGGAAGCTATCCTGCTGGATATTGATAAGGCAATTGAAATTGTGCGCAACACTGCGGAAGAATCCGAGGTTGTGCCCAACTTGATGATCGGTTTTGGCATTGACGAAGTGCAGGCTGAGTATGTGGCGGAAATCAAGCTGCGCCACCTCAACCGTGAGTATATCCTCAAACGCACCGAGGAAATTGAGGAACTGGAAAAGGCGATCGCAGACTTGGAAGATGTTCTCAAACGCCCCGCCCGCATCCGCAAGATCATTATGACCGAGCTGGGCGATGTTGCCAAAAAGTATGGCAGCCCCCGCAAAACGGAAATTCTGTACGACCTGCCGGACGATTCTGCTGCCGATGAGCAGAACGAGATCCCGGATTACCCGGTCACGGTGTTCTTTACGCGGGAAGGCTACTTCAAAAAAATTACCCCGCAGAGCCTGCGCATGTCTGGCGAGCAGAAGCTGAAAGACGGCGACGAGGTGGTTTATACCAAAGAGACCACCAACAGCGCCGAGCTGCTCTTCTTTACCAACCATGCTCAGGTGTACAAATCCCGCGCATCGGAATTTGCCGATACCAAGGCCAGCGTGCTGGGTGATTATGTCGCTTCCAAGCTGGAAATGGAAGAGGGCGAAGTGCCGCTGTTCATGACGGTCACAGTCGATTACCGTGGTTATATGCTGTTCTTCTACCAGAACGGCAAGTGTGCAAAGATCCCGCTGGCCAGCTATATGACCAAGCAGAACCGCCGCAAGCTGCTGAAAGCCTATAGCGATAAGGAAGAACTTGCCGCAATGCTGCACATTGAGGAAGAAACCGAGCTGGCCGTCTTCACCAGCGGCGGCACCGGTGGCCCACGCTTGATCCTGGTCGGCAGTGCGCTGATTCCCGAAAAGGCTACCCGCGATACCGCCGGTATCAACATGGTAACGCTGAAAAAGAACGCCCGAATCGCCAAAGTGCGCCTGGCGGCGGGGCTGGAACTGAAAGACCCGCACCGCTACCGCGTGCGCACTCTGCCCGCAGCCGGCGCGCTGCTCCGCCAGGAGGACACGACCGAGCAGATGAGTCTGTAAGGAGCAAAAAAAGGCAATGCAATCTTTTTCTGCACAAGGCAGGGTAAAGTTCTTGCATTTTGCTTTTTGGTATGTTATATTATAACCTGTATGAGAGTTAGGGCAGGCCGAAACATCCGTTTTGGCTGTGGCCTGAAAAGGAGTTGCTGTTAATCCATGACCGCTTATGAAATCGCGTTCGGCGTTGTGCTGATCATTGTTTCGGTTCTGATCGTTGTGTTCACTTTGTCCCAGACCCAGAAAGGGCAGGGCCTGTCTGCTGCCATTATGGGTGATAGCAGCTTTATGGCTGCCGGCCGCGAGCGTGGCCTGGATGCCAAGCTGGCCAAAGTGACCAAAATCTGCGGCGCTGTTTTCTTTGTAGCTACGCTGCTGGTTGGTGTGCTGAGTGCCCGCTTGTAATTGAATGAAAGGAGAACGGTCTGGCCAATTTTGTTGGCGTTCCGCTTTCCCTTATTCAGGAACCGTCAACGACCCGCCCAATACCGCGGGTCGTTTTTTATGGGAAAAATAAAAAGGTCACAATGGTGCAGGTGCTGCCGCGAAACCAAAGGCCGCGCCTGCTATGGAAGGATCCTGCCGGGTGGCAGGGTGACGTAAACGAGGAGTAAAAACAAAGGCATGGGCCGCTGCCTGTGCCCAACCCAAAGGAGAAAACATGACACCATTACAGAAAAATATTCTTGCGGCGTGCAAGCACCGCCCCCAGACCCTGCGTGAACTGCAGAATGCTTTGCAGGTGGATAATTCCCGCCTGCGCAACACCGTAACCGGCATGGTAGCTACCGGTATGCTGTCCGCCCGCAACGGTACCTATGTTCCGGGCTTTGCCGTGATGGAAAATACCGATGCCCCCGCTGGCATTCCCTGCACACTGGTCAAGCTGGCGGCCCGCTTCGGCTTTGCGTCCCGCGATGACGGCACCGGCGATATCTTTATTCCCGGCCGCGCCCTGCATGGTGCTATGCCGCAGGATAAAATTATCATCAAACTGTTCGACCACCCCCGTGTGGAGGGCAGCGCCGAGGGTGAAGTGGTGGAGGTGACCACCCCGCACAACACCTTTGCCGGTACCATTGTGCTGACTGAGGACGGCCGCCTTGCCGTGGAGCCGGACGGCTGCCGTGATGTGCGCATTGTGCTGGATAAAAAAGGCGTCAACGGCGCACAGCTGGGGGATAAGGTCGGTGCTATCCTGACCAACCGCGGCCAGCGCCATATGGACCATCGCTGCGCTGTTGCCGAGCGCTTCGGCACTTCCGACCGCGCAGCAGAGTGCGCCAAGGCTGTGCTGTATGGCCGTGATGTCCGCCAGGAATTCCCGGAGGAGGTATTGGCCGAAGCTCACGCATATGATAACGCTCTCATCGACCCCGCCGAAGCTGCCCACCGCGCCGACCTGCGCGGTCTTCCGATCTTTACCATCGACTCTGCCGAGACCAAGGATATCGACGACGCCATCAGCCTGATGAAGACCCAGAACGGCGGCTATGAGCTGGGCGTTCATATTGCGGATGTCAGCCACTATGTCCGCCCGGACACCGCGCTGGATAAGGAAGCTTATGAGCGCGCAACTTCCATCTATTACGCGGATAAAGTCATCCCCATGCTGCCCACCCAGCTTTCCAACGGCATCTGCAGCCTCAATGAAGGGGAGGAGCGCCTGGCGTTCTCCTGCCTGATGCAGCTGGATGAAAGCGGCAATATCCATAGCTATCAGTTCGTCAAGAGCGTCATCCGCAGCCGTGTCAAGGGCGTTTATAAAGAAATTAACGCTCTGTTGGACGGCTCCAATGACCCGGCTCTGGTGACGAAATATAAAGACGTTATGGCTCAGCTGCCCGCGATGACCGAGCTGTACGAAAAGCGCCTGGCTCTGCGCAAAGCACGCGGCGCGATGGAAATCGAATCCGACGAAGCCAAGTTGGTCATGGACGAGGAAGGCCGCTGCGTGGATATCGTCAAGCGCACCCGCGGTGTGTCGGAGTGCATGATCGAAGAGTTCATGCTGCTGGCCAACCAGTGCGCTGCCAATGCGGGCCGCACCCATCATGTGCCGTTTGTGTACCGTATCCATGAAGCCCCCGATGCCGAGCGCATGGAAAAGCTGAGCAACACCCTGAAAGCCTGCGGCCTGAACGTCCACTTTGCCGGGGAAGTGCCCACCCAGCTGGAGCTTTCTGCCATTCTGGACGAAACCCGCGGCCAGCCCATCCAGATCCCGGTCCACACCGGTATCCTGCGCAGCATGCAGAAAGCTCGCTACTCTCCGGAGCCGAAAGGCCATTACGGCCTGGTGCTGGCAGACTATGCTCACTTTACCAGCCCCATTCGCCGTTACCCGGACCTTGCCATCCATCGCATCCTGACGGATATGCTGGTGGGCAAGCCGGAGCAGGAGCTCATCAAGGATTATACCGGTTTTGCCACCCACGCCAGCGAGCAGTCCAGCCGCCAGGAAGTTTCCGCCGTGCGCATTGAGCGCGATGTGGAGGACCTGTACAAGGCCGAGTATATGCACAACCACTTGGGCGAAGTCTACACCGGCACCGTGGCAGGTGTAACACCGCGCGGTATTTTTGTGGCGCTGGAAAACACCGTAGAGGGCTTTGTGCCTGCCGCACAGCTCTGCAAGGGCGAAGCCACTGTGGTGGAGGGTGTCAGCATTCTGGACCCGCTGACCGGAAAACGCTGGATGCTGGGCGACCCCGTCAAAGTGCAGGTGGCCGGTGCCAACGTTGCCCTTGGCCGCATTGATTTTGACTATATGCCGCTGTAATCATAGTTTTTTATAAAAAGAGCAAACCAATAAAAGCAAAGCTGCCGTCCCGTACTGATATGTACCCGGTTTTCTGGACACGGGTAAAAATCGAATAATTAAGGCAATACCGCACAATTCCCGCCTAACGGCTCAAGCACCGCTCCGGCGGCT
>ERZ773107.2166-NODE-2166-length-15391-cov-9.259520_pt1 | contig 15391 bp, 15 predicted proteins | sample MGYA00580571_ERZ773107 | MGnify/ENA primary metagenome ERZ773107 (study PRJEB29015, sample SAMEA2737843) | human gut metagenome | biome: human gut; feature: human-associated habitat; material: faeces | place: China | collected 2012 ... | reverse complement strand
ACTGGATGCACAACGGCTTCCTGAACATCAACAACGAGAAGATGTCCAAGAGCGCCAACAACTTCTTCACTGTGCGTGAAATTGCCGATAAGTACGGCTACGAGCCTATCCGCTACTTTATGCTGACGGCTGGTTACCGCATGCCGCTGAACTATACCGTCGACCTGATCGAGAGCTGCAAGAACAGTCTGGAGCGCATGTACACCTGCCGCGACAACCTGGACTTTGCCATTGAGCATGCCCACGGCACGGACACCGCCCTGGCCGCTAAGTGCGAAGAAGCCCGCACCAAGTTTAAGACCGCTATGGACGACGACCTGAACACCCCCGATGCGCTGGCCGCCATCTTTGACCTGGTCAAGGACATCAACACCCTGTCCGATGCCTCCGACAAGGCCACACTGGAGACCGCTGCCAAGACCTTTGATGAGCTGACAGGCGTGCTGGGCCTGCTGTACAACCGCAAAAAGACCGACGCTATCCCCGCTGAGGTGACCGCCCTGGTGGAGGAGCGCGCCGCTGCCAAGAAGGCCAAGGACTGGGGCCGCGCCGATGCGATCCGCGCCCAGCTGACCGAGATGGGCTGGAGCGTGACCGACACTGCCCAGGGGCCGAAGATCGCCAAGCTGTAATTTGTAATTGATTTGCTGTTATGACGATTCAACGCCAAAAACAGAACAATAGCGCTCTCTGGCTGGTGCTGGGGGGCGCTTTTGTGCTGCGTATGATCCTGGCTGGGGTGACCGAGGGCTACCCCTACGATATGAGCTGCTTTGTGGCCTGGGGCGAAAAGCTGCTGGCCGACGGCCCCGCCGGTTTTTACAGCGGGGGCTATTTTGCCGACTACCCGCCCGGCTACCTGTTTGTGCTGGGCTTTGTGGCGCTGGTACGCCAAGTTTTTGCCATACCCTACGAGGCTGGGATGACCTACGTGCTGCTGGCCGTTGTGCCCAGCCTGTGCGATTGCGCCGCCGCCGCGCTGGTGTGGCATATTGGCCGGGAAAAGCTGCCCGAAAGCCGCCTGCCGCTGCTGCTGGCCGCCTTTGTAGCCTTTGACCCGCTGCTGCTGTTTGACACAGCGGTGTGGAAGCAGATCGACGGGGCGTTTGCCCTGCCGTTGCTGCTATGCTTTTATCTGCTGGAAAAACGGCGCTACCTGCCCGCGGCGGTGCTGTACGGCGTGGCGCTGGCCATCAAGCCCCAGGCGCTGCTGTTTGGGCCGGTGCTGGCCGTGTGTTTTTTGGCGGCCATCGTGCAGGAAGAAAACCGCTTCCGCGCGTTTTTGCGCTGCTTCGGCGGTGCGGCGCTGGCGCTGTTCCCACCGCTGGCGCTGGGCCTGCCTTACTTTGGCCTGACCAATTTGCTGCCGAAGCTGCTGGAAAAATATGCCGGTACAGCGGCAAGTTACCCCTACGCCACCATCAACGGTTTTAACTGGTTGGCGGCGCTGGGGGGCAACTGGGCACCGCTGGACAACACCGTGCTGCTGGGCATCACCTGGAAACAGCTGGGCTTTTTCAACATTTTGCTGGTCACGCTGGGGCTGGTGTACCTGGCGGCGCACAGCGTGCGGGAGGGCCGCTTCTCGCCGCTGCTGCTGGCGGCCTATTACGGGTTGGGCATTTTTACGCTGGCTCACTGCATGCACGAGCGCTACATGGTGCCCGGCGTACTGCTGACCCTGCTGGCTGCCGCGCACTGGGATGATATCCGCCTCTACGCGGCAGGCTTTGGCATGTCGCTGACGGGGTTCTTGAATTTAAGTACCGTTTACAGCCTGACCGGCTCCGATGACGAATGGCTGACCAGCGCGACCAGCTCCAGCGTGGCGATTTTGGTCGGCCTGGCCGAGACTGTCTGTTTTGTGCTGCTATTGTTTGCGGTGTGGGATATTGTGGTTCACGGCCACGCTCTGCCGCTGCCCGCCCGCAAGGCGGAGAACACGGCACCCCCCGCAATGCCGGTCCCCCAGCCCAGGTGGCAGCGAAAAGAGCTGCTGGCCATGCTGGCGCTGACGGCGGCGACTGCTGTGGTAAGCTTTACGTACCTGGGCAGCCTTACCGCGCCGCAGCGCCCGCTGGATGCCGCCGACACGACCCTGACCGAATCCGTGACCCTGCAGGGGGACACGGCGGCGCTGTGGGTGTACCCGGGCATCTCCTACGGTGGGCGGATGACCGTGACCGACGCTGCAGGTACGACCGTTTATGAGAAAGACCTGGACTACGGCACCTGCTTCAGCTGGACATCGGTGGAATTGTACGCCGACGCGGGCGAAATTTTCCACATTACGGTGGAAAACGCGCAGCTGTTTGAGCTGGCGTTCCGCGATGCGGACGGCGCGCTGGTGCCGGTAACGGGTGGTGAGGCCCTGCTTGATGAGCAGGACGCCGTACCCGAGGCCATCAGCCAGCTGAACAGTATGTATTTCGACGAAATCTACCATGGCCGCACAGGGTACGAGCAGCTGCACCGCCTGCCGGTGTACGAAACGACCCACCCGCCGCTGGGCAAGGATTTTATCATGCTGGGCATTGCGTTGTTTGGCATGACGGCCTTTGGCTGGCGCTTTGCGGGCACGCTGTTTGGTGTGCTGCTGGTGCCGCTGGCGTGGTGCTTTGTGCGCCGCCTGACCCGCCGCCCCTGGGCGGCCGCCATGGCAGGTGTGCTACTGGCGCTGGACTTTATGCGCTTCTCCCAAAGCCGGTTGGCGACCATTGATATTTATGGCACCTTTTTCATCCTGCTGGGGGCCTACTTTATGCTGTGGTACTGCCAGCAGGTGCTGACGGTGGGCGTGAACGGCGCCGTCCTGCCCATGTTTTTGGGCGGGCTGGCCTTTGGCCTGGGCTGCGCATCCAAGTGGACCGGCATTTACGCCGGGGCCGGGCTGGCGGTGCTGTACCTGGGCGTGCTGTACGCCCGCTGGCGGCAGGGCAAGCCGGGCTTTGCCCAGGAGTTCCGCACCGCATTTTTGGGCGGTGTAGTGTTTTATGTGGTGATGCCGCTGTGCATTTACATTGCATCCTACCTGCCGTACTGGTGGCGCGACCACAGTTTTGGTCTGGCCGACTGGTGGCGGTGCCAGGTCTCGATGTACAATTACCACTCCACGCTGGAGGCGACCCACCCGTTTGAGAGCCGCTGGTATACCTGGCTGCTGGGCCTGCGCCCGGTGTGGTATTACCGCAACGGATACCTGCCCGCAGGCCTGAAGGCCAGCATTGCGGGCATGGCTGGGCCGGTGATCTGGCTGGGCGGCCTGGCGGCGCTGTTGTGGCTGCTGTGGCGGCAGGTTTCGGGCCGGGACAACCGCGCGGGGGCTGGGGTGCTGATCTTGTACGGCACGCAGCTGATCCCCTGGATGCTGGTGACCCGGTGTACCTTCCTATACCATTATTTCCCCAGTTCGATGTTCTGTCTGGCGGCGCTTTCGCTGGTGCTGGCCATGGCGAAAGATCAGCGCCGGGCCAGGCGCCTGGGCGCTGCGCTGTGCGCAGCGGCGCTGGTGCTGTTTGTGTGGTATTACCCGGCCCTCTCCGGCCTGCCCACCGCCGCCTGGCATGCCGACCTGCTGAACATTTTACCGAGCTTTGGATTTTATTGACGGGGGTTTTGTTCCTTTCTTGAAAGAAAGGAACCGAAAGAACTTTTAATATAATAGAATAAAAATAACCTGTGTACGTTGGAAATGTGATCCGGTACACAGGTTATTTTATTTAAGGGGCAAGCGGGGTGTCGGGGACGCCGCCCCCTATAAATAGGGCTTTATTATTTATAAAATCACATGTATATGTGATTTTGATTAAAGTTTCTTTGCTTACTTTCTTTTCAAAGAAAGTAAGGCAACTCCCATTAGGCTTCGGGCAGGTAGATGTGGTGGGGGAGACCCTCGACGTAGATGGGGGTGAGTTCGGCCTGGACGAGGGGCAGGGCGTAGGCCAGGAACTCGTCGGTCATGGCGGTGTGGTCGGCATTGACCCATTCCAGCGGGACCTTCTTTTCCAGGTTGGCGACCTCACTGATAGGATGCAGGCTGGTGCCGCACTGGTACGGTGCGTTGGAGATGCGGTCCAGGGCGACCATCTCGCCGGTATGACCCTCAAAGGCGGCCTTGGCGGCGGCACCGCCCACCTGGTACGCCTCGGTGATGTCGGTGCGGCTGGTCAGGTGGCCGGCGCAGCGCTGCAGGGTCGAAAGCTCGATGCAGCGGGTCTTGGTGTCTAGACGGCGGGCCACCGTGTTGGCCAGGAAACGGGCCGTGCCGGTCAGGGTCTTGTGACCGAAAGCGTCCACTGCGTGGACATCATCGGCCAGCTCGCAGACGTAGCGGCCGTCCTCCAGCTTGACGCCCTCGGAGACGGCAATGACGATGGAGGGCTTCTCTTTCTGCATGCGCTCGACCTTTTCGACAAAATGATCGACGTTGAAGGGGACTTCCGGCAGGCAGATCATGTCCACGCCCTCGCAATCCTCGGCCTTGGCCAGGGCAGCGGCGGCGGTCAGCCAACCGGCATTGCGGCCCATGATCTCCACAATGGTGACGTACTTGGTTCCGTACACCGTGGCGTCACGGATGATCTCTTTCATGACAACGCCGATATATTTGGCGGCGCTGCCGTAGCCGGGGGTGTGGTCGGTGACCATCAGGTCGTTGTCGATGGTCTTGGGCACGCCCATAAAGCGGATGTCGCTCTGGATGCGTGCGCCGTAATCTGCCAGCTTGCCGATGGTGTCCATGGAGTCGTTGCCGCCGATGTAGAAGAAGTAACCGATGTTCAGCTTCTCCAGGATGGCAAACAGCTTCTTGTACACAGCTTCATCGGTGTGCCAGTCCGGCAGTTTGTAGCGGCAGCTGCCCAGGAAGCTGGACGGCGTGCGCTTGAGCAGTTCGATGTCGAGGTCGTCCGTCAACAGGGTGGACAGATCCACCACGCGCTCCTCCAGCAGGCCTGCAACACCGTTGCACATGCCGTATACGACATCGGCACCGCGGCTCTTGCAGCTCTCGAACACACCGGCCAGACTTGCGTTGATAACGGAAGTAGGACCGCCAGACTGACCAACGATTGCATTTTTACCCATGATGATTTCTCCTTTTTTGTTTTTCTGTTTTGGCATTTATCAAATGTGCAGGTGCACAAAAACAGACGCGGGGAAGGGGACTTACAGGCGGATGTGGCGCGGGGTGCCGTTGACGTACACGGGGGTCACCTCGTCCAGAATCAGCGGGCGGGCGTACTCCTCAAAGGCCGCCGTCACCTGCATGCCGTCGGGGGTGATCCAGTCCAGCGGCACCTTTTTCTCAAGGTTTGCCACCTGCTGCACGTCCACCGACTTTGCGATGCACTGGTAGGGATAGCTGGAGATGCGCTCCAGCGCGATCATGCGGCCGGTCTCGCCTGCAAAGGCTGCGGCTGCGGCCGCACCGCCCACGGCGTAGGCCTCGTTCACGTCGGTGCGGCTGGCCAAGTGGCTGGCGCAGCGCTGCAGGGTGGAGAACTCGATGGCACGGCTCTTGCAGTTCAGCTTGTCGTGGATGAGCTCCGAGAGGTAGCGGCTGGTGCCGCTGAGCACGGCCTTGTGGCCGAAGGCGTCCAGCTGCCCGGCGGTGGACACCAGATCGCACAGATAGGTGCCGTCGGCGGTCTTGACGCCCTCGCTGGCCGCGATGATGACGTTGGGCTTCACCCGCTGCAGCTGGTCCACCTTCGTCAGGAATTTTTCCTCGTCAAAAGGCACTTCGGGCAGCAGGATCAGGTCCGGGCCCTCGCAGTCGTCGCCGCCGGCCAGGCAGGCCGCACCGGCAAGCCAGCCTGCGTGGCGGCCCATGATCTCGGCCACGGTCACGCTGCGGATGTCATACACGGAAGAATCGCGGATGACTTCCTTCAGGATGGTGGCGATGTACTTTGCTGCCGAGCCGTAACCGGGGGTGTGGTCGGTGAGGCAAAGGTCGTTGTCGATGGTCTTCGGCACGCCGATGAACCGCACGCTGCTGCCCACCTGTGTGCCGTAGCGGGAAAGTTTTGCGATGGTGTCCATGGAGTCGTTGCCGCCGATGTAGAACACCGCGCAGATATCGTACTTGTCAAACAGGGTGAACAGCTTGACGAAGGGCGTGGAATCCACGTCCGGGTCCGGCAGCTTGAAACGGCAGCTGCCCAGGTAGCTGGACGGGGTGCGCTTGAGCAGCTCGATGCTCATGCGGTCGTCCAGCAGGACGTTCAGTTCCAGCAGTTCTTCCTTCAGCAGACCTTCGATGCCGTACTTCATGCCGTACACCTTGTCTGCACCCAGACTGCAGGCGGCTTTGTACACGCCTGCCAGGCTGGAGTTGATCACGGCGGTGGGGCCGCCGCTCTGACCAATGATGACGTTCTTGGCCATGAGTACCTCCTTTTACAAATTCAGTTCTTATCATTTGTACATCGCTGCACGTCTCCGGCCTCTGCGCCGCTGTGCGTAGGAGAGAGATCTTTGGGCCCTGCACTGCCCGCAGACCGGCGGCAAACAAACCGGACGTTGCAAGTGATACAAAAAAGTTTGCGGCATGTGCACACGCTTTTTGTAAAATGTGCAAAATTACCACATCCTTATTGTACCCGTTTTGCCTGTTGTATGCAAGACCCAATTGGTTGCGCAGGCAAAAAAATTATGATAAAATAAAAAGGCGCACGGCACCGGGCCTGTAAAACCCTTTTGCCGTGCGGGAAAAATGGAGAAAGCTGGAAATACCATGGGCATTTCACACGAATATCATTCCGCGCCGCGCCGGGCAAAGCACGGCAGCGTCAGCGGAAAGCTGCGGCTGCTGGGCGCGTTTATTGCCATTCTGCTGCTGGCCTACGCCATCACCGCCATTCTGGAACACGGTGCGGCGGGTGCCGACGAGACCCCGGCCACCAACGCCAGCGGCATTGCGGCCAACATTCTGGCACCGCTGCCCATGCAGGGCGAAGCGGCTTCCGACAGCGCCGCCACGGACGGCACTGCCGGTGCGCAGGCCGCCACGCTGGAGACCTTTGGCCCGGCGAAGCAGAGCGCCGGGGCCTATACCGTCAAAGCCTACGACGCCAGCGTCATCCGCCAGCCCAGCTGCGGCCAGGTGGACCTGAATTACTTCTCGGATGCGGCCTTCCTGGGCGACAGCCTGACCGTGGGCTTCTCGGATTATCAGATCAACCTGGGCGGGGCGCTCATCTGCGGCTACACCGGCGTGGGCCCGGACGCCATCGTGAACCGCAGTGCGGTCAAGAGCCCCACCCGCGGGCAGGAGGTGGCGCTGGATGTGCTGGCCGCCGCCCAGCCGAAAAAGCTGTATATCCTGCTGGGCACCAACACCCTCACCACGCTGGGCGCATCGGATCGCTTCCTGGCTTACTATGGCCAGATGCTGGACATGCTGCGGGAAGCGCTGGGCGACGACTGCGTGATCTATGTGCAGTCCATCCCGCCGGTGCGCCCCTCGGCAGCTGCCAAAAAGCCGGGCCTTGCCAGCGATGTGCTGCGCGGCGTCAACGAGCAGCTGGCCCAGCTGGCCGCCAGCAAGGGCTGCGTCTACCTCGACCTGTGGGAAGCTCTCGCCGACGGCGAAGGCAACCTGAAAGAGATGCTTGCCGCACCGGATGGTGTGCACCTCTCGGCCGGCAACGGTTACGGCGCATGGGTGACCTACTTGCGCAACCACGCAAAGTACAGCGCTGATAACTCCTGGACCATGGGCAGTGCGTACAGCGCACAGTAAATAAAATAGGAGCAAAAGAACGGCGGGTGCATCGCAGTGAGGCACCCGCCGTTTTCTGTGTAGTTTTTCATTATTGTGCGGTGGGAAGATGACCGTTCTTTTTGGGCGTGAAGACGAGCTTCAGGTCCATTCCCATGCCGTCTTCCAGATGCTTGCTGTAGGGCTCCCGCAGACGGTTGCCCTGCTCCTGCAGAACTTTCAAGGTCATGACAAGTTTTCCGCGCATTTTGACGTCCAGTGAATCCAGAAATTCTTCGCAGGCCGCTCACCGGCTGCTGTTTCATAAAATTCAACGGTAAACTGATCCATTTTGATTCCTCAATTTTATTATATGGCATATCTGCCATATTGTCAAGGCTGAGTTGCAAGGAGAAACGATCTGTCGTCCTGCTGTTCCAGCTCCAGCAGATACTCCTTTATCTCCACGCCATAGGCGTAGCCGATGAGCTTGCCATTGCTGCCCACTACACGGTGGCAGGGCTGGATGATGGCGATGGGGTTGCAGTGGCACGCCCCGCCCACGGCGCGGGCGGCCTTGGGCCGACCGATGGCGGCGGCCAGCTGGCCGTAGGTGCGGGTCTGCCCGTAGGGGATCTTGTTCATCTCGGCCCAGACGGCCTGCTGGAAAGCCGTGCCCTTCGGGGCAAGGGGCAGGTCGAACTCCTTCCGGGCACCGGCAAAGTATTCGTTCAGCTGCTGCTCGGCCTCCTGCAGCAGGGGCGTCTCACACACCTTGCGGGGCAAAGGCTCCAGCTCCGGCACGCCGTCCGGGCAGAGGGTCAGCCCGCAGATCGCGTCGTCGTCCTCCTCCAGCCGGAAGGTGCCCAGAAGGCTGTTCACATACCAGACGTTCAAAAGTTTCCGCTTCCTTTCCTGTGGGTTTGTGCTATACTGGAATTATCTTAACACAAACACACGCACAGCGAAAGGGGCGGTTTTGTTTATGGTACAGGCACTGGAAGATATCCTTGCAAAAAGCAGCAGCATCGTGTTCTTTGGCGGGGCGGGCGTCTCCACCGAGAGCGGCATCCCGGACTTCCGCAGTGTGGACGGGCTTTACCACCAGAAGTACGCCTACCCCCCGGAAACGATCCTGAGCCACACCTTCTGGGAGGAACACCCGGAGGAGTTCTATCGCTTTTACCGCGATAAGCTCATCGTGAAGGGCGCAAAGCCCAACGCCGCCCACCTGCGGCTGGCAAAGCTGGAACGCGAAGGCAAACTGAAAGCGGTGGTCACCCAGAACATCGACGGGCTGCACCAGGCCGCAGGCAGCAAGACCGTGTACGAGCTGCACGGCAGCACCCTGCGCAACTACTGCACCCGCTGCGGCAAGTTTTATGATGTCGATTTTATCGCGAATTCTACCGGCGTGCCCCGCTGCACCGAGTGTGGCGGCATCGTGAAGCCCGACGTGGTGCTCTATGAGGAAGGGCTGGACGAGGAAGTGCTCTCCGGCGCAGTGAATGCCATCCGTCACGCGGACACCCTCATCATCGGCGGCACCAGCCTGGTGGTGTACCCGGCGGCGGGGCTCATCCGCTACTTCCGGGGCGACCATCTGGTGGTCATCAACATGCAGCCCACCGGTGCCGACGCCGAAGCCGACCTGTGCATCGCAAAGCCCATCGGCCAGGTGCTGAGCGAGGACGTGAAACTGGATCAATAAAACAAAGCGGTCGGCGCTGTTTCGCGCGCATTTTTGGTCCCCCTGCGGTATGCTGAGAGCATTCTGAAACGAATGGGGGAACCGAAATGATCCAGGTTTGTGAACCGCCGCGCACGCGGCAGGCAAGAAGACTCTCGGCAGAGGAGTTCTGCCAGCTGATCCGCAGCGAGGTGAGCTGCGTGTACCGGCCCCGCAGCGAAGTGCTGCGGATGCTCACGGTGGGCGAAGTGTGGGGCGTGTGCGGGGCGCGCCGTGTGCCGGATGCGGCCTGCATTCTGCTGCCCATGGATGCTGATACCGCTGCCGCTGCAGCCCTGCGCAGTTTTGTAGGGGGGCGCAATGCGGCAGATGGGTATTTTCTGGCCCCGCCGGTGGGCCGCGCCGAAGCGTTCCCGGACCTGCTGGAGGCTGCCGCCGCCCGGCAGAAAGCTCTGGCCCGGCATCGCCCGCGCTGGGCGGTGGCGGAGTGCACGGCCGAGGAGATGCTGCCGTTTTATTTGCAGCAGGGCTTTGCCCTGCGGGCCATCCGTCCGCTGGACAGCCTTGCACCCTGCTTCTGGCTGCAGGCAGACTGTCTGGGGCAAAACGTGCCGCCGGTGTGGGTGCCGATGACCGACCGGGTGCATCTGGCCATTCTGCTGGCAAAGGGCTATGCTGCGCTGGAAAGCCGCGAAAGCCCGCAGGGCACCGTGCTGGCGCTGTACCCGGTCTGACAGGAAAGTGAGGAAGTTGAAATGAAAGCAGTCGTTCTGGAAGATTACGCCATTCAGCCCGGTGACCTGGACTGGTCCGGCGTGGAAGCACTGGTGCCGGACATCACCTTTTATGGGCGCACCGCCCCGGAGCAGGTCGTGCCGCGCATCGGGGATGCGGAGGTCGTGTTTTTGAACAAGTGCCGCATCGACGAAGTGGTGCTGGCCCGGTGCCCGAACCTGAAGTGGGTGGGCATCATCGCCACCGGCACGGATAACCTGGACCTGGAAGCCTGCCGCCGTCATGGTGTGGCTGTGGCCAACGTGCCGGGCTACTCTACTTATAGTGTGGCGCAGATGACCTTCAGCCTGCTGCTGGCCATCTGCCAGTGCGCCGACCGGTATGACCGCCTTGTGCAGGACGGCCGGTGGCGCACCGAGGACCCGGCCGCCTACGGCCTGCTGCCCCAGGTGGAGCTGCTGGGCAAGACCTTCGGCATCTACGGCTACGGCAGCATTGGCCGCCAGACAGCCCGCATTGCCAAAGCCTTTGGGATGCAGGTGCTGGTGTGCACCCGCACGGTGCGGCCGGAGTACGAAGCCGACGGCGTGGAGTTCGTGGATCTTGACGCCCTGCTGGCCCGCAGCGATGTGCTCAGCCTGCACTGCCCGGCCACCCCGGCGACCCGGGGGCTCATCAGCGCCGGGACGCTGGCCAAGGCAAAGCCCGGCATGATCTTGCTGAACACCGCCCGCGGCGCACTGGTGGATGAACAGGCTGTGGCCGACGCACTGAAAAGCGGCCGCCTTGGCTTCTACGGCGCCGATGCCTTTGGCACCGAGCCGCTGCCGCAGGAAAGCCCGCTGCGCGGCCTGCCCAACGCCCTGCTGACGCCGCACATTGCATGGGCCACAAACGAAGCCCTGCAGCGGCTGATGGACATTACTACCAACAATCTGCGTACCTGGCTGGATGACAGGGGAGAGAATATCGTGAACGCATAAAAAACAACGGGAACGTCCATGCGGCGTTCCCGTTGTTTTTTAATCTAAGATTCCGCTCACTTTGATAGACTTTACCGCCTCAGCAATGCGCTCCGGCGGCAGGGTGAGGGCAAAGCGCACATAGCCTTCGCCCAGAGGGCCAAAGCTGGAACCCGGGGTGCACAGCACGCCGCTCTTTTCCACGAGGTCCAGACAGAAATCCATGCTCTTTGCGTACTTTTCCGGGATGGGTGCCCACACGAACATGCTGCCGTGGCTGTCCGGCACGTCCCAGCCGATGGAACGCAGGCCGCCGCACAGCGCGTCGCGGCGCTGCTGGTACAGGCCGCACTGGGTCTTGACCATGTCCAGCGGGCCGGTCAGGGCCGCGATGGCGGCCTTCTGCACCGGCAGGAACATGCCGAAGTCGATCTGGCCGCGCAGCTTCTTGAAGGCGGCCACCACGTCCCGGCGGCCCACCAGGAAGCTGATGCGTGCGCCGGTGACGTTGAAGCTCTTGGACAGGCTGAAGAACTCCACGCCCACATCCATGGCACCGGGCGTGTTGAAGAAGCTGTTGCCCACGGCACCGTCAAAGATGATGTCGCTGTAGGCGTTGTCGTGGATGATGAGGATGTCGTACTTCTTGGCAAAGGCCACCAGTTCCGCATACAGCTCCGGCGTGCCCACGCTGCCCACCGGGTTCGCGGGCAGCGAGACGATCATATACTTGGCCCTGCGGGCCACATCTTCGGGGATATCCTTGACGTAAGGCAGGAAGCCGTGCTCTTTCGTCAGCGGGTAATACCAGGGCTTTGCACCGCCCAGCAGGCTGCCCGCAATGAACACCGGGTAGCAGGGGGTGGGCAGCAGCACGGTGTCGCCCTCGTCGCACAGCACCATGCCGATGTGGCCGCAGCCTTCCTGACTGCCGTTGCAGCTGGCCACCTGGTCCGGCGTGATCTCCACGCCGAAGCGGCGCTTGTAGTAACCGCACACGGCGTCCAGCATTTCGGGCGTATCGCGCAGGCTGTACTTCCAGTTCTGCGGGTCGGCAGCGGCGTCCATCATCGCTTTGCGGATGTGCTCGGCGGGCGCAAAATCCGGCGTGCCGACGCTGAGGTTATAAATGGTGCGGCCCTGGGCTTCCAGCGCCACCTTGCGTTCGTTCAGCGCGGCGAAGATCTCGTCGCCGAACAGGTCCAGTCGTTTGGAAAATTCCATGATACGATACCCCTCTTGAATCCCTCTTGTTTTTGACATGAATCATTTTTACAATAGGGCTATTTTAGCACGTTTTGCCAGCGGGTGCAATGAAAAGGGCCGATGGGGGAGAAAGTTTCAACTTTCTGCCGCTGCCGTTTGAATTTATTCATTGCAGAGGGGAGAGTGCTGCGCTTGCGGCGAAGTGTGCAGGACGCTCCGCTGGGCCAGAGGTAGGGAGGGGTGTTTCGACTCCCCCCTCCCTTCCTCTGGACTCCACCCACCCCACAACGAATTAAGGGCTGCTCGCCCTTAATAATCTCAAAGGAGAAGTCGAAGCGGAAAAATGCTAGCCGCTTCGCTCAGACGGGTTGCGGCCCCCTGCGTCTGCTTCGTGCCTTGGGCGGCACTCGCATCCTGCAGGCCGCTGCCCCAACAGCTCCTCCCTGTATCCGCCACTGGCGGCGGTCGTCGCCGTTGCAAACAAGGGGCTGCTCGCCCTTGATAATCCCAAGGCAGAGGTCGAAACGAAAAAATGCTAGCCGCTTCGCTCAACGCATTTTTTTCGCTTCTCCGATTTGCAGGCCCCTCAGTCGCTGCGCGACAGCTCCCCGCAGGGGAGCGGGTGCAGCAGATACCGCTGTCTCCGTCACGACCCCTCCCGTGAAAATGCGTTTGGAGCGCCCCGCAGGGCGCGACAAACGCGAATATAAAAATAATTTTTCCACTGATTATGGCCAGAGCGCACGCGGTGGCCATTTCAAATAGTGTTACTCCAGCCCAAACAACCCGGCACATTCTTTGGCGGCTTCATCTACCTTTGCAAAATCCACCGCCGCACGGTAATAGGTCTCCAGTTCGTCGTGGCAGCTCTTGGCCTGGGCCATCAGCGCACAGGCCTGTTCCAGCAGCTCGGCGGCGGCACGCTCGTTGAAGCGCAGCCGTGCACGGTAGGCGGCAAGGTTCTCCCGGTCGAGGAAGCGCGTGCAGCGCACGGCCTGCACGCCGGGCAGCTGCACCGGATGCCACCGGTTGTCGGTGAGGAAGGCCAGCCGCAGTTCCGGGATGAGGATGTGGTCGATCTTATCCTCCGGGAGCATGGCGCAGGGGCAGGTGATGATGTGGTGGCCGCGGGCCAGCGCTTCGGCGCGGATCAGCTCCAGCAGCAGGCGGGAAACGGCCCCGTAGTCGTCGCGGAACACCACGAACTTGTCGGCCAGTGCCTGGGCGGTGCCCTGGTAGAACACTTCGCCCTTCGGCGTGATGGCCGAAAGCAGCCGCAGTTCTTCGCTGCCAAAGGTCTCGGTGCGGGGCAGCACCCGGGCACACAGGCGCTTGACGTAGCGGCGCACTTTTTCAAAGTTTGCACTGCAGGCTTCGGCCCGGCGGCTGTCCAGCAGCAAACTCCCGGCCGAAGCGATATACCGCGCCGCCCGGCTGCGCAGCATGGCGTTGCGGGCGAACAGGGCCCTCACATCGTCGGCGTGGGGGTGCAGTGCCTCGGCGTCGATGGTGTGGTACAAGCTCACCACCACCTCGTCCGCGCCGGGGGCATCCGGCTCCATCACATGGGGCGCAGTGGCGTCCACGATGGCCTTGTGCCGCGCGGGCAGGATGACGCCGTCCAGGCTGTCCGGGTCGCTGGCGCAGTGGACGCGCTCCACGGTCTCGCCCTGCTGTTCGGCGGTGCGGGCCAGCCGCTTCATCAGGGTGGATTTGCCGCAGCCGGGGCCGCTTTTGATCAGGTACATCTGCATCCCGGGTTCACGGCGCAGCGGCTCAAAATAGCCCTTGAACCCGGCGGGCGTGGTCGCGCCCAGGAAAAAATCCACGGAAACAGGTCTTGCGTTTTCCATAGTGTCACACCTCTCTTTTGCTTTAGAGTATGCAAAAGAGAGGTGTTTGGTTCCGTATTTCAATCGCCCTGGTAGGTGTGCTCGCACACAGTACCGATTGTGTCCCGCAGGGCGGCAAAGTCTGAAAAGGCGGCGGGCTTGTTCTGCGGCTGGCGCAGCAGGGCGGCCGGATGGAAGGTGCCCATGAACAGGATGCCGCCTTTCTCAAAGAACTGCCCGTGCTCCCGGGTGACGGAAAAATCCGGTTTGATCATCCGCTGGGCGGCGATGCGGCCCAGGCACACGACGATTTTCGGCTTCAGCAGGCGGAACTGCTCCCGCAGCCAGGGCATACAGGCTTCGCTTTCTTCGGGCCGGGGGTCGCGGTTCTGGGGCGGGCGGCACTTGACGATGTTGGCAATGTAGCAGTTCTGGCTGCGGTCCAGATCAATGGCGAACAGGTACTTGTCCAGCAGCTGGCCGCTGCGGCCCACGAAAGGCAGGCCCTGCTCGTCCTCGCTCTGGCCCGGGCCCTCGCCCACAAAGAGGACCTCGGCGTTCTGCGCGCCCTGCCCAAACACCACATTCGTGCGGGTTTGGCACAGCTCACACTTCGTGCAGGCAAGGCATTCTGTTTTTAATGTATCCCAATCCATGGCGGTCGATCTCCCTCAGAAACAGTATGATATTTTATTCACAAATGAAAGCGCTTTTTCTCTTAAAATAATAGCACAAAAAGCCAATTTTGTCTTGAACTTTTTGCCGTCTGTGCTAGAATAAAAGAGAAAGGCATCCTTGTGTCCAACACGCGCGGGGTGCGAATTTTGGAAAGTAAATTCGGAGGTAATCACAATGGCTGATATGTTTGCGCCGCTGGTAGCACAGCTGAAGGCAAATCCCAAGACGATCGTTTTCACCGAGGGCAATGATCCCCGCATCCTGGAGGCTGCTGCAAAGCTGCTGGCTGAGGGCGTGCTGAAGGTCGTCATGGTGGGCAACGAGGCTGAGTGCAAGGCTGCTGCTGCCGCCGGTAACTTTGATATTTCCGCTGCCGAGATCATCGACCCCGAGAACTACGCCGGCTTCGATGAGATGGTCAACACCATGGTGGAGCTGCGCAAGGGCAAGCAGACCGCTGAGGAGTGCACCGCTCTGCTGAAGAAGTCCAACTACTTCGGCACCATGCTGGTGAAGATGGGCAAGGCCGACTGCCTGCTGGGCGGCGCTACCTACTCCACCGCCGACACCATCCGTCCCGCTC
>ERZ773107.2164-NODE-2164-length-15397-cov-3.649263_pt1 | contig 15397 bp, 15 predicted proteins | sample MGYA00580571_ERZ773107 | MGnify/ENA primary metagenome ERZ773107 (study PRJEB29015, sample SAMEA2737843) | human gut metagenome | biome: human gut; feature: human-associated habitat; material: faeces | place: China | collected 2012 ... | reverse complement strand
TACTGGACGATATGATACTGCAGCACCGTCCCGCCATCGTCAGTTGCAACACCTGCCTGCAAAAGCTCCACATCTTCTGTCGAAAGCCCCAGCAGGTCTTTTGCCCCTGCTGTTGGAAATTCCTCCTGTGGACGCAGATTCCGCTCCATATAACGGAAAATATGTTCTTCCGTCCGATGATAGGATGGATCGCCGGTCTGATACGCCGTATCGATAAAAAACAGGTCATACTGATCCAACATTTCCCGATGATATTCCGCCAGCGCAGAATCCAACGCCATATCCGCACAGCACTCTATGTACATTCGAATCGTGGAGATTCTGACCGCCGTCAGGACGGCCAGAATCAGCGAAAGCAAAATGCCCATAACAAGCGCAAGATACACCGTCATATAGCCAGACGTACTCTGCTTTCTCTCGCCCCAGGACTTATCTGCACAGGATACAGCACGATGCACGCCTGCGCACCATCCTGCCTTCTGCCTCATATCTTCCCTGCCTGGGACGTGATTTTGCCGAAAATATTCGTCACGAGCTCGGTAATTCTGTCTTTGAAAATCAGCACAAGTCCAGTTGCGACTAAAACGTTTTTCCGCAATTAAATTGTACACACCCTATAACCATGCGCCTTACAACCACAAAATACATATATTTCATGTATCTTTGTACATACTGTTACATTTGCAGTCCTTTAATAAAGGAAAGATCTCTTTTGTTTAATGCCTGTCTCATTTTTTCATTTTCTTCCTTTAACTCCTCATTTTCTTTCATCAGTCTCTGGTTTCTTGCAACCAGCAGATCCATCTGCTTTTCCATTGCTTTTTCAAACACGACTTTCTGCGGTTGGATCACGCCTTTTTGTCCCTGCAGATCCTTTGCTTTTAATAATGCTTTCCGAACCCTCTCATTACTATAAAAAAATCCTCTGGACAATCCGGTATTGCGCACCAGCGCTACAACGGATACGATCTCATTATTTCCTAACATCCGGTTAATTTCATTTACTGCAATCGCAACTTTTTCCCGGCTTTCTTTCTCATTTGCTTCCAGCATCTTATCATAACGGTTCATTCCCAATCCTCCGTAATCTGCGACAAAATTTCATCCATCAGCCCCCTGACTGTTTCCGTTTCTCTGGCAAGCGCCTCATCCCCTAATTTTCTGTAATACACTACAGACTGGGTATCTTTATGACCAAGCAGCCTTGCAATCGTTTCATCATCCACATGCAACTCTGTCAGACGCTTTCCATAACTTCGGCGGAAAATATGTGTCCCGACCCCAAACAGTCTTCCATGATCGTCTTTCAGCTGTTTTTCCAAAATCATCTTCGTCAGATGATATTGTATGGTTCCATAACTCATCGGTTGATCCGGATTTTTACGGGAAACAAACAGATAGCCTGTGTTTCCAAAACATTCCTGTGTATACGCACCAGCTTTTTGAATTAAGCGGATCACATCTTTACTGGCAGGTTTATAACAGCGCCTCCTTGTCTTTACCTGATAAACCTCTACCATCCACTGCCCTTCTTTTTTGACTAGGCAATCTTTTCGTAACGTCAATGTCTCTGAAATACGGTTCCCTAAAAGCTGATGTAACATCAATGCCCTTGCTACTTGCGCATCCATCCGGACAATTGCCCGGTTTAACCGCAACAATTCTGCGTCCGAATACACCCGATATCCCCGCTGATCCCTTCCACTCGGAATATCCCCGGGAAAAAACAGATTGCACAGCTTCGGACATTCTGTAATCCGTCCGACTGTATCCAAAAGACTTTTTAAACTTTCCAATTCCGAGCGGAATGATTTTACCCCATCCACTTCGGTATTCAGATAGATCAAGTATGCTTCCAGTGCTTCCCGTGTCAGTTCCTGAAACGACTGCCACTCCCGGTTGTAAGAATACAAAAATACCGAAAACCGTTTTGCTGCCAATATCTGTTGCTGAATCGTCCGTACCGCCAGATACGGCAGTGTCATTCCAACTGCCTGCTTTACCTCCTCTCTCATGGTTTCCTGTCCAATTCCAACAAAAGACAGGGATTTTTCAGAAACAACGGGATTGGTACTTCGAACAGTTCTTCCTTCCAATGACCAAATATCTTCCATTCCTATTCCGTTTTGCTTTTGAACAAATCCATAAATTTTCTTCAGATACCGAATTGCCTCTGCCGTCTCTGTTTTTTCCCTTTTTCGATCCGGACTGTTTTTTTTAACCGCCAAACGATATCCATTTTTGAGCAACCATTTCCGCAGGCTGTGTTCCAGTTCCTCCTGCCGCTTCTCCAGTAAACTCTCCATCTCTGTACAACATTCCTTTAAGAATCGACACACTAAATGGTACGCCCAAAACTCTGTACGAATGCTTCCCAGTTTCAGTATCTGTCCGCGGTAAAAAAGGAATTCCCTAAATTCCTTTTTCAGCCCTTCTGTCGGTAACAGATCCAGATCAAAATTTCTCTTCTCCGTCATTCTCGACCGCTTTCTCTCGTCCTGATCTGCTTTCTGGTAACATTCCAACTCCTTTATCCAAACCTTTTGTTCCATACCGCTCCTTTCCGAACAGATCTTTTGTCTGCTCAAAATACTGCTCGCTTGCATCATCTATTTTTCTCGGGACAAAATCAATGTATGCCTGCGTCATATTTTCTGACCGATGTCCCAGATAGTCCCGTACCGCCTGCAGGGATGCCCCCTGCTCATACATTTTTGTTCCAACAGTATGCCGATAATCATGGGAACGAAACGGTGTCTGGATTCCATTTGCCAAACACAGCTTTTTCATTTGTTTTGAAAATGTCCCAGTCCGGTACGCGCCGCCATTTTTATTTTGAAATACAAAGTCATCTGCCCCAATCTGGTGCTTTTGGATATACCGTGTCATCAGTTGATATAATTTCATCGGAATCGGAACTGTTTTATATGTCTTCATCTTATACTGATAAACCCGAAGCCAGGCATTTCCCCCAAAAACAGAATAGGCATCGCCCTTTAAACAACAAACTTCATTACTCCGAAGCCCAACACCCCATAGATGCAGGTACATCAGGCGGAGATGCTCCGGAAAATTCCGTAATGCTGCAAGCATTTCCTGTTGTGTTTGATCTGATACAAACCGGTCATGATGTACCGAAAAAATTTTTTTCTGATAAACAAACAAATCCAGAGGAAGTATTGGAATTTTCCCTTTCATCAACAGAAACTGATAAAACTCTGCAATTTCCGAAAGTGCGCGATTAAAAGTAGCATCCTGATTTCCCTTATTTTCCAGATATTGTATCGTAAAAAGCAGTTCTGTTTCTGTCATCTGAACAGCACTTTTCTTACACCGGTCACAGCATTTCAAAAAATCATACAGAAAACAGTATTTTCCCAAGATCGTTTTCACGGATCGATTACTGATTCCAAACCAGTATTTTAAATACTCCTGCAACAGCTTCCGATTTTCCTCCTGCAGTTGATAAAACCGTAATGCCTCTGTAGAATCCGAAGGATTTTTCCGTTCCCCCTTTAAGTGGAACCGCTCCAGATACCAAACACCCGCCTCCCAATTCGTTTTTTCTGCATGGAGAAATAAATATTTTTGCGTATTATCCAATATCTGGAAATACGTCGAAAGCTTTGTTCCAACCTTGCCTTTCATGCTGGTATAAAATCCGGTTCTTTGCATTTCGTCCATTTGTTCCAGATCATTTACCTCATTTGTCACACTATACCGATATAATTTCTGCAGCGGAACAAGATACAATTCCCTTCTATTTTTTCGGCTTAACGGTAAAGATAAACTGTACTGCAACATTGCAAAAATTTGACGTTTTACCGTCATGGATGCCTGCAAAGAAAAATCAAACACCAATTCTTCCTTATCCTGTCGATAATAAAATTCTTTTGCAATTTCATAATCCGGATGGTAAAGCAAAAAAATCGGTTTTTCCGCAAATACCAATACCGGCTTTTGAAACGATCGGAATTGTTGCAGTGAATATAGCTTCAATCGATCCAATCCTTTTATATACTCATCTGCTTTTGCAATTTCACTTTGTTTCAAAAAGTCCTGATACTGCATGCGTAGTGCATAATCAATCTCTTTTAAATGTCTGATCCTGTGAAGCACTAAAAAGTGCTGCACTTTGTTATAAATTGCTCTCGGCAATTTTCCAAAAGCATCCATCTCTGCAACCAGCTCCGGGAAACCTTCTTTTAAACAGCACCAAACAAAAGACTCCAAGGCATTCGCATAGTACGGTTTCTGTTTCACAGACAGTGAGAACTGGTGCCGGACATATTCCTGATATACAAGTTCTGTTTCACCCGTAACTTCCCACAAAGAATTTATCCCCTGTTTTTTCAAAAAACCCGTCACCATCTCTCCGGCCTTTCTATGTAAAAAGGGACAGAATGCAAGCTCCTTTTGCAGATCTGCTTCTTCTTTTGTTTCAACAATTTTTAATAAAGCATTATTCATCCTGTCACCTATCATTTTCTATAACAACTCCTCTAATGGATACAAACTGCCGTTTTCTTTATAATAAGCATCTGTAGCTTCTATCAATTCCTCTGTAGCTAAATCCAAATACCTCTGTGTTGCAGAAAGGTCTCTGTGTCCCAACGCCTTCGAAATCAACAACAGATCCCATCCAGCCTTGCGCCTTGCATTTGCGAAGTAGTGTCTTAACATATGCGGACTTACATGGAGTCCAGTCTTTTTTTCCAGATACCGAAATGTTCCATACACCGTACTGACCCGCAAAGGATTTCCAGCATGGTCTCCAGACAGTGTCACAAATAGATAACGCCCTTTTTTTAACAAACTCCGGTATTCTGACAGATAACACAGCAATACAGAAAACGTTTCATTACTCATTTTCGCTCTGCGATTTTCTGCATTTTTAGCACGCACGAGATTTTCATTGTCTTCCCGAAACACTACGCGAATTGTCTGATTATCATAATCAATATCTTCCAGATACCGAACCCCCAATAATTCCCCAATTCGAAATCCCGTTTCAGCCAACAGCAAAAGCATCAGCTTATCCCTTAAATTCGTGCAGTTTTGTAAAAGTGCAACAATTTCATTTGCATCTGCAGTTTTTCCATAAGATGGATCTTCCGGTAAAAAACCCCGGAAATGCTTTCCGGATCTCGTCATCTTTACTCCGACCGCATTATAAACAGAAATAGATCTCATAATCAGAACCTTTAACTCCGGCAGTTCCCCCTGCAGGTTTTGATACTCATACCACCCAAACACCGCTTTTAAATATTCATTACAGGTCGCATTTCCCGTCTGATGCTTTCGCTTTGTACGAATATGGTTTCCAGCTCGCAGCCAGCTTAAAAAATTCGTAAAATGCACATGCTGTTTATCATATTTAAATTGCACAACCGCTTCTATTGTTACTCCCGTTTCATCACAGTAAGCCAAATAATAAGAGATTGCGTAAGCCATTCTTTTTACGGAATACGGAGAACACCGGGTTCGAATTTTATAAACAAGGTACTGGGTCGGTACTTCCATAAGTTCCAGTTTTGGATTTCGAACACAATAATATTGTTTTTTCCCATCCCAGATCCTGGCTACAGTGTAATCATTCATTCTGCCATCATGCTCCTTTTTTGAACTTGATGGCATTGTAAAGCAATCCTCCATTTCTGTACAGTTTGTCGATTCTGCAAAAAATTCTATTCTATTTCACCTCCCCTCTTTGCACAACTTATCAAGGTGCCTCCACGCTATCCGGAATCCAAATCCCAAGACTAATTTTTAGTGCCTCTTCGATTTCTTCCATCTGCTGTTTGCTTACTTTCCCCAGATATGCACATATCCGGCACTTATCAATTGTTTTTATCTGTTCCAGCAATACAATAGATGGCTCCTTCATCCCCTTTGCTTCCGCAAGTCGATAATGTACTGGAAGGTTTGTCTTTTTCATCATGCTCGTAAGCGGTGCAACAATCAGTGTCGGGCAATAATAATTGCCATCATTATTTTGCAGCACGACCACTGGTCTGGTTCCCCCCTGTTCGCTACCCTGGAACGGATTCAGGTTCGCCAGATACAAATCCCCTCTCCGATAAATCCAATCTCGTCTCATTTTATCTCCTTATCCACAAAAGTTTATGATTTCTCTTTCGGCATCCACATTTATCATCCACTGCCCGTGAATTTCAAAAATCGTACGCTCATTTTGATCACACACTACAATACAATCCTGATACTCTCTCTGGAGCTGAATATAGGCTACCACATCTTCCCAGCTATGCACCCATACACCACCAGCCAGCAACCGTTCTCCCAACAGGCAGTAGCATAAATATCTTGTAAATGGTTCTCTGATATGATTCCCGGGGGAAATCTCTGCCAACACTTTTCGCTCCGACCATAAAAGCCGTCCCGGCTGCAAGATACCAAGAACCTCTTTTCGATCCATAATTTCCTTTTGCCCAGTCAGTAAACTAATCCCCACAATTGCCCCTGACTGATGCAGCAAGTCTGCCCCAGAGCCTCCCAAACAATAGAAAAGCTGCCCTGACTTTTCTATCAGCGCAGCCTTTCCAGCTCCAGACAGTACAATTACTCTTTTACGGATTGTATAGGGTTTTCCCGCAAAATCCATGCAATCCGCTTCTGTATACCGTCTCATTCTTCTAAATTTTCCTCCGTTTCCTGTTCTATAACGGTTTCTTCCATCCCCTTTTCCATACCTTCTGAGCTTTCTGTCTCTTTTGTGACTCCTTCGCTTTCCGTTTCCTTCACTTGATCAGAATCCTCAATCAATTCCGTTTCCGCATTATCATCTTCGGCCTCCGTTTCTGATTCTACATCCATACGAACCGGCAGTTCACTTTTCTCTGTCCTGCGAATCAGGCTTTTATCAAGCTGAGGTTCCAGCGTCAGCGCCGTGGTATCCATTTCGGCTGCATTGTTATATACGATCCTTGCACCAACAATCTGTCCATCTGCCAGGCCACAGCCAAGCTCATAGTAAATGGGGGAATCCGTTGATGTCGGCAGCGTACAAATCAAATCACCTCTTTTATTTAAGGGATAATCTCCACAATCGTAAATATACCCCCAGTATGGCTCTCCGCCTGCCCAGTCCACCCAGACCGGATGTCCTTTACAGTGCTCGTTGTGCTCATGCGTCATCTGGTAGCAAGAATCCGTATGCGTATGATACACCGGCTTTGTGTAACATCCACCCTGTGTATCCTGATGTGCGACCTCCCCAACACGATTTCCCGCTGCATCCGTATGATAATGGTAATCATATTCGATTTCTCCGGGCACCTGATCCACACCGATCACCATTTTCTGCGGTACATTTAAAATCGCTTCCCTGATCTCTGCGAATGTGGCATCCTCAGACACAGATACTCCTTTTGTGAGTAATGCGGATGCCAGACCTTTCTTACCATTACTCACACGCGTAAAAACCGCATCAAGCTTTTCGTTCAGCGCATTTTTCAGCTGCTCCAGATATTCCTGTACATTGGACTGATTGCCGGTAATAGCATTAGCAAGTCTTTCCTGCTCTGCCATCACATTTGTATTGTGCTGGGCAATCGCATCTTTAATCGCTTGCTGTCCCTCTTTATTTGCTGCGTCATGCGTGGTCAGACTGTCCAGAATTACCTGCTGGTTTTTCTTTACGTCGTTTCCCAGATTACCAATCGCATCTCCGATCTGATCCTGACTGGCACCCTGACTTTCCTGCAGCTGCTTAAAATAGTTGTCCAGCGCAGTATTCAGATTTCCAAAAGATACGGTAATCTGATTCAGGTTCGCATCAATCGAACTGCCTAAACCAGACTTCATTTCTTCCAGTTTCTGTATTGTCTCCGCATGATCTGTCTTATTGTCCTTTGACAGCTGCAGAATCAGGTTTTCCAAATCTTCATAGCCCTCATTGAGCTGAGAAGAAATGTCTGCCACAGCCCGCTGTACTGCATCCAGAGTTTCCTGATACTGGATGTCCTGTTTTTTATCCATAGCGGTCAGAATCTCTGTAATTTCGCCCTGCGTTTTTGAGATCTGTTCATGCAGGTTGTCCATCTGATTTTTCAAATCCGCAACGGAAAGATCCAGATTTTCGTTCAACTCTGCAAAATTCTGTTTTGTCAAAGCCTCTAAGCCCGAAAACTGATTTACAATCTGCGTCAGGTTCTGGTCTGCCTGATCCTTCAGTCCGCTTTTCAGCTCAGATAAAATATTTTTCAACTCTGCCTGGTTCGCATTTGCAATAGACTTATTTTCCTTCTGGTTTGCCGCCATCGTATCTTTTAATTCCGATTCCATTGCCGCAAGATCCTTGGCTACGTTCCCTTCCAGCGTTTCCATCTGCTTCTGCGTTTTTTCAATTTCAGTTTTTACTGCTTCCAGACTCTTTGTTACCTCTTCCTGGCGCAGCTGGTTTTTGCTTTCCAGCGCATTTACGCTTTCCGTCAGTTTCTGCTCTGTGTAAATGATCTGGTTTTTTGTTTCTGTAATACCATTCTGAATTTCCTTCACTTCAGAACGCAATGTTTCCTGATCCTTACCATACTGCCCATAATACGTGTCCAACTTCGTCTGCTGATCTGTCAGGAAAGAATTGACCTTTTCAAATGAACTTTTCACTTCTGTCAGGCGGTTGGTCAGCTCCCTGCTCAGACGGTCTGTTTTTTCGTTCAGCTGCGTGACAGAGTTCTCCATTTCCTTTGTCGATCCGGAAATCTGTTCCAGTGTACTCTGGTTTGTGGTAATCTGTGTATCTAACTGCGTCAGATACTCTGTCATCGAATAGAGATTTTCCTGCAGCTGCTTTGTTACAGTATCCCCCAGCTGCTTTACCGTGTTGTTGGTTTTCTCCACATCAGAGTAAACAGAGTTAAAGTTGTTCGTGTAAAGCTCTACCATCTTTTCCGCGATTGTATGAATCGTTTCTGTGGACAGTCCAAGATCCAGATCTGCCAGAACCTGTTCCAGCCGAGAAATCACGGCATTTTTATCATAGCCTGCGCAGCCATCCCCGATCAGCTTATTCAGTTCTTCAATTGCGGTGCTGATCACTTTTTCCTGGTCTGCTTTACTTAAGCTGTCCAACGCATCAAATGCGTTTCCTTTTTCGTCCAGATACTGTTCAAATACTTCCTCCATACTCGGAGCTGAAGTAGTTTTGCTTCCACATCCTTTTACCAGCCCAGCAGTTACCAGACAAACCGCTAAAACTCCCATACCGGTCAGCAGCACAACTCTTTTCTTTAATCCGGTAACGTTCTTCTCCGAACCCTGCAACTCTTCCTGTTTCTTTCGACTCTTTAATTTCATTTCTTTCATCCTCTTATTTTCTATCTGCTTCTTCGTTGTACCCCACGTCTTTCAGTAGGACTTCTGCATTTCTTTCCCATACAAAACCTCCTCATAAGTAACAGGCTACAGTCACTTACTGCAGCCCCATTTATATGATCCTCATCTATTTGTCCTCGACACCCGTCAGAGTCGGAATCCATCAGACGGCAATCGGCGAAACTGCTCCATAGGTTTTCCCTCCCCGTCTTCTTTGTGACCGGGCTGCGAATTACAGAAGTATCATGATTCCCATACACCGTCATCGCCTTATTGATAGCCAATCAATATTTCTGACCAATTTTATCGCTCCCCTACTGACAGGATCCTGGCGCATCGTCTTCGTTGCTCTTGCGTATGGTAATGTATCTGATGGTTGGGTATTCAATTTTCTTATTTTCTTAAAATTCAATGATTGATTGAATTGATATCAGTGTACTGGACTAGACACGATTTTCCGTGAATCTGATTGGCTTACTTGTAAGCCGATTAGGCGCATTGTTAGGTAAAAGGAGATAAAAGGAAGTTAATAGAAAGGTTTGAAATATCAGAAATTAATTGTCATAATACAAATAAGATAATTAGAGATATTATGAAATTGAAATTCATCAAGAGCGGAAATTACTACATTCCCGACATTAAGTTGAAAGAGCCGAATATCCGTCTTGTAAAGTGGGGGCTGATGCGAAAGTCGTATCTGCGAATAGCACAGCCGTTTCTCTTTTCGGAGATGGTACTGAGCGAAACGCTATATCCCCATTGTGCGGAATTTGAAGCCGCCGCCAAGAGCCGTATGAACACCATCCTTCCCCAGCTGATGAAACACTACGGCGTGACCGAACGGCTCAAAGCCGCAAATCAGCTTGAATGGGTTCGCCATATGAACGCTTGTGTGGCACAGGCAGAGGAAGTCATTAAGGACGAGTTGATTTACAACTAAGCAAGGAGGAAACCATGGGACTCTAAAGCTAATCATTAAGCTGGTGGTGCTGCCGCTGATTGTGGCAGTCACCTTGATACAATGGGTCGGTATCTTCTTCACGCAGTTTTCGACCGTTATCTTCAATCTGCTTGCCGGGCTGATGTTCCTGATAACGATTGCCGGATGGCTGTTCGGCATCAGCGCAGGAGCAGAAACGCTCCAACTGCTGGCAGTTGCCTTTGTGGTCTTTATCATCCCTCACATCGCGGAATGGCTGATTATCAGAATCGCCGTTATTAACTACGGACTGAGTGATTTTATCAAGTCCTGACCCAACAATTTTATATCGTCAGCAAAGCGACAGGTATTTCCTTGTAAAGTCCCTGCCGCTTTTATTTTATCAAATCAAAGGAAAACAAAACTATGACTATGAACCAGAAGAAAGCGCTATACGCCTTTGGCAGCCCTGACCGTGAAGCAACGGTCAACCGTTTCTGTACGCTGGCAGAGCTTGCCCCCGATCCTGCTGTCAAGCGATTCTTTCTTGCAATCGCAAGGGAAATAAATGCCCAGACCGCCGACCGTTGGTATCGCTGTATGTTCTTCAATCTCCGCTTAGAGATGGAAGCATATCTGCGCTATAAAAAGGCTTTTGAACGCATCGTGAGCGGCTGTCCGGCGGAGAATTGCGGGGACGGCATGGAGTACAACGAGAAATGGGAGGATGAAGAATATGGCACTGACGAAGTATGAAAAAGAGACCATTATCCTGTTCAACGAGGGCGAGGACACCGCCCACATCCAGACCTACAATGCCGAGCTGCGGAAGCGGCTGGCAGCGTTCAGTAAGAAGCACCCTGACCTTTGCCGTTTGGAAAAATCCTTCGCCCAGGGCGGCGTGATCTATGCGCTGGACAAGTCCAGACTGTCTATCCGACTTCAAGCACCGTACAGTGAGGAACGCAGACGGAAAGCAAGTCAGTACGCCCGGCAAAATGGTTTCAGCGGTAAGGCGAAGTAATGTAGCGATAAGGGGCGATTTACGGTCAGAATGTCGGGTCTGCACCCGATGTTCTGACCGTTACATAAAGCAACAGTATAGGAACATTACTACTGCCTTTTTCCTAAAGATACATTCCAGAGTTAACGAGTAATTGAAAAATTCACATTTTCGTGATATACTATGGGGCAGTAAAATGTCGAAGCGAGGAGGACAATATGGCTGTCACATATAAAAAGCTGTTTCATCTGTTAATAGAGCGAGGTATTGCAACATCTGAGCTTACAGAAAGAGCTGGCTTTAGTGCAAATATATTGACCCGCCTACGACCAGATCAATATGTTTCTTTAGAAAGTATAGAAAAAATTTGTGCAACTTTGGGATGTAAAGTTGATGACATCCTCGAATTTAATCAGCAATGCAAGCAGGAAAGGTAAATAAAATGCGTATGAGTGTCGAAGGACAAATGATGCTAACACTTGAGAATTATATACCAGTTGAGACAGCGACCGAGGAAACTGATAAGACATTTTCAGAAGTAGTCTTTGATTTCGATTCTCTGTTTGAAGGTCAATTAGCAGAAGAAAACATGAAAAGCAACAACTCAATGGCTATTCTTGGAGATAGTCTTTCTGTGTTAAAAAAAATGAAAGACAAGTCTGTTCAGCTTATTTTTGCCGATGCCCCTTACAACATAGGTAAGGATTTTGGTAACAACAGCGACAAATGGGAAAGCGTATACGCCTACATAGATTGGTGCAAATCTTGGATAGATGAATGTATGCGTGTCCTTTCTGATAATGGAACAATGTATTTTATGACAGCTACACAGCATATGCCGTATTTGGATGTTTTTGTATCAGAAAAATACAATGTTTTATGTCGAATTATTTGGGCATATGATAGTTCTGGAGTTCAGTCGAAAAAAATATATGGTTCACTTTATGAACCTATTTTGATGATCAATAAGAGCAAAAAAGCGATATACACCTTTAATTACAACGATATTTTAGTCGAAGCGAAAACTGGTGCTAAAAGAAAACTGATTGATTATAGGAAAAATCCACCCCAGCCGTATAGCACAGAAAAAGTACCTGGTAATGTTTGGGATTTCAGCCGTGTAAGGTTTAAGATGGATGAGTATGAAAACCATCCCACGCAGAAACCAGAAGCCCTGCTTGAACGAATTGTTAAAGCGTCGTCAAATCCGGGGGATGTTATTCTTGATCCATTTTCTGGTTCGTTTACCACTTCTGCTGTTGCGGTTCGCTTAGGTCGAGTTGGTATCGGAATTGATATGAATGAAGAGTATTATGAAATGGGATTACGGCGTACAGGAATTGCTTTTGAGAGAAAAGGAAAGAGCCTTGAAAAAGTGAAAGCTCGAAAAACAAATGCAAAGTCCAAGTATGTAAGAGGTGAGTAATATGAAAATTACAGAAGCGTTTGTTTCAAATATTTTAAGAGCCGAATATCCTCAGGATTATCAACAGGTTTATGATAAAAGCCCTCTGCTTCAATATCTGGATAAGAAAATGAAGGCTGTACATGGAAATAGCAAAACAAGGCGAAGTTTGGCAAATATTTATGCTATCTATTCTATCTTGTATTTCTACCGAGACGATTTCTTTGAAAAGAAAGAAGCGTATCTTAAATTTGACGGATACGATTATATGCGGTTGTTCAACTTTTATCGCAGTCTTTATGGTGGAAGCAAACTCCAGAACCACGCTTTGAATTCTCGTGTAAACGGAGAGTTTCGTAACAAAATCAAAGATGTTGTCAACGATTTAATCATCATCAATAATGGCAAATACCTTATTCACATTGACTATATCTATGTTGCGGGACATGATATTAGTAAGGTGTCATGCAAGATAATTGAGAGATACATTGATTTACTTATCGCAAAAGATCATGCGCTAATTAGCATTTTGGAAGAATTGAGGAAGCTGAATGATTATTCGCAGAAGAAAGAAAAAATTAAAGCTCTACTTTCTGAAGATGCTGAAGCCCGTATCTTCGAAATTATCAGTTATGCCATACTGAAAAATCATTACAAAAACATCACGGTTTTCTTTGGCTACACAAGAGATACGATAGATGAGGTTGCACTGGAATTGTACAAAACCGGACGAACAAATGCTAACGACGGTGGTATAGATTTTGTTATGCGACCTGTGGGAAGATTCTTCCAAGTTACCGAAGTTAATAACTACGACAAATATCTTTTGGATATTGACAAAGTTATGCATTTCCCAATTAGTTTTGTCATCAAAACAAGACTCAGTAAGGAAAGAGTTTTAACTGATATGGAACAATATATTGCTCATCGGTCAAGTGGTATGGCGGTATTGGAGGAACGGTACCATAAGGCAATCGAAGAAATCATTACCATAAACGAACTACAAGCATGGACAGAAGAATTGAGCGATTCTGATGTTGATGGGATTATTAGGGACATTGATATATACTACAAACTCGAAATGAACCTTGAGGCTGAAGATGAGGAAATCATATAAGGGGGGTCATTAATGCAAAAGGGAAACCCTTTATCTGCGGATATACTGACAAATTTGTTTCGCACAAGTCCAAAAGATCCTTTACGGATAATTAATCGTGAAGGCTCGACCATTGAATTTAAGGAATCATATAGCCATGCTGGCATGGCACAATATTTTAAAACTATTGCAGCGTTTGCCAATAATTCAGGTGGCTATATCATTTTTGGTGTTGGAGACAAGCCACGGCGTTTATTGGGCTTGAAAGAAAAAAATCTATCTCAGTTTGAAGAATTAAAGGTTGAAGAATTTACCAAGAATTTATTAGAATACTTTTCTCCCGAAATTCGATGGGAACATTGCACTTTTGAATATAAGAGTATGAGCTTTGGCGTGATTTATACTGAACCTCTTTTGAATAAACCTTGTATCTGCAAAAAATCATATGATGCGCCAAATCCAAAGTATACACTAAAAGAAGGTGACATATTTTATCGTTATGGCGGTCGATCAGAACGAATAAGATATGAAGAACTGTTTGCCATTATTGATCATGCAAGAAAAGTAGAAGAACAGCTATGGCTCAACTTTACACAAAGAGCTGCTAAAGTTGGTATTGAAAATGCGTGCCTATTGGATTTGGGAACAGGAAAGATTACTGGAAATGGTGGTTCCATAGTTATAGATGAAAACCTTTTATCAAAGATAGCCTTTATCAAAGAGGGCGAATTTGTTGAGACCAAAGGCAAGCCAGCAATTCGTCTTATTGGCGATATTGAGAATGTAAGCACAGGGAAAATAGTTGTTAGAGAAACCACACGGAAAGTGGTCAAAGCAATTGAGCCCAATGACTTAATTAAAGCATTCCTTAAAGGCATAAATGTAGAAGATCCTTTGGAATACATTAGAGCCGTTTGTTCTGCAACAACAGGAAATTATCCAATTTATTTTTTACTCCAACAAGCAAATGCTTCTATAAACGATGCGATTAAAACGGTAGAAGATACTACTGCTCGTGGGGCAGCAAAGAAAAGTCTTCAAAAAAGATTGGATGGAAAGAGAATTGTCCCAGCATCCGCTTCTGTATCTAAAAGCTCTGCTTCTATAAAAAAGTCGTTATATCGAGAGGCATGGCGAAGCGAAAAAGTTGTTCTTAAGCAGGATGAACTTACATATTGCATTACTGCTCTACTATCACTATCTGAAGAAGATATTAAAAAACACGAACAGTATATCAAAAGTATGTTGCTTGAAATATTTGAAAAGTATTACGAGACAGCATCATCGATTCTTGCATCCAACATCAGAAAAGCGATCTGTAGAGTAGATGAAGTCCTTTTTCTTAATGAATAATGACCAAGCCAAAGGCGATCAACCGTAAAAAGTTGGTCGCTTTTGTTTTGTCCATTATCAGAAAGGAGAAGTTGCCCATGAGCGAAGAATTGGAAACGCTGAGGCACAAACGTTTGATACCCTTAATAAGAAATAAAGCCTAAAGTGCGTAAGTTTTGGGAGCATCCCCAAAATGGACTGGTCACCGTCAGGACTGGGGACAGATTCATTCCCAGCTGGAAAGAGTCTGTGATACTTTTTCTGTAAAATAATCTAGGCAAGGTCCTTCTATGATAAAATAATTATCAT
>ERZ773107.2149-NODE-2149-length-15461-cov-3.221732_pt1 | contig 15461 bp, 11 predicted proteins | sample MGYA00580571_ERZ773107 | MGnify/ENA primary metagenome ERZ773107 (study PRJEB29015, sample SAMEA2737843) | human gut metagenome | biome: human gut; feature: human-associated habitat; material: faeces | place: China | collected 2012 ... | reverse complement strand
TGCCCCACGTTCCAAATCTGATTTACGTTTTCTACGAGTTTCGCTTCTAAGTATTAAAGTGTCTTTTTAACTGACGAAACGTGAATGTACAATACCATATAGCTAATAATAAAGAGTCGTTCCTGTTATCTTCTACGCTTATTATATACTTATTATATTTGTCATGTACTTATTGTATCATTATCAAATTTAGATGATATTGCAGGGACTTTATAAAAAGCCGCACATTCTTCCATTTCATTATCTCATAATACTACCTGTACTATCTCAATACAACCACATTGATAATTTTTTCACCAATGTACTGGTAACAGATTCATTGGTGCGCCACACCACACAGGACGGTTCCTCTTAGGACATGCCCTGCATCCTCCGGTTGTTCCATTTCCGAATAGCGATGGAAAGGATGAACAATCCCACCGCGGTAAGGCTGATGAGGGCGCCTGTGGCAAGACCGGGGGTGGTGTAACGGAGTTCGATTTCGTGGGTGCCTTCTGTCAGGGGGATGCTTAGGAAGGCTTCAGCGAAGATTTCAGGATCCGCTTTTTTGCCATCTACAAGGACGGTCCAGCCATCTTCTTTCGCGATGGAGAAGACGAGGCTGCCCGGAGTCTGTACCTCGATGGTTCCGGTGATTTTGCGGTCGGAGAAGGAGGTTAATTCCATGGTCTGGCGGTTTAATGTGTCGTAGGCCTGCTGCACGGCGTTTAAGTTCAGGCGGTAAGCGTGGATGTCCACTTTCTCGTTGCTGGTGTTGGTGACTTTAATGGTGGTACCTGCCTGGGCGTAACCGAGGTCTAGGATGTAGCCGTGGGACGTCTTGGTAAAGCTTTTGGTTCTTCCGTCGCTGATCTCCTCCTGCAAGGTATCGGAAGTGATAGCAGAATAAGTAGCGAAGATGTAACCATCTTCCTCTAATGTGATCTGTGACACGCCGGCTGCGGACTCGGACGGAATCTCTATGAGCATTTCCTCTGTCGCTCCGAGCAGGGATGCCAGTTCATTCTGGTTCTGGATCCCGGTGCCGTTTTTATAATCCCAGCCGTACCGTACCTCATCGTCCACCATGAATCCCAGCGGGAGGCTGAATTTGTTTTCATATAAATAGGTGCTGCCGGAGGCTGCCACGAGTGTCCGGATTGGGTTTGCTTCCCTGTCGTTGTCTGCGATCACATATTTTAAGGAGAGCATGGAGGAAATTAACGGGGTTGCCCCGTTGATGCAGTAAAAGTTCTTACCGCCCTCCATTCCGAGGTCCTGATAAATGTGGCTGACATTGATGTTCATCAAAGAGGAAAACTGCGTAGCGGAACGGTAGCCGGACAGCGCGGCATCATTTTTCGTTTTCCGCTCAAGCTCTTCTGTCCGGTAGAAAAAGGCTCCTGTACTGCTCTCTAGCTTTTCTTTTTCCTCCGCCGCGTCTAAAACTGCCGCATAGTCGGATAAGTTTTTCACATAAGAGGATCTGGTCACGGTGTCAAGCCCTGTCACGTCGAAATTCACAGTGAGCTCCCCAATCACAAGCGCTGCCGCAATCCATGCCACATATTCCCGCGTCCTCCCTCTGCCCGCAAGATAAATGCAGGCAAGCACCAGATAACCTGTCAGAAGGACCGCAGTAAAGATCACGTTCTCTTTTGTCGTGAGTTCCCCGTCCATTTTCCATGCGACGAGGATGAAAAACGCTGCGTCCACAATCCCTGCCGCTGCCACGGAAAGCCATCGGATCCCATCCGCATGCAGCACAGTCTCAAAGCAGAGCACCAGTAACAGGAAAATATAGAGGAAGCTCTGTCTTCCCGGCAGAGAATCCGGGAAATGAAGTCCGTGCCAAATGAAGTCGAGCATATTATTGGCAAAGCTCACCGCAAAAAGCACCAGAAGAAGCAGTCTCGGAAGCTTCTTTTTCCAACTGATCTGTCGGTTTGTGAGATATAGAATAAGAAGAAATAGCACAAAAACACCACAGTACAGATTCGGCCAGTGGTCTCTTCCGGTATATCCTTCCGTCAGGAAGCAGTGTCTTCCAAGCTCTGCGATCAGATTGAAATACCATTCCACTTTTTTAGGAAAAGAGATTCCCTGTGAACCGCTCTCCCCGAGGACAATCGCCTCTGGAATGAGCAGCACTGCCCCTGTCGCCCCCGCAAGCAGGGAATACCATGCAAAACGAAGCGCATTGACAAGCTTATGCTCCCGCTCTTCCACCCAAAGGATCACGAAATAGAGCACAAGATAGATGCAGATCATCATCGCAATGTAATAATTTGACAAAATGGTAATGGCAAGTGTCCCATAATATAAGGACACTCTCTGCTCCTGCACGAGCTGCTCTAACCCCAGTATAATAAGCGGTGCAAGCACCAGGCAGTCTAACCACATCAGGTTCCAGGAATAGGCTGCCAGAAACGCGGACAGCGCATAAGCCGTGGCAAACAATGCGAGCGCCGGATGATCTGTTTTGAAATGTTTTTTCAGGTAATATCCACAGGTCAGTCCGCACAGCGAGATTTTTAAAATCATAAGAACCGACATGAATTCGATCACATGTGTCCGCGGACAAAGCACTAAAAACCAGTTGAGCGGGCTTGCCAGATAATAGGCATAAAGTGAGACAAAATCTGACCCTAATCCGACCGTCCACGAATACATGAGGCTTCCACCCGTTTTTAACTTGTCAGCAAATTCCGTAAAGAACGGACAATACTGGTGATACATATCCACCTGAAGCAGGCATCTGTCTCCAAACGGATAGACGCCATGGTCGATACAGATGATCACCGTGATGATAAGCGGCAGTAAAAACGATATCAGAAGCGGGATCTGCTCTTTTGGGATGCTGAATTTGTAATTCGTTGTCTTCTTTTTTTTCTTACTCATTTCTATCCTTTTTCCCGGGCAATTGCCTACTCCTTTTCTTTATGGTCAAACAGCTGATAATATTGCAGCTTCTGGTAATCCGACAGTCCCTCTTTCTGCGCTGTGGCATCAGTGTCTTCCCCGTCCGCCGTCACAACACGCATGGCAGAAATAATCGGATACTGCTCCTTAAGCCCGGACAGATAATCCAGGTAAGCATCCGGGGCAACCCCTGCATACCGCAGCACGTCCGCCGCCAGATAATTGGCACTGGTATCTTTTCCCGTCTCTTCCCCGATGTCATAATTCGCCCAGATCACATATGGCACCTGATAACGCAGCTTTAGCTGCTCTGCATCCATATTTTTTACGGAAATCCCGTTCTTTGCGAGAATCGGTGCCGCCACGGTATCATTCGGCTGATGGTCGCCGAAGAATACGACAATTGTCTTCTCATCTACTCCCGAAAAATACTGAATCAGTTTTTCTAAGGATGCATCCGACAGCCGGATTAAGGACAAATACTGGCTGACCGCCGTGCTATTCACCCCCTCCACCTGAATCTCCGGTGTGAAATTGTCATACAGATCCGTGTAACCACCATGATTCTGCATCGTCACATTAAACACGAAAAGCGGTTTTCCCTCTTCTTTCCCCTCGTAGAGCTGGATGATCTTATCCACGCAGCTGTCATCACTTACATACTTACGCACCTGGGATGCTCCCCAGTACTGATCCCGAAAGATGCTCTCCGAAAATCCGAGAAGCGGATATACAGTATCCCTCTGCCAGCCGGACGCATTGTAAGGATGCGTTGCCACTGTCTGATACCCAAGCGATGCCAGATAAGACGGCAGGCTGTCAATCTCCCCCGTGATGTACTGCTGGTACGGGATGCTTCCCTGCGGCAGGAATGCCATGGTGTTCCCCGTCAGGAACTCGAACTCCGTATTGGCGGTATTTCCTCCACACACAGAAACATTCAGATATCCGGTAACAGTATTCGCATTTCCTTGCTGCAAACGATGCAGATACGGCATATAATCTTCGTTCACGGTAAAATCCCCAAGCACAGCCAGATCGGAAAACGACTCATTCATTACAGCAACGATGTTCGGAAGCTCCTCTGTACTCTCCGTCTCCTGTTCCCCATACTGTTCTAAGACTGCCTGCTCCTCGGATGCCTGGTAGCCCGATGGCTTTTCCACTGTCACATAAGCGAGATCCATAGCAAAGGTCACCGCGATCCCATTCACCGTCGTCATGTAAGCCGGTGTGAACAGGAACGGATAAAGCCAGTGTGACGTCTGAAAGCTCTCATCCTGCAATTTCCCGACAAATCCGGTCAGGACGACGCAAAATGCTGCCGCAAGGATCAGTCTCTTCCATATTTTTATTGTCCCGCTCTCTTTTTTCACAAACTGTAACAGTGCAATCCCTGCCAAAAACAGAATCGTCACCACTACCATATGCGTATCCGGCTTAAAATCATAGTTCGATGCCACACTCACCGCCGTTTTCCAGGAAAAGAGATCCCACGGCACGATTGGGTTCGTCCGAAAACGTACTACATACGCATTGGAAAGCCCGAACACCATTGCAATTACAAGCTCTATACGCAACGCCGTACGCACTCTTCCAACCAGAAAATACAGAATCCATGCAATCAGTTCAAACAGAATCACATTGAAAAGCTGCGCCCATGTCCGCACTTCGGAGAGTGGATTATGTGTGTAGCACTCCATCAGATAAAAAGCTGCTGCCGGAACTGATACGAGGCACAGCAACTGTATGATTTTATTTTTCTGTTCTTTGATCCATTCAATTTTCATTTATACTTTCTCCTGTCACGGCACGCCTTTCTTCCATCGATTCCTGTCAGCATCAGAATAAAAAAAGGACATGCCAAAATCGTTTCTTATTTTAGCACATCCTATTTTCTTTTTAAATATATTTTGTTTTACATATTTCCCATATTCTGATTCGATGCAGATCCGCGGCTTAAATTCATATAGAAATGGGCGGTCGCCATCTTCATGTATGGTGTCAGGAACAGGTCACCGATGCCTAATGTCAGCGAAGAAAGGATCGACCATCCGATAAAACTGATTTCCAGACAGAACAGTGACCACTTATTTCCATCCATCATCTGCTTGGATGCATCAATCGCCTCCATGATTCCCATCTCCGGATGCTCGGCAAGAATATAGGGTGCCATTGCATAGCGATAGGTGGCAATCAGTCCCGGAATTAGGAAGAGCAGGGTCCATAAAAATATAAATACATACATGACCACGCGAAGCCCTAACGCTTTTCCAAAATATTTAAAGTAGGCGAACTCATCATTCAAGTCTGCCTGCATTCCAAGTGCAAGCTTGGAAAAATAAGCGCAGATGCCAAGCTCTACCGCACCACCGATCACAAACTTGATCAGTGCAAAGACTACCAGTATCATAGTTGCCATCGTAAGCAGCCCTAAGACTCCCGGTGTAAGATAATCAGAAAGATTCCATGACAGATGCCCCGTTGAAGATTCAACTCCCATAATGCTGATGCTCGGACCATCGTCTAGATCGTAGTTTACTGTGACTGCGGAACCCGTCGAGATTCCACCTAATAACATTCCAAGAAAACAGACCAGAACTGCCATTCCCCAGTTATTTCTCAAGGATGCCCTCGCCCGCTCTCTGTAATCTGCCGCTCTTAACATATCGATTCCTCCTGTGCTCTCATAAGGTAAACGGAACCTGCCCTTATCCTGCGGGATCCGTTTCAAATCATTATAAAGCATTCCAGCCGAATCTGCAACGCTTTCCTTTCAGTTCCCCTATTGTCATTCTGCAAAAAGTGCGGTAACATGGTAAAAAATAGAGAAATAAGTGAGGTTTTATTATGGATGAATTTTTTGACCAGTTTTTTCCAACTGAATTTCTGATCGAATATTTAGAGAACGGACCGGAGGAAAATATGGACCGGTTCCAGAAATATGTGGTATTCCGTTTTCTTTCTGCCGCTGCAAAGGAAGATCCTTCGGTTGTAACAGCTTTAAGGGATCAGTTAGAATGCCCGCTTGATTTGAACCAATTTTCCGTGATCTCAGATTTTTTGAACAAAGATTTTTATTTTTCCCCGTCTTTTTCGGAAGACTCCTTTGACCCTGTACTGCTCTGCTATGCGGTTGCTGTCATCGACGACCGTTCCGGATTCGGGCTTGCCATTTTAAACCGTATTTTTAAGAAGATCTGTCCGGAGCTTTCCGCTGTTGATTTCTCCGATCTCTCGCTCGACCTTGAGGTGCTGCTTGAGACCGAGACACAGTTTTATGCGGCGCTTGCCATCTGCTCCATCCACTACAGTACGCTCTCTGCCCTGCTTCCGAAGTTTGCTGCAGCCTATATGGAAGATCTTCATTTCACCTGTGAAGATTTTATCCTGTACGATTTCATGGATGAATATTTCGAGACGAAGAACTGTCTCGCACAACCGGCTTTCAATGAGATGATCGACACTTTAGTGCTCGCCACCTTACAGTCATTCGACACGGATCTCGAAAACTTCACCTTAGACGGACTGTTCCAGTTGAAGCACCCGGCAAACCGTTTTGCAGGACTTTACTGCAGCGGAGCCATGGATATGAAGAATCTTCCGGTTCCGACAGATGCCGCCATCCTGATGAAGCACCTTCTCTCCTATGCCGCTGCCTACGAACTGCGCAACAACCTCTATGACTATCATCTTGATGAGGACAAGACCATCACGCTGACGAACTGGAAAGAGAACCTTAAGTGGCACTATGTGCAGTATACGAATGTATACAATCTCGCCATCTCTTCTTTTGTGGCTGCCTGCTACGCAAGGAAGCTGCTGCAAAAACAGTTTGAGGGCAATCTGAAAGCTCTGGATACTTTATAAAAATAGCAAGGGCGGAGAAAACACTTCTCCGCCCTTTGTCTTGTTCTGCATCATTTCTTTTTCTCACAGCAACAGCCCTCACTGCCACTGCACCCACAGCATCCCTCACCCTTTTTTCTTCTCCGTCTGCGCCAGCCGCATCCGGTAATAACTATTGCTGCGATCACTACAAGAATCAGGATATCCCATCCGTTCATTCTACATCACCCCTATCAGTATCCCAATCAATCTGACTACAAACGCAGCAATCCATGCAACCACACACTGCCACAATACTACCCCAACTGCCCATTTGGTTCCAAGCTCTCTCTTGATCGAGGCAATCGCTGCCACACACGGCGTATACAGAAGGCTGAATACAAGTAACGAAGCTGCCGCAAGCGGGGAAAGTGCTGTTGTAATCCCACCTCCGAACAGAACTTCCAATGTTGATACCACGCTCTCCTTCGCCATAAACCCGCTGATTAAGGACGTGCAGATTCTCCAGTCCCCGAGCCCTAACGGCGCAAAAAGAGGTACCAACAGTCCTGCAACTGCTGCGAGCATACTGTCCGCAGAATCTGTAACCATATTCATCTTTAAATCAAAGCTTTGCAAGAACCATACTACAATTGTTGCAATCAGAATGACTGAAAACGCTTTCTGCAAGAAATCCTTCGCCTTCTCCCAGAGAAGCTGCGCCACATTCTTCGCCCCAGGCAGACGATAGTTCGGCAGCTCCATCACGAACGGAACCGGCTCTCCCTGGAATAACGTTCCTTTATATAGGAAGGCAATCCCGATTCCGACCGCGATTCCAAGCAGATACAGCCCTGCCATCACCAGTCCGCCCTGCTTTGGAAAGAAGACGCTGACAAAGAAGGCATAGATTGGAAGCTTCGCCGTACAGCTCATATACGGTGTCAGCAGAATCGTCATCTTTCTGTCCCTCTCACTTGTGAGCGTCCTTGTCGCCATAACCGCCGGAACTGTACAGCCGAACCCGATCAGCATCGGCACAATACTTCTTCCGGAAAGCCCGATTTTACGCAGCAGCTTGTCCATCACAAATGCTACCCGGGCAATATAACCGCTGTCCTCCATCAAAGACAGGAAGAAAAACAGGGTCACGATAATCGGCAGGAAACTTAACACACTTCCAACACCGGTAAAGATACCGTCGATCACAAGGCTGTGGATCGCACTGTTGACATTCCCGGCGGTAAGCGCACGGTCTGTCACCTCTGCAAGCGCCTCAATGCCGGTCTCTAACACGCCCTGCATCCATGCCCCGATCACATTGAAGGTCAGGTAGAACACAAGAACCATAATGCCGACAAAGCATGGAATTGCTGTGTATTTTCCTGTCAGGATCCGGTCGATCTTCTCGCTTCGGACACGCTCCCTGCTCTCTTTTGGTTTCACGACCGTTTGCTCGCACAGCCGCTCGATAAAGTCGAACCGCATATCGGCGATCGCAGCACTCCGGTCTAAGCCGCGTTCCGTCTCCATCTGCTGTACGATATGCTCTAACATTTCTTCCTCGTTGGACTCTAACTTTAACTGCTCTAAGATTAGCGGATCTCCCTCGATCGCCTTCGTTGCGGCAAACCGTACCGGAATTCCGGCCTTCTCCGCGTGGTCCTCGATCAGATGGTTGACCGCATGGATACAGCGGTGTACTGCTCCGTTGTGGTCATTTTTATCGCAGAAATCCTGACGGAGCGGCTTTTCCTGATATTTTGCAATATGTATGGCATGTTTGACCAGCTCATCCACACCTTCATTCTTTGCCGCAGAAATCGGAATGACCGGAACGCCAAGCAGCGCTTCCATCCCATTCACATCAATGGAACCCTGATTGCCAGTCACCTCATCCATCATATTCAGCGCCACGACCATCGGAAGATCCATCTCTAACAGCTGCATTGTCAGATACAGATTCCGTTCGATATTCGTTGCATCTAAAATATTGATGATCGCCTTCGGCTTCTCCTCCAACACAAAATTTCTTGAAACAATCTCCTCATTGCTGTATGGGGACATGGAGTAAATCCCCGGCAGGTCTGTCACGGACGTCTGTGGATACCCCTTGATCGAGCCGTCCTTGCGGTCCACTGTAACACCCGGGAAATTGCCGACGTGCTGGTTCGCGCCGGTCAGTTGATTGAATAACGTCGTCTTTCCACAGTTCTGGTTTCCCACTAACGCATAAGTAAGCTTCGTCCCGTCCGGCAGCGGATTCTCATTCTTTCTGGAATGGTACTTTCCCTCCTCGCCAAGTCCCGGATGTGCCGAATCCTTCCGGCTCATCTTTCCCTCGTGACTTCTGCTGCGCTTCTCGATCTCCTCGATCTCGATCTGATCTGCCTCCGCAAGCCGAAGTGTCAGCTCATAGCCATGTATCTGTAACTCCATCGGATCTCCCATCGGTGCTAACTTCACAACTGTCACTTCCGCTCCCGGAATCATTCCCATGTCGAGGAAATGCTGTCTTAATGCGCCTTTTCCCCCGACCGTCTTTATCACTGCACTTTTTCCTGTCTCTAACTCTTTTAATGTCATCTCTTCTGTTCACCCTGCATCCTTTTGTCCATTCGTCTCCCTGTGATGCATTCTTCTTTCTTCTGTCCTTGGAGACATTAAAAGTGTATTCCAACTGAGCCTAATGGTCAATTATTTTCGATAATATTTCTCATTTATTTTTGTGATGCATCCTGATCGTCACCTTTTTCATCATTTTCTGTCTCCCATTTTGTAAAAAAGTTCTTGCTTTTCTATGTGCATCATGCTATACTAATTATCGCTTGATTATTTTGCTCAGGCAGTTTCAATTGGATATGCAGGAATGGCGGAATGGCAGACGCATCAGACTCAAAATCTGACGATGGCAACATCGTGTGGGTTCAAGTCCCATTTCCTGCATTTTAAAAGGTTGTTGCATCATGCAACAACCTTTTTTCTTTCTCTATTCCTTCACCTCATACAAATAACTATTCCCTTTTTTCCCAACACGAGAGACAATCCCCTGATCTGTCAGGATTAAAAGACACGTCTGCGCCAGCCGTACCTGGATCTTCGCATGCTTCGCGAACTCTTTCGCCGTAAACGGCTCTGGCAGGTCATATGGAACAAACTGCATATAATCTTCCCTCCGGTCAATGCATACTTCCCCGACAAATTTAACCGGGATACGGTCATACCGCTCGCTCCCTTTTTTTCTGTCCCTACTCCATCCGTTTAGCAGGCGGTACTCTTCCATATCAAGCAGTGCGAACTTCAGTCGCAGATGCGGGTCAGAAAGATAAGGGCGGATTTTATATAATTCCGGGAACGCCATGTAAGCATTTCCGGTCTTTGGGGATTTCCGCTTCGCAGATGCCTCGCCTGTTTCCTCGTCTATCCAGGACAGCCACTTGATATGTGGAATCGGATACACAATGGTGACCGGATAAAGCGGTAAAAACGTATCCAGTTTCTTTCTCATTTTATCAAACGAACGCGTCTGTATCTCGATGATTTCCTGCCCGGTATAAATATCTGCCACATAGCTTTCAATTGGGATTTCATGCATATTTTGATCCGGCGCATAATAATTCTTTAAAACTGCGTGAACCGTTTTTTCTGACAAAGTGCCGATCCCCTGACGCTGTCTTTTGATCCCTGTGATTTTATTTTTTGTATGCTCAAATAATTCCTCATTGATACACACTTTTTTCTCTCCCTATACGCAAAAAATGCAAAACTTATATTGCATGATCCTAAGATAAGAATATAAGTTTTGCAAATTGTCTGTTTCACGTTCTGATTTTCCGGACTTAGTCCCTTTTCTCTGGATGCTTCATATTCTTTAAGATATCGAAGCAGTCAAACGTTGCAAAATAGTCATCCGGTGTCTCCGCACGGCGGATCAGCTGTGTGGAACCGTCCTCCTTCAGAAGCACTTCTGCCGAACGCAGACGTCCGTTATAGTTGTATCCCATGGAGAAGCCGTGGGCTCCGGTGTCGTGGATCACAAGCAGATCTCCCATATCGATCTTTGGAAGCATGCGGTCTACCGCAAACTTGTCACAGTTCTCACAGAGGGAGCCTGTCACGTCGTATTTATGGTCGCATGGCTCATTTTCTTTGCCCATCACTGTAATATGATGGTAAGCGCCGTAAATCGCCGGTCTCATCAGATTCGCTGCGCACGCATCCACACCGATATATTCCTTGTGGGTGTGCTTCTCATGGATAGCTTTCGTCACAAGGCATCCGTAAGGTCCTAACATGAAACGTCCCATCTCGGAATAGATTGCAACATCTCCAAGTCCTGCCGGAACTAATATCTCCTCAAACGCTTCGTGGACACCTTCCCCGATCACATGGATATCGTTCGGGGTCTGATCCGGGCGGTACGGGATTCCAACACCACCGGATAAATTGATAAACTTAATATCACAGCCGGTCTTTTCCTTCAGCTCTACGACAAGCTCAAACAGCTGACGGGCAAGCTTCGGATAATATTCATTTGTGACCGTATTGCTCGCAAGGAATGCATGTACTCCGAAATACTTCGCACCTTTCTCTTTTAAAAGCTTAAATCCTTCAATCATCTGTTCATGGGTAAATCCGTACTTCGCATCCCCCGGGTTGTCCATAATACCGTTACTCATCTTGAACACACCGCCCGGATTATAGCGGCAGCTGATTGTCTCAGGAATATGTCCGATCGTCTTCTCTAAGAAATCAATATGGGTAAAATCATCTAAGTTGATGATCGCACCGAGCTCATTGGCAAATGCAAACTCCTCTGCCGGAGTATCATTGGAGGAAAACATAATATGCTCCCCATCAAATCCCTGGGAATCCGCAAGCATCAGCTCTGTCAGGGAAGAGCAGTCGCAGCCACAGTCATATTCTTTTAAAATATCAAGGATATATGGATTCGGGGTTGCCTTCACCGCAAAATACTCGCGGAATCCCTTATTCCATGCAAATGCCTCTTTGACTGCCTTCGCATTCTCCCGGATTCCTTTCTCATCATAAAGATGGAACGGGGTCGGATACTTCTTTACGATCTCATCTAACTGTTCTTTTGTCACAAATGTCTTTTTCTCCATGCCTGTCTCCATTTCCACGCCATCTGGCGTACCCTATGCCTGTCCTTCTGTTGTATAATGCTCGATCTGTATCTCTAAGTGCTCATTGAATTCCTTCATGAACTTCATGATCACCGCGATCTCTTCCTTTGAGAACCGGTCTAAAAACTGCATATCGCGCTTCTCCCACTGCTTATGGCGCTTCTCATGTTCCTTAAACAGCACCATGCCCTGTTCGGTCAGACGGAAGTAGATCTCCTTCTTATTGGTCTCTAATGTATATTTCTCGATGAGCCCCTTTGCTAGCAGCTTCTTGGTCATCTTGCTGATTGCGCCTCTTGTCATCTGCATATGCTCTGCAATCTTTGTGACATTCGGAAGCTCTAATCGTCCGATATTGTCGATGCAGTGCGTCTCCGAATACCCATACTCATCTAAGCACTGACTCTCCGTGAGCTTTGAGAGCATATCCTGATGTTCTAACATAAGCGCAATTTCCTTTAATAACTGCCGTTGTTCCTTCATGTTTTTTCCTCTTTTTGCCCTGCCTGCAGACTGTGCTGCCCGCATTTGTTTTGTTTCCAAGTTAAACATTTAATCGTTATTACTATAACGCAATGCCTCCTGCATGTCAACCTCTATCCCGCCCTCCTGATGATTTATTACCATTTAAGTTCACATCTGTGTCTGCCTGTTTCCCTTTACACAGAAAAAAGCGGTGGTGCCGGTTCCTTTCCGGTTCCTGCACTCCCGCTTTTTCATCCTGTCATTTTATTTTCCTATTTCCAGCTCTTAAAAAACTCACATTCCTCATCATTGCAGACTGCCGCTTCCGGAAGCTTCATGTTGCAATGGAAAACATGGCCTAACTCATGCTCTGCATCTCCGTAGCACTTCGATACATACGAAACACCCTTCTCCTCTAATACCTTCACCATCTTAGGCGCCTCTCCGATCAGGAAATCCCCGGCTGCTGTCATGACAAAGGTTGGTGGATAAGCCGCTGTCACATATAGCAAAGGATTAATCATCGCATATTCCTCCGGTGTGCCTTTGTTTGGAAGATAATCTGCAATCAGCGGATTGTCCCCGCTCAGCTCATAGGCTCCGCAGTTTAACGCAATCGCCTTCGGGACAAAGTTCTCCGGTACGTGAAAGTCGAATTTTGCAGCATAATCCGGGTTCGTGCAAATCGCTGCATATAATGCAAGATCATTTCCTCCCGCGGAATCTCCAACCATGTAGATATGCTCTGTGTCGAGACCATATTCCATTCCGTGTTCAAAAATCCATGTAATGACAGAGTTCGTATCCTCAAGCGGTGCCGGGAACTTGAACTCCGGCGCGAGACGATAAGTAAAATTCACCACAGCAAAGCCTCTCTGTGCCAGGCTCATGCAGTAATACTGATATCTCTCCTTATCTCCGTATACCCAGCCTCCACCGTGCACACTGACAATGACCGGAAGATTCTTCCCGGTCTCCTGTTTTGGCTTATACACATCCAAAACGTTCCATTCCTCATCTTCTCCGTATACGATATCATCGAAGCGTTCAATGTCCTTCGGTGTGGTAAGGCCTTCATCCCTCTTATCATCCCCCTCCTTGCACATTTTTCGCATCATATCACTTGCTGCTGACATTTTTATTTCCCCCAATTTCCTTTTATTTGTGTTCTAGCGTCTGTCTCTTCACACATTTTTTATTATAATTCAGAACTTTAACGTTGTACACTAAAATTTTTATAAACTTTCTCCTATCCTGTCAGAAAAAACTGCCGTCCGCGAAGGAATTTCCATACAGCGGGCGGCAGCCTTACTCTATCTCTTTTTTAATTTATTTCTGATGTCTCGCATCAAGGTCTTTTCTGATCTCTTCATATTTCTCGTTTGTGATCTCATAGAAGTACATAGAGATTAAAGATGCGATGTAACCTAAAATCGGCATACCAAATCTTAAGAATACGATCATGTTTCATACAGTCTGGGACTGGTCTTCGTTTGCAACGAATCCGCCATCTCCTGCATCTTCGGAAGACAGGCATTGAAAAACTGTTTATAGCTCTCGCAGAAATAGTTGCCGTACAGACCATTTGCCGGATCGAGATCACGGTTTCTCTGACAGCCCCCGCGGCAGATGCCAAAATACGTGCAGGCCATGCACTCCTTGGTCAGCTTTTTCGACCGCTCCACAAAGCCGATTTCCTTACGTCTGACATTGATCTCTTCCAACTGATTCTCATTGAAATTGCCGAGTCTGTAATCATCGAGCATATAAAAATCGCACGGGTAAACACTTCCGTCTGCCTCCACGACATTCTGAATGCCGCAGGTACCTCTCTGGTCACACGACTCCGGCTGATAGCCTAAGAGCACACCGATATAGTTTTCAAACTGTCGGATATAAGGCTGCTTTCCCTTTTTCCAGTCATCATACCACAGATGGAACAATTCGATGAGAAAAGTTCCATATTGCTCCGGTTTCAGCGCGTATTCATTTTCTCCATGCGCTTCCCCGAGAGGATCCAGGCAGGCGATATACTGTTGGTAACGCCAGCCTTTTTCCTCATAAAAATGATAGATTTCTGAGATATTCGCAGCAATCTTCTGGTTTACCACGGTTAAGATATTGTAATCCACCCCGTACCGATCCATCAGCTCCGCCGCATGTATGACACGGTCGAAGGTTGGCTCCCCGCCCTTTGTATGGCGGTAGGTATCGTGCATCTCTTTCGTCCCGTCCACAGACAGCCCCACCAGAAAATGGTTTTCCTTCAAAAATCTGCACCAGTTCTCATCGATCAGATACCCATTCGTCTGTAAGGCATTGTTCACACGGATGCCATGTTTATTGTACTGTTTCTCATAAGCAACTACTTTTTCAAAGAAATCAAGTCCCCGGAGCGTCGGCTCACCGCCCTGGAAAGCATAGCTTGCAGCTCCCTCCGCGCGTAACATCGTCTTGCGGATCACATTTTTTAAGGTCTGTTCTGACATGAATCCATAGGATTCCTGCACTCTCTTCTGTGTTTCATCGCAGTAAAAACAATAATCACAGTGCATGTTGCACATCCCCGAGGACGGCTTCATTAAAACGCTGATTGGCGGCATTGTTCCACCTCCTTTTACTACATGAATTTAAAAATATTATAAATGTTAATCACGATCATTAACACCATCAGTGCGATAAATAGCTTATCGACGGTCTTCTCATCGATTTTCTTATTAATCGTCCTTCCACAGATTCCTCCTGCAATTCCACCTGCAACCATCAGTACCAGTACACCGATCTGGAAATCCGGCACACTTCCGGTTACGATCGTGGAAATTAAGCTCGCGATCTGTGAGAAGAAGATGATATAAAGGGAGTTCTCGGCTGCCAGCTTTGTTGACATGGAGAAGAAGAAGAACAGCACAACAAGGTTGATCGGTCCTCCCCCGATGCCTAAAAATGAGGACATGATTCCTAGAAACAGTCCGATCAGCACACATACAGCCGCATTCTCCACATGATAAGTTTTGATTTTCGCTTTGTAGATCGTATAAATTAAGGTTCCAAGTGTTACGATCAACAGACACAATGCCTGTACGGCTCCTACTTTGTTTGGATCACTGCTTAAGGACTTCA
>ERZ773107.2148-NODE-2148-length-15464-cov-3.115128_pt1 | contig 15464 bp, 10 predicted proteins | sample MGYA00580571_ERZ773107 | MGnify/ENA primary metagenome ERZ773107 (study PRJEB29015, sample SAMEA2737843) | human gut metagenome | biome: human gut; feature: human-associated habitat; material: faeces | place: China | collected 2012 ... | reverse complement strand
AAAAACTTCTGTTTCCAAAACAGAGATCCTGAAGATGATCCCGGCTATGATCGGCTACAGTATTGATGAAACTACAGGCTTCCCCAACGATTATAAATTTGCCCAGGTAAAGGGCAGCGTTATCGTACCTACCACACTGGAATCCAATGTTCTGAAGATGCATCAGTTTCTGTATGGAGACACCAGTTACACTCCGACGCAGGATGTACTCAACAGAAGTGCCCAGATTACAAATATCGCAGGCGGAGGCGACGTGCAGGACACTGCACCTGCGGTGACAGATACACCGAATGACGCAACGGATGATTCGTATACGTGGCAGGGAGATACATCCACAGATTACAGCAGTACGGACACAAGTGATGATGCTGATTACAGCACAGACACAGATTATGATTCGGATTACTCCGGAGACGATTACAGCACAGATACGGATTATTCCGGAGACGATTACAGCACAGATACGGACTATTCCGGAGGCGATTCCGATACGGATTATAACGATTATACCGACGGAGAAGATTATTCGGAGAATGAATAAAACATCAAAATAAGCAACCAGCAGAAGGGACCATCCAGTAACGGGTGGTCCTTTCTGGACAGGAGACAAATATGAAAACATTAAAAACAGACGTGATCATCCCGACATACCGTCCGGGAGAAGAATTTGAAAAACTGCTGGAAAGACTCAGCGCACAGAAATATCCTATCAATAAGATCCTTGTCATGAATACAGAAAAGAAATTCTGGAAAGTATACGCAGAGCAGAAAAGGGCAATGGAGCAGATGAGTCAGGAGCTTGCGCAGAAGAAAGCTCTGGTCGATCAGGTGGAAGGCAGTAAGGCATGGAAAGTGTATCGTGCCATCAAAAGGGTTTAGTTATGGGAAATATACTTTGGAGTGTAGATAAAAAAATATACAGTGACAAAGAAGATCATACTCTGGCCATTACCGGATGGGAGATAACCAGAGATCAGTCAGAATGTGATTTTATTCTTTATGGCTCGGGAAAGGAACTCTCCGTTCCTGAACCTTCGCGTTGTGAAAGAGCGGATGTTGCCAAAGATTTAAAAGAAACAAAAGATATAAAAGAAGTGGGAAATGTCGGATTCACAGTAAAGATACCGGAAATTATAAAACTTGCAGAAGAACATGAGAAACTGCAGCTTGCGCTGAGAGCAGGAGATGAAAAAGAAATCATCTGGGAAGCCACAGCTGCAGAAGTGAAGGACTTTTGTGAGGAAAGTCTTATTGAATATCATATTGATGAGGAACAGATCACACAGGAGAGTATCCTGACAGTCAGAGGCTGGGTTGTAAACCAGCTGGAGCCGGATGAGATATTTGTACAGGGTACAGATGGGAAGGTTTTGGAATGTACGATCACCAGACAAAGACGTCCGGACGTGGAAGAGGCAAAGGGGATTTCCGAAGAAGAGAAAAGAAATCTGGGATTCAGTATTACTGTCAATCTGGAGAATACAAACGATCAGAATATCTGCATCTGTTTCAGGGGAAAAGATGTACAGAAAATTTATACTGTAAATGTAAAAAAAATAAAACGGGAAAATACCGGACTGTATCAGCAGATGAAACTGCTGTCTCTGAAGAACAGGCAGAAGAATCAGGAATATATAAAGAAAAACGGTATTGGAAGATTTATCCGTTATGTGAGAAATTCCCAGCTTAAGGACGGAGATCAGGATTATGAAGACTGGCTGAAAGATCATGTCGCATTCCGAAAGGAATTAAAAAGACAGAGAAATGCTGTTTTTTCTTATTCACCGCTGATCAGTATTGTGATGGTGGTGACGGATACAGATGAACAAAGGTTAAAAAGTGTGATCGATGCTTATACAGAACAGACCTATGGTAACTGGCAGCTGTGTCTTGCAGATGCATGTGAGGGAGAGGAAACAGGAGAGTTTCTGCGGAAAAAATATAAAAAAGAGATTCGCCTTTCCTATAAGAAGGTTACGGAAAATAATGGCATTTCGGGAAATCTTAATGCATCTCTGAAACTTGCAATGGGAGAGTATGTTCTGTTTGCCGGTCAGGAGATCATACCTGAACCTGATGCACTTTTTCAGATGGTCAAAGCGATCACAGAGAAAAAAGCGGATATGATCTATACAGATGAAGATGAGATCAGCGCAGACGGAAAACATTATTCTGAGCCGGAATTCAAGCCGGATTTCAATCTGTTCAGATTAAGGGAAAATAATTATATCGGACAGTTCTGGGCAATCCGGAAGGAAATTCTGGAACAGGCCGGAAAGTTTGATCCGGAATATGATGGTGCACAGGATTATGATATGCTCTTAAGATGCAGTGAGCAGGCAGAAAATATTGTGCATATTCCAAAGATCCTCTGTCATTCCATGAAAGCAGAGAACCTGATCACAGAAGAACAGGAGAAGAAAAACTGGGAAGCAGGCAGAAAGGCACTGGAGGAGCATTACCGCAGGGCGGAGGTTTCTGCAACAGCGGAACTTGCAGACAAGAAGGGATGGTACAGAAGCCATCTGACTATTTCCGGCGAACCGATGATTTCTGTGATCATTCCAAGTAAAGATCACATTAATGATCTGGAACTGTGTATTTCATCCATAGAAGAGAAGACAACATGGAAGAATTACGAGATCATTATTGTTGAGAACAACAGTGTGGAAAAAGAAACCTTTGTATACTATGAGACACTGAAAAACAGATATCCAAATGTAAGAATCCTTACATGGAAAAAAGAATTCAATTATTCTGCGATCAATAACTTTGCAGTAAGAGAGGCGCAGGGAGAATATCTGCTGTTTCTTAACAATGATGTGGAAATCATTACAGAGAACTGGCTTGAAGAAATGCTTCAGCTTTGTCAGCAAAAAGACGTGGGAATGGCCGGTGCGAAACTGTATTATCCGGATGACACCATTCAACATGCAGGAGTGGTAGTTGGTCTTGGTGGAGTTGCTGCCCATGTATTATGTAAACTTCCCCGGGATGCGGAAGGATATATGGGACGTCTGCGCTGTGTGCAGGAGATAAGTGCAGTCACTGCCGCCTGCATGATGGTAAAGACTTCTGTTTTTAAAGCAGTCGGAGGATTTGACGAGGAGCTGAAGGTTGCATTTAATGATATTGATCTCTGTATGAAAGTGAGAAAATATGGAGTGAAAATTGTATTTACACCGTATGCAGAACTGTATCATTATGAATCCAAATCCAGAGGAATGGAAGATACACCGGAGAAACAGCTGCGTTTTTCCAGAGAAGTAAACTGTTTCCGGAGAAAATGGGAAAGAGAGCTCCTGAAAGGAGATCCCTATTATAATCCCAATCTGACATTAAACAACACAGACTGTTCTCTGAGAAAACAGGAGAAGAACGGAGATTAACATGCCTAAGGAAATATTTGAAGTAGTAAGAGAAAGATTTCATTTATCAGACAGGACACAGTATATTGTGCAGGGACACTGGCCGAAAGATGCGGTGATGGAGGCATATCTGGATCAGCACAAACTGAAGGTGTCTGTGAAAGAAAATGAAAATGTAAGTGCACTGGAACGTTTTAAAGATCCGGAGAAAATGCAGGGAATACAGATTACGGCAACTGTTCAGATACCGGAAAATCTGGAGGGGTATCATAAGCTTGTGATCTATGAGAAGTTTCCGGATAAAAAACATGTCTGGTTTTCCATCACTGCTGGTGAACTGGATAAAAAAAGAGATAAACCGCAGGTATATTTTGAAGAAGAGAGTGCAGAACAGGGAACTGTACGGATCAGAGGGTGGGCCATTGCACCGAAGCCTGTGACTGTCCGTATCTTTGATGCGGATAAAAAGCCGGTTGCCGCTGAAATCCAGAGAACAGACAGGGTGGATGTCAACCAGCTGTTTGAAGAAGCACAGGATCCGGGAAAGACAGGATTCTTCTCTGAGATCACCAACGTTTCGGGAAAATGCCTGTATGTAGTGTTTTATGCAGGCAAGAAGAAAACTGTACATGTGGTTCCTCTGAGAAAAGCTGATATTCTGGCAAAGAAATTAGACAAATATGTAGAAAAAGGAATCCGCTACTGGAAATCTCAGGGTGCGGCGGCTCTTGCTGAGAAGGTAGTGACAAAGGTTAAAAATGTACGTCAGGGACCGCCATCCTATCAGAAATGGATCAGACATCATCTGCCGGACAGGAACGAACTGGAGAAACAGAAAAAAACATCCTTTGGATACAGACCCAAGCTTTCTTTTGTAGTACCGCTGTATAAGACACCGGAGAAATATCTCAGAAGACTGACAGAATCATTTCAGGAACAGACTTATTCAAACTGGGAACTTTGTTTCTCTGACGGAAGCGGCGCACAGTCACCGCTGACGGAATTGTTAAAAGAACTGACAGCGAAGGATAACAGAATTAAATACGTTTCTCATGAGGAGCCGCTTCAGATTTCAGAGAATACCAACAGTGCCATTGAAATTGCAACAGGTGATTTCATTGCCTTTGCAGACCATGATGATGAGCTGACGCCGAATGCATTATTTGAATGTGTGAAAGCAATAAATGAGAAACCGCAGACACTGGTGATCTACACAGATGAAGATAAGATGTCTATGGATGGACATAAATTCTTTCAGCCGCATTTTAAACCGGACTATAATCCGGATTTGCTGTGTACGGTCAATTATATCTGCCATCTGTTTGTGGTATCACGAAAAGTAATTGAAAAAGTTGGCGGGCTGCGAAGTGAGTTTGACGGTGCACAGGATTATGATTTTGTGTTACGCTGTGTGGAAGCAGTAAAGGATGAAGAAATCTGTCATATTCCAAAAATCCTGTATCACTGGCGTTGCCATGAGGACTCCACAGCAGAGAATCCCGAGAGCAAGCTTTATGCCTTTGAAGCCGGAAGACGTGCAGTACAGGCTCACTATGAGAGAACAGGAATCCACGCAGAGGTTTTTAAGGGTGAATATCTGGGGCTGTACAGAACGAAGTTTATCAGAGATCATGATCCGCTGATTTCTATTATTATTCCGAATAAAGACCATATTGATGATCTGAAGAGATGTATGGAATCCATTGAACAGAAATCTACGTACAAAAATTATGAGTACATTATTGTAGAGAATAACAGTACAGATTCTGCTACTTTTGAATATTACAAAAAACTGGAGGCAGAGAATCCGAAGGTTCGCATGGTATACTGGGACGGAGTCTTTAACTATTCTGCCATTAATAACTATGGTGCATCTTTCGCAAAGGGTGAGTATCTGCTTCTGCTTAACAATGATACAGAGATCATTAATCCGGACTGTCTGGAAGAACTCCTGGGTTATTGCATGCGTAAAGATGTAGGCGCAGTGGGTGCAAGACTTTATTATGAGGATGATACGATCCAGCATGCAGGTGTTGTGATCGGTTTTGGCGGAATTGCAGGACACTGTTTTGTCCAGCAGAAGAGAGGTACCACCGGATATTGTCACAGAATTATCTGTGCACAGGATTACAGTGCGGTTACAGCTGCCTGCATGATGGTGAAGAAATCTGCATTTGATGCAGTGGGAGGACTTTCAGAGGAACTGGCTGTTGCATTTAATGATATTGATTTCTGCATGAAGCTGAGAAAGGCGGGATATCTGATCGTGTATAATCCATATGCGGAATTATACCATTATGAATCCAAATCCAGAGGTCTTGAGGATACTCCGGAAAAAGTGGCACGATTTAATAAAGAAATTGCCACCTTTGAGAAAAAATGGCCGGAGATCCTGAAGAACGGAGATCCTTATTATAACCCCAATCTCACTCTGAAGAGCCAGGACTTTTCTCTGAAAAGAATCTGAAGATGAAATTGCTATAAAATGAATGTGAAAGAAGATATGTTAAAGAAAAAGAAAGAGATCAATGAAAAAACAGAAATTTTCATTTTTGTATTTCTGGCGTTTATCCTGCTGACAACCTGGGCGATGACACAGCCTTTTAATTCAGGGCCGGATGAACAGATGAGATATTATGTTGCAGATTACATTTATAAACACCATGGAGCTCTTCCGGGGGGAGATGATCCGGCTGTCAGGAATAAAGTGTGGGGAATTTCCTATGCATATTATCCGGTTGTATCTTATATGGTGTCTGCATTATTTATGAGAATATCCCGGCTTTTTGCAGATCCGGGATACTCCATGTTCAAAATTGCACGTATGGCAGATGTACTGTTTGTCACAGGTGCAGTGTATTTTGTTGTAAAAGCTTCGGGCAAACTGTTTCCGAAAGAAAAATATTCCAGAGAAGTTAGATGGCTGTTTGCAGCACTGGCAGGATTTATGCCGCAGGCAATCTTTATGGGAACTTATGTGAATACAGACTCACTGGCACTGCTGGCAGCAGCCATAATCTTGTATGCATGGGTCTCTTATCTGAGAGAAGACTGGACATGGAAAAACTGTATACTCCTTGCAGTGGGAATGGCCGTATGTGCATTGTCTTATTATAATGCATACGGCTGGATACTCTGCAGTTTTTTCTTCTTCTGTTTTACGGTATTACTCTGCAGAGAAGAAGCTTTTTCACAGAGAGTTCGTTTCCTTTTCAGCAGAGGAGCAGTGATCGCAGCAGTTACTTTAGTTCTCTGCGGCTGGTGGTTCATCCGTAACGCAGTTTTGTATAACGGAGATTTCCTGGGAAGGAAATCCTGTGCGGAATGTGCGGAAAAATATGCTCAGAAGGATTACAGACCTTCACTGTATCCGACGCCTGCAAAGCTGGGATGGAACTGGAAAGATATTATCCTTTATCAGGATCCGGGCTGGTATCATAACTGGATTCTGACAGTGTGTGTAAGTTTCATCGGTACTTTTGGACAGATGGAAATTTATATGCCATATACGGTCAGCAAACTGTATATGCTGTTCTTTGCTGTTGGGATCATCAGTGTATTTTTTGTAAAAGAGACATTTGATCTGAGAAAAAAAATGTATGTTGCACAGCGGAAAGCAGTTGGAAATGACAGATGGAAGATTAAAACAAAGGTGATATCCCGAGAGTGGAATAAAGAAGGTATTTTCCATTTGATGATGGTATTTCTGATTATGATTCCGGTATTTCTGTTTCTGTATTATGTTTATTACAGTGATAATCAGCCACAGGGAAGATATCTTATGCCTGCATTATATCCTCTGATGTACTTTGTTACGCTGGGCTGGAATAATATTCTGACAAAAACAGTGAAAAATGAAAAGGTGCGGAGTCTGATATACAGAGTACTGACTGTACTGCTGGTGATTTCGCCATTTGCCTGCTGGGCATTTTTAATCTTGCCTTAAAAGAAATAAAGGGACTGCCGCATGAAAAGCTTTTGCGGAAGTCCCTTAAATTTATCTATTTTATCTATCAAAGAAATGGTTACTGTCTGGTATTCAGAAGCAGGCTTCAGGATTTGATCACTTTGATCATCAGGAACAGGAAAAACAGCAGGAATGCTGCCCCGATCGCCCCGATGATATAATAAGGAGCAGTTGTATGGGAAGCAGAATATGCCTGTGCTGCCTCCATATTCTTCTGACCGGTTACTGCGGCATCATTTGTCTGCTGCTCTGCGTCTTCCAGAATCGCAGTTCCTACAGGAGTTCCTCCAAAGTAATACTGGCGTGTGATCTGTCCGTCAGAAGAAGTATCTTCTGTGGTCAGATTATCTTCTGTGGCACCGTTTGGCGCAATGACTGTACCACCGGAAAGACGGTTAAAATCATCGTCTGCGATGGTAAGGGGTGCAAAATTGTCAAAACCATAATTGAGAAGCGCGATCGCTTCATTATCGGTAACACCGGATGCGCCATTTAATACAATGCATACCAGCTTCATGTTATTTTTGGAAGCTTCACATACCAGGGTACTTCCGGAAGCTTCTGTGTACCCTTCCTTACCGCCGATACAGGGTTTATAATAACCGTCGCTGGTGCTGTTTATCATGGTAAAATTGTTTGTAAGTACACGTTCACCGCCGGAAACATTTGTTGCCGGAAGTGTATAGGAAGTAGTTGCTGCAATGGTGCGGAAAGTGTCATTTGCCATAGCTGCTTCCATGATCAGAGCCATATCATGGGCGGTGATATGCTGGTTCTCATCAGGAAGACCGGTAGGATTGGTAAAGACAGTATTGGTGCAGCCAAGTTCCTGTGCCCGGGTATTCATTATCTGTACAAAAGCATCCACAGAACCTCCCACATGTTCAGCTACCTGCAGTGCGATATCATTGGCAGAGGCAACCATGATGGCATATAAACATTGTTCCATGGTGAAAACCTCATCTAACTGTGAGGAAATATTGGCTCCTCCGTCAGTAACACCGGAAACACCGGTTGCAGTCATGGTTACCTGTTCATCCAGACTGCTGTTCTCAAGAGCAACCAGGCAGGTCATGATCTTGACTGCGCTTGCAGGGTAAAGGGGCTGATCTGCATTTTTGGAATACAGGACTGTGTTAGTGGAAGTTTCCATTACAATTGCTGCGGTAGACGAAATATCGGAAGCCTGGGGCCATCCGTCGATATCGTTGGTGACTACGACAGACGGATCTGCTGTCTGTGCGGCGGCGTCTGTATTCTGGGCTGTTTCTTCAGCAGCAGATACCGGAAACTGTGAAAACATGGTGACAGCACCAAGTCCCAGAGCCAGCAGGGCTGCAGTGATTCTTTTTTTCTTTATCATCATGGTAGATAATACTCCTGTGCATAAGAATGTTGAAAAGTAACTGTTCATTGTATGTGAACAGTTACATAAAAACGATAACATAAAAACAATAACAGTATAACACATTTCTCTCCTTTCTTGCAAAAAATATCATACAATGTTAAAATAAAAAATCATAGTAAAAATCGAGGTTATCATATGAGTAAAAAACCATCTGCAGGAGGAAAAATCCAGTGGACGAAAATGTTCAGGAAGCTTTCCCCCTATACGATCCGGAAAGGGTTCCGCTACATGAAGCATTATGGACCAAAGGAATTCTGGATCAGGCTGCATGAACGTTTTGAACCGGAAGAAGTACCATATGGTCTATGGTACCGGGCTTACATTCCGACGGAGGAAACACTGGAAACACAGAGGAAACAGAAATTTGATTATTCACCGCTGATCAGCATTGCAGTTCCGGCTTATCAGACACCTGTAGAATTTTTGAGACAGATGATAGAATCACTGATCGTTCAGACTTATTCAAACTGGGAGCTGTGTATCGTAAATGCAAGTCCTGACAATGAGGAGATGCAGAAAGTACTGGCAGAATATTCAGCCGGAGATTCCCGGGTAAGATTCTGCAATCTCAAAGAGAACCTTGGCATTGCAGAGAACACAAACCGCGCGTTTGCAATGGCAAAAGGTGAATTTGTGGGGCTTCTTGACCATGATGACCTGCTGGCACCCAATGCATTATATGAGATCGTGAAAATACTGCAGGATCATCCGCAGGCAGATGCGCTTTATACAGACGAGGATAAGGTTACAACAGAACTGGACGAGCATTTTCAGCCACATCTGAAACCGGATTTTAATCTGGATCTCCTGCGTTCCAATAATTATATCTGCCACTTTTTTGTAGTGCAAAAGAGTATTGTAGAAAAGGCCGGAGGTTTCCGGAAAGAATTCGACGGAGCTCAGGATTACGATTTTATCTTCCGCTGTACGGAGAATGCCGGAGAGGTTTTACATGTTCCGGAAATCCTGTATCACTGGAGAACACACAAAGCCTCCACTGCAGATAATCCTGCCAGTAAAATGTACGCATTTGAAGCCGGCAAGAGAGCAATAGAAGCTCATCTTGAGAGAACAGGTACGAAAGGCGAGGTAAGCCATACACAGGATCTGGGCTTTTACCGGGTGAAATATCCGGTGCAGGGAAAACCTCTGGTGTCTGTTATCATACCAAACAAAGACGAGAAAGAGACTCTTCAGACCTGTCTGGAAATGCTGGAGAAGAATACCGGTTATCAGAATTTTGAAATTATAATCGTGGAGAATAACAGTACCACTGATGAGATTTTCCGATATTATAAAGAGCTTTCCGGAAACCGTAAGATCCATCTTTTGAGATGGGGAAAAGAATTTAATTATTCTGCCATTAATAACTTTGCTGCGGCGCATGCAAAGGGAGAATATCTGCTTTTTCTGAATAATGATGTAAAATCTATCAATCCAGACTGGCTGGAAGAAATGCTTGGAGTGTGTCAGCGTCCGGAAGTGGGCGGTGTCGGAGCAAAGCTCATTTATCCGGATAATACAATCCAGCATGCAGGATGTGTGATCGGAATGGGCGGTATTGCGGGGCATATGTTCGTAGATATGCCTGCGGACCGTACCGGCTATCTGCATAAGGCATCCCTTCTTCAGGATATGAGTGCAGTGACTGCCGCCTGTCTGTTGATGAAGAAAGAGGTTTTTGAGCAGGCAGGAGGATTTACAGAAGAACTGGCTGTGGCATTTAATGATGTGGATCTTTGCCTGAAAGTAAGAAAAAATGGCTATCTGATCGTATATGATCCCTATGCGAAGCTTTATCATATGGAATCAAAGACCAGAGGAGCTGAGGACAGCAAGGAGAAAGTGCGCCGTTTTCAGACGGAGATTGAATATATGCGATGTCACTGGATAGACATTCTCAAAAACGGAGATCCCTGTTATAACAAAAACCTGTCTCTTACCAAATGGAATTATTCTCTGAAGCCAATCCCGGGAATGGAGACAGAAGCAGGACAGAAAAAAGAGAAGACAGGGAGGAAATCATGCAGGAAGTATCAGTGATCATTCCGAATTTTAATGGGATGGCTTATCTGGATGGCGTACTTGCAGGTCTGGAGTGTCAGACTGTAAGCAATTTTGATGTAATTCTTGTGGATAATGGATCCAATGACGGAAGCTGTGCTTTTGTTGCTGCAAGGTATCCATGGGTCCATCTGATCGAACTGCCGGAGAATTTCGGATTCTGTAAAGCGGTCAATGAAGGGATCAGAGCATCACGCTCACCTTATGTACTGCTTTTAAACAATGATATTGAAGTAACGGAGAATTTTATAGAAGAAATGCTGTCAGCCATCAAAAGGCATCCCAAAGCTTTCTCCTGTGCTGCCAGAATGATTCAGTTTCATGACAGGGACAGGCTGGATGATGCAGGAAACTATTACTGCGCGCTTGGATGGGCTTATGCAAGAGGTAAGGGGAAAGATATCCATACCTATGAAAAGGAAGAGAAGATTTTTGCTTCCTGCGCAGGAGCTGCTATTTACAGAAAGAAGATCTTTGATGAACTGGGATATTTTGACGAAGAACATTTTGCATATCTGGAGGACATGGACGTGGGATACCGGGCCAGAATCTACGGATATGAAAACTGGTATGCACCTGATGCCATGGTATACCATGTGGGAAGCGGTACCAGCGGATCCAGATATAATCAGTTCAAGATCCGGTATTCTTCCAGAAATAATATTTATCTGATATACAAAAATATGCCGGTGTTACAGATTATTATCAATCTTCCGTTTCTTGTTGCAGGATTTGGAATCAAAATTCTGTTTTTTACGCTGAAAGGATTCGGAAGAGAGTATATTGCGGGAATTAAGAATGGATTCCAGATCAGCAAAAAAAATCATAAAATACCTTTTAAATTTCAAAATCTGTCAAACTATTTTGGGATTCAAGTTGAATTGTGGGTGAATATCTTCAGGCGTTTGTGCGGATGATAAGAAAAAAAGATAAATTTTTATTGCTTTTATAAAACAACTATTATAATATAGAAACGATAAAAAAATGAGGTGACAAAAGATTGCTAAAGGACAATGAAAAGAATTTCAGTCGTCTCCATATGATCATTGATGCAATTGTACTGGTACTGTCATATTTTCTGGCATGGCTGATCCGTTTTGTTGGTCCTATGGCAGCAACAGCAGTCAGAACCAGAAGCTTTCAGCAGTATATGCTGATGCTGGTTTTTATTGTACCGGTTTATCTGTTGTTGTATCAGGCTTTCACATTGTATACTCCCATGCGGATGCAGGGGCGTCGGCTTGTATTGGCTAATATTGTAAAGGCCAACTCGCTTGGGCTCCTTATTCTGATGTTTACATTTTACATGATAGATGAGAGCGATTTTTCCCGTTCTACTTATATTATGTTTTATGTAATCAATATTGTGCTTCAGTGGTGTGCCCGAATGTTGATTTTCGCTCTTCTGAGAGATATGAGAGAGAAGGGACTGAATCAGAAACAGATGATCTGTGTGGGATACAGCCGCGCAGCAGAGGAATATATTGACAGAGTTCTTGCCAATCCTCAGTGGGGATATGTGATCCGCGGAATACTGGATGACAATGTTCCGGCAGGAACAGAGTACAAGGGAATCAAAGTTCTTGGAAGGATTGCCAATCTGAATATAATACTTCCGGAGAACCGGCTGGATGAAATAGCGATCACTCTGGGCTTAAGTGAATATTACCGCCTGGAAGAGATTGTAGCACTGTGTGAAAAATCCGGAGTACACACCAAGTTTATCCCGGATTATAATAAGATCATTCCGACAAAACCATACACAGAAGATATACTGGGACTTCCGGTTATCAATATCCGTTATGTACCGTTGAACAATACATTCAATGCACTGGTCAAGCGGGCGATGGACATTGCAGGATCTATTGTTGGAATCATAGTAACCTCACCGCTGATGCTGTTAATGTGTGCTATCATTAAGCTGACATCACCGGGACCACTGATCTATAAACAGGAGAGGGTTGGACTTCATAACCAGACTTTTCGGATGTATAAGTTCCGTTCCATGGAAGTACAGCCGGAATCGGAAGAGAAGAAGGCATGGACAGTAAAGAATGACCCAAGAGTAACACCCATCGGAAAGTTTATGCGTCACACCAGTATTGATGAACTGCCACAGCTTTTCAACATACTGAAGGGTAACATGAGCCTTGTGGGACCACGACCGGAGCGGCCGTTTTTTGTAGAGAAATTCAGAGAAGAAATCCCGAGATATATGGTGAAACATCAGGTTCGCCCGGGACTTACCGGCTGGGCTCAGGTGAATGGTTACCGCGGAGACACATCCATAAGAAAAAGAATCGAATATGACCTTTATTACATTGAAAACTGGAGCATAGGGCTGGATATCAAGATTATATTCCTTACATTTTTCAAGGGATTTATAAACAAAAATGCATATTAAGATAAGGGGAAAAAGTCATGGCTAAACCAGGAAAAAAGAAAAAAGTACTGTTTGTGCTTGAGATCATTGTACTGCTGCTGTTTATTGGCGGGCTGTATGTGTATGGACAGATTTCTTCCAGGCTGGATAAGATCGAGCAGCCGGAACTGAAAAAGGAAAAAATAGTCGTAAACCAGGAAGCACCAAAGATGACAGGATACAAGACCTATGTGCTGTTTGGTATTGATACCAGAGGGGAAGGCTCCCAGTATTCTGCACAGAACAGTGATACCATGATCATTGTGAGTGTAAACAACGATACAAAAGAAGTGCGTATGGTTTCCGTATACAGAGATACACTTCTCAATGTTGGAGATGATACCTATACGAAGGCAAATGCAGCCTATGCGCTGGGTGGTCCGGAACAGGCGATCACCATGTTAAATACAAACCTGGATCTGGATATTTCCGATTATGCGACGGCTGATTTTTCCGCACTTGTAGAAGTGATAGATGATCTTGGCGGTCTTGATATTCCGTTATCTTATGCGGAAATTGAACATATGAATAACTATTGCGTGGAAACATCCAAGCTGACAGGAAAAGACTACACTCCGCTCGAGAAACCGGAGCCAAAGCCGGAAGATCAGGAAGCAATTGTAGGAACTTATCATCTGAACGGCGTACAGGCGACATCCTATTGCCGTATCCGTTATACTGCAAGTCTGGATATGGGACGTACAGAGCGTCAGAGACGAGTACTTGGAATGCTCTTTGATAAGGCGAAGATAGCAGGTCTTTCTTCTATCTTTAAGATTATGGATGATGTATTCCCGATGGTTACAACATCTCTTTCAAAGCAGGATATTCTGGGACTTATTCCGACTCTGATCGGATATAAATTTACAGACAGTACGGGATTCCCGCAGAAGTTTAAATTCTCCAATATCAAGGGAAGTATTATTGTTCCTACTGATCTTGAGAACAATGTAGTTGAACTTCACAAGTTCCTGTATGATGATCAGGATTATACTCCGTCTTCTGAGGTAGTGGCCCGCAGTAATAAGATACTTGAGATCGTCGGCGGAGAAAGTAAGCTGGATGATGCAGCCAAGACTACGACACAGGACACTGATACCACAAATGCAAATGACACTTTTGTATGGTCCGGCGATAATACCTCCGGCAGTACGGATAACAGCGGCGATTATGATTATGACAATGATTATGATAACGGTGGTTATGATGGCGGTTCATCCCGGAATTAAGAATGTACTTGTGATCGGAGCAGGAGACGGCGGCGTTGTCCATGAGTTGGCACGTTACCGTACGATTGAAAATATTGATCTGGTGGAAATGGATGAGCAGGTTGTAGAGGCTTGCAGGATGTATCTGCCTGAAAATGCCAGCCGGCTGGATGATGAACGTGTGCATATTTATTTTGACAATGCACTTCGCTTTATCCGGCGCCGCACGGATGAATATGATCTGATCATTGTGGATTCCACAGACCCGTTCGGTCCTTCGGAAAGTTATTTTACAAAAGAGTTCTATGGAATCTGCTACAATGCACTACATGAGGACGGAATCCTGGTCAATCAGCAGGGAAGCCCGTTTTATCAGCACGATGCAGAAGCGATGCAGCGCAGCCACCAGCGGATCGTCAGTACATTTCCAATCAGCAGAGTGTATCAGGCACACATCCCGACCTATGCGGCAGGATACTGGCTCTTTGGTTTCGCAAGCAAAAAATATCATCCGCTGGATGATCTTGATGCGGAGAAATGGCAGGCGTTGAATCTGAAAACGAATTATTATACGACCCGTCTGCATAAAGGTGCCTTTTATCTTCCGGCGTTTTTGGAACGGCTGCTTGAGGAGGTAGAATAAGAGATGAAACAGAATATTGAAACATTTATCGGGTGTGATTGTGAGTATGAGAAAGCGGAAATCGTCCTGTTTGGTGCGCCTTTTGATTCCACGACAAGCTATCGCCCGGGTGCCCGGTTCGGGTCATCAGCGATGCGCCATGAAAGCTTCGGGCTGGAAACATACAGTCCGTATCAGGATAAAGATTTGACGGATTGTTTTGTATTTGACAGCGGAGATCTGGAGCTGTGCTTTGGCAATACAGAGGATGCACTTTCCGACATCGAACAGCATGCCGATCAGATTATGGAAGAGGGAAAAATGCCATTGCTTTTGGGCGGAGAACATCTTGTAACGCTGGCAAATGTACGTGCAGTATACAAGCGTTTTCCGGAAATGCACATC
>ERZ773107.2146-NODE-2146-length-15466-cov-10.879437_pt1 | contig 15466 bp, 10 predicted proteins | sample MGYA00580571_ERZ773107 | MGnify/ENA primary metagenome ERZ773107 (study PRJEB29015, sample SAMEA2737843) | human gut metagenome | biome: human gut; feature: human-associated habitat; material: faeces | place: China | collected 2012 ... | reverse complement strand
GAACTCCCACAAGTAGAGTCAGAGTCTACCGCACTACCACTATGCAAATCCCCAAGATCTGCTTTGTTGTTTGGCTCGTGAGCCGCTCAACGTGTGCTATTATACGGGAAAAACCCGGAGTTGTCAAGCACTTTTTCAAACTTTTTTGCAAAATCTTGAAAAAAGACGGTCTTTCGCGGAACATTTTGAAATGTCAGAGCAATGGGGCAGAGTCGTCGGGGAGGTAGACGATTTCTTATGGCGGGACTCCATCAACCGTCATCCTTCTCACTTTCTTTGCATATACTGGAAATCAGTAGAAGCAAAGATGCACAAAGAGGAGGAACCACGATGGCACAGTCTGCGCAAAAAGAAAAAACCTTGTTGTCCGACCGCATCCCGCGGGATACGGAACATGAACGCTACCACCCGGAACTGGAAGAGGAACTGAAAGAGTGCCTGTTCTGCCTGCGCCAGAACGAGATGATGTTTGACCTGGAGGTGGACACTGACCTCATCGAACAGCACATCTACGAGCGACAGGCTCTGCTGTGTCGCTACCGCTATCTGCTGGCTCAGGCGCGGGAGCTTGGCCTGCATACCATTTTGCAGAAATACCAGCCGATGGGAGGATGAACCCTCTTCCGAAGCGGCGAAGTCTGTGGAATGCCAAAGCCTCTCCTACAAGGAGAGGTGTCACCGAAGATGACGGACAGGTTGTACGAAGAACAGCCTATCCTCCAAGAATAGGCTGTCATCGTGGCCCGCCTGAGAGGTTATACTCCTTCAGGCACCGCGCAAACCCCTCCTGCGTGGAGCAGAAGGTGATGCCCTGCGCGGCGGCTTTGCAGCCATCCATCCGCAGGTTGCGGTGCCAGTCGGTGATCTCGATGGCAACGGAAATGCCCAGCAATTCCGCGAACTGCCGTGCGGTCTCGACCATGCTGCGGTCGTTGTCGCTGCCAAAGTTGTACACACCGCCGGGCAGGGAGAGCGCCGGGTACAGGTTCCCGATGACCTCCCGCACAAAGCTGATGCCCCGCCAGTCGTGGGCGGAAAACTGCACCGGCGTCCTACGCAGAGCGGCCCGCAGCAGATTCAGCGGCAGATTGCCCCGGATGGGCAGCTGATAGCCGGGCAGGTCGTACATCCAGGGTACCCGCAGAAACACGGCGTCCGGCAGGACTTCCAGCACCCGCTGCTCGGCTTCCAGCTTGTGCTGCCCGTAAATGTTGGAAGGGGAAAGGGACAGCGTTTCGGGCAGGGGGCCTTCCTGTGCCGCCCCGGAATACACCTGATCGGAGCTGAACGCCACGAGTTTCGCACCGGTCTCGGCCGCGGCCTGCGCCATCCAGAGCGGCACGTCCACATTGGCGCGGCGGGAGTCTTCCGGGTGCTGCTGGCAGTAGCCGGTGTCAGAGAGCGCGGCCAGATGCAGTACAACGTCCGGCTGCACCTGTGCAGCAAAACGGCAGAGGTCTTCCTGCGTGGCCGCCGCCAGAAACCCGCGCGGAAACGCAAGAAGCTCTGCTTTTTCACGCCATTGCTGCATCACGCGGGCCCCGACAAAGCCGCCCGCACCGGAAACAAGGATCTTCTGCATCTTCATCACCGTACCAAAAACAATTCCAGAACAAATACCACGGCGCAGCAGGCGACCGACACCTGGAACAGGCTGGCCCCGAACCAGGCGGCGGCGATGCCCACCACCAGCGCCGCCGCACCGGCCAGAGGGCTCTGGGTGGCGTTGACGATGGCCGGAAAGGTCATCACAGCCAGCGTCACATAGGGCACATAAAACAGGAACGACTGGATGAACCGATTCTGGATGGGCTTGCGGATGAGCGTCAGCGGCAGAACGCGGATGGCGTAGGAGACCGCCGCCATCACGGCGATGTAGACCCAATTGTTGTATGTCATTGTTCGGCCTCCTCAGCTTGCGTGGGAACCGGGAACAGCACTGCCGCCCCGCAGGAGATGAGCACCGTGAGCAGGATGGTGCGGGTGCCGTCGGAGAGCGACGCGATGCCCGGCAGGTAATTGCAGACAAAGCTGAGAGCAAAGCTCAGCGCCACCAGAACGGCCACGACCCTGTTCTTCCGGGCCGGGGGGATGATGATGGCAAGGAACATGCCGTAGAGCGCGACGCTCAGAGCGCTGACGGCCCGCAGGGGCAGCAGGTTGCCTGCCACGATGCCCAGCGCGGTGCCCATGGCCCAGGCCGGTGCCGCCAGTGCGATGGCACCGTAGGTGTAAAACGGGTTCAGGTAGCCGGGCCGTGCGATGGTGATGCCGAACAGCTCATCGGTAACATCGTAGCCGATGATGAGCCGGTGGAAGAAGGGTGTGCCGGGGGCAAACCGCTGGGCCAGCGCGCAGCTCATCAGCAGATACCGCGCGTTGGCAATGAGGGTGATGATGGCCACTTCCACATAGGTAGCCCCGGCGGCAATGAGCGAAAACGCCGCATATTCTCCGGCGGAAGCATTGTTGAACAGGCTGGCAACAAACCCCTGGATGGGGGTCAGGCCCGCGTTGCGGGCCGCAATGCCCAGCGAAAAAGAGACGGCAAAATACCCCAGTGCGATGGGCACACCGTCCCGCATCCCTTCGCAGAACACCTTCCGGCTGAATGCGTAGGGCTTGACTGCAGTTTCCATTGAGTTCCAGACTCCTTTCCTACTTCAAGAAACGAAAACAATTATAGCACATCCGCCCGGCAAAGACAAAAGAAAATGCCTCAGCTTTTGGAAGGAAAGCTGAGGCATTTTCACAGAGAAGGGAGCTGTGGCTTATTCCACAACGTCTTCGAACTGGCTGTTGTACAGGTCTGCGTAGAAGCCGCCCTTTTCGATGAGCTGGTCATGGGTGCCCTGCTCGACGATGTCGCCGTCCCGCATCACAAGGATGAGGTCTGCGTCCCGGATGGTGGACAGGCGGTGGGCGATGACGAAGCTGGTACGGCCGCGCATCAGGTTGTCCATTGCGGTCTGGATGCGCTGTTCGGTGCGGGTATCCACGCTGCTGGTGGCCTCATCCAGGATCAGGATGCGGTTGTCGGCCAGGATGGCGCGGGCGATGGTGAGCAGCTGCTTCTGGCCCTGGCTGACGTTGGAAGCATCCTCGTTCAGCTCCATCTGGTAGCCGCCGGGCAGGGTGCGGATGAAGTGGTCTGCGTTGGCGGCTTTGGCAGCGGCGATGACTTCTTCGTCGGTGGCATCGAGGCGGCCGTACCGGATGTTCTCCATGATGGTGCCCTTGAACAGCCAGGTGTCCTGCAACACCATGCCGAAGCCCTCGCGCAGAGCGCTGCGGTCAAAGTCGCGCACATCGTGGCCGTTCAGGGTGATGGAACCGGAGTCCACATCGTAGAAGCGCATGAGCAGCTTGACCATGGTGGTCTTGCCCGCGCCGGTGGGGCCCACGATGGCGACCTTCTCGCCGGGGTTTACGGTGCAGCTGAAATTGTGGATGATGGTCTTTTCGGGCACATAGCCGAACCGGACGTGGTCAAAGGTGACCTGACCGTCGATGCAGGCGGGGTCTGCCCGGCGGGCCGGGTCGGCGAGCTGGGCTTCTTCCGGCTCGTTCAGGAACTCGAAGACGCGCTCCGCCGCAGCGGCCATGCTCTGCAGCATGTTCGACACCTGCGCGAGCTGCTGGATGGGCTGGGTGAAGTTCTTGACATACTGGATGAACGCCTGAATGTCGCCGATGGTGATGACGCCGTTGGCGGCAAACACGCTGCCGACGATGGCCACGGCTACATAGCCCAGATTGCCCACAAAGTTCATGATGGGCTGCATCAGGCCGGAGAGGAACTGGCTCTTCCAGGCGGATTCGAACAGCTTGTCGTTCGCGGTGTTGAAGTCGGCCAGCACAGCGGCTTCGCGGTTGAATGCCTTGATGACGTTGTGGCCGGAGTAGACTTCCTCCACCTGGCCGTTCACGACGCCCAGAGTGGCCTGCTGGGCCTTGAAGTATTTCTGGCTGAATTTGACCACCAGCAGCACCAGCGCCAGCGAAACGGGCAGGATGAGCAGGGCGATGAGGGTCATTCTGGGGCTGATGGAGAGCATCATGAGGAGCACACCGATCATGGTGGTCACACTGGTGATGAGCTGGGTGACGCTCTGGTTCAGGCTCTGGCCCAGAGTATCGACGTCGTTGGTGATGCGGGAGAGCACCTCGCCGACGGTGCGCTTCTCAAAGTAGGCGAGGGGCAGGCGGTCGATCTTCTCGCTGATCTGGCGGCGGAAGTCGTAGCACACCTTCTGCGAAAGGCCGGTCATCAGCCAGCCCTGAATGAAGCTGAATGCGGCCGAGCAGAGGTACATGGCCAGCAGGATGAGCAGAATTTTGCCGATGTAGCCAAAGTCGATGCTGCCAACGCCGCGCAGTCTGGCGATCCAGCCGGTGGCAAGGGCCGTGGTGGCCTTGGCCAGGATCTTCGGGCCTGCGATGTTGAAGATGGTGGAGAGGATGGCGAAAACGATGACGACGATGAGGGAGATCTTATAGGCGCCCATGGTCTTGAGCAGCTGCAGCAGCGTACCCTTGAAATCCTTGGCGCGTTCCGTCGTCTGGCGTCCGGGTCTCGGCATGTTACTTCTCCTCCTTTCCGGTGTTCAGGTCTTTCAGATCCAGCTCTTTCTGGCTCAGCTGGCTCCGCGCGATCTCCTGATATTCGGGGCAGGAGGCCATCAGCTGGGCGTGGGTGCCCCGGCCCACCAGACGGCCCTCATCGAGGACCAGGATCTGGTTGGCGTGGAGCACCGTGGAGATGCGCTGTGCCACGATGATGACGGTGGCGTCGCCGGTCTCCGCCTTCAGGGCACGGCGCAGGGTCACATCGGTCTTGTAGTCCAGGGCGGAGAAGCTGTCGTCAAACAGATAGATGCGCGGCGCTTTTGCAATGGCGCGCGCAATGGAAAGGCGCTGTTTCTGCCCGCCGGAGACGTTGGAGCCGCCCTGCGCGATGGGGCTGTCGTAGCCTTCGGGCTTGGCGTCGATGAACTCGGTGGCCTGTGCGATGGCAGCTGCTTTCTTCATGTCGGCGTCGGTGATCTGTTCGCCGCCGAACTTCAGGTTGCTTGCAATGCTGCCGCTGAACAAAATGCCCTTTTGAGGAACATAGCCCAGCAGGCTGTGCAGCGTCTCCTGCGGCATGTCGCGGACGTCGATCCCGTCCACGGTCACTTTGCCGCTGGTCACATCGTAAAAGCGGGGGATGAGGTTCAGCAGGGTGGATTTGCCGCAGCCGGTGGAACCGATGATGGCGGTCGTCTGGCCCGGCTCAGCGGTAAAGCTGATGTGCTCCAGCGCGTCGCTGTCGGCACCGGGGAAGCGGAAACTCACATCCTCGAATTGCACCACACCGTTCCAGTGGCTGCGCTCCCGCGCAGGCTGGGCGGCGGCTTCGTCGGGGTCGTGGATGGAAGCGGTGGTGCGGCACACTTCGTCGATGCGGTCTGCGGCCACACCGGCGCGGGGCAGCATCACGGCCACCATTGCCAGCATCAGGAAGGACATGACGATCTGCATTGTGTAGGTGATGAAGGCGATCATCTCGCCCACCTGCATGTTGCCGGCATCCATGGCCTTGCCGCCGAACCAGACGATGAGCAGGCTGGTGCCGTTCATGATAAGGGTCATAAAGGGCATCATGGCGACCATGGCGCGGTTGGTGAACAGCTGGGTGCCCATCAGCTCCTTGCTGGCCTTGTCAAAGCGCTCTTCCTCGAAGGTCTCGCGGCTGAACGCGCGCACCGGCATTACGCCGGTCAGGATCTCGCGGCTGACGAGGTTCAGCTTGTCCACAAGGGTCTGCATGATCTTGAATTTCGGCATCGCGATGTTCATCAGAAACACGATGAGGCAGAGCAGCAGGACCACGTCCAGCACGATGATCCAGGCAAGGCCGGTGTTGCCCTGCACGACATGGAGCACACCGCCGATGCCCAGGATGGGCGCATAGGACACCATGCGCAGCAGGATGACGCAGACGAACTGCACCTGCTGGATGTCGTTGGTGGTGCGGGTGATGAGGGACGCGGTGGAGAAGTTCTCGATCTCCGCATTGGAGAAGTGGATGACGCTGGAGAAGGTCTCGCGGCGCAGGTCACGGCCGATGGCGGCGGACACCCGGGAGGCCAGGAAGCCCACCGCGATGGACACGGCCACCATCAGCAGGGTCAGCGCCAGCATCTGGCCGCCTACCTTATATAAATAGTGCATCTGCACAGCGTGGGCAATGCCCTGGGCCTCGTATTCCAGCCCCACCAACAGCAGAGCCTGGCTCTTCAGGTTCTCCACCACGGTGTCGTCCAGCTGGCCGATGGCACCGGTCAGCTGCTGCTGCACGGCGTCCCGGCTGAAGCCGGGCATCTGGCTCATGGCGGCAAACTGGCCGCACACGGTGTCCAGGTCCTTGGCCGTGGGGGCCACAGTCTCGGTTTCCGTGTCGGTGTTGCGGTCGGCACCGGAGGCCTGCAGGTCCGCAAGGCCGGTCATGCCCATGCCGGTCTGCCCGGCGGGGGTGTTGGCTGCCTGGGTGGCCGCCAGATACAGCACGATATCCGGCGTGGTCACGGCATCTTCCAGCGCAGTGCGCTCGTCGGCGGTCAGGTCGGTGCGCAGGCGCAGCACATCGCCGTCGGCGGTGTAGGCGTTCTGGAAGGCAGCGGCGTCCTCCTCGCGCATCAGCAGCGAGAGGGCATCCAGGGTGCTCTGCCGCACAGTGGCAGGCAGGGGGCTTTCGATGCCGCCCTGCTGGATGCCGGTGTCCACGATCTTGCTGGTGTAGTCCGGCAGCGACAGATCGCAGTACGCCTGCACGAACAGCAGTGCGAACACCACGAGGCAGACGGCCCAGTGACGGGCCAGCTGCTTAAAGATCTTTGTCATGGTTTGGTTCTCCCTTCGGTTTGGTGGTACGCGCAGCGTTTTCCGCAAGAATGGCTTCCATCAGCGCGCCGCGCAGCGCTTCCATCTGGGCCAGCTGTTCCGGCTCCAGCCGGGCCATGACACTGGAAAAGTAGTCCCCAAGAGCAGCCTCGCACTGTCGGCAGGCCTCGTACCCCTTGGGCGTGAAACGCACCAGCGTCTTGCGGCGGTCGGCAGGGTCGGCAAAGCGTTCCACAAGGCCGTCCTGCTCCATCTGCCGCACCGTGCGGGAAATGGCAGGAAGCGGTTGATGAAGCTCCTGAACTAGATCGGAGATATAAACGGCACCGTCCTGTCCATGGAGACGAATGCAGCCCAGCAGCCCTTCCAGCATGGGGAAGTGGCGCTTGGGGCAGTCGGCCAGAGCGGCCTTCATGCCGGCCTTGGATGCTTTGCTCAGCCGGTGGATGTAGCGGCAAAGCCCACGGAAACTCAACGTGGATTCCTCAGACACGCGATCCCTCCTCTCAAAAATTGCTTAACAACTGTTAACTGTTAACGCTTGACAATAATAGTCTTTTGCAGGCCGGATTGCAACCCCCTGCAGGGATTGTTTCACAAAAGTTCACAAACGTTTGTGTCCCGCATACACATAAAGCAAAGGGGGCATCGGGCATGGAACAGCGTTTGTGGATGATCCTGCAATTGTTCGGCGGGGCGGCACTTTTCTTATACAGTATGGACACCCTCACGGACGCTTTGCAGCAGGCGGCGGGGGACACCCTGCGGCAGGCCCTTGCCCGGCTCACGGCCCACCCGCTGGCCGGGGTGCTCACGGGGGCGGCGGTCACGGCGGTGGTGCAGAGCAGCTCGGCGGTCACGGTGCTGGTGCTGGGCCTTGTGGGGGCCGGGCTGCTGACCCTGCAGCGGGCCGTGCCGGTGGTGTTCGGAGCCAACATCGGCACCACGGTCACCGCGCAATTGCTGGCCTTCCGGCTGGAGGATGCCCGGTATCTGCTGCTGGTGGCGGGGCTGCTGCTCTGGTTCGCGGGGCGCGGGCGTCTGCACGCAGCCGGGCAGGCGCTGTTTGCTTTCGGCCTGCTGTTTGAGGGCATCGCGGTCATGGCCGAGGCCATGGAGCCATTGGCAGCGGGGCCGGTGTTCCGGCAGTGGATGGCCCAGGTGCGGCATCGCCCCGGCCTGGGCCTGCTGGCAGGGCTGGGCATGACCCTTGTGGTGCAGAGCAGCTCCGCCACCATTGCGGTGCTGCAGCAGGCGGCCGCCCGCCCCGGGCCGGACGGCGGGTGCCTGCTGGGCCTTGCGGGAGCCATCCCGGTGCTGTTGGGGGACAACATCGGCACCACCGTCACGGCGGTGCTGGCATCGGTGGGGCAGAGCCGGGACGCCAAACGTCTGGCGGCGGCCCACGCCCTGTTCAACCTGTCCGGGGCAGCGATGTGCTGGCTGCTGCTGCCCCAGTTCACCGCGCTGGTGCGGCTGGTCTCGCCCCACGGGCCGGAGAGCGCCGTGCTGGCCCGGCAGATCGCCAACGCCCACACCCTGTTCAATCTGGGCTGCACGGTGCTGTGGCTGCCCCTGACCCCTTGCATGGTGCGCATCGTGTGCATTCTATTGCCGGAAAAGCACGCCCCTGAGTTGAAACGAACGCCCTAAAATGGTATAATGACAGTGTATCGAAAATTTTGTGACGCTTTTGTTGCACAAACGATGAACTGACTCTTCTGTGGGCCTGCGGCGGTGTGCGGCTGCCAGGGCACAGAGCGAACCAAGAGGACGTGTTACTATGAAGGATATCATCAACGGGTTGATCGAGCGGTTCCGCAGGCAGCATGTACAGGCCCGGCGCTATGTGGCCATGATGCTGGTGCTGGCCCTGCTCACCACCCTGTTCGTCAACTGGCAGCTCCATGGGGTGGGCATCTCCATGACTGCCGACTACCACTGCGGCTACGAGGAGCACCAGCACACGGCGGCCTGCTACGAAAAAGTGCTCACCTGCGGTTACGAGGAGGGCGAGCCGGAAACGCCCGTCACCTCTTCGGACAGCAGCGCCGATCTGGTGTCCGCCTACAGCGCGGCCGAGCCGGAAGAGCCGGAAGAGCCGGTGCAGACCGAGCCGGAGACCATCTGGGTGCCCCATGAGCACACCGATGCCTGCTACGAGGAGCACCGGGTGCTGACCTGCTATCAGGAAGAGCACGAGCACACCGACGACTGCTTTGACGAGTACGGTGCGCTCATCTGCGGCGAGTTCGAGCATATCCACGACGACAGCTGCTACACCACCGAGTATGAGCTGGTGTGCGGCCTGGACGAAGGCGAACTGGTGGAGGAGCCCAACCCCGCCTATCAGGAAATGCCTGCCAGCCGCCCCGTGGTGGACCTGCCCCCTGAGCCGGCCGAGACCACCCCGGACGAGCCGGTGCTGCATCACCACACCGACGCCTGCTACACCGAGGAGCTGGTGTGCACCATCCCGGAGCACCACCACACCGTGGAGTGCCTGGCCGATACCCAGGCCGACGTGGAGACTGCCGAGGAATGGCAGGCCGCGGCCAACGTGGCCCTGAACGGCAACTGGGCCGAGGACCTACTCACCGTGGCAAAGTCCCAGCTGGACTACCAGCAGAGCGACAAGAACTTCAAGCTGGATGTGGAGGACCAGCAGGTGCTGCGCGGCTACTCCCGCTATGGTGCCTGGTACGGCAACCCCTACGGCGCCTGGGACGTGATGTTCCTGTCCTACTGCCTGCACTTTGCGGGTGTGCCCCAGACGGTGGTGCCCCAGCGTGCGGGCGTGATGGCCCTGCACAGTGACCTGCGCGGCTCCCAGTGGCTCACCGACGCCGACGGCTCCACCGCAAGGCCCGGCGATATCGTCATCTACAACACCCTCACCACCGAGCAGGTGGCCGTGGACGAGAGCTCCTATGGCATCGCCCTGCTGGACCTGGACGAGGACCCCGACACCGCCGCCCAGCTCACGGCTTCCGAGCCGCAGGTGGACACCCGCACCGTGACCACCGAGACGGTGGGCGTCGTGTCCGCCGTAGACCCCGACGCCGGGACCCTGACCGTGATCTCCGGCAACGTGGACGGCAAAGTGGCCGAGGTGCCCGCTGCCATGTCCGACGTGACCAGTGTCATCTCGGTGACCGGTGCCTATGCCGCCGAGACCACCGCTGTGGCCCCGGAGGCCCCGGCAGGCTCCCAGGAGGAGCTGGACGGCAGCTATGCGCTGCTGGAAGATGAGGAAGGCTTTGGGGCCACCGTGGACTGGGTGGGTGACGCCGACCCCTACGGCATCGCCCTGCTGGCTGCCGGGGACCCCTACGACCTGAGCACCTGGATCACGGCTGTCAATTATGAAAAGACGACCGACGGGAAAACATGGACGTCTATCGGCGCGGGCAACGTGACCGTGGAAAGCGGCACCCACGTCCGCGTTAACCTGAAGTATACCGTGACTGCCGGTGTGCTGACGCCCACCAACAATACCCTGACCTACCAGCTGCCCAAAGGCCTGCCCATGCCGGATGTGACGACGGGCAACATCGTGGATGAGTCCGACAAGGACGAGGCCGGCAATGCAAAGGTCGTGGGCAGCTTCACCGTTGACACCAACGGCACAGTGACCCTGACCTTTACGGACCAAAGGTTCATCGGTACCGACGACAAGGGCGGCCTGACATTCACCGGTACCTTCAAGGCCGCCGTTACGGCGAGCGCCGACAGCTTTGACGAAAACAAGAAGATCGAGTTCAAGGACGGCTGCACCCTGACCATCGAGCCGAAAAAAGCGGATGTGGTCCTCTACAAGCTCGGCGCGGCAGATGGCCGCTACAGCAGCTATCCGGGTATCTGGAAGCCACTGGTGGAGAATCTGCCCGACGGCACCTTCAAGGTGAACTATGTGGTCGGCGTTGAGACCACGAATGGCACCAAAAATCCTGTGACCATCACCGATACCCTGAACCAAGGAAATAGCGATATGTATAAGCTGCTGGGCACTTATATTACAGACAGCTTTGTTCTTTACAAGGTGGATGCCCAGGGGATGCTGACAAAGCAGACGTCCTTCCCGACGTACACTCTGACGGAAGGAACGGACACCAAGACCGTTAAAATTGAAAACCTCCCGGCCCTGGATGCAGGCGAAAAGTATCTCTGGTGCTACTCCGTGTTGTTTGACAGCAGATCCTTCAACAACTCGAACGACGGCACCGGCATCATTCTCAACCGTGCGGTGGCCTATGTAGAGGGGCTGGGTCCGTCCGGCTACAACCAGAAGTTGACCATGAAACAGGAGCGCATCACCAAGAAGGGCGAGTACAAGCCGGAGGATGGTCAGATCGAGTGGAAGATCACGGTCAGCGTGCCCAATCCGGTCATCACCGGCAACTTCCTTGTGGGCTATGTGGTCAATGATGCTCTGCCGAAGGGCGTACAGATCGTGGGCGAAGTAAACGTCGGCGGGAAAAAGATCAGCGCGGAGGAATTCCTGAACAACGGCAAAGGCTACACCATCACGTCCGCTGATATGAATGGCCGGAACAAGCTGGAGATCACCTTCCGCACCACCACTCCCATCGGCGGCGGCGACGTGACCAACACTGCCACGGCCTCCAAGGACGGCATAACCTTCACGGCCAGCGATAAGGTCAGCCTGCAGCAGGGCGATTGGACCCTGAGCAAAAAACTCGCCGCCAGCGGCAAGAACCCCACCTGGAACCTCTCGGCCACCAACAAGGCCGGTGAAGCGGAGTTTACCCTGTGGGATGTGCTGGACGACGCTGAGAACGACCAAGGCGAGGAAAAAAAGGACACCCACTATGCCATTGCAAAAGAGCTGGATGACGCCATCAAGGCCAATCTGACCCTGACCATGCTCGACAACACGAAGCTGACCTATGAGCAGGCCGTCGCGGCGGGCAACACCATTGAGATGACCTATTATGCACAGAGAAACGGCACCGAGAAGGTGGACGCAAATAACTCGTTCACCCGTGTGCGCAGCTTTACCATCCATGTGAGAGCCGGGGACGAGCAGAACCCCGTGCGCAGCATCTCGGTGACCGGCATCCCCACCCACGAGGAGCGCGACGACGTGCCCACCGGTGAGGTGTGGACCTATAAGAACACCATCCATATCGACGGCGTGAGCGGCGAGGCCTCGGACACCGATACCTACCGCAGCTACAAGAAGTTTGAAAAGGGCGTGGCCGCAACGAGCAGCGGCGACGAGACCGGTTATCTGACCGGCAGCAACAGCTTCGAGCTGAGCGACCTCAGCGGCAACAACCTCCACTATCAGCTGGTGCTGCAGACCTCCGCCGATGATAGGGACGAGATCACGGTTACCGACACCCTGCCGAAAAACGTCGGCTTCAAGGTGGATAATGTCAAGATCGCGCTGGATGAGGGCGACTTTGTAAAGATCAGCGATAAAAATGTAGACTGGGCGACGGCAGAGTATGACGAAACTGCCCGGAAGCTCACCATTAAAATCAGCAACTACAACCAGTCGGGGAAGGAACACCGCATCCGCATCCAGTACAAAGTGAGCGTGAGCGACGATCCCACCTGGAAGAACCCCTCGGTGGGCAAGCTGATCTATACGAACAGCGCCACTTGGGGCGAGCTGACCGAGACCACCACCACCACCGTCACCCGCAAGGTGGAGCAGGTGAAAAAGACCGGCTGGCAGGACTCCGGCAACGACCGGAAGCTGCACTATCAGGTGGTCATCAACCCGGCCGGCGATGATCTGTCGGCCGGGCAGAACAAAGCGGAGAAGATCGAGCTGTGGGATAACATCAGCACCACCAATGGTGCCATCGCCACCGGCGATATCAACTCGGTCAAGTTGTATTATTACGATTACAACGAAACAGACGGCGTGATCCTCGGCCAGGAAGTGGATCGCGATCTTTACCGCATCCTGGAAGCGGACAAGAACGGCTGGCTCCATATGGAGATCCCCAATATGGCGGCCCTGATCCTTGTGTATGACTGCAATGTGAAGGATGGCAGCGCTGCCGACAGCTACCAGGTGAGCAACACCGTGACCCTGAGCAACGGCAGCGAATCCAGCGACAGCGGCATCACCTACAAGGTCAAGGCGGATGCAACGGCCACCACCGCACAGTTCGTGCTGCGCAAGAAGGACAGCTACTCCGGCGTGTCGCTGAAGGGCGCGGAGTTTACCATTTACCAGTACGACAAAGCGATTGTAGGGTGGACGAAGTGGGCCGGCAACAGCACCGGCACCCTGACCACGGACGAAAACGGTCAGGCCAGTCTGGCTGTGCTGGATAGTGAGGCTGCAAACTGCCTGAAACCGGACGTGCTGTATAAGCTCGTGGAGACCAAAGCACCCACGGACTATCAGCTGGATGCCACCCCGCACTACCTGCTGTTCCGCAAGAACGCCAGCGCGGAGAACGCGGAGAAGGCCTTTGCAGAAGCCACGGGCCTGCCGGAAGGCACCACCACCCTGACCGTGGGTGGTAAGACGGTGGACCTGAACAGCAATGTGCAGGTGGGCAGCGACGCCGGCACCACCACCGCTGAGTACAGCAACGTGTACAGCAAGCTGACCGTCAGAAAGCTCTGGCTGGACCAGGATACCAAAAAGCCGGTGGAACCGGCGGTGGAGAGTATCGACATCGAGGTGTGGCGTTACACCGACAGCGTGGAGAGCGAGGAGTGGTTCGGGAACGCTACCCTGAACAAGGATAACGGCTGGACTGCTACCTGGTCCGGGACCGATCTGCCTCCGACAGACGAGAACGGCAATGCGTACCACTACCTGGTGGAGGAAGAGACCACCGGCAACTGGAACGTGTACATTGACAACAACGGCGTGCAGACCGGCAATATCACGGTGCAGAACTACGTTTACACCGGCTACGAGCTGCCGTCCACCGGCGGCATGGGCACGGCACCCTTCGGGGTGCTGGGCGGCGCACTGGCCGCTGCAGCAGCCCTGCTGCTGGTCCGCAAACGGAAACAGAACGAGGAGGAGTGAGCAGCCATGAAACAAAACAAAAACAACCGGTTTGCCGCTCTTCTGCTGGCGCTGTGCATGGCCGTGTGCTGTGCACTGCCCGCGCTGGCAGCCCCCGCGGCCAGCGCCAACATCGACCTGAGCCGCACCGGCAGCATGGACGTGACCCTGTACGACCACCAGAACGACGTCCCCCTGCGGGGCGGCGCACTCACCGTGTACAAGGTGGCGGACGTGGCCTGCACCAACGGCGACCTGCACTTTGTGTACACCGCCGACTTTACGGGCTGCGGCATTGCGCTGGGCGACCTGACGGACAGCACGCTGGCTTCCAGGCTGGAAGCCAAGCTGCCCGCCCGCGCCGCCGGCACCACCCATAAGATCAGCGAGCAGGGCATCGTCTCCTTTGACGCGCTGCCGCTGGGCCTGTACCTCGTGGTGCAGACTGAGAACTCCAAGGGCTACGAGGCCATCAATTCCTTCCTGGTGTCGCTGCCCATGGCGGACGAAAGTGGCTGGCTCTACACCGTGGACGCCACCCCCAAGGTGGGCGCGCCCACGCAGGAGGTGACCCCGCCCGAACCGGAAACTCCCAGCACGCCTTCGGAACCGGACAAACCGTCCGAGCCGGAAAAGCCCTCGGAGCCGGACAAGCCCACCCAGCCCGGCACCCCGGACATGCCGGTCAATCCCAACGACCCCAACCGCCCGGTGTCGCCCGGTACGCCGGATAACCCGGTGAACCCCGGCAACCCGGACAACCCCGTGGCCCCCGGCACCCCGGATAACCCGGTGGCGCCGGGCCGCCCGGACGGCAATGCACTGCCCCAGAGCGGCCAGCTGAACTGGCCCATCCCGTTCATGGCCTGCAGCGGCGTGCTGCTGTTTGCCGTCGGCTGGGTGCTGGACCGAAAGGAGACGCTGGCATGAACACAAAGCAGAAAATCGGCCGCGCCTGCATGATCGTGGGCATCCTGCTCATTCTGGGCGCGCTGGCCCTGCTGGGCTATAACCAGTGGGACGCCAACCGCGCCGACCAGGCTTCGCAGGACGCCCTGGGCAAGCTGGAAGAGACCCTGACCGAGACCATGGAGGACAAGACGAAGGACGAAGAGCCGGTGGTCCAGCCGGAGCTGGACCCGGAGCAGGAGATGACCGTCACCGACATCGACGGCTGGGGCTACATCGGCTACCTGTCCATCCCGTCCATCGGGCTGGAACTGCCCGTGATGAGCGAGTGGAGCTACGCGGGCCTCAAGGTGGCCCCGGGCCGCTACTCCGGCTCCACCTACGCTGACAACATGGTGGTCTGCGCCCACAACTACGCCAAGCATTTCAGCCCCATCAAGTGGCTGGCCCTGGGCAGCGAGGTGTACTTTACCGACATGGACGGCCAGCGCTGGAGCTATGAGGTGTCCAACGTGGAGACCATCCAGCCCACGGATATCGAAAAAATGATCACGGCCAGCGACGAGGACGCCTGGGACCTGACCCTGTTCACCTGCACCACCGGCGGCCGTGCCCGCTGCGCCGTGCGCTGCACCCGCACCGGTTACCCGGTCTTGGAGACCA
>ERZ773107.2130-NODE-2130-length-15536-cov-16.492991_pt1 | contig 15536 bp, 15 predicted proteins | sample MGYA00580571_ERZ773107 | MGnify/ENA primary metagenome ERZ773107 (study PRJEB29015, sample SAMEA2737843) | human gut metagenome | biome: human gut; feature: human-associated habitat; material: faeces | place: China | collected 2012 ... | reverse complement strand
AACAGATATTAAAACCTGTTACGCAATAAAAGTCTAACTTTTTGGGGTCACATCACTTTCCAAAACATACACGTACTTTTTTGTTTTCAATATTCCACATTATTAATACTTATCATATTTCTTTCATATTCAGATGTTATTATTCATAACAGCATAACTATTAAATGATAATAGTTATAATGAAAAAGTTATAAGAATGAACAAAAAGGAGAATTGATATGAGAAGAATAAAAAAGGGTATAGCAGTAGCATTATCGCTTGTTTTGGCATTGTCTTTAACAGCTTGTGGAACTAAAAAATCAGCAGAGAAAAATGATAAGTTGGTAATTGCTTATCAGAATGGTCTTTCATACACACCGCTGTTGGTTATGAAGGAGAAGAAACTTATTGAGAAGCATTATGGAAAAGACGTAAATGTAGATTGGAAGTTGTTGGCAAGTGGCGCAGCAATTAGCGAAGGGATTACAGCAGATTCAATAGACATTGGTGCCATTGGAACATCAGTTGCAATTAACGGAATTATGTCAAAGACACCGTACAAGATTTGTACAGGTTTGGCAGCAGTTTCTTGCGGAATCCAGACTAATGACAGTAGCATTAAGACTTTGAAAGATATAAAATCAAGCGACCAGATTGTTGTAACTCAGGTTAACAGTCAGCCTCATATATTATTGGCTATGGCTGCAAAGAAGGAATTGGGCGACGCTCATGCCTTAGATGCAAACTTAGTTGCAATGGCTAATGCAGACGGATATTCAGCGTTAATATCAGGTGCAGTTCAGTGCAATATGGTATTTGCACCATACAATTTAATGGAAGTAAAAGAAGACAACATACACGAAATACCGGTAAGCGAAGACGTTTGGGCTAAAGGTGACACATTAATCGTAGGAATAGCGTCAGAAAAGTTATACAAAAACAATCCTGATCTATACAAAGCTTTTTGTGACGCAACAGAAGAAGCAATGAAATATATAGAAGAGAATCCTGACGAAACAGCAAAAATCCTTACTGAAACTTATGATGCTTCACAAGATGAAATTGCATCATGGTTGAAGGATGGTGCCGTTCAGTATAATTCAACTTTGCAGGGAGTTATGAATCTTTCAAACTTTATGGTAGAAGAAAAGTTCTTAGACAAAGGTGCAAGTAGTATTGATGAGTTAGTATTCGATAATGTTAAAGGAGAATAGTTTTGAATAAGAATATTAAAAATAGTTTGGTGAAAATAATTTTTATTGTTTCAGTTCTTATTTTGTGGCAGGTATTATATACTTTGAAAATTTGGCCGGATATTTTGTTTCCATCATTAGGCGATATTGGAAAAGCTTTTGTAACTGCTTTTACGGAAAGAGAACTTGGGACAATGGTGTTACATTCCCTTTCACTTATTATTAAAGGATTAATTGTGGGAATAGCGTTGGCTTTGGTTTTTTCAAGCCTTTCAGTTATAAGCGAAACATTTTACACAATCTACAATATGATTGTTTCAATGTGCGACTTAATACCGGGAATAGCTTTAATACCAGTAGCAATTCTTTGGATAGGCGTAGGTGACGGTGCCATAATTTTTATGGTTATTCACGCAGTTGTGTGGCCTATGTCAAGAAGTATAATTGATGGTTTCAATGCAGTGCCGGAATTGTATTTGGAAGTAGGCAGAAATATAGGACTTTCACCGGTTAAGTTGATTTTTGGAGTTTTTCTTCCGGCAGCTTTGCCTAGAATTTTTTCAGGTATAAAAGTAGGCTGGGCAAGAGCGTGGCGTGGACTTATTAGTGCCGAAATGATTTTTGGCGGAGGCGGAGCATTGGGAATCGGCTATTTTATTCAGGACAGACGTACTAACACTGACATTGCCGGAGTTTTTGCAACAATTATTGTTATCGTAATTATTGGTATGATAGTTGAGTACGGAATTTTCCGCAACATAGAAAATAAAACTTTTAGAAAGTGGGGAATGACACGATGAGCAATGAAGTTTTAAAAATAAATAATCTGGTAAAAAAATATGATAATTCAGACAGAGTCATTTTAAATAATCTTGATTTGACTATAAATGATGAAGATTTCTTATGCATTCTTGGCCCTTCAGGTTGCGGAAAATCTACATTAATAAGATGTATTGCCGGTTTTGAAGACTATGAAGGAAGCATAAAAGTTGACGGTCAGCCGGTTGTAAAGCCGGGACCTGACAGAATAATGGTATTTCAGGACTTTAATCAGTTATTTCCTTGGAAAACTGTTTTGAAAAATATTACATATGCGTTAAAAGTAAATGGAATGAAGGATAAGGCGGAAAGAGAGCAGAAAGCAAAGAAATACTTGGAAAAAGTTAATCTGGTACAGTATGCTAATTATTACCCACACCAATTAAGCGGTGGAATGAAACAAAGAGTGGCAATAGCAAAGGGAATGGCACTTGGTTCAAAAATAATATTAATGGATGAGCCTTTTGCAGCGCTTGATGCAATGACAAGAAAGCAGTTGCAAAGTGAATTACTGAAATTGAAACAAAAAGAAAAAATAACAGTTATTTTCATAACTCACAACATTCAGGAGGCAATATCTCTTGGTAACAGAATTATGGTAATGTCTAAGGAAGGAACCATTAAGGAGCATTTGTACAACACTATTGAAAAGCCGGTTACACCTGCAAGTGAGGGTTACGCCAAGTTATGGGAACATTTAAACAATCAGCTAACATAGCATTGGAAAAAGTACAGAAAAATATTATAATCATATTAGTTCAAAATTGATTGGGAGTGGAGCTAACATGAATAATAACGAATTTACTTATATAAAAGAAGTGGCAAAACAGAAAAGTTTCTCAAAGGCTTCAAAAGCTTTGGGAATATCCCAGCCGGCATTAAGCAATTACATTAAAAAACTGGAAGACAGAATGGGTGTATTGCTTTTTGACCGAAGTATTTCTCCAATTGAAATAACAGAGTTCGGCAAGGCATATTTGGAATACGCAGAGGATGTTATATCAGCCACAGACAGACTTAATGATGTTATGTCAGATTTGCAGGATTTAAAAAAGGGAGAAATAAAAATAGGAAGTGTTGTATGTTTTTCAACAACATATTTGCCGGGACCAATGTCAGTCTTCCACAAGAAATATCCGGGGATTACTTTTAAATTAACAGAAGAAAAAGTCCCTGAAATAATGAATAAATGCCTTTTGGGAGACATTGATATTTTTCTGACAGATGGAAGAATCGATGGCGAGTTATTTGATAAGGAAACTCTTTTTGAAGAAAGATTGCTTATGGTTGTTCCGAAAAACCTGGCAATTAATGAAGAAATAGGGGAATACCAGATTCCAATAGAAAAATTACTAAGTGACAAAATTGACTATTCATCAGTGAAAACATTGGACATAAGCAGAATGAAGGATGAAGAGTTTGTTTTGTTAAACGAGGACCAGCATGTAAGACGCATGGTAGACAGCATATTTGAAAAAGCCGGTTTTACACCTAACGTAATATTGCAAACATCTCAGACAGTAACAGGGCTTGCCATGACACTTGCCAATATGGGAATCTCTTTCGTTACAGAAACAACCATAAAATACAACAACATAAAAAATCATGCATATTACTACAAGGTAGGCTCAGATAAAGATGCGGTTAGAACAATGTGCGTGGCGTATAAGAAAGGGAAATATATCTCCAAGGCGTGCAGGAAGTTTATAGATACGCTGAAAGAAGAGTTGGAATAAAAAGCAGTATTATAGCATACAAAAGTATTCAAATTTACAAAAAAATAATATTTCGGAAGAAAATCAACGTGTTTGCAGAACCCGTTTTCGTTTATACATATTAAACAAAATTAATAAGAACCACACTAATTTGCGTTATCTTTATTAGCCAAGTACAGTATTATATCTTTTCTTGTGATAATACCAATAAATACATTGTTGTCATCCACCACAGGCACGAAGTTCTGGTTGGTGGCTTTTTCAAAAAGTTCTTCCATTGAAACCTGTATGTTGACAGCGTTGTTATCTCTTTTTCGTTCAATGTCCGTAATAGGAATATCCTCCAACTGGTAGATGTCAGGAAAATCGTGGTCCTTAAGGTACCAAAGCAAGTCCCCTTCAGTAATTGTTCCTATGTATTTTCCTTCTTTATCTAAAAGAGGAATGGCGGAATATCCGTGGAACTCCATTTTTTCCACAACCTGTCTCAGTGTATCGTCATTGAATATATGTGACACCTTTTCTTTCGGTGTCAAAAAAAATAAAATGTTCATTAATTACCTCCTGTAAGCTTCGGGCAATCCAGGCATACCCCCGGTCAATGCAATAAGGGAAACATTGACATTTAGCTTCTTTTTTAAATTTTTCTACGCCGTTAATTCTACCAAAAAAATACCAAACTATCCATAGAATACACAAAAAGTTAACAATAAATTAAGAAATCTTTATGGATTAATCAACCTATGATATAATGGGCGGTGTTGAAAGATTTTGGATTAAAAATTAATGGCAAATACATTATCTTAAACAAAGTTAAGAAAATGCTATTGAAAACAAAATATTTATCGAAAACAAAATGTTTATGGAAATAAGAGGGACTGAAAGAATGAAAAATATTACAAAAGAAGAAATGAACATAAAAGAGTTTTTTGAAAAATATCCTAATGTGGCAATTGCTTTGTCAGGTGGAGTTGATTCAGTATTTTTGGTTTATATGGCAAAAAAATATGCAAAGAGCGTGAAGGCGTATTTTGTCAAATCTGTTTTTCAACCGGAATTTGAAAAAAAGGATGCAGAAAAAATTTGCCGGCAGCTAGGCGTTGATTTGAAGATTTTGAATGTGGATGTTTTGTCGAACAAGCTGGTTACAGACAATCCGGTCAACAGATGTTATTATTGTAAACAGGGGGTTTTTGGAACAATTCTTGAAGCAGCAAAGAATGACGGAATGACAGTAATTCTTGATGGAACCAACGCTTCAGATGATGCAGATAACAGACCGGGAATGAAGGCTTTGCAGGAGATGAAGGTTTTGTCCCCACTTAGAATGTGTGGCTACGTGAAATCTGAAATAAGAAAGCAGTCAAAGGAAGCAGGTTTGTTCGTGTACAACAAACCGTCATACGCTTGTCTTGCAACAAGAATACCAACAGGTACTGAAATAGATGAAGAAAAAATCAAACAGGTAGAAACAGCAGAAACATTTTTGTTTGACTTAGGCTTTTCTGATTTCAGAGTAAGATGGATGGACAACAAAGCCAAAATCCAAATGCCTGAAAGCCAGTTACAGGCACTTATGGAAAAGCGAGAAGTTGTATTGGAAGAATTGTCAAAAATATTTGATGAGGTATTGCTTGATTTGAGAACTAGATAGGAATAACATAAAACAAGACAAAAAAATATGATTATAAGAAAGGCGACATTATGAAACAATCAGAGTTGATGAATATTTTGGATGATGTTGCAACAGGGAAAGTTACTAAGGAAGAAGCTTTGCTTGCCATTAAAGAAGAGCCTTTTAAGGATATGGGGTTTGCAAAGATTGATACCCACAGAGGCATCAGACAGGGGGTGCCTGAAGTTATTTATGGCGCAGGAAAAACCAAGGAACAAATAAAAGAAATTGTCAAGTATCTACAAAAAAGTGGTGAGGAAACTGTACTTATAACAAGAATGAGCAGTGAAGCCGCTAAGTTTGTCAGTGAAGAAATAGATTTGAGATATGATGAAATATCTAGGGTTGGAATAATTGGACCAATGCCTAAGAAAGACGGTATTGGAACAATAGTTGTTGCAACGGCAGGAACAAGTGATATGTATGTTGCAGAAGAAGCAGCGTTGACGGCAGAGGTTTTCGGCAATCAGGTTACAAGACTTTATGATGTGGGTGTTGCCGGACTTCACAGATTGATAAGCCACGTTGACGAAATAATGAGTGCCTCCGTAATAATCGCAATTGCAGGAATGGAAGGCGCACTTGCCAGTGTCATAGGCGGAATGGCAGACTGCCCTGTAATCGCAGTGCCAACAAGCGTAGGCTACGGTGCAAACTTCGGAGGCTTATCAGCCCTTTTGTCAATGCTAAACTCCTGTGCCAGCGGAGTAAGCGTAGTCAACATAGATAATGGCTTCGGAGCAGCATATCAGGCAAGCATGATAAATCATATGAGAGCGAAGTAGTAGGGTGGGAGAAAACCTGCTCTTTCAGAAGAAATTACGGATAATTCCAGGGAAAACACATATAAAAGAGGAACTAATATGAGAATTTTGTATTTAGATTGTGGAATGGGTGCAGCAGGCGACATGTTGATGTCTGCTTTGCTAGAACTTGTTCCGGATAAAGATAAGTTTGTTGAAAAAATTAATAATATTGGAATTTCAAATGTTAAGGTGAAGCTTGAAAGCTCGGTTAAATGTGGTATAAAAGGAAATCATGTTAGAGTTTTGATTAATGATGAAGAAGAATTGTCTGAGGATGTACACAACAGTGATGAATTACATCATCATAACCATACCCATACCCATATCCATCATCATGCTCATTACCATGCAACTATTGATTTTATTGAGCACACGATTCAAAATCTTGCAGTTTCAGACAAGGTTAAGAATGATGTAATTTCTATATACAAGCTTATAGCTCAGGCTGAGAGTAAAGCTCACGGTGTGGATGTTTCTGAAATTCATTTTCATGAGGTTGGAATGATGGATGCAATTGCGGATGTAACATGTTGCGCTATGTTAATGGAAGAGATTAACCCTGACAAGGTGGTTGTATCGCCTATTAATACAGGTTTTGGAAAAGTGAAATGTGCTCATGGAATACTTCCGGTTCCCGCACCGGCTACAGCTAATTTGCTTGAAGGAATGGTTTGCTACAGTGGAAATATTGAAGGTGAACTTTGCACGCCAACAGGGGCAGCAATTTTGAAATACTATGTTAATGAGTTTGGAAATATGCCTGCAATGATTATGGAAAAGCAGGGTTATGGCATGGGAAACAAAGACTTCCCGGTGGCTAACTGCATTAGAGCAATTCTTGGAGAAAAGACAGAAAACAATTCAATTAGGGAAAGTAACAATGACACCAATCAAAATAATAGAACCATTGAGAATAGTGATACTATCCAAGACACCATTGTGGAGCTTCGTTGCAACATTGACGATATGACTGCGGAAGAATTAAGTTTTGCGGTGGAACAGATTTGGCAGGATGATGTGTTGGACGTTTACACTATGCCAATTAGTATGAAAAAAGGTCGTCAGGGAACTTTGCTTAATGTAATGTGCAAAGAGTCGGCTAAGAAAGATGTTGCCGTAACTATTTTTAAGCATACATCAACAATTGGAATTAGAGAATACAATTGCAGCCGAATGATTTTGAATAGAAAGATTGAGAAGGTTAGCACCCAATATGGAGGTATTGATGTGAAAAAGACATATGGCTATGGAGTTGAAAAATCCAAGTTGGAGTTTGAAGATTTGAAGAAAATAGCTATTGAAAATAATATTTCCATAAGAGAAGTGAAGGAGAATATTTAATAAAGACACTTTAGGAGGACAAATTTATGCATATGGCAGACGCCTTGTTATCACCGGCAGTTGCAGGGACAATGTACGCCTGTAGTACAGCGGTGGCAGCATATTCAGTTACAAAAATAAGAAAAGAAGATGATCAGACTAAAATCCCAACCATGGGAATAATGGGAGCTTTTGTTTTCGCAGCTCAAATGATTAATTTTACAATACCGGGAACAGGTTCTTCAGGACATTTGTGCGGAGGAATGTTGTTGTCCGCAATGCTTGGGGCACCGGCAGGTTTTCTGACAATGATAGGTATTTTGCTGATTCAGTGTTTGATGTTTGCTGACGGAGGTTTGATGGCTCTTGGGGCAAACGTGTGGAACATGGCATTTTATGGATGCTTCATAGGAGCGATGGTTATATGGCGCCTTGTGATGAAAAACGGCGCATCAAAAAAGAAAATAATGGCAGCGTCAATTATTGGTTGCGTTGTTACTTTACAACTTGGAGCTTTTTCAGTAACACTTGAAACTTTGGCTTCAGGAATTACAGAACTTCCTTTTACTGCATTTGTTTCAGTAATGCAGCCAATACATTTGTGCATCGGATTGGTTGAAGGAATAATTACCGGGGCAGTTCTTTGCTTCGTCTACGAGGCTAGACCTGAATTGCTTTGGGGAATTGAAGCTGTTGACAAAAAAGAAAAAATGCCATACAAAAAAGTTTTGGCAATTCTTTTGGCAATGGCAGTAATTATTGCAGGTGGCTTATCACTTGTGGCTTCATCTTTGCCTGATGGTTTGGAATGGTCAATTTCAAAAATCACAGGAGCTACGGAAGTGGAAAGCACAGGTGGAATTTACAGCTTTTTTGCGGGAATACAGGACAAGCTTGCAATCCTTCCTGACTACGGATTTAAGTCTTCAGACACAATTGCCGGAACATCATTTTCAGGCATTGTAGGTGGAGTGGTAGTAATTTTACTATGCGTTGTGTGCTGCAATTTGTTTAAGTTTTTTAGAAAGAAAGCATAATGGGAAAATTTGAAAATGCAATACACGAAATGTGTGCTATTGAAAATCAGGCTGGGGAAGATAATTTTCTAAATAACATACATGCACTGGCAAAACTGTTTGTAACGGTTTTGTATGTTTGTATGGTGACTTCTTTTCCAAAATATAATGTGACAGGTCTAGTGGGAATGATAATATATCCCTTGATTATTTTTAACCTTGGGGACATTAAATTTGGAAAATGTATAAAAAGAATCAGACTTATTTTGCCATTGATTTGCATAATTGGTATTTTTAATCCTTTTTTTGACAGAAATGTTTTGCTGACAATGGGTGGAGTGAAAATAACCGGTGGCGAAATTTCTATGGTGACACTGATGATTAAAGGGATTTTGACGGTGATTGCCATTTATATTCTTATAATTACAACTACTATAGACCGAGTATGCATGGCGCTTAGAAAAATACATATTCCTGAGATTATTGTTATGATTATCCAGTTGATTTACAGGTACATTAACGTGTTGCTAAAGGAAACAAAAAGAATAGTTGAGGCGTACAGCCTTAGGGCACCGGGCCAGAAAGGCATTAATTTTAAGGCTTGGGGAAGTCTGCCGGGGCAGTTGCTTTTACGAAGTATAGACAGGGCAACCGATGTGCATAACAGCATGAGTCTTAGAGGTTACAATTTTAATAACGTGCGAATCAGAAATTACAAATTAAGTAGCAGGGATTACGTGTGGATGATTTTATGGACACTGGTGATTATCGCTTTTAGAGTGTACCCTGTTTTTGAAATAGTGGGCGGTTTGTTTACATAAAAGGACAAAAAGATGGAGAATATAATTTCAGTTTCCCACCTTTCTTTTGGCTATGATAGCAAGAGAAAGGTTTTGGAAAATATAAATTTTCAATTAAAAAAGGGTGAGTCGGTGGGTTTGGTTGGCGCTAACGGCGTTGGAAAGTCTACTCTTTTAAGAATACTTGTTGGTCTAAATACAGGTTTTCAGGGAGATGTGATGGTCAACAATATTCCCATTGAAAAAAAGAATTTAAAGACTATTAGAAAAAATGTTGGCTACGTTTTTCAGGATGCGGACAGTCAGCTTTTTATGTCAACTGTTTTTGATGATGTTGCTTTTGCACCGAGAAATTACGGAATGTCTGAGGCAGAAGTTAATGAGAAAACAATGGAAGCGCTGAAAGTTGTGCACATTGAACAGCTAAAGGACAAGCAGATTTATAAGCTTTCAGGAGGGGAGAAAAAACTTGCCTCTATTGCAACAATCCTGTCAACGGAACCGGACGTTATATTGATGGATGAGCCAAGCGTGGCACTTGATCCAAAGAACAGACGAAACCTAATCAACATATTAAATCAACTGAATCAGGCAAAAATAATAGCTTCTCACGATTTGAATATGATAATGGACACTTGCGAGAGAACAATACTTCTTTCAGACGGAAAGGTAATTAAGGATGGTAATACAAAGGAGATTCTTTTGGATAAAGAGCTGATGGAAGAAAGTGGCTTGGAGTTACCGTTAGGGTATTAGGAAAGTTAAAAATCAGATAACATTTTATATTATAAAAGTTAACAAATTGTTTACAAGAAATATTAGCACTCACTGTTGACGAGTGCTAACAAAAGTGCTATAACATAATCACAGGGAAAAAAGAGAGTCCCTGAAAGAAATAAAATTAACAATTACGACTAATGGAAGTCGCAATATGCAGTCAGCTAAATTCACAGATTTTGATTGCAGATATATAAGGAGGTAAGTATTATGTTAGCACCTAGTATTTTTGGAATGAATGATTTATTTGATGATTTTGGAGATGTATTTGAATTTTCACCTGCATTTAGAAAGCAGGTAGCAGCAACTAGAAATATAAGCTCAGATATTAAAGAATTGGCTGACGGCTACCAGATTGAAATGGAATTACCTGGATTTGCCAAGGAAGAAGTAAAGGCACAGTTGAAAGACGGTTACCTTACAATTACCGCTGAACACAGTGCAGAAAATAAAGAAGAGAACAACGAAGAAGGTCAGAAGAAGGAAGCCGTTAAATATATCCGTCGTGAAAGATATTATGGCAAGTGCCAGAGAAGCTTCTTTGTTGGCAAGAACGTAACAGAGGAAGATATTAATGCCAAGTTTGAAAACGGAATCTTGACAATGTATGTTCCTAAAGAAGTAAAGAAGCCACAGGTAGAAGAAAAATTCATTACAATTGAGTAATGAAGGTGGAAGAACTTGAATAAATCTTTTGGATAAAAATTAAATAAGGCAGTAGCGCTGCGTGGTGGAAACGGGAATTACAGTAAAAAATAGAAAAATCACAGAATGTTCTGTGTAATGTAAATAAAAAATATCCGGATAGAATGTAAGCTTAAAATACTTTCTTCTATCCGGATATTTTATTAATTCATTTTAAAAATTCAAGCCCTATTTTTTCTTCTTAATTTTCAATGGCTTATTTTTCACAACAGCGCTATATGAGCTGTAGTAGTATTTTTTACCAACTTTTAAGTAGGCTCTCACTTTTACGTAGTATTTCTTTGTCTTTTTAAGGCCTTTAACTTTTACGTACTGTTTTGTGTTGCCTGAAACAGTGTATTTCTTTACGACATGCTTCATTTTCTTGTCTGTTGCAACTCTAACTTCATAGCCTGTGCATCGTGGTGAGTTAGTCCACTTAACCATGATTCGTCTGTTCTTGCTATATCTCTTAGCAGACTTAATTGTTACTTTTGCCGGCTTTGTATACGTAGTCTTTGCCGTGCAAGGTGAAGATGTATATGTTTTGCCATCAGCCTTTAAATATGTTGCAACTCTGTATCTGTACTTTGTAGCAGAAGCAAGTTTAGTGATTTTGTATGACTTTGCATCTGAGTTTGCGATAGTCTTTATGGCTTCATATTTCTTTTTTGAATAGTTGTAACGGTAAACAATATATCCTGTTATTTTGTCTACAGGTGTCCATTTTAAAGTGACTTTTGATGTTGTAGTAGTTGAATCACTAAAGCCGGTCACTTTAGGCATAACAATTTTGTACTTTAATTCTCTTTCATCTGTACAGTTGTTTATACCTGATATGTAAACCTTTGCTGTTCCCGGATTTTTATTGTCAGAGTAGCTTAACTGATAATTAATGCCCTCTACAAGTTCGATATCCTTATATTTAACAGTAACAGTAGGCAACTTTCTTGAACCGTCATATGTGTAACTTGTCTTACTTAATGTGCAACTAAAAGCTTTAGTGTTGTACTTGACACGAAGAATTGTAGGTGTAACTTCATTAGGATTAACCATATTAGTTGTGAAGCTTCGCGCACCCCATTGATAATAAACACCCATTATTGCAGGGGTATCAAGTGTGTAAACACCAACCTTTAAACCTTTAGACAAAGCAAGTTTTATGGCAGCTTCCGTAGTATAATTTTTTTCTCCATTAAAAGTAACTCCTTCAGCGTTACATTTAAGTGCGTCATTTACTGCATCTTCATCCAAAATAGTACTAAGATAAGTAGTTGCTAAAGTGCTGTCAATGCTTTTAATTTTATTCAAATAAGTTTTGCTAAAAGAAATAAAAGTTACACAGTCTTCAACGCCGGCATTTTTTAAAGGTTTAATTAATTCACTTTCAAAATAGTTAGGATAGTTACTGTCAGATACGCTCTTAATTTCAATCTGCCAGTTGACTTTTTTGCCTTCGGATTTGTATTTCTTAATCAAGTCAATAACCTGGTCTAATGTGGCAATTTTAAGATTGCTGTAAGCATCAACATTGTTACCCTTAGTATATGAATATTTTAACAGTTCGCTGTAAGTTGAGTCTGAAATATCAACGCTAACGCCCATTGTATTTTTTAACGAATCGTTGTGTGAGATAACCCATGTAGCCTTGCCGTTTGAATCGGGTTTACATCTTCTGATATCAAGTTCAATCTTTGAAAATCCTGAAGCTACAGCCATTTCAAAAGCCGGAATTGAGTTCTCCGGTGCATAAGCTGAGTAACCTCTGTGTGCAACTAAGTCAAAAGCATCAGGGTCTACTGTTGTAGGTTGTTCAGTTGTAGTTTCCTGTGGTTTTGTAGTTGTTTCTGCAGGATTAGTTGTAGAACTGTCCGTTGTAGTATTGTCAGTTGTTGATTTCTCAGTAGTAGTAATTTCAGTGGATTGTTCTGTTGAAGTTTCAATTGCTTTTTCCAAAGAATCAGAAGAATTAACCACATTAGAAGCAGATTGTGCAACATTATATGTGGCAGCTTCAACTTCGGTAGCCTGTGTGTTTACTTCATAAGAATATGATGAGTTAAATGTGTCTGCCTTAACTTCCTTAGATGGTGCTACATATCCGCTCATCATTGTTGTAATCATAGCAAGAGAAAGAATCTTTGCTATTAGTTTCGTGTTTTTATTTCTTTTTCCCATATTTACATCTCCTTTTCATACAAGATTGTATTATAACATTGATTGTATGATTTGACATCTAAATCTTATAAAAAATTTGTGATAAAAAACAGTTGAAAAAAGAAAAAAAATAGTTTATGCTACTTATATATTCCATACGACTGGCGGATTAGTGGGATTACCCACAGGGAGTATGGATGTACGTAGTCGACCGCCTGGGCAACCCTCTGGGTTACCTGGGTGGTTTTTTCATTTTGTGGAATTTTTAGAAAGGTTTGAAAGATTCTTTTAGAAAATTTCTTATAAGTTCTGCAAAAAAATTAACTATCTTTGGAGAGGACAGAGGAGTTAAAACATGTTTACTAATTCTTTTTGCAGAAAAACTTCGACCCATTTTCTGCAAAGAGAATTACATTAAACAGTAATCTTAAATTAAAAACTTAAAACCCAAAGTAAACTTAAAATCAAAATTAAGGAGATTAAAAAATGCAGATGTTATCACTTGAAAATGAATTAAAAGAAAATTCATATCCGGGAAGAGGAATCGTAATTGGAAAAACACCTAATGGAAAGCATGCTGTAACAGCATATTTTATTATGGGAAGAAGCGAAAACAGTAGAAATCGTGTTTTTGTTGAAGAAGGAGAAGGAATCCGCACAGAAGCTTTTGATCCATCAAAGCTTGTTGATCCAAGTCTTATTATCTACGCACCTGTTCGTGTTCTTGGAAACAAGACTATCGTAACTAACGGAGATCAGACAGATACAATTTACGAATTAATGGATAAGCAGCAGACTTTTGAACAGGCACTTAGAACACGTGAGTTTGAACCTGATGCTCCTAATTACACACCTAGAATTTCAGGAATTATGCATATTGAAGATGGAAATTACAATTATGCAATGTCTATCTTAAAGAGCAACAACGGAAATCCTGAAGCATGTAACAGATATACTTTTGCATATAATAACCCTGTTAACGGAGAAGGTCATTTCATTCACACATACAAATGTGACGGAAATCCACTTCCAAGTTTTGAGGGTGAACCAAAGCTTGTACCAATGATGGACGATATGGACGCATTTACAGATATGCTTTGGAACAGCTTAAACGAAGATAACAAGGTATCTCTTTTTGTAAGATATATTGATATTGAAACAGGAAAATACGAAACAAAGATTGTTAACAAAAACAAATAATTATAATAATCAGTGTAAGTTTTGGAGGAATATATAATGAAGGAATTAGAATTAAAATACGGATGTAACCCTAATCAGAAACCATCAAGAATATATATGGAAGAAGGAGAACTTCCAATTAAGGTTCTTAATGGAAAGCCTGGATACATTAACTTTTTAGACGCATTTAACGGCTGGCAGTTGGTTAAGGAATTAAAGAAAGCAACAGGTCTTCCTGCAGCAACATCATTTAAGCATGTTTCACCTGCAGGTGCAGCAGTTGGTCTTCCACTTAGCGAAGTTGAAGCAAAAATCTACTGGGTAGATGATCTTGGAGAATTATCACCACTTGCATGCGCATATTCAAGAGCAAGAGGTGCAGACAGAATGTCATCATATGGTGACTTTATTGCTTTATCAGATGTTTGTGATGTTTCAACAGCAAAGGTTATTAAGAGAGAATTTTCAGATGGAATCATTGCACCGGGATATGAACCTGAAGCACTTGAAATGTTAAAAGGAAAGAAGAAAGGGGCATATGCAATTATTGAAATTGACCCTAACTATGTACCAAAGCCAATTGAGCATAAAGAAGTATTTGGTATTACTTTTGAACAGGGACGTAACGAACTTAACATTGATGATGATTTCTTCAGCAATGTAGTTACAGAAAACAAAGATATTCCTGAATCAGCTAAAATTGATATGGCTATTTCAATGATTACATTAAAATATACACAGTCTAACTCAGTATGTTTCGTAAAGAATGGACAGGCAATCGGTGTAGGTGCAGGTCAGCAGTCAAGAATTCACTGTGTAAGACTTGCAGGACAGAAAGCTGATAACTGGCTTCTTCGTCAGGCACCACAGGTACTTAATCTTCCATTTAAGGAAAATATGAAACGTGCAGATAGAGATAATGCAATTGATCTTTATATTGGTGAAGAATATATGGATATTCTTGCTGATGGAGAATGGGAAAGAGTATTTACAGAAAAGCCACCTGTATTTACAAAGGAAGAAAAGCAGGCATGGCTTGCACAGGCTGACGGCATTACACTTGGTTCAGATGCATTCTTCCCATTTAGCGATAATATTGAACGTGCTTACAAGAGCGGTGTAAAATATGTTGCACAGCCAGGTGGTTCAATTCGTGATCAGGATGTTATTGATGCATGTAATAAGCATGGTATGGCAATGGCATTTACAGGACTTAGATTATTCCATCACTAAAAAGCATAAAATAGTGAGATTATAAGAGGGCTGTATTATTAACGATTGGACTTCTCCTTTTTAAAATTCTTGTGTAATTTAATCGTTTTACATAGCCTGCAGAAATTTTCGTCGCAAACACGTTGATTTTCTTATTTTGCTCCGCCGCCTATTGTAAAACAAAAATCAAAACTCGCCTACGGC
>ERZ773107.2127-NODE-2127-length-15562-cov-3.703553_pt1 | contig 15562 bp, 12 predicted proteins | sample MGYA00580571_ERZ773107 | MGnify/ENA primary metagenome ERZ773107 (study PRJEB29015, sample SAMEA2737843) | human gut metagenome | biome: human gut; feature: human-associated habitat; material: faeces | place: China | collected 2012 ... | reverse complement strand
ATATTCATGATTATCTTCCCTCCTCCATCTGCTTACAGTATTCTTCATAGCTTAATAACTCACCACTCTTTGAGATGATGATCTTCGCTTTTGGCGCCTGATGCTCTAACATTGCCTGCTCTAACTCTAATACCATCATCGTAAATGGGCTGTCAGTTGCACCGTCTCTGTTTCTTGCTCTTCTGTGTGCAAGCGTCTCCTGTGGGGTACTGTTTAATAAAATCGGGATATCAACCCCCTTATAGTTATCACTGTTGCCGTGTGTCCATTCGATCACAAGCACCTGGATCTGGGAAAAATCAACTTTCTCATACCATAACTCGGTATCTTCCCTTCCCATGCGTTTCAGCCAGATTTCATCTGCTCCAGCCTTGAACTCCCTGACAATTTCTTCTACTTCATCAAACCCGATCTCATTCGTTGTTCCGAGGTATCCTTTTAATCCTTCTTTTCCGTTTCTTAAATATGACTCATACCAGTCGTATTCCTCTGCGTGTTTCGGATTCGCATCATCCCCATTTTTCTGGAACTCATGGATCATGTCAAAACGTTCTGCTGTAAAGGTACCTTCTTTTACCATTCCTTTTAATGCGCTCTCACGGAAAGTATGCAGACGCTCTGCGTCATTGTATACAGGGATTCTGTGTGGGTAATTATCTCCGGATAAAGTGTAGCTTCCGATTCCGGCCTCTTTCAGATAAAAAGATAATAAAGATGCAATCTCAGATTTACCAACACCGGAACCTCCACAGACAGTGATGACCACTTTACCTGTTTCTGATTTTTCAGAAGCTTCCTCTAACATTGGCAGTAATTCTTTGAAAATGACATTTGCTTTCTGCACATGTCCTTCACCGATCTCTACTTTGTCTCCCGGCATATCTCCGTGTGCGATATTTTCCGGGATCACTGGTGGCTGCCAGTCTGTCATGTTTTTTGTGATTTCTGCAATTGATTTCATCCTTAATCGTCTCCTTTATCTTTTTAAGCTTATCTGTTCTAATGACACATTATAATATTTTTGCTTTCTAGTCAATGAGCCATTGGATTGCCGGCTCTAAATATTCATTCCAGAACTTCCAGTCATGAATTCCTGTGCTCTCTTTATAAGTCACATCCACTCCTTTTTTTTCAAGGAAATCACGGAATTCGTGATTTTCATTGAGAAGGAAATCTTCAGAACCGCATGCCATGAAAATTGGCTGGATCTTCTCCTCTTTTTTCAGCCTTTCTGTCACGAGATATTCCGGATTGTTTTCGCTCTCATCCAATTTATCCAGATCACCGAAAATCTGTGTATAGTAGTCATAATCTGCAATATCGTTGTGGCTTCCCGGCTTCATTCCTTTGATTCCGTTCACGATCAGAGCTGATGACAAGCCAAACATTTTTCCAAATGTTTCCGGATGGTGCAATGCAGTATGGATTGCGCCAAAGCCTCCCATCGACAAACCTCCGATAAAATTGTCTTCCGGTTTATCAGACAATCCGAAGGTCTTCTGGCAATATGCCGGAAGCTCTTCTGCTGTAAATGTCTCGTAACCACGTCCGGTTCCTTTTCCATTCAGATAGAAGCTGTTCTCTCCAGCTGGCATCACAACTGCCAGATTGTATTTTAAGGATAACTCCTGGATCAGGCTGCCTGTCAGCCAGTCCTGTGTGCTTCCGGAAAAGCCATGAAGCAGATATAATGTTTTCATTGGTCTCTCGTAGTGTGGATTTGGACCAAGCATTTCAACCGGTGCATCATTTGGCAATAAAATGTGAAATGTGACGATCCTGCTGAGTGCCGTTGAATATGTATTTACCTGTAACAATGCCATATCGTTTTACCTCGCTTATTTTTCTATTTTAATTATACCCTGATATTCTTTTTTTTCTTTCAAAAAAACGTGATATAGTTTCAATTTCCTGATGTTTTATTATGATTCCGTCTTTCCTCTGACTTTCTTTCTGGAAGAAGCAATGCCCAGATATTCTTTTTACCAAAATCTATAAATATCCCCGCTCGGCATATAATGTACCGGCACCGCATGTCCAATTACTTCCGGAATCCAGTCTACAGCATACTTCATCCCAAGCTCTTCCAGATTAAAATGTCCGACATTGAATGCAGCTTTCACTTTTCCAAGCATAACTGCATCTCTGATATAAGACATCACGGTCCAGTCGATCACTTCTCCAGGAATAATAGCATCCACGTCTTCCTCTTCCAGGATACGGATCACTTCTGTCGCATATTCCGGGCAGAAGCCGTCTCCGGTTGTTGGCTGGTGCTCAAAAATATTTGGAAGCAGGTGTCCTACCATCGCCACCTTTTTGATCTTATCTTCCGGATTGCCGATATAGCGGATTCCGTTCAGAGACATTTTCTCTTTCAGAAGCGCATTCATTTTTCCTACTGTCATATCAGGGAATTCAAAGTACATGGTCATGCCCTGTGCATCCGGATTTACACGGTATTTCTCCCAGCCAAGGTATTTGATCACACCGGTAAAAATTCCATCCGGCTTATGGGCATGTGTATGATCATGATCCCTGAAGATTGCAATCCCATACTGATCTAAAAGTGCTTTCTTCTCTTCATAAATTTTGTTTTCGAATCCTGCCCGCCAGTCCGGATAATCCGGCGTGGAATAGTAGGATGGTTCATGTACATATAAAAGATTGCAGCCTAACTTTGCTGTCTTTCTGATTACTTCTACTGTTGGTACAAGTGCAGACACAATGCCTGTGCACTCATCATCCGGATTGCCGGATTTGAACCCGTCACATCCATCATAATCCTCATCAAACTTCGGATGATATTCTAAAATTTTATCTGTGATCTCTCTGATTGTCATAATGGATCATCCACCTTTCTATTATAGCTTTCTGCCTGTTATTTACAATCGCACTCTTTTGCAAATATATGGATCATCACACCTTTGTCCCATGGTGTGATCGTTCCGGACAAATCTGCTGTTTCCATCCAGCTTAAACATGCGCTGTCCGTGATGATCCTTGGCTTTGTTTCCTCCACCATACCATTTTTATTTGCAGTTCCATTGTTTTCAATAAAAATATGACATGCTTTTCCTTCTTTATCCATACCTTCCAGCATATAACGGGCTGAAAGTGTCCGTGATTCCGGATAAAATTCCTTCTGTGTATCTACTCCTCCCGGAAGTATTTTCCCTTTAAAGTTCTCACAGTCACACGTTCCATCAAATAGAATCATGAAAGCCTCTGCTCTGCTTCCCTTTACTTCCAGAAATTCTGTCGTCCGAACCTGAATTGTTAATATCTCCCTCATTCTTCCTGCTCCTATCTCTGTATTACATTGTAATAAAACTGATCATCTTCCATTGCCTGAACGTTACTGCCAAATAAGGGATCCTGTGCCTGTCACCCTACACGATATAAGTAAATGGCTCCTTTGCATCCACAAATGTAACTGGCAAATCTCCTGTGATGCTCTTAAGCCATGCCGGAAGATGCTTCATTCCACACTCTTCACTTCTCTCATGACCGAGTACTAACATTCCCTTATTCATTCCCATCTGTGATGCATCGCGCACATAAGCAGAAAGTGTCCATTCTGTGATATCTCCGCAGATTGCGACATCAATATTTTCCTGGTGCATTTGTCTCATCGGAAGATTCTCCTGTCCTAATCCAAGGCTTCCGCCACCGACTAATACGCTGACACGTTTTACAGACATTTTCGGGTCTCCTACCAGCTGTACCACTTCCATCTTTAATTCTTTCTGGAAAAAATGTGCAAGCTCTTCCAACGTAGTCACCGGAAGTTCATAGACTCCTCCAAACCATCCAAGCTCTCCTTCACATTTTACTCGATACTTTCCCCAGCCTAGTTCTTCGTCAAATCCACGATAAATACCATCTTCCTTGTCCATATGCATATGATCATGGAATCTCCAAATTGCAATATGATTTTCTTCGATCAGCTTCTTTTTTTCGAGGTAAACCGGATCCTCTAAAAGCCATTCTGTATCGTCTGCACCGGAAAACCAGGTTGGTTCATGTGTAATAATAAAGTTTGCGCCAAGTGCTGATGCCTCTTTGATCACGTCAACTGTTGCCATAAAGGTAGTGACCACACCTTTTACTTCCATATCCCAGCTGCCGCTTATAAGCCGATCACATGTTTTTCCCTCCGGGATTGGTGTCACTCCTGTTTTTTCAATGATTTTGTCTACGATTTCTCTTACTGTCATAATCAAATTCTCCTTTGTTTTATAGCACCTTTTATATCATTTCCCCGGTGATTCTGCCTTCATTTTTGTATAATTTCTATTTAATATTCTATCATAAAAGGCAGACTGTGCTTTTCAGACTGCTCTTTCTGCAACCTTTTTCACAATCTGCCCTTTTGACATTGCTTTCTTTATTTTTGAGGAATTACTATTTTTCCACTATTACATTCTTTTTAGCCTTTGACTGCTCCGACAACAACACCCTTGACCAGATATTTCTGTACGAATGGGTAGATCAGCATAATCGGAAGAATACCAATCACTGCCATCGCCATACGAATAGACGTTCCAGGCAATTCTATTGCACCTGTTCCGATCAGGGATGCATTCGAATTAGAGCGCATCGCCTGAATGTTATTCATAATCTTCATCAGCAACTGCTGGATACTGTAAAGCTTTTCATTACTGATATAATACAATCCATTCGTCCAGTCGTTCCAGTAGCAGATTCCAGTAAACAAACTGATTGTCGCAACCGTAGGAACTGCCAGCGGAAGCATTACTTTAAAGAAAATCTTCAACTCTGATGCACCGTCTAACTGTGCAGCTTCAATCAGGGAATCCGGCACACTATTCTGATAATAGTTCTTTACAAGAATTACGTTAAACGCGGTTACCAGATAGTTTGGAATGATAAGCGCCCAGATTGTATTTTTGATCTGGAAGAATTTGGTCCACATAATGTAAGATGGCACGATTCCACCATTGAACAGCATTGTAAAAAATACAAAGAATGCCAGAACATTTCTGTATTTAAAAGATTTTCTGGACATCGGATAAGCCAGCATCGTCGTTATAATAACACTGGCTGCTGTACCTGCAAAAGTTACCAGAAAGGAAATACCATAGGATCTTACGATCATGACTCCCTGCTTCACCATATAATAATAAGCATCGAGGCTCCACTCCTGCGGCCAATAGCTGTACCCGTTACGGATCAGCGATGTTTCAGATGAGAATGATGCAATTACAATCAGGAGGATTGGCATCATTGCAATGATTACCAGCACAGTCAGAATAATGGTTGCTGCGCGGTTAAAACTTTTACTTTCCGTCATGTTCTGCTCCTCCTAGAATAATGCATTATCAGAATCTACTTTACGTACAATTGCATTTGCAACTAATACGAGAATAAATCCTACCAGTGACTGATATAATCCGGCTGCTGCTGACATACCAACATCATTTAATTCCATAAGTCCACGGTATACATAAGTATCAATGGTCTGTGTTACATTAAATAATGCTCCAGAATTCTGTGGAACCTGATAGAACAAGCCGAAATCTGAGTAGAAAATTCTTCCGATGGACATTAAGGTCAATGTGATAACAGTCGGTTTTAACATTGGAAGTGTGATCTTAAAGATCTGCTGCATCTTGGTTGCCCCGTCAATTGCAGCCGCTTCATAGATGGATTTATCAATACCGGAAATACTTGCCATATACACAATGGACTGATATCCCATATTCTTCCATAAGTTTACAATGATTAAGATTGCCGGCCATGCTCCCGTATAGGAGTACCATGACACCGGATCCATTCCAAGCCCTGTAAGGATTGTCTTATTGATAAAACCGGTATCTGCATTTAAGAATGCATATGCGATAAAACCAATTACTACCCAGGATAACAGGTTTGGCAAAAGCAGAGATGCCTGGAAAATTTTCACTCTCTTCCGCTCGCCAAGCTCACACATCATTACGGCAATTGCAATCGCTACGATTGTTCCGATCACGATGAATGCAACATTGTATAAAATTGTATTTCTGGTCATGATCCATGCATCTTTCGTTTTGAACAGGAATTCAAAATTCTGAAAACCGCACCAGTCACTTCCGAATACACCTTTTCTCAAACTATAGTTTTTAAAAGCCAGGAACACGCCAAACATCGGCACATAATTATTAATGAGCAGATAAATAATTCCTGGCAGAGCAATCATAAGCAGTGGCAGGTTTTTCGATTTTGTCTTTCTGCGCTTTACAGCCTTTCCTCTCTTTGCAATTGCCTTTTCCATTTTAATCTCCATTCCTGTAGAACTGCCGCATTCTCATGCGGCAGCCTTATCTCTTTAAAACTTTGTTACTTTTTTATTTCTGTGCTGACCAGGTGTCTAACTGCTCCTGTTTTGCATTTAAGATATCCTGATATCCGGCATCATTTAATGCATTTACGAATTTATCAATTTCTGTATCCGGATCCAAACTTCCGCATACAAGACCAGGCAAATACTGGGTGACAACGTTCTTAACAGCTGTATACTGTGTCTTGACACTGCTTGTATCGAAGGTGAATCCCATTGCAGGAGATGTCTTAGCTGTCTTATTCTGCTCTAATTCCCAGTCAAGAGAAGCCGGATCTGTTCCTGCTGTCGGGTACATTAAGAAGAAGTTACCTAATGTTCCACAGCTTAACTGTGCTGTATATGGTACAGTTGTTGCATCTTCTCCTTCCGGATAAGAAACGGTTCCGTCATCATTCAGGACATAATCTCTTCCCTCAATACCATAGATCAGTAAGTTGATGATATCCGCATCTGTGTAGGTCAGATTTAAGAACTTCATCGCTGCTTCCGGGACATCTGTCGTTGATGCGATCATCCAGCTGACTGCATTCAAATCACCTGTAGAAAGGTATGCATCTCCAATAATCTTTGCACCAATCGGATTGCTGCCACACTGCATCTGAAGAGAGGCTGCTGTGTCAGCTTCCGGATAGCTGTATGCCGCGATATAGCAGAAATAATTTCCGGAACTCATAAGCTCTGCTGCTGCACTTGTTGTGGTAGCGGCATCCTGCATAACGAGTCCATCATTGTACCAGCTTCTGACAAGATCACATTTTTCTTTGAATAAATCTGTTGAGAATAAATCCTGTACGGTAAGATCATCTCCTACCAAAACACCTGTTGGGCTGTTTCTGTCATCTGTCAGGAAATCAACCTCTCCATAGTTTGTAGAAACACCAACCTCTCCAGCCTGCACCGGAGCAAGTGGAGTCATATCCGGATGTGCTTCCTTAACCTGTTTTAAAACATCCGTCATGTCTTCCATGGAATTTACCTGGCTCATATCAATTCCAAGTTCATCTGCGATATCCTGTCTGTAAATAACCATTGGAGTCAGAGCAACCGGTTTCATCGTAGGAACACCCATGATCTCACCATCGGCTGTGCATGCTGCAAGCCAGTCATCTCCAACTGTGTCTTTGATTCCCTGTCCATATTCATCCAGTAAATCATTTAACTCATATGTCATATCCGTTGCTACATAGTTGTTAAAATCTCCAAGAGACTCGAAAATATCGATTTTCTCTCCACCCTGTAATGCAAGACTTACTTTGCTGGAATAATCAGCGATCGCCATTGGCTGTAAAGTAACTTCCACACCAATCTTCTCTCTTGTGATTTTATTGATCGCCTCTTCTACAACATCAAGGTCTTCCTCTGTAGGGATGTTGTTGAATGTACAATATGCGTAAGTAACCTGATCATAGTTTCCATCTGCTTTGCTGCTTCCACTTTCGGTTCCGTTTACAGAGCCATTATCGCTTCCGCCACAGGCTGTCAAACCAAGTGTCATTGCTGCAACTAATAAAGCTGCCAGAACTCTTTTGTTTTTCATCTGAAAAACCCTCCTCTTTTTTTGATAGTCTTAATTTACCAAAATTTTATACCTGTTTCTTTTAAAAACAGGATATAATTTTTCAAAAAAAAGAGAATCCCTTCAGATTCTCTACTTTTTTCGGTATTGATTCGGAGATATGCCTGTATATTTTTTAAATGTAGTGGAAAAATAAGTAAAATTGTCAAACCCGACTGCCTCGGCCACATCGCTGACCCGCTCTCCGCATTCGAGCAGATGTTTTGCCTCCTCAATCCGATATTCCGCCAGCGTATCTTTTATTTTCTTCCCTGTCTGTTTTATGTAAACCTTTGAAAGATACTCCGGTGCCAGATGAAACTGCTCTGCAACCGTCTCCCGCCTGATTGGTTCCCTGTAATGTTCCTTCAGGTACCGGTTTACTTTTTCCCCAAGTGTATATTGCTTCTGGACTGATTCCATATATTCAAAGGTGCAGTCGAGCAGATAACTCACCCAACGGATCATATGAATGACGGACTGGGATGCCCTATGGCATAAAAGATTCAGATCCTCATTGGAAAAAAGACCGACCGCCGGGATCTCCTTTTTAGCGAGAAAGATATAAATAGACTGCTGGATCTCCTCTTTTGCCTGGCGAAGCACATTTTCATTCAGCTTTTTCTGATATTCCCTGTCACTTAACTGACTTTTCAGATAGCTCAAAAATTCCATTTTCTTTCTGTTTTCCAAAAATTCCAGCACTTTGTCAAGATCCATAATGCTTTGCGCTGCCTGCTCCACATCTGCGCTGTCTTCTTCCTTAAAGCAAGTTCCGTAAGCGCCTACATTTCCATCAATCAGGTTTGAATCCTCGTGAAATACCTCATATAATCCGGGCAGACTACTCTTTCTGCTGATACAGATCGTAATATCTGTCGAAAACAGCTGCTTGAAATTTTTGCGGAGTTCCTCACACTTTTCTTCCACCTTCTCTCCTTTACAAACCCGGCAGATTGTCACAAAAATATATGCTTCCTTATAATCCATGGAAACAACGGAATCATTATCCGGCGTTCCACATAAAACTTCGGAATGAATATTTTCCATAATAAAAAGCATCAGATCCGGATTCATCTTTTCCTTCTCTTTTTCTGTATTCGTAATCTTAGAAATCACCAGCCTGTATTCAGCCTGATGATCAATGTCTAATCTTCTATCAGCGATTTCCTCCTGGATCTTAACCTCATTTCCTGCAATATGACCGGTAAGTAACTGATTCCAGAATGTAATCTTAAGCTGCCTCTGATTCTGCCTCGCCCATTTCCCATATTCGCTGTTTTCTAACACCTGCTGTTCTTCCCGAATCTTCTGGATAATCTTCTTTAGCGCCGCTTCCATCACATTCACATCGAATGGTTTCAGCAAATATTCCGATGCCCGGTATTTAATTGCATATGTCGCATAATCGAAGTTTTCATGGCAGGTCAGCAGCAAAAATTTCCCCGGCAGCTTTTCTTCCCGGAACCACTCCAGCAGATCCAGTCCTGACCCCATCGGCATCTCAATATCACTGATAATGATATCAATTGTGTTTTCCAACAATATTTTCTTTGCATTTGTAATGTTATAAGCTGTATAGACTCCGAATACCTCCAACTTCTCCCAGTCTACTGTCTTTTCTATTACATCCACGGTTGCGATATCGTCATCTACAATCAATACCTGCATATTGTCACTCCCTGTATTTTTTTCAGGCAATTGCAAAATTACAATTTACGATGTGATGTTGTGCACATTGCCTTTTTTCTCTCATATAAGTATTTTTGCGTTCCTAATTATACGATAGCAGGCTTCCAAATGTCCAGCTGTTTCTGTCTCTTATCCCAGATCATCTTTTTTCCACCACTTCCTGCACAGTATTCTTCGGAATACGGAATATGTTTTTGCATCCGTGTGGTGTGATGTTTTCAATTGTAAACAGACGTTCTCTCTCATACATCAGTTTGAGCATACGCTTTATGCTCTTTAATCCGACGCGCTCTCCTGTTTTTTCTATTGAAATCTCTCCTGTGTGGAATTCTTCCAGGAATTCCTCCGGATAACCATTTCCGTCGTCCTCTATCTCCAGTAAAAGCATCTCCTCTCCCTGATATTCTGTGGTTCCTGCCTTGATCAGAACTGTCAGCACACTGTCCACGGACACTGCATACTTATATTCATTTTCAATAATGGTGTGAATCAGCATCTGCGGGATTCTCCAGTCTTCCAGTTCTTTTGGAATATCAAAAAAGTAGAATACACAGTTCGGATATTTCATCTCCTGCATTTCAAAATAATTTTCCACATGTCTTATTTCCTCCCCAAGTGTTACTGTATGAAGTCCGGAGCGGAACATATACCGGATATTTTTGGACAGAGCTGCAATATAACGCTGAATCTCTTGATTCTTTGCCTGTTGGCTGAGGCTTGAGATAGTTGTCATTGCATTCAGAAAAAAATGCGGCTTTAACTGTAATCTGACACATCTTAATTCGGTCTCCTGCAAATCAATCTGCTTCTCATAACTCTCGATCTTAAGTCCTACAATCTCATCCATCAGATGATTAAATGTATTTTTCAATAACGTAAATTCCTGATTGCTGTAATTCCCCTCTATTCTTAGATTATAATCTCCATCTTTCATTTGCTCCATGCTTTTCTGCATATGCCCCATCGGGATCAGGATCTCTTTCCTTAAATAACGAATTAGTAATATGGAAAAAAAGACAAGAATCAGAAGCACCGACAGCATCAGAAGCATATTCGCCTGAATCTGGCCAAAAATCTGGGATGCATTTACAACGGTATAGACGCAGAGTCCACTATCTGCCACTTCATAACCAGCTCCCCGTATATTGTGCCAGCTGTCAATCTCACAGCTATCTCCCGGTTTTAATCCATTCAAAGAGCTTCCAAACAAGCCACGGATCTTATTGTCTTTATCAGTCAGCAGAATACTCATTTTATTAAAATGGCTCTCTGCAGCATAATTCATAAAACTGTCCACAGAAAGAAAAATACTGACTGCCTTTTCCTGCCAGTTATACATTTTATAAACGTAATTTTTACTGCCAATCTCCGCTATCGTCCATTCTGCCTTTGTATGCCCCTGCCCGGCTTTCTTCATTGTGAAGCTTCTCAGGTTATTTTTATCCTTCAGAGAAATGGTCTGATTTTCATAATCCAGACAGGACTCATATTTGCTTTCTGCAATCACAACTGCATCCACATATGGATCAAATGCCAGCTGCTCTTCTATCATATTTTTTATATTCATCATCGCATAATAACGCTCATTTGCGTTTTCACTCTGAAGCATATCATAATCACTGTTTTTATAAATAAGCCGTTCCAACAGCATATCTGCATTTGCGATCTTATTGTCCAGCTCCTTTCCATATATCTGTACAAAATTATACATATTCTGTTCCAGACTTTTTGCCGCATTATAGTAAGAAATCATAAGATAGGAAATAAATACCACAAAAAGTAAAATACACTGGATTCCCAACATAAAGATTGTTTTTCGGATAAAAGATTTTTTCTTCATTTCTGTCGTTCTCACCGTTCCTTCCTGAAAAAATATCTTACAACTATTTTTCTCCGCTTTATCTTCCAGTATAACAGACTCTTTTTTTACTTACTTTAAAAAATGAGATTTTTTTTGAAACTTTTGGATTCTTTTTTAAATTGTGTCTGGCAACCAAAAACAACGAAGACACGCTTTCGCTGCGTGTCTTCGTTGTTTTGTTCGTCAGGCACAATTCTCACAACTTAGATTTGAGTTTCGTAATTATTTCTTTTCTTTATTTGATTTCCAGTAATAACCCGGACTTCTTCAACGCCGGGCAAAGTGCCATGTAGACTGCAACCGCTGCAATCACAGAAAGTACTGCGTTCACACCGGTTGTCGTAATGTTCCATGCAAGTGCAACCTCTGCAGCCGGTTTTCCGAGGATGGCGCGCTTGTAAAAGTAACCGATCAGCGGATCAAAGATCACATTGAAAAGCATGCCGCAGATTGCTGCTATCAAAGACCATTTGAATACATGGCGTGTATCCTTTGAAGTGGAGATCTTTCCGATCTTATGTGCGACCAGACCAGTAACTAATCCGATACAAAACTTTAAAAAGAATGTCTTCGGTGCATAAATAATGTAAACCGGATCTAACAGATCTCCAATCGTCATTCCGATCGCTCCACCGATTCCTCCATAGACACCTCCAAGCAGTAATGCCCCTAATACACACACGGCATTTCCAAGATGGAACGAAGTCGCATCGCCACCCGGAAGTGTGATCTTAATCTGTAAAAATGTGAATACTACATAGGACAATGCAGCCATCAGGGCCGTCAGGGTAAGTTTGTAAATCTTTTCATTTCTCATAATAATGTTCTCCTCCTGAAAGTTTTTCCAGATTTTTCTGTCTGAATACCTCTCTATATAATACGCAAAATTGGCATTGTGTATATATCCACTTTTTTTTATTTTAATCATGCCAGTTTTGTTTCCGGAGAAACACCCTGCCGACCTGTCCCTGTTTTCTATGATTCAATCCGGTCAAATTCCAACACTACTTTGAACAGATCCCCATCCACATGTAATGTCATTTTTCCTTTCATCAATTCCATCAGACTTCCCGCGATGGAGAGTCCGAGTCCGTTTCCCTCTGTGTTACGGGAGCTGTCCCCGCGCACAAAACGTTCCATCAGTTCCTCGCTCGAAATATTAAGCTGGTATTTCGACGTGTTCATAAAAGAAATCCGGACTTTTTCCTCTGCCTGCTCTAAATTGATGTACACTCTCGTCTGCGGCTGTGCGTATTTGCAGATATTATTCATCAGGTTGTCGATAACACGCCAGAAATGTCTGCCGTCCGCCATGATATAAACAGCTTCCTCCGGCTTCTTAATGATCAGCTCCAGTCCGTTTTTTTCTGTTTTTTCCTCAAACTCACCGACTGTCTGAACAAGAAAGACTCCGGCTTCGAGCTTTTCCAGATTCACAGAAAGTGCGCCACTCGATGCCTTAGACGCTTCAATCAGATCCTCGATCAGCTTTTTTAATCTTGCAGACTGACGCTCTAATACCTCTAAATATTCCTTTGTTTTTTCATTGTCAATCTCTTCTTTTTCCAGCAGATCCACATAGTTGATAATAGAGGTCAACGGTGTCTTAATATCATGCGAGACATTTGTAATTAGTTCTGTTTTAAACCGTTCGCTCTTCATCTTCTCATTGACCGCTCTCGAAACACCCTCGTTGATCCGGTTTAAGTTCTCTCCATGTTCCTTCAGGGCCGGAAGCATCTGTTCCGTCCGGATCTTATATTCAATCTCTCCATCTGCGATGTGTCTGCTTCCATCCTGCAGCCGCTGCATCTGAATCAGGATCACAACGCCTCCTGCCAAAAGAAGTGCTTTTTCCAACAGCCAGATCCACATAATCGTATTATAACTTACTCCAAACACCACAAAGAGCGCCACCTGTAAAAAATTGAAGACAAAAAACAGCGCTATTCCCTTCCACAGAATATTCAGATTCGTTCCAACTGTCTTAACAGAAGTAAAAAACAGCTTTCCTGCTCTGTAGAGCAAAGTACGGTTCCACCAGCTTTCCGCCTTAAGACGGACCGCAAAGTCAAGCAGATAAGCCAGTACCAGCCATGCAAATACCACCAGAACAAAGCACATCCCGATTCCGTAAAAGACAACAGACTGATGTTTGACTGCATAAGACATTTCATTCAGGATCAAAAACAGGATAATCTCTATCATCCCCCACACTGCTGTCAGAATTTCCCATGGCACTCTGTTTACAAAGCCCAGTGTGATTCCATCACAGCCCTCTTTATGTCCCGCAGATGCAAACAGGAACACAATACTTCCTGCAAAAAGGAAAAGACTGACTGCGGCGATCACATATATACTGTATTTTAATTTCTCTGCCAGCTCCAGGAAATACTCTGTCTGCACATACAGGTCATTCCCCCAGATCCCAACTCCCTCTTTCTTCACAAGTGGATCCTGCACATACGATATCACATAATAGTTTGCACCTACATTTCCTCTCACAATGTTCAGGCTGGTTGCATCCGCATACGTGTAATCGGTCCGGTTCTGAATCTGCTCTGTCAGATAATGTTCCTCTGAAGGAAGCATTATCTGCATTGCCACCTTGACCCATCCGTCTTCCGCTGCTGCATCGGAAGGATTATAAATAAACCCTTCCTGATAAGTCAGTGCCTCCTCTTTTGCAAAATCTGCCTTTGTCATTTTCTCTCTGTTTAGAATATCAGTTGCTTTCTGATAGACTTCTTCTTCGATTTCTTCATATGGCTGTATTACATCCCTAAACGGCGCATTTCCTTCAAATGTCCACTCTTCTGTTACATACTCCCCTGTTCCGTTTCCATCTGTATACAAACTGATATTTGCAGTTGTTTCCTGCTGTCCGGTTATATTGTGATAACTCTCATCATCGGTGTGATATTCAAAGAAATAGTGCTGGTCTTCCACTCCAAGTCCCGGCGCTTTCAATACAATCTCAAGCTTATCAATTGGAAAGTATTGCCCGTCTTCTAATAAATAGTAGTAAATCCCATTATCCAGATTATAAACATATTGGGATATTTTTTCCTTTATAGTACTGACCTGACTGTTTGAGACATAATAAGAACCAAACAGACTGTCATCTGCAAATATATCGGTCCAGTCATTGACGTAACACTGGAATACTGTCATATCCTCCAGTTTCTCCGGCGCATCCGGTGTTGTAAAATTCCTCTCCACATAGGTACCGTCTGCGGAGAGATCCATCTTTTCCAGGTCTTCCATCGAAGACGCTTCTATAATCCCATATTTGAAATTTTTGTCTGCGAAATAGGCTTCATTCACGCCATTTCCAGGATTTTGCAGCGCCAGTGCCGAATAACGTCTGCTGATCGCATCGAATGTATCTGCACGGATCTCTGCTTCACTTTTCGTATAAAATCCGTTCTCATTAATCAGATATGCCCCACATACACTTGCAAGCAATGTCACTCCTGACACAGTAGCCAGTACCCATGCAGCAAATTTTGCGGCTGTCGATTCTTTGAATTGTTTCATCCAATCCTCTCCTTTTTCCCATTCTCAGGCTTCCATCTTGTACCCTCTTCCCCAGACTACTTTTAAATGTCTTGGTTCTGCAGGGTTATACTCCACTTTTTCCCGCAGGTGTCTGATATGGACTGCCACCGTGTTTTCATTCCGGAACGGATAGTCATTCCACACCTGCTCATAGATCTGATTCGGGGAAAATACCTGCCCCGGGTGCTCCATGAGAAGTTTTAAAATATCATATTCCGTTCGTGTCAACGCCACTTTCTCTCCATCTAAGGTCACTTCTTTTGTCCGGTCATTCAGCTCAATGCCACCGATCGTGATCGTATCTTTTCTGATACTGCCTCCGCCAAGCTGCATATAACGTCTCAACTGGGACTTCACCCGTGCCTGCAGCTCTACCGTATTGAACGGCTTTGTCACATAATCGTCTGCCCCAACAGTGAGCCCTAACACTTTGTCCGTATCCTCACTTTTTGCAGTGAGCAGGATAACTGGGACATTGCTCACTTCACGGATTTTTACCATAGCGGAAATTCCATCCATGACAGGCATCATGATATCCAAAATAAGA
>ERZ773107.2115-NODE-2115-length-15691-cov-33.957022_pt1 | contig 15691 bp, 17 predicted proteins | sample MGYA00580571_ERZ773107 | MGnify/ENA primary metagenome ERZ773107 (study PRJEB29015, sample SAMEA2737843) | human gut metagenome | biome: human gut; feature: human-associated habitat; material: faeces | place: China | collected 2012 ... | reverse complement strand
CTCGGCTCTTTTTTATATAAATTTGTAATTTACACCATTATATGGACTTTATCTAAAATACACCTATTTTTCTCAAATTCTACCTATAAAGTTAACTTATTTTTAAATTTTATAGGAAACGGCGGCTAAATCGGCAGGCAGAAGATAAAACTCATATAATAATAATGTTCCTTAACAAGTTGACACATTTCCACTAAGCGTATAATATTCAATTATTCACATAAGGCGCTTAAAAACAGCGCAGGAATGGAGTTTAATATGAGATTCGTAATACAGCGTGTTAATCATGCAAATGTTAAGATAGATGGCAAAGTTGTTGGAAATATCGGACATGGTCTTTTGATTCTTTTCGGGGCTGGTCAGGACGATACAGAAGAAATGCTTCCAAAATATGTAGACAAGATATGCAAAATGCGTATTTTTGAAGACGAGAATGGCAAAACTAATCTGTCTCTGGCAGATGTCGGTGGCGAGCTGCTTATTGTAAGCCAGTTTACACTTTATGCGGACTGCCGCAAAGGCAACCGCCCAAGCTTTACTAATGCCGGCGCGCCTGATATGGCTAACGCCCTTTATGAAAAATTTGTGGCAATGTGCCGTGAACGTGTTCCTAAAGTTGAAACCGGCAGATTCGGTGCTGATATGAAGGTCAGCCTTGAAAACGACGGACCATTCACAATACTGATAGATAGTGAGGATTTCTGATATGTTTAGAATGTGGTGTAAGCTCTTTGACGACAGAGGGCATCTTATCAAAGACACTGTAATTAAAAATGCAGATTCTGATTTAAACAGAACCCGCAAAATATTTGCTGCTATTCATGACGCATGCTATGAATTCGACCTTGCCGAGCCAATCTGGCTCGATTCCAATGTTTCAGAATTCCAGCGCCACTCGAAAGTACGCTTCACTAAAGATAACTTTGTTGAAGATATCGAATTTGCTTATATGGAAATTGAGGTTATTGAGGAAGATTAGAACAGGAGGGCTTATAACTGCCCTCCCACTCTATTTGGTCTTAACTCTGACCTTCTTTCCTGAAAATGCAATTCCAAATTTCAGGATATCATTAATTCCTTCCTGCTTCATCTCAGAATCATATCTCATATTATCAATCTGAGTCAGTGCCTCGTTTGCAAATGTATCAAGTGAATCTGCACTCAATCCATTCTTCCATTTTAATTCCAATATAATTCCCGGATACCTGTTTTCTCTTGGAATAAGGCTGATATCATATCTTCCATCGCCTGATTCCCTGTTAGATTTAATCTTATACTGGTTATCCATCAATGCAATCAGACCAAGCATTAAACCATGATAAAAGCCCTCTGCTCCTCCATCATAAAAACTTATGGATTTATCCATGTATTCGGATATTGCAGCCTGCAATTTTTTATAATCATTTGCATAAAGACTCTCCGCAATCTTGTTAGCAGTAGTTCTTGTGATAGCACCTATCTGCAGCAAATGTGACAAAATTTCATTCTTGTAAACCGCTGCAATTTCCCTGTTAGGAATGGAAACCTCGCACAGATATGAACCATCTGCCTGCAAATTTTTTCTCGGTGTTTTCAAATATCCTGCCACTAACAACAGACTATATATATTAGCCGGATCTTCTGCAATCGACCTGTATACAACATTCTGATCAATTCTGGCAATAACAGGCTCTCCCTGTAAAAGTGCATAAAGTCTCTCCGTTATGTCATCAGTAGCAATTTCAAGTACATCTTCAAGAATCTCATTCTTTCCTGTATTAACCCAATATGCCTGTGGAATACCGCCTTTAGAAATATAATTGATAACCGACCACGGATTGTATATCTCCTCGTTACCAAATAAATATCCATCATACCATTCTTTCAGTTCCTTTTCTTTACCTGACATACCATAATATTCAAGCATTGCTTTTACTTCATCACCTGTAAATCCGAAGAAGCTGTCATACGCTTCATCCATAACTGAATTAACTGTCAGATTATTAAGTCCACTAAATATACTTTCCTGTGCAATACGAAGAATTCCAGTAAGAAATCCATACGAAAGATTTCTGTTATCTTTAAATGCTCCTGAGAAGAAATTTCTCATAAATCCAATAATCTCATCATAGAAATCTTTTGAATATCCTTCCTGTATAGGCGTATCGTATTCATCAATTATAATAATCGGTGCTTTGCCATAATGCACAGCCAGCATTTTTGACAAACGCTCAAGTGCAGAAGTAAGTTCAACTTCATTGGCTGTGCCATTAAGAATCTTTAAAAAATTCTCCTTTTCATACTCTGACAGCTTATCACTGTTAAGCAATTCCTGATGTCGTCCAAATTCTTCCTGCAAAAGTCCACGAATCTTATCAATAGTTTCCTGCCATGTATCAAATTTAACATCTTTAAATGTGAGAAAAATCACCGGGTACTTACCCTGATGCGAACGGTACTCTTCTCCACACTGCCAGATTGCCTGATTTTTAAAATATTTGCTTGTATCCTCATCAGATATCTCAAAGAAAACCCTTAACATATCCATATTCAGGGTCTTTCCAAATCTTCTAGGTCTTGTAAACAATGATACCAATGGCTTCTGGTCAAGAAATTCCTTGATTAATAATGTCTTATCAACATAATAATATTCTGACTGCGCACGCACATAATCTGATATCCCAATCGGAAGTGCCTTCAAGCCCTTTCCCCCAGATTTCTTTACATACTTTCCCGTTGAAATCCTTTTATCAGCAGGTTTTGCTGCATCATCAGGAATTCTCCATGTTCCATTCTCCTTAACAGCCCCAGCCACTTTTCCTTTTTTGCACATATCATTCACAGATCTTGAAGAAATCCCCCATTCTGCAGCTTTCTCTTTACAACTTTTCATCTGAACCTCCTCTCTCATTTCCACCGTCAACAATATATCTTACGCAAATTATAGCATTTTATACGAAGAATATCAACTTTCGTCCGCAATATATCAATTTTAGCACGAAGAATATGAATTTAATTTGATATATTGCGTTTTGAAAAAACATTCTTCTTTTTAACATCTAATTATAGTAAAAATGCGGACTCCTCTCGGAATCCGCATTTTTATATTAAATCTAATAAATCAAACATTCAATCAGCACTACCGCACCATCATTCCACCTTGCAATCCTGCCATTATACATCTCATCAGCTTCCTGCTGTGAAACGAGCGACTGACCACGGTTTGCTGACCTTTCCGCTGACTCTTCAGAAGCATAATAATCAACCTTGCATTCATCTACAACATTTTTCGTGCCTGAAGAGAAATCATAAACTGTGAACCTTTCAAGTCCATCCCCCTGCCATACGCCTTTTATTCCGTCCATAATATAATAATTACCATTCGCTGAAACTATCGAAACAAATCCATTTTGTGAGTGGCTGTTTCCAACCTCTTTTGTATACAAAATCTGACCTGTAATGCCATCTTTGACAGTTACAGTGACATATTTTCTTGTATCATTGAGTGCCTCTTTAACATCACTGATATCCCCGGCATATCCGTATATCTCCATTGCCACATCATCATCAACACCATCATGCGTAAGGTCGTACCTATATTCTGCTATGAGATAATTCTTCATTTTATCATCATTCTGATTGTCAGTATCTGTCTCAAACATGCTATCTGTCGATTTTTCAGCACTGCCTTTAACATTAGACCCGCCAAACGCAAAAACTGTAATTGCTGCCACCGTCACTATCATTACAAATGCTACGCTTTTGTATGTTTTCTTATTGCCAGCGATTCTCTCAATCCTTTTCTTAAGTTCACGAAAACCAGAGGACGCTCCTGATAAAAGATATATATCCGATAATCTGCCTGAACGTCTGGCGGCAGCATTTAACAGCACCTCACCATATTTCTGTCTCTCGCTTGCACTGCAATTTCTTACAACCGCTTCATCACAGAATAACTCGCAGTCCTCTTTGTGAAAATGTGCTGCCAGCCACACAAGCGGATTAAACCAGTATATACATACACACAACATTCTCACTAACGCCCACCAGTTGTCTCTGTGTCTGTAGTGAGTCAATTCATGATTTATAATAAATTCATTGTTTCCTGTATTAGTGTTAAGGTACACAGCCGGACGAAATACTCCGTACAGACAGGCCGAATCCACAACATCAGTAATATAAATGCTGATTCGCCCACTATTACCTGTCTTGATTCTTGTAGATATAAGTCTTCTGTAAAATATGATATTGCTGACAACTACAATCAGAAACATAAGTGCCATGCCAGTAAACCATATACCCAGCATATAGCTTATAATATGAATATTATCAGGCTTAGCACTACTTGTTTCCTGCATTTTTTTATCTGTGTATGTTTCGTTTTCTGCCTGCATCCTGCCATCTGACATCACATCTGTTATCCCCTTGGTATTCCCGGATGTCTGTACATTTCCAGCTATCTTAACATTATCACCAGTATCAGGCTGTTCTTCATTCGCTACAGCGCTGCCCTGCACACGCTTAATATTATCTAACAGATAATCAGCCACATTTACAACATTTCCAAATAACTGCACAGGTATTAAAAGACGCATTGCAACTAACGCCCACAATACACAGATTGCTCCGCTCTTTACTCTGCTGCCAAAAAATTTCCGCAAAATCATTACCACAACAATCATTATGCTTGATGTTATAACTACATTAATCAGCTTTCTCACCTGCCTTCTTCAATATAGCCTGCAACTCATTAATCTCATCCTTGCTAAGTTCGTTAGATTTGACAAGCGTGCTCATCATCATATTGACTGAACCCTTAAACACTCTATCAAGCAGACTCTTTGTCTCCGACAATGCCACATCTTCCTTCTTTACCAGCGGATAATATTCCCTTGCCCTGCCGCCTTCACTGTAAGCAATCAGCCCCTTATCCACCATTCTTCCAAGCATTGTGACAACCGTACTTTTGCTCCAGCCAGTCTCCTCTTCGAGCATGTGATACAACTGCATCATAGTATATGGCTGCTCCCATAGCTTCTCCATAATTGTCCATTCACTCTTATTTAAAGTCATCGTTTTCCCTCTCCTGTCCGTTCTACATCCGTCAACCTAAAGATAGCATTTTGTTTTACAAGTGTCAACCTCTTTATTTTAAAAAACGGACTCTGGCAATAACCAGAATCCGCACAGTCCACATATTCATTATAAAAATATATATTATACAATAACATTTCGCTCTTCCCCAGCCATAAATGCCTTGATATTAAGATATATCTCGTCCATCAGGCGGGTTCTCGCCTCGTATGTCGCCCATGCAACATGAGGGGTAACGATAAGCTTGTTGCTGTCCTTAATTGTAAGAAGAGGATTGTCCTTAGCAACCGGCTCAGTGGTTATTACATCAAGTCCTGCTGCTGCAATCACGCCTTCGTTAAGCACTCTTACAAGGTCTGCGTCATTAACAATCGGGCCACGTCCAAGATTCAGAAGAACTGCGCTGCTCTTCATCTTCTTAAGTGTCTCATAATTAAACAGATTTTCTGTATATTTGTTAAGCGGTGCGTGAATTGACACGATGTCCGATTTCTTCAAAAATTCATCAAGCTCATATCTTTCGTATGGCACATCATAGCTGTGACCGCTTGCTGAATAGTATATTACATTACAGCCAAAGTCTGCCGCAATCTTAGCAACGCCTCTTCCTATATTGCCAAGTCCGACAATTCCCCATGTCTTTCCTGCCAGTTCGTGAAACACATTTGCAAAATGTGAGAAGCAAGGCCACTCTGCATACTCGCCGCTCTTTACGAAATCATCATAATATCTCATCTTCTCGACAAGATAAAATGCAAGTGCAAATGTGTGCTGTATAACTGACTGTGTTGAATATCCAGCAACATTGGCAACCCTTATTCCATGCGCTTTGGCATATTCTATATCAATATTGTTGTAGCCTGTAGCTGCCTCTGCCACCATCTTAAGATTAGACGCGGCTGCCATGCACTCTGCGTTCATGTTAGTTTTATTAATAATAACGACATCAGGATTATGCTCTTTCATTCTTGCAACAGCTTCCTCATAAGAACTTAAGCTGTATGTCACAACTTCGCCAAGCCTGTTAAACTGCTCAAGCGAAATATCATCTCCGTATGTCATAGTTTCCAACATAAGTATCTTCATAATAATCCTCCGTTTCTGCACATTTTTGCATAATTATCGTACATTTTTAATAATTTCCCTGTACTGTTTATTTAGTTTCACAAGCTCCCTGTCTACATTTTTTAGTAAAAAAAGTCGTCCTGCACCTTTCATTTTCTTAAATGGTTTTACAGCCAGCCTGCTATGTATATCGACATTTCCGCTATCATCATCTGCATAATTTCTGATTGCTATTAATACAGTCTGCATATAAACCTCCCAAAAGACATTGAATACTACCGCATTATACAACTTAATTAAAGCAGATATTGTCGAACCACCGTCTGATTAAATATTTGCAACAAGTTCCTTCATAACCTTGACATTGTTAGCAATTGCGAGCTTTTCAAATGCCGGGTAATCCATTGTTGCGCTGTCATCAGCCTTATCTGATATAGTTCTTAATATTACAAATGGAACTTTATTAAGGTAAGAAACCTGTGCTATCGCTGCTCCCTCCATCTCTGTACAGAAGCCATCGAAATTGCTGCTGATTCTCTCCTTAACAGCCTTGTCTGATATGAACTGGTCGCCGCTTACAACTCTGCCGACATGAACTCCGATTTCCGGAACTGCATTTTTACAAGCCTCGCCAGCAAGTTTAATAAGTCTTTCGTCTGCTGCAAATGAAAGTGTATCCATTCTTGGAATCTGTCCTAAAGGATATCCAAATCCTGTCGCATCCATGTCATGATGAAGAACATCTGATGAAATAACAACATCTGCAATATCAATCTCTGCCTTAAGTGAACCTGCAATTCCTGTATTAATAATATAGTCAGCCTTAAAGTCATCGACAAGAATCTGTGTGCATGCCGCAGCATTAACCTTACCAATTCCGCTTCTTACAATAACAACATCTTTCCCGGCAAGCTTTCCTGCTTTAAATGTCATGCATGCCTTAGTTTCCTCGCGGGTAATCTCCATTACCTCAACAAGCTGTTCTACTTCTTCGTCCATTGCGCCAATAATGCCTATCATAAATCCTCCTTATATATCCATTTCAAACTGCATACATTATAATTGAACATTTGCAATAAAACAACTTATGCTTTTTCATATCTTCCAAAGGTGTTATAATATAGTCAGGTATGTATCAGAAGCTGTGTGAGCAAATGATAAATTAGCACAGAGCACGCTTGCGCTGCTTGTCGTTCGTAGCGGTACTAAGCTTGCTATAAGCAGATATCTGCGATATCTGTTTACAGCGCGCTAAGTGCCGACGACTCCAAAGCACTCTGTGCCACTTTATCATTTGCTCACACAGACACATACATCCCTCACCCAATTATATATAAGCAGAAAGATTAGTGTAAATAATATATTTTTACACTATGTGCCTAAAACAGCACAAGAATGGAGGATTAATATGAAATTCAAGACATCAGGCGTATGTTCACGTGCAATAGATTTTGATGTTGTTGATGGAAAGGTTGTTAATGTGCATTTCACTGGTGGATGTGCCGGCAATACTCAGGGCGTTGCTGCTCTTATCGAGGGCATGGACATTGACGAAGCTATCAAAAGAATGGACGGTATCAAATGTGGCTATAAGGACACATCATGTCCTGACCAGCTTGCTAAAGCCTTAAAGGAATATAAGAAAGATAATGAATAGTGTCGCGCGATTTAAAAGAGTTTATGTCGAGATAACAAGCAGCTGCAACCTGCACTGTTCTTTCTGTCAGGAAACTCTGAGAAAACCACATTTTATGAGTGTGAACGAATTCCGCACAGTGATTGAAAGAATCGGACATTATACTAATTACATTTATCTTCATGTTAAAGGTGAGCCGCTTCTGCATCCACAGCTTGGTGAAATTCTTAAGATATGTCAGGACGCTGATATGACAGTAAATCTTACTACCAATGCCACTCTTATTAAAGAGAAGCTTCCTGTTTTACTGGAGTATCCTGTGCATCAGATTAATGTGTCGCTTCACAGTGCTGACGATAACGACTGCATTGACATGGATTCTTATATTCATAATCTTTTTGAATCCTGCGAAATGCTTCTTGATAAGACTGACACTGAGATTTCACTAAGACTCTGGAATACTAAGAAAGAGCCATTTCTGTTTGGTGAGAAGAACTGCACAATCAAGAGACATCTTTATATAAATGTTCAGTCTCCGTTTGAATGGCCTGATGTGAACAGCACTTATTGCAATGAGCGCGGATTCTGTCAGGGACTCCGCCAGCATATGGCTATTCTGTGTGACGGCACTGTCGTTCCGTGCTGTCTTGACGGTAATGGAGTGATGGCTCTTGGCAATATTCTTGATTCAACACTTGAGGAAATCCTTTCAAACCCACGAAGCGTTGCATTTATGGAAGGATTCAAGAAAAAGACTGCGGTCGAACCGCTCTGTATGCATTGCAGCTTTAAGGAAAGATTTGCTCATAAAATGTAATGATACATTTGAACAAATCGGACATTTTATTATATTTTCAGGAGAATGACCTATGAAAAAAATAGTACTTACCGGTGGTGGTACTGCCGGACATGTAACACCTAATATTGCCCTGCTTCCAAGCCTTAAGGAAGCCGGCTACGAGGTTTTCTATATCGGTTCATATACCGGTATTGAGAAAACTCTTATTGAAGATCTTGGAATTCCTTATTATGGTATTTCATCCGGCAAATTAAGAAGATACAGAAGTCTTAAGAATCTGTCTGATCCATTCCGTGTGCTTCATGGACTTTTTCAGGCTAAGAGACTTATGAAAAAAATCAAACCTGATATCGTATTTTCTAAGGGAGGCTTCGTGTCTGTACCTGTTGTTCTTGCCGCCGGAAGCCGTCATATTCCAGTAATTATCCACGAATCTGATATGACACCCGGCCTTGCCAACAAGATTGCTATGAGAAAAGCAACTAAAATATGCTGCAATTTCCCAGAGACACTCAAGTACCTTCCTGAAGGAAAAGCTGTTCTTACAGGTTCTCCTATCAGACAGGAGCTTTTGCTTGGCAATAAAGCAGCCGGACTTGACCTTTGCAACTTCACAACTGACAAACCTATTATTCTTGTTGTCGGCGGAAGTACTGGCGCTGTCCATGTAAATGAGGCTGTAAGAAGCATTTTACCTGAGCTTCTTAAGGATTTTCAGGTTGTTCACCTGTGTGGAAAAGGCAAGATGGACGAATCACTCAATGGAACTCCCGGCTATGTCCAGTTCGAGTACATAAGCGAGCAGATGCGTGACCTTTTCGCAATCAGTTCTATCGTTATCTCGCGTGCAGGTGCCAATGCCATATGTGAGCTGCTTGCTCTCAAGAAACCTAATCTTCTGATTCCGCTTTCTGCTAATGCAAGCCGCGGCGACCAGATTCTTAATGCCAATTCTTTCAAGGAGCATGGTTATTCAATGGTTCTTACAGAAGAGGATATGAATAAAGATACTTTACTTGCCGCTGTCCGCAAGCTTTACGCTGACAGACACCAGTACATCATTAATATGGAAAAAAGTGAGCAGCAGGATTCTATTGACAAAATTATGAATTTAATTAAAGATAATAGTAAATAATAATCCGGAGGTGATTTTATGGGCGCTGTTAAACATAGCCGTCAGCGTGACGCTATCAAAACATTTCTTATGTCACGCAAAGACCACCCAACTGCCGATGTTGTATACACATTTGTCAAAAATGATTTTCCAAGCATAAGTCTTGGCACAGTTTATAGAAACCTTTCTTTTCTTGTGGAGCATGGCGAAGCCGTCACTGTTCCATGTGAGGACGGATTTGTGCATTATGATGCCAACACTGCACCACATCTGCATTTTCAGTGCAGAAAGTGCAAATGTTTAATTGATATCACCAATCCATCTGACAATGAAATCCTTGAAAATCTCGGGGCTAATGTGGCATCACATTTTCCGGGCAAAATCGAGGCTGGTTCAGTATGCTTCTATGGATTATGTGAAAAATGTGCTTCGGAAAATTAATATTTTTATAAGTCAATAAAATAAAAATAGGAATCATTCCTATTTTTATTGACAAACTGATTTATTTCTGTTATATTCTAGTTACGAACTGATGAAACATTTTCAGAAGTTCCGATAAGTAAAGTTCAGGCTTATGCCTGTTATGTTTATAAACGAAAGGAGATTATTATTATGAAGTATGTATGTACAGTTTGTGGTTATGTTTATGAAGGAGAATCTCTTCCAGCAGATTTCGTCTGTCCAGTATGTAAGGCTCCAGCAAGTAAGTTTGCTGCACAGACAGGTGAGAGAGAATGGGCTGCTGAGCATGTTGTTGGCGTAGCTAAGGGTGTAAGCGAGGATATCGTTGCTGACCTCAGAGCTAACTTTGAAGGTGAATGTTCAGAAGTTGGTATGTACCTTGCTATGGCAAGAGTTGCTCACAGAGAGGGTTATCCAGAAATCGGTCTTTACTATGAGAAGGCTGCATGGGAAGAAGCTGAGCATGCTGCTAAATTCGCTGAACTCCTCGGCGAGGTTGTAACAGACAGCACTAAGAAGAATCTTGAGATGAGAGTTGAAGCTGAGAACGGCGCAACAGCAGGTAAGACTGACCTTGCTAAGAGAGCTAAAGCTGCTAACCTTGACGCAATCCATGATACAGTTCATGAGATGGCTAGAGATGAGGCTAGACACGGTAAGGCATTCGAGGGACTTCTTAAGAGATACTTTGGTTAATCAATATCGACTTGAAAGTCACCAATATAGCATAGTATAAGATTTAAGAGGAATAAGTTTTTTGTGGCTTATTCCTCTTTTTTAATATTTTCGTCAAATAAAAGTATAGTTGTCTATTTAATAAAACACATCATAATATTCATTCTTGATACATGTTAAATAAATAGTATCTTTCATAGTAGCCATAGCACCCATATTATCTGTGAACCTAACATTTAAACTTTTTTTAACTTCTTCTATGTCAGCAGCCACTCCTTTAGGACACTTTAAAATAAAATATCCTTCTCCATTATCTAACCGAAAATAAGTATCAATATCTTGTCTTCCTCCTAACGCCAAACTTGAATATCCTATTTCTATGTTGCTATCAGAATATATATATTTATATCCATCCTTATCAGATTTAAATTTAAAGTTATACTTATAACCGCCATCATGAGTATCTGATAATTCTATAGTTGTAAAATCTATATAATCCCATATATCATTTACATTAATTTCTTTAGTAACATATGCATCGTCTTTTATCTCTTTATATCCCTCTTCTCTTACATAATACACATTATCTTTATCTTCACATTTTAAAGCTTCTTTATCAAATATTGTTGTATAGGTGTATTTCTCATCATCTATAATCAGATATCCATTATCTATACTCCATATATAACTATACATAACTTTCCTATTAGGATCTGCCACTGAACCATCTTCTCTTAATTCTATTGAATCTCCCCCTTTTAATCCTTTCCAAACACCAACATACTTGCTTATATCTTGTTTCTTTTCTTCATTTTGCTTAGATGAACCAGCACATCCTACACATAATAACATCATTGTCAACATCATTATACTGACAAGCATCCTTCTTATAATGTTCTTTTTCATATTATTTATCCTCCCTAAAACTGTTTCTCATGATAGTAGACTCAATTTCTTGCCTCCAAAACTCACCTCCATTTCCAAATTTATACAGGAACTTTTCTTCCTATAATCCTACACTCGTGCCTCCTATTTGTCAATCAAAATAGGAAGTATAATTCCTATATGAATTCTTATAGGAGGAACTATCGTGCTTATTTTTGATTACAAAACTATCGGCAATAAACTTCTATCTTTTCGTAAAAAAAGAGGATTAACCCAATATGAAGTAGCAGAAATTGCAGGATTGTCTGACAGAACATACGCAGATATTGAAAGAGGCTCTGTTAATATGAGAATTGAGACTATTCTGAGGATTTGCGATGCATTACACATAACTCCTGACGATATCATGACTACAGATTTAGAACCTGAATTATATACATTTGAACAATTGCTTACAGAGCTTAAACTGTGTTCTCCTAAAGAACAACAGACTGCTGTAAAACTATTACAGACATATCTTGATTCTTTAAAGTAACCAAAAGTTATTTCCTTAAACATTATTTATTTTTAATTTATATCGAATTGTATTGACATATACACATCCTTGTGATAATAATATATCAAAAGAATTTTTCTTTTATCTTAAGCAATCTTCGACTTTTATTAATTGGGTCAGTTGCTTATCACGCCAGACGTTCATTTATGCATAGTCATATATTAATGTCATTCGGCAGTAACCCCATAACCTATAATTTAATAATGCAGGCTTGTATTAGGTACTTACAGATGCTAATATACTTACATAGGAACTATTTGTATATGTGCGTGGATATCAGCCTGTGAAAGAGACGAGGAGGATATCTATGGCAGAGAAAAACGACAATGTAGCAGTCAAATTCAAGGACAATGTGTTCTGCATGTTGTACAGGGACAAGAGTAATCTCTTAGATTTGTACAACGCACTTAATAATTCGCATTATACCAATGTGGATGAGCTTGAGGTTACGACATTGAATGGCGGTTCGTATATGAAGTATAAGAACGATGCTTCATTTTTATTAACTATGAACCTGTACATGTTCGAACAGCAATCCAGCAAGAATCCTAACATGCCATTAAGATTTTTACACTATCTGTCTGATGTATACAGAAATATGTACAGCAATGACATGCTTCACCGAAGGAGTATGATAAAGCTTCCTGTGCCACATTTTGTGACATTTTACAATGGCTTGGAGAAATGGATAGAGACAGATGAAGTGATTAAGCTGTCAGATATGTTTGAACTGCCGGTTGACAAGCCGGAGATAGAGATTGAGGTGCGTGTTATTAACATTAATGGGAATGCAGATATCTTAAAAAGGTGCAAAACCCTTCATGATTATATGACATTTGTTAATAAGGTAAGGCATAAAACTGATGTTGACAAGCTGGATATCAGAACAGCTGTTATTAAAGCTATAGACGAATGTATAGAGGAGGGGATACTTGTCGATTTCTTTGAGGAGCACAGGGAGGAGGTCGTAGAAGTGAGTATATATGATTATGATGAGGAAAAGACCAGAAAAACTCTGTTTGAAGAGGCTAAGGAAATGTGCAGGGATGAAGTAAAGGCTGAAGTCAGGAAAGAACTTGAGGGAGAAGTCAAGGCTGAAGTTAGGAAAGAGCTTGAGGGAGAAGTCAAGGCTGAGGTTAAGAAAGAGCTTGAGGGAGAAGTCAGAGCCGAAATCTCAAAAGAAACTGAATATCTTACTACCATCAGGCTTTTAATTAAAAATGTAATCAAGAAAGTTAAAAAAGGAAAATCTCTTTCTATAATTGCATCTGAACTTGAAGAAGATGAGACAGCTATTAAATATATTTATGAAGCTGCACTTGCCTCTGCACCTGAATATAACGAAGAAGCAATTTTGAAAGCACTAAAAAAAGCTGATAATTGAAATGATATCGCTCTTCTCCTTGAATTCGACAACCTTAAATAGTATAATTTTGTTATGATTTATTGTGTAATTAAATATTTGTAGTGAAGGAGATATGGATTATGGTTTCATGGAACAATTTAGACACACTTTCATCTTACAAGGAGTTAGCAGATGTTAAGCCAGCCTGTCTTACAGAGGTTATGTCTGGTGATAATGGTGCAGAACGCGTTAAGAATTACAGCGTACCTATGGCTGCCGGACTTTCATATAACTACGCATCTAAGCAGGTTGATGAAAATGTGCTTGCTGCACTTGAAAAGCTTGCTAATGAGGCTCAGCTTGCAGACAAGTTTAAGGCTTTATATAACGGAGAAGTTGTTAACACTGGTGAGAAGAGACTTGTTCTCCATCATATGACAAGAGGTCAGTTAGGTGACGCAGTTGAAGCTGATGGTGTTGATAAGAGAACATTTTACAAGACACAGCAGGAAAGAATTGCAGAATTTGCTAACAAGGTGCATAACGGTGAGATTACCAATGCAGCCGGCGAGAAGTTCACAACTGTTGTTCAGATTGGTATCGGTGGAAGCGACCTCGGTCCTCGTGCAATGTACATAGCACTCGAGAACTGGGCTAAGAAGAACAATGCATTCAAGATGGAAGCTAAGTTCATCAGCAATGTTGATCCTGACGACGCAGCCGCAGTGCTTGCTTCTACTGATGTTGCACATTCTATTTTCGTTCTTGTTTCTAAATCAGGAACAACACTTGAGACACTTACTAACGAATCATTTGTAAAAGACGCTTTAAAGAAGGCCGGACTTGATCCTTCTAAGCACATGATTGCCGTAACAAGCGAGACTTCACCACTTGCCAAGAGTGATGATTATCTTGACGCATTTTTCATGGACGATTATATCGGTGGACGTTTTTCTTCAACTTCTTCAGTTGGCGGTGCAGTATTATCTCTCGCATTCGGACCTGAAGTATTTGCAGAATTCCTTGACGGTGCTGCAGAGGAGGACAAGTTATCAGCTAATCCTGATATGCGCAAGAACCCAGAGATGTTAGATGCCCTTATTGGTGTATACGAAAGAAATGTATTAGGATATCCTTGTACAGCCGTTCTTCCATATTCACAGGCTTTAAGCCGTTTCCCTGCTCATCTTCAGCAGCTTGATATGGAATCTAACGGTAAGTCTGTAAACAGATTCGGTGAGCCGGTTACTTACCCTACAGGTCCTGTGATCTTTGGTGAACCGGGAACTAACGGACAGCACTCATTCTATCAGCTTCTTCATCAGGGAACTGATATTGTACCTTTACAGTTCATTGGATTTAAGAATAACCAGTTAGAAACCGATGTTACAATTCAGGACAGCACAAGCCAGCAGAAGCTTTGTGCAAATGTTGCTGCTCAGATTGTCGCATTTGCATGCGGAAAGTCAGATGAGAACCTTAACAAGAACTTCAAGGGCGGAAGACCTTCAAGCATTATTATCGGAGACAAGCTTACTCCTAAGACACTTGGTGCTTTACTTGCCCACTTCGAGAACAAGATTATGTTCCAGGGATTCGTATGGAACATCAACAGCTTCGACCAGGAAGGTGTTCAGCTTGGTAAAGTACTTGCCAAGAAGGTACTTGCTCATGATACAGATGGTGCTTTAAAAGTATATAGTGATTTACTTAATATCTAACGAAAAAAGTCAGGGACTTAAGTTTCATTAAGTCCCTGACTATTATTTTTCTAACACACTTATTCTTTTTTCTAACAATTCTTTTCTAACAATTCTACAAAATCATTCTTTAAATGTTCTGGCAATAATGACTGCATACACATAGGCAGTCCTTAAAATCTCCATTATTATTCCCTCTTCTATAAACTTGTCCTTTAAACCCACTATTTCATTAATTTTCACAATTTAGTAGGTCTTTTTTACATCGTTAGTTGGTTTATAATGCTTCTTTTCTACTTAAATGCCTACTAATTCATCACATTTCAAGTCAAGTCCAAATTTGTGTGTAAATTCATCTTTCAGTTATGTGGTTTTATCTAC
>ERZ773107.2105-NODE-2105-length-15724-cov-7.294786_pt1 | contig 15724 bp, 13 predicted proteins | sample MGYA00580571_ERZ773107 | MGnify/ENA primary metagenome ERZ773107 (study PRJEB29015, sample SAMEA2737843) | human gut metagenome | biome: human gut; feature: human-associated habitat; material: faeces | place: China | collected 2012 ... | reverse complement strand
GGGCAACGTTCAGCTTGTTCTGGTCACGGTTATGGCACTTGGGGCACTCCCAGACCAGCTTGCCGTCCTCCTGCACAATCTGAATCTCGCCGTCATAGCCGCAGACCTGGCAGTAATCGCTCTTGGTGTTCAGCTCGGCATACATAATGTTCTCATAGATGAACTGCATCACCTTGATGACGGCCTCGAGGTTGTCCTGCATATTGGGCACCTCGACATAGCTGATGGCACCGCCCGGGGACAGACGCTGGAAATCACTCTCAAATTTCAGCTTGGTGAAGGCGTCAATCTGCTCCGTCACATGGACGTGGTAGGAGTTCGTGATATAGTTGCGGTCGGTAATGCCCGGCACAATGCCAAAGCGCTTCTGCAGGCACTTGGCAAACTTATAGGTGGTGGATTCCAACGGCGTGCCATACAGGCTGAAATCAATATTATGCTGGTTCTTCCACTTGGTGCAGGCATCGTTCATATGCTGCATAACGTTCAGCGCAAAAGGCTTTGCCACCGGGTCGGTGTGGCTCTTGCCGGTCATATACTTGCAGCACTCATACAGGCCCGCATAGCCCAGGCTGATGGTGGAGTAGCCGCCGTAGAGCAGCTTGTCGATGGGCTCACCTTTCTTCAGACGGGCCAGCGCACCATACTGCCACAAAATCGGCGCAGCGTCGCTCAGCGTGCCCTTCAGACGGTTGTGACGGCACATCAGGGCCTTGTGGCACAGCTCAAGGCGCTCGTCAAAAATCTGCCAGAATTTATCGAAATCGCCGCCGCTGGACAGCGCTACATCCACCAGATTGATGGTGACAACACCCTGATTGAAGCGGCCATAATACTTGGGCTTGCCGTTCTCATCGACATACGGCGTCAGGAAGCTGCGGCAGCCCATGCAAGTGAAGCAGTGGCCCTCGCCGTTCTTGTCGACCTTGTACTCCAGCATCTTCTTTTCGCTGATGTAGTCGGGCACCATGCGCTTGGCTGTGCACTTGGCAGCCAGCTTGGTCAGGTAGTAGTAGGGCTGGCCCTCATAGATATTATCGTTTTCCAGCACGTAAATCAGCTTCGGGAAGGCGGGGGTAATCCAGACGCCTGCCTCATTCTTGACGCCCTGATAGCGCTGGCGCAGCATCTCCTCAATGACGATGGCCAAATCGGACTTCAGGCGCTGGTTGTCCCCCGCCTCGTTCAGATACATGAACACGGTGATGAAGGGGGCCTGCCCGTTGGTAGTCATCAGGGTGACAACCTGATACTGGATGGTCTGCACACCGCGCTTGATTTCCTCGCGCAGGCGCTTTTCGACGATTTCAGAAATCTTCTCCTCGCCGGGGTTGATGCCCAAATCCTGCATTTCAGCTTCGACATCGCGGCGGATCTTCTTGCGGCTGACATCCACAAACGGAGCCAGATGCGTAAGGCTGATGCTCTGGCCGCCGTACTGGCTGGACGCAACCTGCGCAATAATCTGGGTGGCGATGTTGCAGGCTGTGGAGAAGGAGTGCGGCTTCTCAATCAGCGTGCCTGAGATAACCGTGCCGTTCTGCAGCATATCGTCCAGATTGACAAGATCGCAGTTGTGCATATGCTGGGCGTAGTAGTCAGCATCGTGGAAGTGGATGATGCCTTCCTCGTGCGCCTTGACAATCTCCGGGGGCAGCAGCATACGCATGGTCAGATCCTTGCTGACCTCACCGGCCATATAGTCGCGCTGAACGCTGTTGACAGTGGGGTTCTTGTTGGAATTTTCCTGCTTGACTTCCTCATTGTTGCACTCAATGAGGGAGAGAATCTTGTCATCGGTGGTGTTGTGGGTGCGCTTGAGGCTCTGCACATAGCGGTAGGTGATATATTTACGGGCAACCTCATAGGCACCGGTGGCCATAATGGCATCCTCAACGATATCCTGAATTTCCTCCACGTTCATGGCATGGCCGCGGGCAAAGCAGACCTCCTGCACGTGGTCGCTGATTTCAATAATCTGCTGTTTCGTCAAGCGCTGGGCCTCGGGTACGACCTTGTTCGCCTTGGAAATGGCCGAAATAATTTTGGTGATGTCAAAGACAGCCTCGCTGCCGTTGCGCTTGATGATTTTCATGGTATCTCCTCTTTGCAAAAAAATAGCTACAGTGCGGATTGTGTACGTACTGTATAGAACGCGGGAAAATTTTTGAATTGTATAAATCTCGTTTGGCGAGCAAGATAATAATACCGCACATACAGAAAAAAGTCAATCGTCAAAACCACAAGATATTGTGTAGCTTTGGCTAATATTTACAAAATATTCCGTTTTCATCGGCTGTACGTGCAAAAATCAGCTGCCAAAAATAAGGCTTATTTTTTAGTAATTTTGAGCAGTTCTATACAGATATACGTTGTATCGTTTATTATTACTGCCCTTGTCCGGAACAGGGGCTTGTAAATCTGCCGCTATGCTGGTATACTAGGATAGGTTTTGGGGCTGTGTGCCCCATACAACACAAGATATGGGGATACCCCGCAGGAGAGCCACAATGAATTACGCAACGATCAAATATTGTGATATAGCCAACGGCGAGGGCGTGCGCACCAGCCTGTTTGTGTCCGGCTGCCGCCGCCACTGTCCCAACTGCTTCAACGCAGTGGCGTGGGATTTTGACTACGGCGCGCCGTTCACCAAGGAGGTGCGCAACAAAATTCTGGAAAGTCTGGCCCCCGGCTACATCAACGGCCTTTCCCTGCTGGGCGGTGAGCCGCTGGAGCCGGAAAACCAGCGGGAGCTGCTGCCCTTTGTGCGGAACGTGAAGGCGCTCTACCCCAACAAAACCATCTGGTGCTATACCGGCAACAATTTGGAGCATGAGGTGCTGCAGCCCGGCCCCGGCCGCTGCGAGGTGACTGACGAGTTTCTACAATATATAGATGTACTGGTGGATGGTGATTTTGTGCAGGACAAGTACGATATCAGCCTGCGGTTCCGCGGTTCGTCCAACCAGCGCATTATTGATATGAACAAGACCCGCGCCGCAGGGCAGATTGTGTTGTGGCAGGATGACCCGATTTTTGCGGATCACAAAATGTAACGGTATTGTGTAAGAAAGTGTGAGGAGAAGTAAGTTCTATCCATGAGTACCCCGACCAAAGCCAAATCCATGACCGAGGGGCCGCTGGCAAAGCAGATACTGCTGGTCAGCCTGCCGCTGGCGCTGTCTAACCTTTTACAAATCCTGTTCAATATGTCCGATGTCGCCGTTGTCGGCCGCTTCGCCGGCTCCACGGCGCTGGGTGCAGTGGGCTCCACAGCCACCTTCGTGACGCTGTTCACAGGCTTTCTGATTGGCCTGAGCAACGGCATCAACGTGTTGGTGGCTCGTTTTTACGGCGCTAAGCACCCGAAGGACGTCAGCAGGACCGTCCACTCGGCGCTGCTGGTCAGTCTGGCCGCCGGTGTTCTGCTGCTGCTGGTGGGGCTGTTCGGCTCCCCTGCCCTGCTGCGCCTGCTGAACACCAAGGAGGACCTGCTCCCCGGCGCGATTCTCTATTTGCGGGTGTACTTTCTGGGGATGCCCGCGCTGGCGCTCTATAACTTCGGCAACGCCGTGTTCAGCGCCATCGGTGACACCAAAAAGCCGCTGGTGTATCTGTCCATTGCAGGCGCGCTGAACATTGTGCTGAACCTGTTTTTTGTCATTGTCTGCAATCTTGATGTGGCAGGCGTGGCGCTGGCCAGCACGATTGCGCAGTGCCTCTCGGCGGGGCTTATCCTGCACGCGCTGACCAAGGTGCAGGACTGCTACGCGCTGGACTTCCGCAAGGTAAAGCTGGACATCCCCACCACAAAGCGCATCCTGATGCTGGGCGTGCCCGCGGGCTTCCAGAACGCAATTTTTGCCATTGCCAACTTGTTTATTCAGGCGGGCGTCAACTCCTTTGATTCGCTGATGGTCAAGGGCAACTCGGCCGCGGCCAATGCGGACGCTATGATTTATGACGCTATGGCGGCGTTTTATATGGCCTGCGCCAGCTTTATGAGCCAGAACTACGGCGCAGGCAAGCTCGACCGCATCAAAAAGAGCTACTTCATCGCGCTGGCCTACTCCTTCGGGGTGGGGCTGGTGCTGGGTGGCGGGCTGCTGGCCTTTGGACGGCAGTTCCTGGCCTTGTTCACCACCGAGAGTGCCGTTGTGGATGCGGGTATGAAGCGCATTATGGTTATGGGCTGGGCTTACTGCATTTCGGCCTTTATGGACTGCACGATTGCCGCCTCCCGCGGGCTGGGCAAAACGGTCGGGCCAACTGTCATTGTGATTCTGGGCTCCTGCGTTTTCCGCGTGGCGTGGGTCTACACAATTTTTGCCCATTTCCACACGATTCCCTCGCTCTATCTGCTGTACCCCTGCTCCTGGCTGCTGACCGCCGCCGCGGAGGGCGTCTACTTTGTGTTCGCCTACCGCGATGCCGTCCGCGCCCTGCACGAGCGCGAGGCGCTGGCCCAACTGTAAGGGAACCGCAATGAATGAAACAAACGATAAAGTGAAAACAGAACGGCCGACCGCCCCAAAGGAGCTGACCGACCGTTGTATGGTATCCACCCCCATCGGGCCCGTCTGTATGAGCCGGGTGGAGTATGAGATGTACAGGGAAGAACTGGAACGAAGGAAGGCTCTATCCCGGCAGTAGATATCCCGCGCGTAGACCTTTTCCTTAACAATAGCACAAGGGGCAGCCTGCAATGGGCTGCCCCTTGATTTTTTTATTTTGCGTACTCGGTGGCACGGCTCTCGCGGATAACGCTGACCTTAATCTGGCCGGGGTAATCCAGCTCATTTTCAATCTTCTTGGCAACGTTGCGGGCCAACAGAATGACCTCGTCATCACTGACCTTGTCAGGCTGCACAAGGATGCGCACCTCGCGGCCTGCCTGCACAGCGTAGGAGCTCTCGACGCCCTCGAAGCCGTTGCAGAGCGCTTCCAGCGTTTCCAGACGCTTGATGTAGCTCTCCATATTCTCGCGGCGGGCACCGGGGCGGGCGGCGGAAATCGCGTCAGCGGCCATAATGATGAACGCCAGCGTGGTCTTGGGCTCCACATCGCCGTGGTGGGCCTCAATGGCATGGATAATCTGCGGATTCTCGCGGTACTTCTTGCAGATATCCACACCAATCTGGACGTGGCTGCCCTCAATCTCATGGTCAAGGGCTTTGCCGATGTCATGCAGCAGACCGGCGCGGCGTGCGAGCTGGACGTTGACACCCAGTTCGCCTGCCATCAGACCGGCCAGCCAGGCAACCTCCAGAGAATGGCTCAGCACGTTCTGGCCAAAGCTGGTGCGGTATTTCAAGCGGCCGATGAGCTTGACCAAATCGGGATGCAGGCTGTGGATGCCAAGCTCCATCACGGCCTTGTCGCCTTCGCGCTTCATCTGGATTTCCAGCTCGCGGCGGCACTTATCTACGGTCTCTTCGATGCGGGCCGGGTGGATACGGCCATCCGCAATCAGGCGCTCCAGCGCCATGCGGGCAACCTCGCGGCGGGTCTGGTCAAAGCTGGACAGCGTGATGGCCTCCGGCGTGTCGTCGATGATAAGGTCACAGCCCGTGGCGGTTTCGAGTGCACGGATGTTGCGGCCCTCGCGGCCAATGATACGGCCCTTCATCTCGTCGCTGGGCAGCGGTACAACGCTGACGGTGGCCTCGCTGGTGGCGTCTGCCGCGCAGCGGGCGATGGCCTGGCCGATCAGCTCACGGGCGAGGTTGTCGCACTCGTCCTTCATGTTCGCCTGGTAGGCGCTGATCTTCATCGCCTTCTCGTGAGTCAGCTCGTCATCGACCTGCTTGAGCAGCACGGCGCGGGCGTCCTCCTTGGACATGGCGGCGATGGTTTCCAGTTTTTCGGTCTGGCGCAGCTTGAGCTGCTCCAGCTCGTCCAGGCGGGCCTCCACGGTCTCACTGCGGCGCTTGAGATCCTCCTCCTTGCGCTCCATCTGGGCGGTGCGCTTGTCGAGGGCCTCCTCTTTCTGGTCGATGCGGCGCTCCTGGCGGGTGATCTCGGCGCGGCGGTCCTTGATTTCCTTGTCTGCGTCGCTCTTGAGCTTGAAGGCTTCGTCCTTCGCTTCGATGATGGTTTCCTTGCGCTTCTGCTCGGCAGTCTTGATGGCATCATTCACGATGCGCTTGGCTTCCTCCTCAGCGCTGCCGATCTTCGCCTCGGCGGTGCGCTTGCGGTTTTCACCGCCAAGGTAAAAACCAAGCGCCCCGGCAACAGCGGCAGCAACAAGGACCAGCACCACGGTCAAAATTGGTGACATAGTCGGTTTCACTCCTTGAATCAAATAGGAGAGATGCGGCGCAGCGGGACGCTTTTCCGTTATGATATTTTTGCAGAACGAGACGCGGCAGGTCGGCCAAAATGGCGCACGATGCCCCTGCACGCAGAATATACACAAAATCCGTCAGGCGGACGGTAATATCGTAAAAAAGCGGCGTTCCCGGTGGGCGACACCCTTTAAGGAGCCACGCGCAGGCCATACCCGCCGTTTGGCTCTTTATTTCCTTACTCTAATTCTACTTTGATTTCATACAAATGTCAAGAAGCAGCAGACACGAAAGCAGGATTTTTCATACAAAATGCCCCGCCGGGGTGTGGCGGGGCGCAAAATTATTTGGTGCCGCGGTAGGCCCCGCCCTTGCGCAGCAGGTCCTTGACAACCTCTGACCCGCAGACAAGGCCGCAGGCGGCGGGCACAAAAGCGTTGCTGGCCGGTACGGTGCGGCGGGCGGCGGTGGGAGCCTCCTCGATTTCATCCCCCAACGGCGGCAGGGGCTGCTCCTCCGAGAAAACCACCTTCACCTTGCCCAGACGGCGCTTGCGGCACTCGATGCGGATTACCTTGGCCAGCGGGTCAACGGTGGTTTTTTCGATGTCCGCCACCTTGAACGCCGTCGGGTCGAGCTTATTGGCCGCGCCCATGCTGCACAGAATCGGCACCCCTGCCTCCTTGCAGCGGCGAATCAGCAGCAGCTTGGCGCTGACGGTGTCGATGCAGTCCAGCACATAGTCAAACTGCGCAAGGTCCACGCTGTCCGCGGTGTCGGCGTTATAGAACATCCGGTTTGCGTGCACAATCGTGTCCGGGTCGATGTCGGCAATGCGGGCGGCCATTGCGTCCACTTTGTACTGCCCCAAGGTGGAATGAAGCGCCACCAGCTGACGGTTCAGGTTGGAGAGGGCTACCGTGTCGCTGTCAAAGAGGCTCAGCTCCCCTACCCCGCTGCGGGCCAGCACCTCGACCGCCTGCCCGCCGACGCCGCCAATGCCGAAAACGGCCACATGGGCGCCGCGCAGCACCTCCAGTGCGGGTGTGCCCAGCTGTGCGCGGGTGCGTGTGTATTGATCAGGCATAGTTTACCTCCGGTTTTCTTTGCGCTGTGCCCGCCGTTCCAGCACGGTCTCATAGCTCGAGGACATTTTGTCCGCTATGCAGACCAGCGCGGCCTCGCGGCTGTGCGGGATGTCAGCAGGGGTCAGCGGCCACATATGGCTTTGAATGATATCTTTTTCCTTATCGGTCAGCCGGAACACAGTTTCGGCGTTGTAGCGTGCAATGCGTGGATGCTTGAAGCCGTGCCAGTGGGTGATGTTGCTGCAATGGTGCCAGTCATACAGATAAAAATCATGCAGGAACGCGCCCTTTACAAGGCTTTTCTCATCGGCGTGGACACGCAGATGAATGTTGAGCCAGAACGCAATGCGGGTGACCCGCATACAGTGCTCATAGGTTGTGACGCTGCCGTGCTGGATGAATTTTTTCATTTCCTGTGCGTTGGGGTCATCCGCAACGCCGCGCAAAAGCAGATGCATCCGCACCTCTTCCTCCGGGGTTAATTTGCAGAACATAGTGAGGCCTCCAAGCAAATCCAGCTGTAAGCGGAATGGTATATATCGGTATTTCTATAGTACCACAAGGCTCAGATAAAAAACACCCACATAACATAGTAGATAATAAACTTTTGCTTTTCGCGTAAAATCTTTTATTAAAAATGTGTAGACAAAAAGCCCGTAGCACAGTAACATTCCACTGTGAACCGGCAACATTTTTAATGACCCATCTCCCAGAAACATTTCCGCAACGAAAGCAACAAATATCGGAGGAAGCATCGTTGCCATTATATCAATAAATTCGTGAATTTCCCACTGCTGGTTTCTGATGAATATATGCTGTAGAATAACGTACACTGTAATTCCCATCAGGCTTCCCAATGTATTTACAATAAAATCATCTATATCTACAACACCGGTTTTTAGGACAAACTGTGCACCTTCTATTAAAGCGGTTGTCAAGCATGACATTCCAATTGCCCTATATACGCGAAAATACTTTTGGTAATAGCAGTAGATTATTCCAAAAGGCACAAACATCACTATATTATAGAGCATATCCCATGAAATAGGGTTACGTCCATATTCCAAGTTTTCTCTAATCGAATGGAACGGTGACAGATTTATTTCTTCTACCCTCGTTAGTGGACCACCTATAATTGTCATAATCACGTTAAACCGCGACACGCACATACAAAACACGATTATAAAATATAGTGCGGTCATGAACAGGAAGCCATTCTTTCTTCTGCTTTTCATTGTTACGGTTCCTCCAATAGACGCATACTATATACTTTATTTATTTCAACATTGTTTCCTGTTTTACAGAGTAGACACCTTATCATTAGTGACAAAAGTCCATGCCTTTCACAGAACTAGCAAACATACCGTCTCAACGTGTTTCGTCTGCGGGAAGAGGTCGATGGGGCAGAACTTGGCGGGGTGCCAGCCGAGGCGGGTGAAGGCGGCGATGTCGCGGGCAAGGGTCTCGGGGTCACAGCTGACATAGACAATACGCTTCGGGCGCATTTTGTTTACGGCGGCAATACACTCCGGGGTGCTGCCGGCGCGGGGCGGGTCGAGGAAAACTACATCCGGGCGCAGATTCTCCCCGGCGGCGGCCATCATCCACTCGGTTGCGTCGGCACAGACAAAGCGGGCGTTTGTGATTTTGTTGCGGCGGGCATTGGCGGCGGCGTCCTTCACGGCGGCGGGGTTGCGCTCCACACCGATGACCTGCCCGGCGTGGGGGGCAGCGCACAGACCAATGGTGCCGATGCCGCAGTAGGCGTCAATGACCGTTTCGCGGCCGGTCAGCCGGGCAAGCTCAAGCGCCTTTTTATACAAAACCTCGGTTTGTGTGCGGTTTACCTGATAAAAGCTGCGGGAGGAAATGGCAAATTGCAGCCCGCACAGCGTATCCAGCACAAAGCCGGGACCGTAGAGCGTTTTCTCGCGGTTGCCCAGCACCGCGCTGGATCGGGTGGGGTTTATGTTCTGCACAATACTGACCACCCACGGCGCTTTTTTGCGCAGGGCCGCGCAGAAATTCTTGCTGCCGGGCAGCTCCGGGCCGGGTGTCACCAGCGTGACCAGCACCTTACCGTCGACGGAGGCGCGCAGCACTGTGTGGCGCAAAAGGCCGGTGCCGCGGTCCTCGTCATAGGCGGTCCAGCGGCAGGCACGGGCGGCGTCCACCACGGCGGCAAGGGTCCGGTTCAGGATTTCCTCCTGAAGCAGGCAGTCTGCACCGGGCAGAACCCGGTGCGTGCCCTCGGCATACAGGCCGCAGACGAGCCTGCCGCGCTGGGTGGCAAAGCTGGCAATGGCTTTGTTGCGGTAGTGGAACGGCTCCTTCATCCCCTGCACGGCCCGGACAGGGGCAAAGCCGCCCAGCAGTGTCTGCAGGCGGGCCTGCTTTTGGGCAAGCTGCTCCCGGTAGGGTGTGGTCAGCAGCGGGCAACCGCCGCATTTTTTATCGTAGTTGCTGCAGATGTTGGGCATTGTGAAAGACCTTCCTTTTGCACAGGCTTGCGCCGTGTGGTATACTATACATACAGAGCAAAAAACGGAGGTATTGCTATGAACGTGCTACTTATCAACGGCAGCCCGCACAAGAACGGCTGCACGAATGCGGCGCTGACCGAAATAGCCAGGACGCTGAACGAGGCGGGGATTGAGACCACGATTTTCCACATCGGCGCAGCCCCGGTGGGCGGCTGTGTGGGCTGCGGCGGCTGCGGCAAGACCGGCAAGTGCGTCTTTGGCGGGCCGGTGGCCGAGGTGCTGCCTCTGGTCGAGAAGGCCGACGGCATTGTGTTCGGTGCGCCGGTTCATTATGCCACGGCTGCGGCCAGTATGCTGGGCTTTATGCACCGGCTGGCCATCAGCGGCGGCAGGTATCTGCGCCACAAGCCTGCGGCGGTGGTGGCAAGTGCCCGCCGCGCCGGTACTACCACAGCGCTGGAAGCAATGGAAAAGGTGCCGCAGTTTTTTGAAATGCCGCTGATCAGCTCCACCTATTGGCCGATGGTACACGGCAGCAAGGCCGAAGAGGTAGCCGCCGATGAGGAGGGCCTGCAGATTATGCGCAACCTTGGCCGGAATATGGCGTGGATGCTCAAGTGCATTGAGGCTGGCAAGGCCGCCGGTATTGAAGCCCCCACGGCAGAAACTGCCGCACGGACGAACTTTATCCGATAAGCAGGCTATATCTTACCCCGCAGAAGGAGCTTCTGCGGGGCATTTTTATGCCAGACTTTTGGTTCTGCCGCCGCTGACGTCCTGCTCGGTCACGGCCTTGGTGGTGGCGTCGGCCTTCTGGGCGGTTTCCGGTGTGCTGCCGGTCGGCCAGACATTCTGCAGCAGCGCAACGATAGGCTCATAATCGCTGGTGCGGGCAGCGGCGGTGACATAGATGGTCTCGCCGCAGTCATAGTCAAGCTGCGCAAAGATGGTCTGATAACTGCCGCAGTCATAGCGCACCGCCGCAACGGAGGCATCGGGCACAGTAAAGTCAAACTCATATTTGACCGTGCCGGTGGTTTCCTCCAGCTCCTGCCCGGACTGTGTCAAAAAATCCGTGTAGGTGTCGGTCGTCTGCAAAAGCACGACCGTATAGCTCAGCTGGTTGCCCGCTGTCAGTGAGAGGGTATCATCCTGCGCCATAACCGGCTGCTCCCATAGGTTCTGGTCATACACCACGGTCACGCCGTTGCCGCCCTCACACTGGGCGTAATCCGGTTCCTCACTTTTCACAAAGCTGTCTCCGCCGTAGAGGTAGAGCATAATATCCTGAAAGCTGCACCCGGTCAAGGCCAATGCCGCCAGCGCGGACAGTGCCGCCAAAGAAAATTTTTTCATACGTACTTCCTTTTATAAAAGCATAATTGTGTAAAAGCCCACCGCGGAAGCAGCCAGCACAAAGGCGTTCCAGCCCACCACTGCGAACACCGCGCCGAAGGCCAGCCCCGCCAGCACATCGCTGATGTAGTGCACGCCGGTCACCACACGGCAGACGGCAATCACCACTGCCAGCACGGCCAGCGCCAGACCCAGCGGGCGGATCACGAACCACGCCGCTCCGGCAATCGCTGCCGCCGAGAAGCAGTGCCGGCTAGGCATACTCTGCCCGGGCTTGTCCTTCGGGAACAGCGGCGTAAAGCCCAGCGCGGTGTAGGGGCGCGGGCGGTCGATGATGCGCCGCACCAGCGTGCCCACCACAAACGCCGCCGCAGGCACAACCAGTGCGGGCCAGAATTGACCCATCCGGTGCCAGGCCAGCCACGCCAGCAGTCCCAGATACCCAAGGTAGACCAGCGCCACACTCCCCCGGCTGACAAGCCGCAGCGCATTTTTGGCCGCGGGACGTGCTTGGAACCAGTTTATAACAGCGCGATATTGTTCGGCGTTCATAGGGGCATCCTCCCACACATAACTAGATGGTATAAGCATAACATTCCATAAAAGGCTTGTCAAACCGTGGCGCAAATGTTTATAATAAGTTCAATAGTATGTATGTGGAGGTGTTTCCCTTTTGTTTGGTTTTGCAAATGCGCTGCTGCTGCTTATGCTTGCGGCGGCGGTCCTGGATATTCTGCCGGTAGCCCGGCGCAGGCTTTCCCCTGCCGACTGGTGGCAGGAGGAACGGCTTATGTTCGCCCCGCACGGTGCCCGCTGGCGGGAAAAGTACGGCCAGTGGGCGTTTTTGCTGGGCGTGATGGTGTACGAGTTCATCGTGGTGTTCAACAACAGCATGGCGCGGGAAACCTGGCCGTGGCTGCAGACGCAGCTCTCCCCGGTGCTGGACTGGGTTATGTACCTCTGCTTCGGGTGGAAGATTCTGCTGGGCACGCGCTATAACGGCCGCAGCCTGCTTTGCGCGGGAATGTTGTATTTTGTGGCGCGGTGGGTGTATTTCAACGGCCAGAACATCTGGTGGATCGGCCTTTGCGTTGCATTGCTGGCCGCCAAGGATGTGCCGCTGCGCCGCGCCGTCAAGGCACAGCTGCTCTGCGGCGTGCCGACGCTGGCGCTGGTGGAGGTACTCCACGCTGCGGGCATCGTTGCGCCCAATCCTTTCGTTGAGATTAACGGCAAATTGCGCCGGATATACGGCTACGGCCACCCCAACACCTTCGGCGGGGTGGTGTTCGGGCTGGTGCTGGCGTGGGTGCTGCTGCGCCGTGAGAAACTCCGCTGGGCAGAGCTTGGCGGCATTGCCGCGGTCGGTGTGTTCCTGATGGTTGGGCCGCCGTCCCGGTCGCCGGCAATCGGCATCTTTTTGCTTGTGGTGCTGCTGGCACTGGCCAAGCTGTGCACCCGCAAGGGCCCGCGCCCCGGCAGCAGGCTGCTGGCGGTCGGCTGTGCGGCGGTGGTTCCGCTTGTGGCGGCAATCAGCTATATTCTGCCGCTGCTTGGGCCATGGGCCAATGAAAACGGCCCCGCGTGGCTGGAAAAGCTGAATGATATGCTGACCGGTCGCATCTGGCTGTCGTGGCTGGCGTACAATGCGTTTGACATAAAAATTGCGGGCCAACTGCTTACCGTATGGCCCGCGCCGGAGAATATTGACAATATTTTTGTGTATCTGCTCTATCAGGTCGGCCCGGTTATGCTGGCGCTCGTCTGCATCCTGCTGATGGTTGCGCTGTACGGTTACGCCCGCCGCGGCGCATGGCAGGCGGTGGCCTGCCTTATCACGGCGCTGGCCTACGGCTATATGGAGACACAGGTCATCCACCTGACCAGCGACCCCGCCACGCTGCTGCTCTGCGGTGCGGTGTTTGCGCTGCCGAAGCAGAAATGGATGTTTGAGGACGCTTGACCGCCCCTCAGTCCTCCGGGTAAGCCTCGGCGGAAATCTCCACCGCGGTCACGTCCAGAGCCTCGGCGCTGGCCTTGGCGGCGGTGACAAGCCCGGTTACCTCGCCGGAGGGCTTCTGCAGCAGGTAGGCACCCACCGCTTTGGTCTTGTAGACCAGCAGCACGCAGTAGGTATCGTGCTCGCCGGTGGAAAGCTGCGGGCAGAGCACCGTCCACTTTTCCACGGTCTTGCCCTTGTAGTCCGCCAGATCAAGGCCGCTTTCCTGCACAACCTGATTGAAGGCGGCAAAGCTGTCATCCCACTTTTTGGGGATTTTCACCTTATCCACAGCGGCGCTGGCAAGGTCAGTTTCAAAGCCGTAGCCGGTGAAATAGCTCCCGATGTCCTGTGTGGTTTCAATGCCCGGCGCTGCCGCGGCAGAGGCAGCCACCGCGCCGCCCGTAAAGTGCACCGCCGCGGCCACGGTGCCGCACAGGCAGACAGCGCACAGGGCCAGCGCCCCGGCCTGCCGCAGTCCCGGTTTGGTTACGGTAAACAAAAACATACGCAAAAGCCCCCTCACACATTGTCACTGCAATGTATGCGGGGGCTGCTGTTATTTATACTGGTTTTTGGGGGCATACCACTGGAAAATCACGGCGTCATTGTCGGCCTCCAGCTTTGCGGTGTCATGCTCCGGCAGGGCGGTCCACATAACCATCATCGCGCCAAGGCGGGCGCAGAGCCGCACGGCCCAGTTGCGCTCATCGGGGCACCATGCGATGAAGTCCGGTCGACCCAAAAAGTTGCCCAGCAGATGGGAAAACGCAAAGGCGGGCACGGCGCCCGTGCCGTCCTTGTGGTAGCTGCGGTAGCTGTCCGACAGCTGGCCGCGCAGGATGCCGGGGGCCTGCCGCCGTACAATGCCCACAACCCGCGGGTCAAAGCTCTCGATGCAATAAGGGCCCGGGTAGGACTTCAGCTCCGAAATCGTGGCGCGGCAAAGTTCCTCCAGATAGGTCTGCTTGTACTCACTGCGGCTCTTGATTTCCACAATCAGCGGCGTGGCGGGGTTGGCCTCGGCCACGGTGCGCAGCATATCCGCAAACAGCGGCGGGTGCTCCTCACTGCCGGCCAGCGGCTGAGCCGAAAATTCCGCCCACGGCATATCATGCACAAAGCCCTTGGCAGGGGTCATACGGTCCAGCGTATCATCGTGGAAAACCACCAACCGATGGTCGGACGTGAACTGAACATCCAGCTCGATGCCGTAGCCGTTTTTTGCGGCGGCGGCAAAGGCGGGCAGGCTGTTCTCCGGCGGACGCTGGTCCTTGCCGAAATAACCGCGGTGGGCAAAGTTACGCCCCAGAAAGGGGGCACGCAGGGCATCCCGGCGCTTGCCGGGCCAGACAGCAAACAGCACCAGCAGCCCCAGAATCAGAATAAGGCAAAGCAGTAGTTTCATAAATCGTCACTCTCCTGCCGCCATTGTACCGCGGAAAGCGACAAAATGCAACAGCCTTGTGTAAAAAGCACCAGACCTGGCAGAGTAATTTCCTCCGCTGGGTCTGGTACGCTTTTATGATGAATGCGGGAATGACGTAATGCGTCTGAGTAAGCTCAGTATAACAGAGCAGCGCATCTCGCCGCGATCTCACATCCGCCGCTATGTAGTACGATTCTGCCATTTTCTTCGGTAGTCTGATGGGCTGAGCCCGGTCTCCTGCCGCAGCAGGCGGCAGCCGCCAGCATCGGCGTGGTGATGTGCTCGGTGTAGTGGGTGTTGAGGTAGGCCGGCAGCCTTGTGCTGCGCAGTACGTTGGAATTGACCATCCCGCCCTGCCCGGTGCGGATTACGCGCTCCTCATGCGGAGTGCGGTAAAGGATGGCACCGCGGCGCAGATAAAAAAACTCCACGCTCTCGTGCCAGTGCTATGGCGTGGTGGATGACTCATACCGGGCGGTCACCACGTGGCTGGCAATGTGCGGAAACTGCGGCGTGTAGTCAGGCAGATACTCCTCCCGGCTATCGGGATTCATTTCAACGGTTGTGACCTCTAGCATGGCGGCTGTCCCCGATCTTTTTCTGTTTCGTCTATCTCTATTCTATCACAAGTTTTATAAAATTTTTATTTTTTTTCACAAAACTTCCACCTATACGCTGTATTGTGGTATTATAGAAAGCAGGGAAGCATAAGGAGGGTATTCCTATGGCCAAAATTCTGATTGTTGATGACGAGCCGCGCATCCGCGACCTTATCCGTGAACATCTGCAGTATGCCGGGTTCACCTGTGAGGAGGCCGGGGACGGCACTGCCGCGCTGAGCGCGTTGAGCCAAGGCAGCATTGACCTTGTCATTCTGGATATTATGATGCCGTTTATGGACGGTATGACCTGCCTGCGTGAGATGCGCACCCGCAAAATTATGACCCCGGTCATTATGCTGACCGCCCGCAGCGAGGAATATGATAAGCTGGCCGGGCTGGAAAGCGGTGCCGATGACTATGTTGTCAAGCCCTTCTCCCCGCGGGAGCTGGTGGCCCGCGTCAAGGCCGTGCTGGCCC
>ERZ773107.2097-NODE-2097-length-15780-cov-3.275676_pt1 | contig 15780 bp, 17 predicted proteins | sample MGYA00580571_ERZ773107 | MGnify/ENA primary metagenome ERZ773107 (study PRJEB29015, sample SAMEA2737843) | human gut metagenome | biome: human gut; feature: human-associated habitat; material: faeces | place: China | collected 2012 ... | reverse complement strand
GTGAGAACTTACATTATCTCGATGTGAGCATATTTAATCACATTTTGAGTGGCAGGGATGATTCATGTACGATGAACTGACGGAACAGGATATTAAGAAAATGGAAGAGGAGATCGAGTACCGCAAGCTTGTCGTGAGAAAGAATGCCTTAGAAGCAGTTAAGGAAGCGCGCGCGCAGGGAGACCTGAGCGAGAATTTCGAATACCATGCGGCGAAGAAGGACAAGAACCAGAACGAGAGCCGTATCCGCTATTTAGAGAAGATGATTAAGACAGCAAAGGTCATCTCCACGGATTCTGCCGAGGATGAAGTGGGAATGGACAATACAGTGACCGTGTATTTTGAGGAGGATGATGAGGAGGAGACGTATAAGATCGTGACAACGATCCGCGGTAATTCCCTGAAAAACCGTATCAGCAACGAATCCCCACTTGGAAAGGCACTTTTAGGACACAAGGTTGGAGAACGCTGTGAAGTGAAGGTGAATGATAATTATTCCTATTATGTAGTGATCCGCAATATCAAGAATGCCGTAATCGATGGTTCTGACCAGATCAGAAAGTTTTAAAAAGGAGAAGAGGATGAAGCTAATTGATTTATTAAAAACGGATGAAGTGACGATTTCCTGCGAACTTTTTCCACCGAAGCAGGGGGCACAGTTAGAAAACTATAAGAAAATCGTAAAAGAGATGGCAGCTTTAAAACCGGCATATATGAGTGTTACCTATGGTGCCACAGGCGGCACTTCCGATTACACCGTTGAGCTTGCTAACGAGGTCAACAACAACGGAATTCCGGCAATCGCACATCTGACCTGTGCGTCTTCCACAAAGGAGAAGGTGGCATCCGTGATCGCAGAGCTGAAGGAGAAGAAGATTGAGAATATTCTTGCTCTCCGTGGCGATATTCCGGCGAACGCCGAGTTCCCACTGCCGAATCAGTATCATCACGCATCGGAGCTGATCGCAGAGATTAAGGAACAGGGGGACTTCTGTATCGGAGGCGCCTGCTATCCGGAGGGACACCCGGAAGCTGACACGATTTATGAAGATCTTGACCATCTGAAGGAGAAAGTTGACGCAGGCTGTGAGTTCTTGACAACACAGATGTTTTTTGACAATAACATTTTATACAACTTCATGTATAAGGCGTTAAAGAAAGGCATTGATGTTCCTGTTGTGGCAGGAATTATGCCGGTAACAAACGCCAGCCAGATTAAACGCATCACATCTTTATCCGGAAATATGGTGCCGCCGCGTTTCCTTGCAATCGTAGACCGTTTCGGGGACAACCAGACAGCCATGCGGCAGGCGGGAATCGCATATGCAACCGAGCAGATCATCGATCTGATCGCAAACGGTGTGAATCATGTCCACATATACACGATGAACAAGCCGGATGTGGCAGGGGAGATCCTGAAGAATCTTTCCCATATTTATGTGAGAGATCTCGAAAAATAACAGAATACAGGACAAAAGTTAAGCAAAAGCAGTCGGAGAGAGATTTTCGGGCTGCTTTTTTTTGTGTGTGACTGCCGTGTGACTGCCCGTTTATATAATTCAAATTAGTAAAAGGAGTATAGGACGTTGTAAGGAAAGACTATCACGGATTGAGTGTGGAGGAGATTATAGTGAGAAAAAAATATTTGCTTATGGTCATTGCCGGCGCATTAGTTCTTGCAACTATGATTGGCGGAACACTGGCAGCATTGAATGTAAAAAGTGAAGAAGCAGCGACAGCGGATATTAGCATTAAGAGCGTTGGAGTAACGATCTACGACGAACAGACACCGCTTGGCACCCTGCCGGAGGAAGAACCGACAGAGATAGTCCCAGGCACAGATGTTGCGATGGCGAGAAAAGTAGTCAACAGCGTAAGCGACGGCTATGATATCTATGTCAAGGTTGTCATCTACAAGAACTGGGAAATAGACGGAGAACAGCTCTATCCGGAAACCGGCGCGGCAGATCTTCTATATGTGGAGAGCGGTGAGAAAGGCAGACAGGATCTTGCGGCGGCAGGCATGAACGAGAAGGTGAACGGCTGGATCGTACAGTATGCGGACGATGAGCAGATCGTGATGTATTACTCCAGACCGGTGAAGCCGGATGCAGCGACATCCGATTTTATCTCCGGAATCAAGTTTACAGAGGCAATCGGCAACGAGTATGCGAATGCATCTTATCATATGGAGTATCAGGTGACAGCCGTACAGGCGAACAATGCAGCGGACGCAATCGCAGCAGAGCTTGGTGTCTTCCCTGTATTTGACGAGGACGGCAACATCATCGCAATCTCAGAGGAAAAATAAAAGGAGATCATTATGAAAAAGAAAAAGTTCTTATTCGGTTTACTGACAGTTTTGCTCTGTGGATTCTCCTCCGTTGTGAGTGCGGCAGAGGTGCAGACCGTAAAGCTGACAGCAGATAACCAGATCGTATACGCAGACAGCACAGAAAAATTACAGACAGCATTCGAGGGAATGGCACCGGGAGACACGAAGACGGTGGCGATCCGTTTACAGAATGACAATTCGCACACGGCATCGTTCTTTATCTCACAGGAGACAACGGACATCTTAGAGGAAGTGAACAAATCCTCCGGTGGTGCATATGAATTTGGCCTGAAAGTTGGAAAGAGTGAGCAGGAAGCAGCCTCTTTGTTAGATGCCAGTGCAGGTGGATATACAGGCAGCATGGATGCCAGCACAACAGGTCTTTCTGATATCACAGAGTTACAGGATTTTCGCTATGTGGCAGAGCTTGCAGCCGGGGATTATACGAATGTCTATGTGACGCTTACCTTAGACGGCGAGGGTATGGACAGTGCGAATGGCATTGACTATTCCAGGGCAACCGGACAGTTACAGTTTCAATTCCGTGCCTATTATGCGGATGACAGACAGCCGGTGATCGTGACGAAATATGTAGAGGAGAAGGAACCGGACAAAGTGGTGAAGAAAGTGATCGACAAGATTATCCCGGTATCCATTCAGGATCAGATCGTTCCGTTAGCACATGGTGTGAAGACCGGTGATCCGACCTCAATCGGAATCCTGCTCGCCATCCTTGCGGCAGGTGTTGCAATAGTAGCAGTGGCAGTGAAGAAAAGAAAGGTGGAGAAGCAGGCATGAAGAAGATGAGAAAAAGAATAGCAGGTCTTCTGACCGCAATCCTCTGCGCCGCGTTCGTACTTCCTGCAACCGGAGTGAAAGCAGCAGAGGTACCAGAGAAGACAGTAAGGGAATATACCGTAACATTCCGTGCTGGAAATGTCGGAACATTTTCCACATCTGATTTTGAAGGAAACGACAAGATCGAAGTGAAAGAGAACTACATCAAAGTGACCGTTGCCAAAGGAGAGACGGTTGCCGGTGTGGCAGGAAGTATCTGGAAGGATGACCATGCGTTTAACACATGGTTAAAGAGCAATGTGAATGTGAAGAAGAATGCGGACCAGACACCGATCTATGCGGTAAGAGACCTTGCAGCAGACGGCGGGATCGTGACAGCTTCCGTTAAGAGGAATGCGGAGTATGTGTTAGATTACGGAAGACTGGTTGACCCGGTTTCCTATACCGTTTTATATGTGGATTCCCAGTCAGGGGAGCAGATCGCAACTCCGGCTATTGTGTATGCGAACGCAGGGGAACAGCTTACCATTTATCCGAAGGGCATCGAGAATTATACTGCTTCGGAGGAAAAACAGGATCTGACCTTAGCGAAAGATGCAGACAATACCGTGACATTCCACTACACCTATTCCGGCGAGGTGGAGACAATTACCACTACAGTTGTAAATAAAGTTCCGGGAACAACCACGACCGTGGAGGAGATCAACGAGATCGAGCAGATTGTCGAAACAACAGGAACCGGCAATAACAGTCAGCAGACCGGAGGCGCTGTGACAGACCTTGGAAATGACAGAAATGCAAATACCGGAGGCAATGAGACGCCGGCAGATAATACAGGCAACACGGATGACAATCAGGCCAGCGGGGATCATGCAGATGACAACACGACAGATATCCAGGAGGAGGAGCCTCCGTTAGATGACGGCACGAACGGAAGCAGTGCATCCGATGAGAACAATACCAATACGATTGATGACGAGGAGGTTCCGTTGGCAGGCGGAGCACAGCAGGCTTCTTCAAATGCAGTTCTGGTTTCCATGATCGGTGGAATCCTTGTAGCTCTTCTGGCAGTGATTGCAGCAGTTGTGATCAGCAGAAAGAAAAAAGCGAAGAAGTAAGCAGCACAAAGAAACAGAGGAGGGTGGTGTGAGAGCCACCCTTTTTCCATTCCGTATTCCTTTATTTGTACGATTCGACTTGTGCAATAGTGGGAAAATGTGTTAAAATATAATGACATGAGTAGTGAATGGAAAGTTTGGAGGAGATCCTATGCTTACAGTAAATACACTTGGTAAGTTTCAGATCAGAGAAGCAGACGTTGTTTTAGACGATGATAAGATACGTTCCACCAGACTGTCAAATCTGCTCGTTTACCTTATTTTACACAGAACTAAGACATTGACGGTAGACGAGATCGCATCCGCCCTGTGGCAGGATGAAGAGACGAACAATCCGGCTGGAGCACTGAAGAACCTCATGTACCGCCTTCGGAATCTCTTGAAGCAGTACTTTGGGGAGCAGGAATTCATTCAGACAAACAGGGGATCCTACCGGTGGAACCCCAAGGCAGAGGTCTCTGTGGATGTGGAAGCATTCGAACAGGATTACAACGAAGCGAAGCGGCAAGATATCCCGGAGGAGGAAGCGAAGAACTGTCTGGAACGTGCCATTTTAAGATATAAAGGCGATTTCATGCCGAAGATCCTGGAGATGCACTGGGCAGTTACGATGAATACCTATTACCACTCTATATATCTGTCCTGCGTGAAGCTTCTGGCAGAGTGTTACATAAAGTCGGGCGATTATGAGAAGATGGAACAGATCTGTAATGAGGCGTTGAAGTATGACAACGTGGATGAGGAGCTGCATTACTATCTGGTCCTTGCCCGCATGGAGCAGAATAAGTTGAACCTTGCGATGGAGTCCTACGAGAAGGCAGTGAAGATCCTGCGTGAAGAGCTTGGTATCCGGAAACCGGAGAAGCTGCAGACAATCTACGAAGAACTTTTGTCCATGAGCAAGGGTGAGAAGGCCGCCAAGATTGAGGAAGTGAAGGAGAACATGACGGAGGAGAACCCGGAAGGGGTGTTCCTGTGTGGTTATCCGGTGTTCCGCGAGATCTACCGCCTTGAAGCGAGAAAGATCACGAGATTAGGCGAGGCAGAGCATATCCTGCTTCTCACCTTTGAATCGGATAAGACGACCGAAGGCAGCTTAAGCCAGGTGGAGGAGTTCCGTATCCGGAATGCCATGGAACGTTTAGAGGATACATTGAAGGCGTCCCTTCGGATCGGGGATGTGGCATCGCGCTACAGCGATTCCCAGTATGTGGTGTTGCTTCCGACCTGCAATTATGAGAATGGCAGGAAAGTGTCTGAGCGTATTATCAACCGGTTCTACCGGGACAATAAGAAGTATGCTGGCTTGAAGATCGATGTGAACTTAGAGGAAGTGACAGTCGCAGGCAACATTGTGAAGTAAGGAGAGAGCGCATATGAGACAGGATTATCCGGCAAATGGGTTTCGTATCTGCGTAGATACAGAGGAACAGGATATGGCAGGCAGAATCTATTCTCTGCTTGTATCGGAAGCGATTACTTATAGTGGGTGGAATGAACTCTTTTTGAAAATGGATGCTGTCTTTGACCAGGTGGGGTATCCACAGGCATTTCAGGAAAAGCGGAGCTTTACAGGCGGGACGAAGGCAGCGTCCTATCAGGGCAGCCCGAAGCGCTTACAAACGCAGGAAGCTGTGACGCACGAACGGGGGCAGCTGTGGACCGTGGATGTCGTGGTCATAAGCCGCCGCGACGCAAGCTGGCAGGGCATCGTGTACGATCTGGACAGGCAGGAGCTTGGACAGTTCGACGGGGAACTCGGGCTGATGAAAATATTAGAACAGAGAGAGAGACGAATGGACGGGTAGAAACGTCTGTTCGTTTCTTTTTTTGTGGCAATGAATATGTGAGTGGACCACAGGAAACAAATTGTGAAAAGTGCACAAAAAAGAAAACGATGATTGACAAAAATATAGAAAGTTTTTATGCTTAACTTTATCGCAGACAGCTTCGAAAGAAGCGTGTATTTCATATCTGAGAGCGTGGGAGTCTCAGTGTGTCTCACAGTCTGCAGGAGCTTGCAAAAGGGGAGTCAGGCTCCGTCTTATCTTCATAGCCGGTTCAGGCTAAGGAATCAGAAACAATATTTTTATATGGAAACTGTGATTTCAATATTGAAATAATGGAAAATTTACAGTATACTAAAAGGAGAAAAGGTTGACAAAAACGAAAGCAGAACGGATACAGTGGCATCCGGCATTTGACGCGGCTGTGCAGATTGAGCTGGAGGAAGATGCTAAGCATCTGACTTTTGAAGCGGAACATCTGCTGTCAAAGAAGCCATTGCAGATGGATCTTCTGATCGTGAAGAAGAACCGGAAGATCGTAGTCAGAAAGAACATCGGACACATTTTCAGAAGCTATAATGTGATCGAATACAAGTCACCGGATGACAATTTAAGCATTGATGATTTTTACAAAGTGTATGGATATACCTGCTTTTATAAGTCTGACGGAAAGCACATCAACGAGCGTCCGGCACAGGAATTGACGATCACCTTTGCGTGTTACCATTATCCGGTGGAAATGCTGCAAAGAATTCGGGAGGAGAGGGGAATAACAGTAAAAAAGACTGGTGAAGGTATCTACTATCTGGAAGGGGATGCGCTTCCGATACAGCTTCTTATCATCCCGGAACTTTCAAAGAAAGATAACTACTGGTTGAGCATGCTTCGGAAAGATTTGGAAGAGGGCGGGGAGATTGATGAGTTTGTAGAAAAATATGACAGAGCAGGAGACTCGAAGTTACATGAGGCACTTGCAGATGCTGTCATGAGGGCAAACAGAGATAAGTTGAAGGAGGAATATGCGATGTGTGATGCGTTGAGAGAGATATGTAGAGAATTGATGGCGGATGAGATAGAACAGAAGGTGGAAATGGGATTGGAAGAAGGCAGGGCACAAGGAATGATAGAAGTTAGGAGACAGGTGGCAGACTCTTTGAAAAGCATGGGTTTTACCGTGGATAAGATTGCGGAAACACTAAGGGTAGACACGGAAACAGCGAGAAAATTGGTCGCTGCAAAATAATTTTCCTGCAAAAACGAATATGTGAGTGAAAAAGCTGTGGCAATCGCCGCAGCTTTTTCTGAAAGGATCTTCTGATAATCATAAAAAGTCACATAAATTTTTCCCCAAAATACAGTGATGTGACCAACGTGTGACTGTGGGTTGTTATATTTGAATAAGAAAATAGTTAATATGATAAAACATATTCCGCAATAGATGAGGGAAAGAGCTTTAAAGGAGGAAAATTATGAAATCTGTGAAAGTTTTGAAGAGAGTTCTGGCGCTGGCATTATGCGTGGCAATCGCGACAACAGATATCACTGTGACCAATGCGTCCGGAACAGAGAATACAGAAATCGTAATGTCTACGGAGACAACGGAAGCTGTGGAGAGCACGGAGACAAAGCCGGCCACTGAGACAGAAACCACAGAGGTCAAAGAGACGGAGACAACAGAAAGCACCGAGAGTACCGAGGTTACTGAGACCACTGAGGTCACTGAGACCACAGAAGCTACGGAAAGTACTGAAGCTACGGAGAGTACCGAATCTACGGAAGCGACAGAGACTACGGAGGCAACTGAATCGACAGAAACCACCGAGACAACGGAGAGTACGGAAGCGGTTAAGGGTACGGAGGTTGTGAAAGGGACGAAGAGTACCGAGACTGTCATGGATACAGAAAATTCGGATGAGAATCTGATCGCTGCATATGCGGCAGCATCGATGAATACGAATAATGCAAAAGTAACGCTTTCTAATACTGGAAGTAAAGATGTTAAGATTACAGTAAGACATTGTGATACAGATGAGCATGAAATATATGCAAGTGAAACAATTCCAATTAATGCAAATTCAACTTATAATGGTGATTTGAAAAAGGCTACAAACTGGGATGTGCAAGAAATAATAATTGATAAGGGAAGCATTTCAAATGATAATACAATAACAGTAAGTAGTGATGCAATTATAACGGTTAAATATGAACCAAGGACTGATGAGAAAATAGGAGATGTTACATTTTTTGATTATGTAGTCAAACCGTATGATGGATGGAAGAACTTGTATCGTAATAGTATAAATACTGACGACAATTATCCAAGCGGATCTGAGAAAACACATAGATTTTCTGTAGGAACAATGAAGCAAAATTTTAATGATTGGAGTATTAGAGATGTCCGGTGGTATAATTACCAATATGATACTGTGATTAATGATAAACATATTAATGTATACACGGAAGGGACCGGGGATAATGCAAAAAAAACAGGAATTGTTACGGGATTAAGTGATGACTATAAAAATGTAATATTTAGTGTTGATGAGCCTGGAGTTTTTTCTTTAGATACAAAGGCAGGAAAAACGGTTTTAAATGGCTATAAATTATCTTTTGGTCAAAAGGGAGATACATATACATTAAAGTCTGTATATGATCCTAAAAATGAAAAAGTTGCAGATGCAGGAAGTTCCTTTTTTCCATTAGATAAAGCTAGCTCAAATACACCGGATAATGGTGATTCAAATAATCATAATTATTTCTTTGGAATGAGATATGATGTAGAATTTACAATTGGTGATTATGTAGGAGATCTGACATATAAGTTTACAGGTGATGACGATTTATGGGCACTTATTGATGGCGAGATTGCATTAGATCTTGGCGGTATTCATGAGGCATTACATGGAGAAGTAAATATTTGGGAGAAATTAGGCCTTGATAGATATAATATAAAGGAGGATCCGAAAAACCAGAGAAACCAGAAACATACGTTAACCGTTCTTTATATGGAACGTGGTGGTTATGCAAGTAACTGCCAAATGGAGTTTACACTTCCTAATGCCAAGGTTATTAATATCAACGAGTTGACGGGTGGAATCATACTCACAAAAAAATCGAAGGATACAAACGAAGCTTTACCAGGTGCAACATTTACATTGACAAATGATGTCAATCCGGATGAAGTTTATACAGCAACTTCACGGGAAGAAGGAACATTAGCCTTTAGCGGGTTAAAAGCTGATGCAACGTATACACTCCGCGAAACACAGGCACCGGAAGGATATGTGGTATCTGATAAAACATGGAAGGTGAAAGTAACATATGACAAGTCAACGGGAGAGGTAAGCAGTCAGCTATGTGATTCAGATGGCATAACACCTGTACAAGATAATGTGATTTATAATGACTTAGCCAGATATAATTTGACAATTACCAAAAAAATTGATACGGCAGATTTCAGCTATGGCGATCCGGTATTTACTTTTAAGGTGACAAGTAAGGAAACAGGCGCTGTATATTACAGAACGGTCAGATTCACGAAGGTATCTGAAGTTGGATATGGAGAGACGAAGGGACTTACTGTTACAGTCGACCAACTTCCGGTGGGTGAGTATACCGTAGAAGAATTAGGTACAATGAGGTATGAAGCAGATGAACCTGGTAAGAGTCGGACAGTAACAATTACAAATACAAATGTAGCCGTTACTTTCAAAAACAAATTAACAAAACCGGACAATTTCTCAGATACAGATGTGGTGGCAAATGAATATATCTTCGATGAGGCTACTGGTTGTTGGAATGTCACAAAGAATAAATTATCTGGAACTGATAAATTAAAAAATGCCCAAATTGTAGAAAACCAAAACCAATAATTGCGAAAGGAGTGTAGAAAGTGAAGATGAACATTTTGAAATCAAAAAAAATAATTTTTGCCCTCGCACTTGGAGTCGCAATTATGGTGACATCAACAGTCGGAACACTTGCTTATTTGAAAAGTAATTCCGGAACAGTAGTGAATACGTTCACAGTCGGTAGTGTTGAGACGGAGATTGATGAGGATGTGGATCCGAGCCAAAATCTGAAAAAGGTAAGAGTTGTCAATACAGGAAAGAATGACTGCCTTGTAAGGATGAGAGTTGTGATTTCACCGGAAAATAGTGGAATTAAAATTACTGAGTACAATTCTTCAGAGTTTGCAGAAAGAGGAGATTTCTGGTATTATAATGGAGTATTGAAAGCTCCAACAAGTGATGCCTACTATGCAACACCGTATTTATTTACAACGTATACAATTCCAGCAGAGTTTAAAGATGATTTCACTATTACTGTATATCAGGAAGCTGTTCAGGCAATGGTACATCTGGCAGACGGAACAACAATCAGTGCTTATAATAATGATGGTTCCTACAACTCAAGTGAGGCAGCAAGAATCTGGCAGGCATATGATGCAGGTCAGGTGACAGACTAATAAAAAAGGACAGAAGAAGATGCTAAAGAAAATATGTAATGTATTATCCGTTATTGTACTGATTATCCTTGCAGCAATTGCAGCACTGCTGTTTGTACCGAAAATCATCGGGTATGGACAGTATGCAGTACTAAGCGGCAGTATGGAACCAAACATCCACGTCGGTGCGGTTGTCATTGATAAACCATTCGATCCGGATGAAATTGATGTCGGAACCGTTATCACGTATCAGATTTCAGCAGATACCCTTGTAACGCATCGAATTGTCGCAATTGATGCCGATAATGAGGTTGTGACGACAAAAGGTGATGCCAATGATGCGGAAGATGCTTCACCGGTATCCTATGACAATATTTTAGGAATCTATGCGTTCAATGTTCCATATCTCGGATACATTTCCATATATTCCAAAACTCCACTTGGAATTGCAGCTATCTGTGGTGTTCTTGTGGTAGTGATCCTTCTGAACTTTATTCCGGATATTCTGGAAGAGGATAAGAAGGAAAAAGAAGAGAAGAAAAAAGAAAACGAAAAGTAATACGTAAAATGAGCAAGGAGCTGCGATGGTGTCGTGGCTTCTTGTTTTTTGACATTCAAAGCTTGGGACGAGCTGTGGTAATGTCATAGCTCTTTGTAATATATAAAAATTATATTAACAATAAAGAAAAATGATTGTAAAGAATAAACGGATATGCTAATATAAATAAAAAGCATACATTTAAAATCTACGGCAAGCAACACAGCCATCAAGCTATTCAAAAAAGTCATTTCAGAAATCTATGCTTTTAAATCCAGGATGAATAATTTAGAAGCAGGAGAGTATCTGAAAAATCCTCCTGTATAGGAGGGAAAATTGAATACGGAGATGAAGAATGCAACCGAAGTGTTTTCTGGTGAAAACCAACAGAAACGGGTAAATAAGCTTGTTGATGATATGACTCTTTTTGATGATGATCTGATGAGTCATGTGTTTGATAAAAATATAGAAGCTACAGAGCTCATACTTCGCATTATCCTTGGAAAAGATATTAAGGTGATCCGTGTAGATGGACAGGATGAGTTGAAGAATCCGCTGGTAGATGGAAGAAATATTACTCTGGACGTACACGCTGTAGATTCCCGTGGAAAAGAGATAGATATAGAAGTCCAGGGTGATGCAAAGGGTGCAGTTGTTGAACGTGCGAGATTTCACAGCAGTATGGTTGATGTCAGAATGCTGAAAGCAAGCCAGAATTTTAAAGAATTCAGGGATTCCTATGTGATATTTATTTACAAAAAGGATAAATTCAAAAAAGGATTACCAATTTATCACATTGACCGATATGTCAGGGAAACGGGCAAAATTTTTGAGGACGGTTCGCATATCATATATGTGAATGGAAGCTACAGGGGTGATGATGAAATAGCTCATCTTATAGAAGATTTTCATCAGAAAGATGCAGAAGATATACATTATAAGGCGTTGGCTGATGGTGTAAAGCATTTTAAAGAAACTGAGGAGGGGTGAGAGATTATGTGTGAATCAGTAAAAGAATTTGCAAAAGAATATGCGGATGAACGTGATGTGACAAAAGTAGAAAAACTTATGGAAAATCTACAGCTTACATTGGAACAGGCATTAAATGCACTTGACATTCATGGAACATCCAGAGCTTATATTATAAAGCAGATCCAGAAGTAGTTCGAACAATGAATGATAGGAAGATGAATTAGAAAAAGAGCTGCGGCAGGATCGTGGCTCTTTGTAATATATAAAAATTATATTAACAATAAAGAAAGCGATTGTAAAGAACAAGCAGGTATGCTAGTATAAAGAAAAAGCATATATTTAAAATCTACGGCAAGCAACACAGCCATCAAGTAATTCAAGAAAATCATTTCAGAAATCTATGCTTTTAAATCCATGATGAACAATTTAGAAGCAGGAGGTATCTGAAAAATCCTCCTGTATAGGAGGGAAAATTGAATACGGAAATGAAGAATGCATTGGAAGCGGCAGAAGCCAAGGCACAATATGATGCAAGAGCCAAGCGCCTGTTGGGACATAAAATGATTCTGGCACACATTCTAGTGAAGACAGTGGATGAATTTCAGAGTATGGATCCGCGTGAAGTGGTGAAGCTAATAGAGGGAGAACCCTATATTAGTTCAGTGCCGATAGAACCGGGGCTCACAAATAAGGAAGGTAAGAAGCACGGACAGAGAATCATTGAGTTTAATACGGAAAATGAGGAGATCGGAGAAGGACTCATACGGTTTGATATTGTTTTTTATGTGCGCATGAGGAATGGACTATCCCAGATGATTATCAATATTGAAGCCCAGAAGGATGAGCCGGAAAAGTATGATATTTTAAACCGTGCAATCTTCTATGTGAGCAGACTGATTTCGTCCCAGAAAGAGCGTGATTTCAAAAATAATAATTATAATGATATTCGGCAGGTATATTCGATCTGGGTTTGTATGAATATGAAGGAGAACAGCATGAGCCATATTCATTTGACAAAGGAAGACCTGATTGGTTACTATGAGTGGAAGGGCAACTTAAATCTGCTTAACATTATTATGATCGGAGTAGCGAACGAACTTCCGGAGCGCAGTGAGAGGTATGAACTGCATCGCCTGCTGGGAGCATTATTGTCGCAGGAACTTGCAAGGAACGAGAAGTTTAATATTATTGAAAAAGAATATGAGATTCCAATGGAGGAAAATTTCAGGGAGGATGTGAATACTATGTGCAATTTGAGTGAGAAGATTGAGGAAAATGGAATAGAGATTGGACGTGCTGAGGGCAGGATTGAAGGAAAACTTGAAGCGGAACAGGAAAGTGAAGCCAAAATGGTAAAAATGATTGTAAATATGTATCGAAGAGGAGACTCAGAAGAAGAGATCGCTTTTGTTACAGAGAGGGAGGAAAAAGAAATAAGGGAAATTCTTGCAAAGAATACATGCTGCGTTGATAAAGAATAGCATGTAGGAAAAGAGGAGCTTTTTCTACTAGATATTTCGTATTTGATTTTTTTCATAATTTCAAAAGAAACCTTTCCTGTGTGACCATCATGTGACGAGCCAATGATAGTATAAGTACATAAGATAAAGCAGTACATAAAAAGATCAAAAAAATAAAGGAAAAGGAGATCAAAATTATGAAAAAAACAAAATTATTAACAACTCTTGGAGCAGTCGCATTAATCGGAGCAATTGGTGTTGGTAGCACATTTGCTTACCTGACATCCGAGACAGGTGTTGTAAAAAACACATTTACAGTTGGTAAAGTACAGTTTGATACAAGCATGGGAGCTGGTTTGACAGAGTCTGAAGTGGCACGTGATACGGATGGAAAATATCAGAAAGACGTAGATGGACCAAACAATTGGAAGAAGACAGAACAGGAATATACAAAGCTTGTTGCTGGAGAGGAATTATTAAAGGATCCTACTGTGCACATTGCAGCTGACTCTGAAGACTGTTGGGTATTTGCAAAAATTGAAAATGCAAATGAGGATCTTTCTATTGAATATAATGTAAATGAGTGGGAAGATGTAACAGATGCATATAAAACAGCAAACCAGATTGACGGTAAAATAGATTATGTTGTATATGCAACAAAGAATATTATTCCGACAAGTAAGACTGTAACACACTCTACAATTTTTAATAGTGTTAAAGTTTCAAAAGATTTAGCAAGCGGAACAGAATTTACACCAATTAAGATTTCCGCATGTGCAGTTCAGGCAACAGGGTTAACGCAGGCACAGGCTTTGGCAGAAGCAACATTTAAATAAGAGTTTGAAACCATAAGAAATAGAAAGCACCCAAACCCATAACATCTTTCTATTAACCTAAAAGTAACAATAAGCAGACTTTCATAGAAAGCTATGGAGTCTGCTTATTTCATCAAAGAGAAATGAACAGGTTTACCCGTGACAGGACAGACAGGGCTGCGAAAGCCGGACTGTCGCATACAGGAAAGGCAGAGTAGTTCATGGAAAAAAAGACAGCAAAGAGTGGCAACCAGAATTTCGTTATCACGATCCGGAGCCAGGAGAACCATACCTGGCAGGGAACGGTATCCTGGGTGGAAGGAAAAAAACAGAAAAATTTCAGAAGTGCCTTAGAACTCATCAAATTGATCGACTCCGTTGTGACCACAGAAAAAGATTGTGAAGAAGGCGGGAAAGAAGTATAATGAAAAAGAATGCGGTACAAATTTTGAATATCACCGGCATTGTGGCGATGATTTTACTGATTCTCATCTGTATCCCGTTTACAATACCGAAGCTTTTTGGATTACGGCTGTACGGCGTGGAGACAGGAAGTATGGAACCGGCTTATCCGGTTGGCAGCGTGGTCTATGTGGCAGACGCTTCTGCGGATGAGGTACAGACCGGGGACGTGATCACATATATGCTTGGAAGTGACACGACAACTGTGATGACACACCGTGTGGTAGAGATCAAGGAAGCGGAGCGGATGTTTCTGACAAAAGGAGATGCGAACGAGCTGGTGGATGCTGAACCGGTATCTTTTGACCGGCTGATCGGCAAACCGGTATTTTGTATTCCGAATATTGCACCGGTATCGGCGTTTATGAATTCAAGAGCCGGTATGGCGGTAATTGTGGGACTGTTTCTCCTTGTAATCGTGTTCTGGACTGCCGCAGACAAGATGAAGAATAAGAGGAACTGACATGAAAAAGAAAATGAACAACCTGTCAACCCTGATCCTTTTACTGGTCGGGGTTATTTTGATTTGTGTGTCGCTTGCGATGCTGATCCCGAATCTGTTGAATTATAAGAAGTCGAATGACACATATGATGCGTTAAAGGAGGAGTATGTGACAGTTCCCGATGTGACAGCGGAAGTGGTCATGAACGAGGAGGACGATACGTGGTGGTATGAGGATGTGAAGGTGCATGTGGGGGCGATGCAGCAGGTGAATTCGGATATTATCGGGTGGATCCGGTTTGACAATATGGACCAGCTGAGCTACCCGGTGTTGTATTCGGGGGATGATGAGAAGTACCTCCGGACGGATATTTATGGAAACAGCACGATTGCCGGATGTATTTTCATGGAAGGCTTGAATACACCGGATTTTGCGGACTGTCATACGATTCTTTACGGACATAATATGAAGAATTTAAGCATGTTCGGAAGCCTGAAGAAGTATAAGACGGAAGATTTTTATGAAGACAATCCGTATTTTACGATTTATACGACAGATATGGCATACCGGTATCATATTTTTGCATATTGCGACGTGCCGGAGTT